>Ga0209726_10008641_pt1 | contig 10877 bp, 7 predicted proteins | sample Subgrocontami54m_FD_187453 | JGI IMG/M metagenome (GOLD analysis project Ga0209726, IMG submission 187453) | Subsurface groundwater microbial communities from S. Glens Falls, New York, USA - GMW46 contaminated, 5.4 m (SPAdes) (version 3) | ecosystem: Environmental > Aquatic > Deep subsurface >... | reverse complement strand
CGCTGCTGCGGGTGCTACCGCATTTACTGGCGCGGGTCGCACTACCAGCGGCTCAGCCGGCTGTTGCCGCGATTACTTGGGATCGTGGATTCCCTCCACGAGACGGGCCCTAATTAAGCGCTGACGACGGCGGCTCCGGCTTTGACCACGCCTTCCGTTCCCCAACCTCGTTGGCGCCTATGGGATCGCCGGATGCCGAAGCGCGCCCACTCCGCTGGCGCCGTGACGCCAAACAGCTTTGATCGTTGACACTTGGCGAGCTAGCAAAGCAGTATTCGGGGCACACTCTGTTCCGATAGAACGCAAAACTGCGGCGGTGGGCCGAGGTCCATTCGTGGGGGTCTGCGCGCCGAGCTCGTTCCAGCTTTGTGTCTGGGCGGGCGTTTGATTCTGAAAGGTTTTGGCAGCCGGAAGGACACGCGCGACTGCCCGGATAACCGATGGCCCCATCACTCGGTTCACTAGCCAACATGGACTTCTTCCAGGGTGCCTTGCCTGAGGCAGTGTTCTGGGGTCGCATCGCTCTGGGTGTCGGTGTTGGCGGTTTCCTGGTCAGCCTTCTGCTTGTTCTCGCCCACCTGCGCGATCGCGTCTCTTTACGGCGTGGCCAAGACAAGCCTGAAGAGTATCGGCCGCCGAAATTGGGCCCCCTTGATCGCTGCCTCGGTGAATTCTTCGCCGATCCGCTGCACTCTGCTCCGCTCAGTCCAGATGCTGCGTCTGATTACGTCACGGCTCGGCTCGACGCTGAGCATGATGTGTCTCATTCCATTGTCCGGTATCTCTCGTATGCGCCTTTGTTGCTGGGACTCATGGGAACGACGTTTGCGCTCAGGACGCTGCTCGTCGCCAGTGGCGACACACTGCAGGAGATCCAACCACAACTCAGTGGCGTCTTCGCCGGCACGCTCGCTGGAATCGGTGGGTCCTTGCTTGCGGCAGTGGGCGCCTTGGTGCTCGACAGAGTGGCGCTCTCCTCTGCCAATCGCGCTCAGGACTTTATCCACCGCTTCATTCTTCCGATACTTCCCGAGCGACGGATCGCCATTCGGATCGAGGACGCGGTTCTTGCATTAATCTCGGAACGTGCTCAGGCTGTAGCTGAGAGCTTTCGCCAAGCACTGCAACCTGTTGCTACTGAATTAGAAGCTGTCGCCGTTCGTTCCGGCAAAGCTGCTGAAACCGCCACCGACGCATTCTCTGAAGCCGCCCGCGCAGTGCGCGAAGCCGGAAACCTCGAAGCCGCATCGAGGAACTTCAAGGCCGGAGCGCACATGATCGACAGTTCGGCCGAGCAACTATCCGATGCGACTAAACAGACTGCTGAAATCGTCCTTCGCGCAGGTGAAGTCCGTGGCTCGCTCTCGGGCCTACTTGAACGGATCCAAGAGGCGTCGCAGAATCTGAGTTCCGCGAGCGAGCGCGTAGGGAGTCAACTCTCGACGCAGCTCACTGAGCTTAATTCACAGGTGTCACGAATAGAGACATCTGCAAGCGGCTTGCGTTCTGCGTTCGAAGGGCTGTCTGCAGAACTGACGCGGAGAGCGAACGCTGATTCTGCGCAGATTGAAGCAACCAAGAGATTTGTTGAGGCGACCGGTCGTGAGGTTGCTGGCCTCACTCAGATGGCGCGGGACACCTCCGACAGTGTCAATACGCTTCGCGCCGCGGTCGACGCGATCGACGGGAAAGCGGTTGAGGCGATCAGAACGGAAATCAAACCACGCATTGATGAATCGACCGAGCGTACCGAAGCCGCAGTTGGGAAGCTAGATGGGCTTCTACACGGGCGCCTCGGTGCGATTTCCGAGACGTTAGCGGAGATCAAGCAGCGCTCCGATGGAGCGGACCGCGCCAATCGCGACGTTGCGGCGGGCCTTCGTGACACTGCCAGCGAAGTCAGGCGTGCTTCAGAGGAAACCCGAAAGCTGGCGGATGAAGTGAAACAGCTTCAGCCGAACCCTGAGAGTCCCGGCACAAAAGGACTCTTCCGCTGGCCTTGGAAATAGAGACTTGGCATGCGCACTAGGCACCGACAACGCCCGTCCCATCACGATGCCTGGCCGGTGATCGCCGACGGTTTTCTTGTTCTTCTTGCAGTTGTTGTCGTGTTGGCGTCTGGCCGACAACCTATTGATAGTGAGGTCGAGCAGCTAAAGAAGGAAATCGTTGAAAAATCGCAGGGCGAGTTTGCCAGCCTGCTAGCGGATGCCGAAGTCCGCACGAAGTGGGCGCGGCTGGTGTTCACGGAAGATAGCTTGTCTTTCCCGAAATGTCGCTGGACCGTACCCGCAGAAAAGCAACAGCAGATACAAGAGCTGTTTCGGTGGATTGGTACCCACCGCGAGCTGCTTCGCCAAGTACGAATTGAGGGCCACGCCGACCGCAAATGGGAGGGACTCGGATGCAAGGACGTTGGCCCCTTCTTGGACAATCTTCAGTTATCTCAGAATCGGGCTCGAGCGGTGTACAACATGCTGCTCGGATTCGCTCCGGAGGCTCCTGTAGGACTGCACGAGCTCCTGAACGATAGACCCAGCTCTGCACAATTTGTGGAAGGCCTCGACTACGTCCGAGACCTTGCGAAACGTGGGTGTTTGGAGGTCGCGGGTTACGGAGACCGCCACCCGCGTGATCAGTCAGAGCCCGATTCCCCCAAGAACCGACGCGTCGAGGTCGTCCTCGAATTCCGAGAGCGAATCACTGCGGAAGCATCTGTCGTGGGGAGCACCTCCATCTGTGAGACAACTCGATGATGCCGATGCCCAAAGACGAAACGCTCGACATCGGCCGTGGCAGAGTCCGCCAGATATTCAGGTTCTTAAAGGACTTCAATGGCCTGCGGAACCCATTACGGCGACAAATCGCCGAGCAACCGTGGGTGATGTGGCTCAAGGAGGCGCCTGAACATCCATACGTTTGGGTTCGCGGCAGGCAGCCTGCACCTGATGTCGAGACGAAAAATGCGCGCGAAGTCGGCGACGTATTGCTTCGCGTGCGGCGTGCGGATGTACCTGCTCCCCCTGCGCCCCCCGCACTCTTGGAAGGATGGCTGCTTAACAGTTGGAAAGATCCGTCCGTCCAATCGGTTGAACCGGTCGCCGAACGTGAAATCTCGCGTCCAGACGGATCGCGAGTTGTTGAGGGATTTACCGCGAACTCAGAACGTGCTCGTGCCTTTGCTCAATGGAAACCGAAGCGCCAGGCGTGGGCACCTGAAGCCCTCACAGCCCGACGAGCTCTTGAGATCTTCAATCGACTGTATGAACTCCAAGGACGACTTGAACGAGAAGGCGAGTCGGTTCAGCTGCTACTCGGGGAGGGGGTCCTGCTCTGGCGCCGCGATGATGGCGACATTAAACATCCGATCGTTACGCAGAGACTGGAGCTGTCCTTCGATCCCTACACGCCGGAATTCAAGATTATCGAAACGGAACAACCCCCCGAGCTCCTCAGGCCCTTGCTATTCGCCGATCAATCAAACGCCTCACAGACAATTCAACAGGCGGACGAGGAGCTGGCGAAGTCGGACTGTGACCTTCTCGACTCAAAGAAACTCGAAGGGCCGCTGCGACGCCTTGCCGCAGTTCTTCACTCCCAAGGTCGCTTCGTGGAAGAAGCCCCACCAACGGCCGCCGAACACCCCCAGATCTATTGTGATCCCGTCGTTTATGTGAGTCGACGGACGCAGGGATTCGCAGCCGCCGTGGACTATGTTCTCGAAGACCTACGCGATCGAATTGACCTACCTCCTGGACTACTACGGATTTCCGGAATCGAACACGCGCTGCCCGATCTGGCTGAGACGGAGACGAATCCACGTGCGGCTTGGGAAGAGCCAGCGGAGATTCTATTCACGAAAGAAGCGAACGACGAACAAGTCCAAATTGCCGATCGGCTTGCACGCTACAACAATGTTCTCGTTCAAGGGCCGCCTGGAACCGGCAAGACCCATACAATCGCCAACTTGATCGGGCATTTGCTCGCCCAAGGCAAGCGCGTGCTTGTGACGGCGCATACGTCGAAAGCATTGCGCGTGCTTCGTGACAAGGTCGTCGAGCCGCTGCAGACACTGTGCGTCAGCGTCCTCGACAACGAAACGGAAAGCAGAAGGCAACTCGAGGCGTCAGTCGATGCCATGGTGGCCAGGCTGACTTCTGACGACCCGCGCCTACTCGACCGAGATGCGGAATTGGCGCTTAGCGAGCGGTCGCGGTTGGTTGCCGAATTGACACGTCTCCAGCGTGCGCTGATTGAGGCGCGGCAAGACGAGTATAGGGACGTAATCGTTGCCGGCGTCTCTACCTCTCCATCAGAAGCCGCGCGCTTCCTAGCCTCCACCGCCGCACAGAATTCTTGGATTGACGGACCGATTGAACCTGCCTCGCCTGCTCCACTGTCCGACGACGAGACGACGGAGGTTTACTCGACGAACGCTCGGATCGGTGTCGATGACGAGGTGGACTTGCGGCGCTGGAGACCAGCTCTCGGTGAAATCGCAGGCGCGGAGGAATTCGGACGAGCGGTTGAACGATGGCGATTCCTTCAGCAGGCTGACAAGTCAACAGGAAACAAATTCTGGGGAGACTGCCTGTACGACGCGTCCGAGGAAGAATTGTTGGCAATTCAGGCGCGGGTCCGCGATTCCGTCGACCTCCTTTCGGCAGCGCCATTATGGAAGCTGGATGCTGTTGCGGCCGGTCTGCCGGAGCGAACCGAGACCGTTGCACACTGGACTGAACTAATCACGAGGCTTGAGAAACTTCGGAGTCAGGCGCAGCAGAGTCTCACCTTGCTGCTGGATTACCACTGCACACTCGATCCAGCGTTGCGCTCGGAACAGAACCGGATCCACGCACAGGAAATCCGGGAGTTCTTAGAGTCGGGCGGACGTCTTAACACAATCCGCCTTATGACCAAGCCCGCGTGGCGGAAATTTCTGGGCGGCGTGAAGGTGAACGATCGTGAGCCGACGAGCATCCGTGAATTCCTGGCAATAGAAACCTGCGCATCTCTCAGTGAGGCTCGTTTGGCGCTGGGCGTCAGGTGGGCGAATCAGATTACTAGACGCGACGGCCCAACGTGGGAGGGGTTCGGAGACGCCGCTGAGGAAAGTGCCTTCTTGTTCATATCGCAGATTCGCGCCTTGTTAGCCTGGCACAAGGACGCATTCTCGCCGCTGTTGCAAGACCTGCAAAGAGCGGGATTCAAATGGGACGATTTCGTCAATTCACAAGAAGTCGTGCCCGGAGAACACGCCGAACTCAGACGAATGATCAACGCGGTTGTTGAAGTACTTCCGGAAATCGTCGCCGCCAGAACTAACCTCCTTAATCTCAAGGCGCTCGATCGACAGTTCCAAAAGTGGCATCGCGCACTTTTCTCACCAGACTCGAACTCACTGCCTGCATCACCAGTTCTCGACCTTCGTAATGCGTTAGATCGCAAGGATTACGACACGTACGACGCTTCATACAGGTGCCTTGTGGCTCTTCATGCCCTAGGCCCAATCTTCGAACGGAGAATATCTCTTCTTGCCCGAATACGTGTAGTGGCACCACGATGGGCGACCGCGATTGAGGAGCGCGTCGGCTTGCACGCGGATGCTCAACCGTCAGGCTCGCTTGTGGCTGCCTGGAGGTGGCGGCAATTCGCCCAGGAACTCGAAAGGCGTTGCCGCGTGTCGATCGCCGACCTACAGCTCAGAATTGAGGACACACGAAATGAGCTTAGGCGGACTACGACACGTCTGATCGAACTCCGATCCTGGTCGGCGCAATGCAAGCGTGTTGGCTTGGAGGAACGCCAAGCGTTACAGGGCTGGAAGGACATCATCCGCAAAATTGGGCGCGGGACAGGACAGCGTGCCCCTGGGCTACGGGTTGAAGCGCGTCGAACGTTAGCGCGTGCTCGAAACGCGGTTCCGGTCTGGATTATGCCCATCTCCCGCGTTGCCGAGACCTTCGATCCCCGAATCGCACGGTTCGACGTCGTCATCATCGACGAAGCGAGCCAATGTGACGTTATGGGTTTACTTCCTCTTTATCTCGCGAAACAAGCTGTGGTGGTCGGCGATCACGAGCAGGTGAGCCCCCTCGCTGTCGGTCAAGAAATCTCAGAAGTCGAGCGCCTAATCGACCAGCACCTTGCGGGGATCCCCAACAGTCGCCTTTACGATGGGAGGACGTCCCTATACGACCTCGCCCGGCAATCATTCGGCGGCGTGATCCGGCTGCTCGAGCACTTCCGCTGCATGCCGGAGATCATCGCTTTCAGCAACGCTCTTAGTTACAACGGGTCGATCAAGCCGCTGAGAGATCCCAGCAGCAGTCGCCTCCTGCCGGCCGTGATCCCATATCGCGTTTCCGGGTTGCGCAGTAAGGGCAAGGTAAATCCAGAGGAAGCGCGCACAATTGTGGCCCTACTCCAGGCCGCAATGGAGCAGCCGGAGTATCGAGGCAAGACCTTCGGCGTGGTCTCCCTTCTTGGTGAGGAGCAGGCTGTTCACGTGGAGGGCTTAGTCCGCCAGACGCTGCCCCCGGCACAGCTCGCAACTAGCCAGTTTCTGTGCGGCACGGCTGCCCAATTTCAGGGTGATGAGCGCGATGTCATGTTTCTGTCAATGGTTGACTCTCCCGCGGATGGTCCATTAGCAAAACACGACCTCGATCTCTATAGACAACGGTTTAACGTTGCTGCCAGCAGACCCAAAGATCAGTTGTGGGTCGTGCACTCCCTCGATCCCAGGCGCGATCTGAAGCCTGGCGACGTCAGGCGGCGGTTGATTGAACATGCCGAGAATCCACGCGCGCTCTTGGAAACACAGCTTGTAGACGAACGCACCGAATCAGAGTTCGAACGACTGGTGCTCCGCAAGCTCCTCGACGCTGGTTACAGTGTTACGCCGCAGTGGCCAGTTGGGCGGTACCGAATCGATCTCGTTGTACAAGGAAACGGCCGGAGGCTAGCCGTCGAATGCGACGGCGACCGTTTCCACCCTCTTGAGAAGATCGCTGACGACATGGCTCGGCAAGCGGTCCTTGAACGTCTCGGTTGGCGCTTCGTACGCATCAGAGGAAGCCAATTCTTTCGCGATCCCGGTGCCACCATGGCACCCGTGTTCGAAAAGCTCAGCAAGCTCGAAATCGCTCCAGAGGGACAACCAGAAAATGCGGTCTCACCAGTCTCGAGCGAACTTCTCGATCGCGTAAAGAGACGCGCGAACGAAATCGTGACCGCGTGGAATGACGCCGAAAGCGGTGCAGCTTAACAGCCGTCGAAGGTACGGCCCTTCAAGGCGATGCCACTTCACCCGTTTAATCGCCGCGTCCTTGCCGAGGATATGGTGCGCGTCAAGAAATGTGAGCGGCGGCACCCGGCCGAGGCTGTCGTGGGGCCGCTCGCGGTTGTAAATCCGATCTGCGGCTACCGGCGCGCTTGATTGATTGGTCCGATCATCACATTCTGCTGGCGATGTCGCGGCGTGGTGAGGACTTGCCTGGCAATCTCATTGTTGGGGATGAATCGTTTGCTCGCTGGCAGGCGCTCGACATTCCTGTCAGGACGCGCAGCGACTATCCCGATCTGGCCGAGGCCACGATCGCAGGACATCCTCCGGGATCATCTGCGGGCGGTGAACGTCCGAAGTTCGGAGCCTTCGTTGACGGACGTCACGTACTTGTCAAGTTCGCCGCTCGTGGCGGTGCCGGTGATGCCGTCGCCAGGCGCTGGTGCGATCTCCTCGTGCTCGAAGCGCTCGCACTGAATGTGGTGTCTTCTCGCGGCTTGCCCGCAGCTCAGACGAGCATTATCGACGCCGATTCGCACTATTTCCTCGAGAGCGACCGATTTGATCGCGTTGGCATCAGGGGCCGTGTCGCCGTATTGAGCTTGGCGGCGGTGCAAGACGATCCCGCGGACCCATGGGCTCGAGCGGCTGTTCTCCTGAGAGACGCCGGGCGTCTGTCTCATGAAGATGCCCGCCGCCTTCAGTGGCTCGATGCGTTCGGAGCACTGATCGCCAATACGGATCGGCATCCGTACAACATCGTCTTCTTTGCTGACGGTGCGACTCTACGGCTCGCGCCAGCGTTCGATCAGGTATCGATGCTGTACGGGCCGACCGCCGATGGCCAAGTGCCGCGTCGCACCTTTGCACCGTTGCACGCGACCGCCGATACTCTGGAGGTCTGGGATGACGCCCGCGCTGCCGCGCGTGAGTTTTGGCAACGGGCGAGTGATGACGCTCGCGTATCGGATGATGTGCGGACGGTTTCTGCTGCGAACGTTGACCTCGCTCAGCAGCTCCTTTGGGAGTCTTCGGGTGAAGCTATCCTCGTTTCAGAACATAGGATGCTTTATAAATTGCTAGTGTTTTGACGCCGAGAGGCAAGGTGCCGTAAAATCGTGGGCAATGATGCCAGACGAGGAGGCGCGGTGACAAAGGCGACCACGGTCGATGCCCCTGCTCTCGAATACCCGAGTGTCCTCAAACGAATTCAAGAGATCCTCGGCGTTCAGCGTCTGCGCACGGACCAGGATCTGATGAAACTCGTGGAGGAGCGATTGTCCTCCCGAGCTATCGACGCCTTGCGCCAATCCGGGCTGACTGATGAGGAAGTCTACTTCCTTGTCGTCCCTCGCCGGACGCTGACCCATCGGCGTGCACGACGCGAAGCGCTGAGTCGCGACGAGTCGGATCGCGTGGTTCGAGTCGCGCGTGTGGTTGCCTTGTGCGAGGAAGTATTCGGCGAGCGCGAGCGCGGCTGGCGCTGGCTTCGGGATGCCAAGCGCCAGTTCAAAGGACGGGCGCCACTTGACCTCCTTGCCACAGAGGCGGGTGCGAGGCTCGTCGAAGAATTGCTGTATCGCATCGACGAGGGCATGGCCGCGTAAGTGGTCCTGTGGCGCATCAGCAACCACGTTTCGGTAGCCGGCGATGGCGGGATGCGGGCCTCGGGGCGCTGGCACACGCGTGGTCATCGAGTCGTTTACTGTAGCGAGAGTCCAGCAGCGGCGTTGCTGGAGATCCTGGTTCATTTCGAGATTGACGTTCGCGATCTGCCCACCCGGTACCGCCTGCTGAAGCTTCACACGTCCGACAACCTGCACGTCGAAGTGGCACCGGACCTTCCGGTTGACTGGCTCGAACGAACCGATCTCACACGTGCGACCGGGGATCGGTGGCTTCAGACGGGACGATCGCCGCTGCTGCGGGTGCCTTCTGCAGTGGTTCCTGAAACGTTCAATGTGCTGCTGAATCCGGAACACCGGCAGGCCGGGCAGGTCGCCGTGGTGCAAGTGAGCGAGCACGTAATAGATCCGCGCCTTCTCACGTAGACTACAGCCGGCTCTGAACCAATTGAGGACCCGATGAACACGGCTCGCCCTGAGTCGGTGCAATACCAGCTCTTTATGCTGGCGCTGTGCGTGTACACGCTCCTGGCGTTGGCCGCCGAGGTCGTCTTGCGCCCCGGGGATGAGATTCGATTGCTCCTTGGATACGCCGACACAGCGATCTGTGCGGTGTTCCTGCTCGACTTTATTCTCTGTATCTACCGAGCCCCAAACCGGTGGCGGTATCTGTACACGTGGGGCTGGTTGGACCTTGCATCGAGTATCCCGACGATCGACGTCGCGCGCTGGGGGCGCGCCGCGCGCGCTGCGCGCATCTTCCGCGTCTTGCGGGGAGTGCGCGCAACGAAGATTCTGGGCAGCCTCGCACTGGCGAAGCGCGCGGAAAGCGCGTTTCTAGCTGTTGCTCTCGTCGCCATTCTGTTGCTGGTCGTGGCCAGCATCTCCATCCTTCAGGTCGAGACGGCGGCGGAGTCGAACATCAAAACGGCGGACGATGCTCTCTGGTGGGCGCTCAGCACAATCACAACAGTGGGCTATGGTGACCGGTATCCGGTCACACCGGAAGGGCGCTTCGCCGCCGGGTTCCTGATGTGTGCTGGCGTGGGGCTGTTTGGAATGTTTTCGGGATTCCTGGCCGCGTGGTTCGTCGCACCGGCGGCAAACCAGGAGAGAGGCGAACTCGAAGCGCTGAAGGACGAAGTGCGCCAGCTTCGCGCCATGCTGGAGAAGACTGTCGGACGGAACATGTAGCTCCCGTACCCAACCGATGGAAATCATCCTAGCGTTTGGCGTCATCGCATTCTTGATCTGGCTCGTGATCAAGGGCCGGCACGCCCCTTCAAGACCGCCATCCCAAAACGCCCAACGTGCGCGCACTCGAGCGACCACTCCGATTTCAACGAGAGACGCCTTCGTCAAGGGATCGCAATCCGTGAACGCAGACGATTGCTGGGTTCCTCCTGGCCGTGAGGCGACCGTTGCGGGCTATGCGATCCAAGGGGGCATGCTGTACGTCGGGCAAGGGTTGTCTTCGATCACCGGCCTCCGTGTCGAGCCGGCTTTGATTGACCCGTCGCTGCCGGTCAAGCGCTCGAGCCCAGACCGCACCGGCGCCAGCATGACGTACTGGCCGTCCTACAGTTCAATTTCTCCCGAGTGCCGAGCCGCCTATCTTGAATGGCTCGCCACGGGTCGGCGAGATCCGAGCGCCTGCATTGGCTACGTCTTCCTTTACTTCTACGGTCTGGAACGCCGCGCTCTCGCTCAGGCGCCACAGTCCGAACAAGCGAAGCTGGAACTTCCGAACGTGATTGGCGAGGTTGAGCAACTTCTGCAGGTATACAACGGCAACGGCTCGTTTCGTGGCTACGCAACCCGGTTCCTTGATGTCCTAAGGATGCTCGCTGCTAAAGGCGATGACATCCAGCCGCCGACGGAGCGCACGGGCTACGAATTGCCAGTCTCGCTCCGAGTCGGTGTGGGTCGAATTGTCGCCGCTGGCAAGCCGCTTCCGCCGGACT
>Ga0209726_10008639_pt1 | contig 10880 bp, 11 predicted proteins | sample Subgrocontami54m_FD_187453 | JGI IMG/M metagenome (GOLD analysis project Ga0209726, IMG submission 187453) | Subsurface groundwater microbial communities from S. Glens Falls, New York, USA - GMW46 contaminated, 5.4 m (SPAdes) (version 3) | ecosystem: Environmental > Aquatic > Deep subsurface >... | reverse complement strand
GAGCGGAATTGAACTCGAAGAAAATGATGACGAGATCATCGGTCGTCTGGCGCTTCCCGGACTCAGCATGGGCGACCTCAAAGTGGAGGTAACCCAGGACCGTCTAGTTATTCGAGGCAGCAAAAAGCAGTCACGTAGGAATAAGAATCGCGGCTACACGCGCCACGAGGAGAGCGAGGCTGCCTTTGCGCAGGCGATCTCTCTTCCTTGCGAGATTCATCGTGACCGCGTCAAGGCACGTTACAAAAACGGCGTGCTGACCGTGACTATGCCCAAGGGTGAAAGTGCGAAGAATAAGCGCATCAAGATTCCAGTGAGCGCTTAACGCAATGTCATACGCGGCGGACCTGAGCCCGGGTTTATTCCCCGATTCACAATCGAATATTGCGCCGGGCTCGGGTATCCCGGTCCGATTCGCCGGCGACGGGAAAATCGTTTTCGGTCGTCAACGGAGTTTTTCGGCGCCGGTCGACTACATTCGTTAAACGAAACATGTTCGACTTAAATGACCAACTCCCCGAGGGCATAGGTTGTGACGCTGACAGCGGTTTTTTTTGCAGGCTGGCGAAGATTTTACGCTACGCTCCGGCGCGACGATCGTCAGCATCTTATTGACGTCTTGCGCGACGAGTATGTGGATGCAGTGAAAGATGTTGCGCAGTTCCGCGAGCACGCGCTACGGATGACCTATCCAAGCTTTCGTGATCGACTTTTGCGTATCGCCGAAGAGGAGAAAGCGCATGTCGACTGGCTCGGCGACAAGATACACGGTTTAGGCGGAACGGTTCCTGAGACGAAGTTGACGGTCAACAGCGGCAGAAATAGCTGGGAATGTTTATTGTTCGATGCCGAAGCGAAACAACGCGCTTGCGCCCCGGTACTGGAGCGAATTTATAACGTCGCCGAGCAAATTGATCCAGAAATTGCTTATGGGCTCCGGCGCATTCATGAAGCGGAAAAGCGACACCGCGCCGAGATCCTCGATATGTTGATGAAAAGCGATCCACAGGCGGCTTTAATTGGTAACGGTCTCGGAGTATCCGATAGCGGTAATCACATCTAGCCTAAAATTAGCGAATAGCGTTACGTTTACTCGGCTGCCTTGACGAGCAAATTTGCTCCGGGATCAAAAAATCAAGAGGGAAAGCGGGGGCCTTTCCCTCTTGATTTTTTGCCTGTTCACCACTCCTTTAGTTTACGCTAATAGCAATTTGGCGCGGTTTCGCTTCCTCGACTTTCGGCACGTGGATTTCCAGAATCCCGTCGCGGTAGGTTGCCTTGATACCGTCCTGCTTGACGGTTTGCGGCAGATAGAAGGAACGAGAAAATCTTCCGTTGACGCGTTCGGTGCGATGATATTCTACACCATTGGTCAGCGTTTCAGGCTTTCGCTCGCCGCTGAGGGTCAAAGTGCCGTCGTTGACTTCCAGGTTAAAATCTTCCTTTTTCATCCCCGGTAACTCAGCGCGAATCAGATAAGCGTCTTTGCTTTCCAAAATGTCCACCGGCGGTAACCAGGCACCGGCGGTCGCTGACGGCAGCGCGCGCGCCCGCCCGACGCTCTCGTCGAACAGATCGTTGATTTGGCTATGCAGCCGGCTCAACCCCTCAAACGGTTCCCATCTTACTAGTTCCATAATTTCCCCTCCTTTCAAGGGTGCATATTAAGATGAAAGAAACCTAAGAACGCCGCTGCCGACTGTCAATCGGCTTGACAATGAGCGTGCTCATCCCTAGTTTTAGTCAGTTTAGCGACCCGATGAATAGAGGCTTCGATGTCTGAAGAAATAACTCAAGTAAGCTCCCGTCTGAGAAAGTTTTTTTGGCCCGCCATGACTTTGGCGGTGGTCGCCTTGTTCTTCGCCAAGGAGTCCTGGTTGGGCGGCGCGGCGCTCAACGATCCTAAGGCGGCGCCGCGCGCGGTGGCGCCGCGCGGCGAATTGCGCGCGGAAGAAAAATCGACCATTGCATTATTCAAACAGGCGTCGCCGGCGGTGGTGAACATCACGACGCTCGGAGTCGAGCGGGATATGTTCACGTTGAATCAATATCAGATCCCGCAGGGCACCGGCTCGGGTTTCGTGTGGGATACGACGGGGAACATCATCACCAACTTTCACGTAATTCAAGACGCCGATGCGGCGCAGGTGACGTTGGCCGATCAAAGCAATTGGAAGGCGCGGGTGGTCGGCGCGGCGCCGGATAAGGATTTGGCGGTTCTAAAAATCGACGCCCCGGCGGGCAAGCTCCATCCGATTCCCATCGGCACGTCGAGAGATTTACAAGTCGGGCAAAACGTTTTCGCCATCGGCAATCCCTTCGGTCTCGATCAAACGCTAACCACCGGTATAATCAGCGCGCTCAACCGGGAAATCGAGTCGGTGACGCGCCGGCCGATCCAAGGCGTGATTCAATCCGACGCGGCGATCAATCCGGGAAATTCCGGCGGCCCGCTGCTCGACAGCGCCGGTCGTTTGATCGGCGTCAACACGGCGATCTACAGCCCGACTGGCACGTCGGCGGGAATCGGTTTCGCGATTCCAGTCGATACCGTGAATCGGATCGTGCCGGAGCTGATTCGCAGCGGTAAGCTCACCCGGCCGGGCTTGGGGATTCAGATCGCCGACGAACAAATCGCCCAGCGCCTAAACGTGACCGGTGTGTTGGTCGTCGACGTGGTGCGCGGCGGCGCCGCCGCGCGGGCCGGCATGCAGCCGACTCGGCGTGACGCTGCGGGCCGAGTGCGCTTGGGCGACGTGATAACCGCCATCGACGGCAAAAAAGTCGAGTCGCCCAACGATCTATATCTTGTCTTGGATAAATACAAAGTCGGCGATGCGGTGAACGTCACTTTGTCGCGCGACGGCCGCACGGTGCAGACGAAAGTGACCTTGGAAGCGGTGCAGTAGTTGGCTTTAAGTTTTTTCTAAAAGATCCTGCGTGTCGACGCGATGGTCCTCGCGTTCGTAGGCCTTGATAATTTCCTGCACCAGATGATGGCGCGCGACGTCTTTTTCGGTGAAAGGGATGAAGCGGATACCGTGTACGCCTTTCAGTATTCGCGCCGCTTCTTTGAGCCCCGAGGGCTTTCCCGCCGGCAGGTCGATCTGGGTCGCGTCTCCGGTGATCACCGCTTTTGAACCGTAGCCCAAGCGGGTTAAAAACATTTTCATTTGCTCGGGCGTGGTGTTCTGCGCTTCGTCTAAAATCACGAAGGAGTCATTGAGCGTGCGGCCGCGCATGAACGCCAGCGGCGCGACTTCGATAGTTCCCCGTTCCACCAGTTTGTGGGCGCGGTCGAAATCGACCATGTCGTGCAGCGCGTCATAGAGCGGGCGTAGATACGGGTTTACTTTCTCCGCCAAGTCGCCGGGCAAAAAGCCGAGCTTTTCGCCGGCTTCGACGGCCGGACGAGTCAAAATGATCCGCACATAATTATTCTTCATCAATTCCGCCACGGCCATGGCCATCGCTAAATAAGTTTTGCCGGTGCCCGCCGGGCCGATGCCGAAGACGATATCGTAGCGCCGGATGGCGTCGATATAAGCTTTCTGGGCGATACTTTTCGGCGTGATCGTGCGCTTGTGCGCGGAGATATAGATGGTGTCGAGAAAAATATCTTGCAGTTTGGCGCGGCTGTCGCCGCTCAAGATGCGAATCGCGTAGTCGACGTCGCTGGCGTAGACCGGATAACCTTTTTCCAACAGGTTATAGAGTTGGCGCAGGATTTGGCTGGCGAGCTCGACTTGCAGCGGATCGCCTTCGATTTCCAAAGTGACGCCGCGGGCGCGGACTTTTAACTGTAAAGTGTTTTGCAGAATTTTCAGGTGCTGGTCGTGCTGGCCCAAAAGATCGCGGAACAAACGCGGATCGTGAAATTCAATCTGGTTGACGCCGATTTCGGTGACGGCGCCGGCGCTTTCGCTCGTTTCGTCTTTCACGCTTTTTCTCCTATGAGTTGGACAATAATTTCGCGTTGACGCGGACGGTTGTCGAAGTCGAGCAGAATGACTTGCTGCCAGGTCCCCAAACAGGGCGCACCGTTTTCAATCGGAATTACCAAGGACGGGCCGAACAATGCCGCGCGCAGGTGGGCGAAGCCGTTGTCGTCGCCCCAGCGGTCATCGTGATGATAGCGGCGGTCGGCTGGAATCAATTTTTCGACGAATTCTTTTAGGTCTTGCACCAAGCCCGGTTCATGCTCGATGGTGGTGAGCGCGGCGGTGGAGCCCGAGACGAAAAGCGACGCCGTGCCGGCGCGGATTTGCCCACTGCGGATAAGATCTTTGAACTTGGCGGTGATGTCGACGATGGCGCAGAAGCCGGCGGTCTCTTCGGTGATCTTCTTGGTTTCGATGGTGATCACGCTGGCTATGAGCCCTCTCCGTTCGGACGGCTGACGTTAATTGCTCTGGCGCACTAATTCTTCGGCGCGCTTCAAGGCCGCACCGATGTTGGCCGGCTCTTTGCCGCCGGCTTGGGCGAAGTCGGGCCGGCCACCACCGCCGCCGCCGACCATGCCCGCTAATTCCTTGATGATGTTGCCGGCGTGATACTTCTTGGTCAAGTCCTTGCTCACCGACGCCACCAAGTTGACAGTGGCATCGCCGGCGCTGGCGAGCACGACAACACCGGAGCCAAGTTTTTCTTTCAATTGATCGGCGATGTCGCGCAACTGTTTGCCGTCGACGCCGTCAACTTGGCTGATCAGCACATTGGCGCCGTCCAGCGATTGTTTTTTGGCGAGCAGATCGGGGATGCGATCTTTGTCGAATTGGCCGCGCAGTTTTTCTATTTCTTTTTCCAACTCCTTTTGCCGCTCCAAAAGCTTTTTTACTTTGTCGGCGGCGTCATCGGCGCCGCTGCGCACCAGCTCGCCGATTTCTTTCAAGCGCAGCTCATAACCATGAATCAAGTCCAGCGCTCCTTCGCCGGTAAACGCTTCGATACGGCGTACGCCGGCGGCGACACCGCCTTCGAAATTCAGTTTGAATAAGCCGATCTCGCCCGACGCGCGAATATGCGTGCCGCCGCACAGCTCGGTGGAAAAGTCGCCGATTTTGACCACCCGCACGCGGTCGCCGTATTTGTCGCCGAAAAAGGCGAGCGCGCCGCGGCGAATGGCGTCGTCGTAACTCAGCTCTTCAATCGTCACGCCGGCATCCTCGCGCACATGCCGATTGACTTGCGCTTCGATAAGCGCGAGCTTTTCGTCGGCGATGGGTCCGGTATGATTGAAATCGAAGCGCAGCCGGTCCGGCGTCACCAACGAACCGGCTTGACGCACATGCTGGCCCAGTTCTTTGCGCAACACGGCGTGGAGAATATGCGTCGCCGAATGGTTGAGCATGGTTTTGCGCCGATGCTGGCCGTCGACATTCAATTCGACTCTGTCGCCGACCTGAACGCGGCCTTTTACTACCTTGCCGCGATGGGAGGTGAGTTGCGGTGTCGGATGTTGGGTGTCGCTGATCTCGATGACATCGCCGCGCGCGGTCTTAATCACCCCGCGATCGCCGACTTGCCCGCCGGATTCGCCGTAGAAAGGCGTCTCGGCGGTGAGCAAATCGATCTCGTCGCCTTGCATTGCTTCGCTCTTGCTCGCGCCGCCGGCAAAAATTCCCAGCACCGAAGATTCGCCTTGGAGCCGGTCGTAGCCGATGAAGCGGACTTGGCCGTCGAGTTGGATTTTCGATTCCATACTGACGGTCTCGCGCGCTTCGCGGCCGCGGCTGCGTTGGGCGTCCATGAGTTTTTCGAACCCAGCTTGATCGACGTCGATATTCTCACCGCGCAGAATGTCTTCGGTCAGATCGAGGGGAAACCCGTAGGTATCATAGAGGCGAAAGGCAATATCGCCAGCGAGCGTACGCCGGTTTTCCGCCTTGAGCTTCGCGGTCGCATCTTCCAAAAGCACCAGACCGCGATCGAGAGTTTCGCCAAACCGCTCTTCTTCAATTCGAATGACCTCGCGGATGCGCTGTTCTTCAATTCTCAATTGCGGATAAGCATCGCCCATCACCGCCGCGACGCTTTTGGCAACTTCGTGCAGGAACGGTTCTTTCAAGCCGATCAGCCGGCCATGGCGGGCGGCGCGGCGCAGCAAGCGGCGCAGCACGTAGCCGCGCCCTTCGTTGCTCGGCGTGACGCCGTCGGCGATTAAGAAACTTACCGCCCGGGCATGATCGTCGATGACGCGATAGGAAATATCCGCGCTCGGATCGACGCCGTATTTTTTACCGGTGAGTTTTTCCGTGGTCGCGGTGAGTGCGCGCATGGAATCGATGTCGTAGTTGGACAAGACTTGCTGCATCACCGCGGTGATGCGCTCCAAGCCCATGCCGGTGTCGACATGTTTGGCGGGGAGTTCGGACAGGCTGCGATCCTCGGCGCGGTTATACTGGATGAAGACCAAATTCCACAGTTCGATATAACGTGCGCAGTCGCCGTTGACGCGGCATTCATGTCCCGCTACGCCGGGCCTGTCGCAAGCGGCGGGGCCGCGGTCGAGATGGATTTCGCTGCACGGACCGCAGGGACCGGTTTCGCCCATCTCCCAGAAATTTTCTTTCTCGCCGAAGCGGCTCACCCGTTCCTTGGGCAGGCCGCTGATCTTGAACCAGAGCTGCTCGGCGTCATCGTCATTTTTGTAAACCGTGGCGTAGAGCTTGTTCTTGGGCAGGCCCCACTCTTTGGTCAATAGCTCCCAGGCCCATTCGATGGCTTCGGCCTTATAATAATCGCCGAAGGACCAGTTGCCGAGCATTTCAAAAAGCGTGTGATGATAAGTGTCGCGGCCCACCGCTTCAAGGTCATTGTGCTTGCCGCTGATGCGCAGACATTTTTGCGAGCTGGCGGCGCGCACGTAAGGCAAGCGCTCCTGGCCCAGGAAGACGTTTTTGAACTGCACCATGCCGGCGTTGGTAAACAGCAACGTCGGGTCCTTGTCGGGCACCAGCGAAGAACTCTTTACTACCGTGTGGCCGTGTTTAACGAAGTAGTCTAAAAACGATTTGCGAATGTCGTTACTCGTGATCATAAGTTCAACAGTTGTCGTCAATGGGGCAGCGCAGTAGCGTAAAGATCACTTTACTGCTGTAGCCGCGCCGTTGCAGAAAGGCGACCGCCCGGCGCAGCGTCCTGGGCTCTTTGATATCTTTGCTGCCGAATCGTTTCTGTAAAATGGTTCTCGCTCTTTTTTCTTCGTCTTGCTGATCGAAGATTTCTTTGATCGCCGCGCGGATGGTCGTATCGACGACGCCTTTGATTTTTAATTCCTGTTCAATGCGCCGCGGCCCGTAGCCTTGGCTCTGCGCCCGCGAGAGAGCCCAGTTGCGGGCGAAGGTTTCGTCGTTGACAAAGTTGAAGTCGCTGAGCTTTTCGATGGCCGCGTCGACGACTGCGTCGGCGGCGCCGCGCTGGCGTAAATAGCGCTTCACTTCGGCGATGCTGCGCGCGCGGTAGCCGAGATAACGGAGCGCGCGGGTAAAGGCAGCGTCGGCTGAGACTATCGGCTGAGCGCCGCCAGTTCTGTGCTTCAGCGTTTGACCGAGCCTCGCTTACCGGCCTTTGCCTTTTTTCTCCACCGCGACCATTTCCGCCGGGGCCTCGCCGTCGTGATGTTTCAAGCCCATTTTTTCCATCACCAAGTTCATGATGGTCTGGCCGGTTTCCGGATGATCTTTTAAAAACTGCTTGGCCGCTTCGCGCCCTTGGCCGATGCGTTCGCCGTGGAAAGAATACCAGGCGCCGCTCTTTTCGACCACGCCGATCTCGCTGCCGATATCGACGATCTCGCCGTCGCGCGAGATGCCGGTGCCGTAGAGAATATCGAACTCGGCTTCCTTAAACGGCGGCGCCATTTTATTCTTGACGACTTTAACCCGGGTGCGCCCGCCGACGATGTTGTCGCCATCTTTGAGCGCGCCGATGCGGCGGATGTCCATGCGCACCGAAGCGTAGAATTTTAGCGCGTTGCCGCCGGTGGTGGTTTCCGGATTGCCGAACATGACGCCGATCTTCATGCGGATCTGGTTGATGAAGATGACCACGGTATGGGAGCGGGCAATTGTCGCCGTGAGCTTGCGCAGCGCCTGGGACATGAGGCGGGCCTGAAGTCCCATGTGCGAGTCGCCCATCTCGCCTTCGATTTCCGCTTTCGGCACCAGCGCCGCGACGGAGTCAATAACCACGACGTCGATGGCGCCGCTGCGCACCAGCGTCTCAGTAATTTCCAGCGCCTGTTCGCCGTGGTCCGGCTGGGAGACTAGAAGATCGTCAGTTTTGACGCCGAGTTTCTGCGCGTAGGCTAAATCGAGCGCATGCTCGGCGTCGATATAGGCGGCCATGCCGCCGAGCTTCTGGGCTTCGGCGACGATCTGTAGCGCCAAAGTCGTTTTACCAGAAGATTCGGGTCCATAGATTTCCATCACCCGGCCGCGCGGCACGCCGCCGATGCCCAGCGCGATATCGAGTCCGAGCGAGCCGGTCGAGATGACCTGCACATCCTTGACGATGCCGCCTTCGCCGAGTTTCATGATCGCGCCCTTACCGAATTGCTTTTCGATTTGACTTACGGCGAGGTCGATAGCTTTCTCACGATTAGCGTCCATTGCGGTCTCCTTCACGAAGCTTGGTCACGCCCAAGCGCGATTACATTAAGCCGAGTATAGATTGCACCCGTGGGCTTAAGCACGCTCTGAAATAAAATAACTTCATCGACCGGCGATGGACCGAACTCGAAATCGCGCCATTTGCCAAGCGCTTGCTCAAAACTTCGGTCCGCTCGGTCGGTTTGGCGCCAGCGTCCAATGGTTAAATGCGGCGTGAAAGTTCGTTCCTCGAGCATGAAACCGAGCGGCGCCAACGCCGATGCAACTTTTACCGCCAATGAAATTAATTGACTCCCATGCAGACCGACCCATAACACACGCGGTCGTTTCACGCTGGGAAATACCCCTAATCCTTTAGCATTTATAGTGCAGCGCGGAAAGGGGCGAAGGGCTTCAGTGAGCGCCTGGCAGATGGGTTCGATCTGGCTTTCTTCGATGTTGCCGAGAAACTTGACGGTCAGATGAATATTCGCCGGCGCCACCCAGCGAATTCCTTTCACTGCGGGGCGCAGTTGATCGATGGCCGCGGCGATTCGACTGATGATGTCGGGGGCGATTTCAACGGCGATAAAGGCGCGCAGCACGGCCGGTTACGCTGCCAAAAGCGAGAGCCGCAGCCAATTGAGCGCAGCTTGTGCAGTGCCCTGAATGATTCGTTCGCGGTCGGTTAAAACCATGAGCTTCAACAATTTTGCGTCATGGCGATCGGCGCGCGAGATACTCACCCAAACCGTGCCCACCGGTTTCTCCGGGCTGCCGCCGCTCGGTCCGGCGATGCCGGTGACGCTGAGCGCGACGCTGGCGCCGGTGCGTTCTCTGATACCCTGCGACATTTCCAGGGCGGTCTCGCGGCTGACTGCGCCGAATTTCTCCAAGGTCGCCGGGTTGACGCTGAGGGCGCGAATTTTTTCTTCATTCGAGTAAGTCACTGCGCCGCCGAGGAAATATGCCGAGCTGCCCGCGACCCGGGTAATGCGATGGGCGATCAGCCCGCCGGTGCAGGACTCCGCCAAGGCCAAGGTTTGGTTATTCTCGACCAACAAGCGGCCGACGATCTCTTCCATCGTCGTATCGCTTTCGGCATAGACGTAAACGCCGAGGAGCGCGCGCAGCTGCTGGCGCAGTGAATCGAATTTGCTTATCTGCGCTTCGCCGCCGCTTACCGTCAGCCGCAGAGTCAGCTCAGGAAAGTGGGCGCGAAATGACAGTTTGGCTGAGTTGCCAAGTTCTACTGGCTTTACGAGATCGTCAAGCTTCGATTCGGTGATGCCGTGAACTTTGAAGACCGCTTCGTGAATCGCCGACTGGCTGCCTTGTTGTTCGATGATCCACGGCAGCACGGTTTCGCGCAGCATCGCCGTCATCTCGTGCGGCACACCGGAAAGCCAGAGCAGTCTTTTCCCTTGCCCAAAGTCGACATTGAAACCGGGCGCGGTGCCGACTGGATTGGGAATGATTGTCGCGCCGTCTGGGAAAAGCGCCTGCTTAAGGTTGTTCGCCGTCCACGGGACTCCTCGGTGCTCAAAGCGAGATTTGAGATTTGCGGCGACTTCTGGGTCCTCGATCATTTTTACGCCGAGGAACTTTGAGACCATTTCCGTAGTCAGGTCGTCGGCGGTCGGGCCGAGGCCGCCGCTGCCGATGACGATGTCGCCTAAGTCGCGCGCATGGCGAAACGCCCAGAGCAGTTTTTCAGGGTCGTCGCCAACTTTGAGCACGGCGGCGACTTTGATGCCGAGGGCGAACAAGCGATCGGCGATATAAGCCGAGTTAGTATCGATGACTTTGCCGGTAGTGAGTTCGTCACCCGTGCTGAGGATTACAACTTTTTCAATCACACCGGTTCCGATCGTTGTGCGGTCCAAGCATCTGTATTTTGTCCGTGCGACCGTTTAACAGGCGTTCATTGGCGCCGAAGATAGGCTCGCAGAATGCTCGGCGGCCGAAACCGCAAGCACGCCCCGCGTTTCTAGCACCGCCTAACCGCGTAACTAAGATTGAGGAGTGGAACTAAGCTCAACTAGAAACGTGCGTTTCTGGTTCTCAAAGATGCGTTGCAGCGCCGGCTCAATGGTTTCTTCCGCAGGGACATCAACGCTCAGCGGGTTGATATACTGCTGGTCCTTGTAAAACTCGAAATGTAGGTGCGGGCCGGTCGATCGGCCGGTGGAACCGACGTAGCCGATGATCTGGCCCTTGGTGACCGCCACTCCGTTGTGAATGCCATCCGCGAAGCTATCGAGATGAGCATAACGGCTCAGGTACGTG
>Ga0209726_10008635_pt1 | contig 10883 bp, 9 predicted proteins | sample Subgrocontami54m_FD_187453 | JGI IMG/M metagenome (GOLD analysis project Ga0209726, IMG submission 187453) | Subsurface groundwater microbial communities from S. Glens Falls, New York, USA - GMW46 contaminated, 5.4 m (SPAdes) (version 3) | ecosystem: Environmental > Aquatic > Deep subsurface >... | reverse complement strand
CCGCTCCCGGTGCTCATAGTGCTTGGCGAGTTCCTCCAGCGCGGTGACGCGATGGGCGTTGCGGCAGCCCGCCAACTCCGCATAGAGAGCCACCGCCGCATCCACCCGGCCCAGCTTTTTCTCAATTGCAGCCGTATCCCACAGGGTTCGGAACAGCAGCTCATCCGGCAGCGCGCCGGCCACCGCGCGCCGGAACATTTCCAGCGCCTGTTCCAGTTGCCCGGCCGAGCGTAGCCACCGCCCCAGAGAAACCATCTCTGCCGGATGACGCACCGCTCCTTGTGTTACTTCCCGGAACGCGGCCGGAACCAGCGCCGTCAGCGCCGCCAGTGTAACAATGTCGAGCACGTTGTGATGAAATACCTGTGCCAGCCGCGAAGCCGACCCCGATCGCAAATAGTCAAAATAGATATGCGGGATGAGCGCCCCCGGAACATCCCCCTCGCGCGTCAACCCTAGAATCTGCGATTCCAAATAAGTAAGACTGCAACTCTCCATGCGCAGCCGCCAGAGACGGCGCGCACCATGCAGTAAGTCAAGGTGTGGAATTTCAGTAAATGGAGGCCGCCGGCGCGCCATGCGATAACGCGTCTCCAGCAGCGGAAGATCAAAAGATTTCCCGTTGTATGTAACCAGCACCTGCACGTCCTTCAGATCCGCCGCAAGCTCATCCAGCGCACTGGCCTCCTCGCCAAAGTCGCGCAGAAAGTATTGACGGACTCGAAACCCCTCCGGCGTAATCCTCCCGATTCCAATCAGAAAGGCGCACGTGCCTGAGCCGCCGGCAAGTCCGGTGGTTTCCGTATCAAGAAACGCCCATTGCAAAGGCGATGCCGGAGGTATCGTGCCGCTCGAGATGCCATCCAGAAAATCATCCGGCAGTTCAGCCAGCTCCGAAATGGTCAGACTCCCGTACCGCCGGAAATGCTCAAACACCTTGCCGGTCTGGTAGTGCGCCCCGGCTGCATTCTGAACCTCGCTGCCGGGAACACACGATTCCAGCCCTGCGCGCACCGGAGCCCATTGGGCAGCTCCCAACCGCTCATCCACCCGGCGAGCCGCGGATGCCATGCGCTGGCGCAGAAGATCCAACTGATGCGACAGGTCGAAGGCCTTCTGACCGCCGCCGCCGCCGGCAGTTCTGTCCTGCGCGTCTTCCCCAAAACCAATTGGCTCAAAACCAGTGAGCATGTTCGCCTTTTATTTGCCAATATACACGGGTCAGGTGGCCGGTGTAAACTCTAACCTTGACCACAAAGACATGGATTGGGATTATTATCGCGTCGGCGCTGTCACTGTTGGGGGCCATGGACTTCTATCAACTGGCCGCCGAGGCAAGGCTTCATGCACCCGATCCTTATCTGGTGGCAACTCAGTTGCCGCGCTATGAACCCGTGAGACTGGCCGTAGGGGAAGGCGTCCAGCTCGGCTACTTGTCCAACCTCGGCTTCGAATCCACGCGCGGGTCCATGATGGCCTACCTGGCTCAGTACGCCCTTGCCCCCCGCATGCTGGTTTTCAAGCCGGCTGGCGAATGGGTGTTGGGGAACTTCACCGAAAAGCTGGACTATGCCGCCAAGGGCAAAGAGCTTGGACTCGCCGTGGTACAGGATTTTGGAGATGGCTTGATCCTCTACCGGAGGACAAAATGACATCGCTCGCCTTGGCGCTGGCGGTGGCCACCGGCTGCTGTTTGCTTTCCCCTGTCTTCCCGCCCGGCCGTTCTCGCCCGGCGTGGTTAGGATGGCTGCTGCTGTTCTGCGCTGGAGCCCCGGCCGGAATCGGCCTCGAATCGATGGTCTATTTTCTGCTGACCTGGGCCGGCGCCGCCTCCGCCGCTCTCCTTTGGGGAGCAAGCATCGCGTTGCTGGCGGCTGGCGCCGTCATCGCCCGGCGGTACGCCCCAGCCGGCGAAGCCATCGAGGTCCCCGCCAACCAGAACCGTCATCTGTGGTGGATGGCGCTGGTAGCCGCGGCCGGCCTGTCGCTGGCAGCCGTCAGCGTGGCCAGAACCGCATCGGGCGCTCCGCATGGGGACTGGGATGCCTGGGCCATGTGGAACCTGCGCGCCAAATACCTCGCCGGACCAGACCAAAGCTGGCGCAACTCAGTCTCCAGGGACCTGCAAAGCTGGCCCGACTATCCGTTGCTCGTCCCCGCCTCCGTGGCGCGGCTCTGGCGGATGGCCGGCGAAATCAGCACCACAGGCCCGCAGGCGTTGTCCTTGCTCTACACCACGTGCGCGGTGGGGCTCGTGTTCGGGTTACTCGCCATGGCGCGCGGATGGACCGCCGCGGTCCTGTCTATGCTGCCCATGGCGGCCAGCGCCAACTTTTGGTCTCAGGCCTCGGCGCAATATTCCGATATTCCACTGAGCGCATACATGGCCGGTGCGCTGGGGCTGGCCCTCTTGCGGCAGGACCGCGCCTCGCTCATGGCCGCGGGACTGCTGGCCTCGATGGCTGCCTGGACCAAGAACGAAGGTGCTGTCTACTGCGCTCTCCTGCTGGCCGCCGTGTTCTATTTCCGCGGCAAGGATCGTGCCAGGCCGATGCTGATCGGAGCGCTGCCAGGCCTGCTCGTAGTGGCGGCCTTCAAACTCATGCTCGCGCCGAGGTCCTCTTTGCTCGCCGACCCGATCGCCTCACTCCCAGGAAAACTATTCGATCCGAGCCGCTGGATGACCATCTTCTCGCTGGTGGCGGATGAAATTGTAAACATGGGCATCGGCGTGGGGCACCCGCTCCTCATACTGGCCGCGCTGATCCTGGCGTTCGGAATGAGAAAGGACTCCGATTGGCGGTTCCCAACCACGCTGCTGGCATTGCAGATAGGCGCCTATCTGGGAGTCTATCTGATCACCCCATCAGATGTGCGCTGGCACGTAGGTTCCAGCTTCGGCAGGCTCCTCGGGCAGGTTTGGCCCTCGATCCTGCTGACCGTATTCCTGGCCATGCAGGTCCAAATGGGCTCCGCTTTGGCCGGCCCGGCGTCTAAGTCCCGCTCTGTGAGGTAACAATATGCGCATGCTCCTGACATTTGTACTCCTGCTCACCGGCCCGGCACTGTGGGGCCAAAAGAAAACCATCTTCCTGATCACTGACGCCGAAGGTGTTGGAGGCGTCTGCCGTCAGGATCAGACCGACCCCAAAGACGCCGAGATGCGCCAGCTCCTTACCGGTGAAATCAACGCGGCGGTGGAAGGCTTCCTCGCCGGTGGAGCCGATGAGGTCCTCGTCTGGGACGGCCACGACGGCAGTCAGACCTTGTCCACACTCACCATCCATCCGAAAGCGAAACTGCTGATGGGAGCACTCGGCCCCTCCATGCTGATGGAGCGGCGTTTCTCAGCTGTCGCCTATGTTGGCCAACACAGTAAAGCCAACATTCGCGCCGGCATCATGGCACACAGCTACTCCTCTCTCGGCATACAAAACATGTTGATGAACGGGAAGGCCGTCGGCGAGATCGACGTGATCGCCGCGATGGCCGGCCATTTCGGCACCCCCGCCATCATGCTCAGCGGCGACCAGGCGGCGGCCGATGAACTGCGTGAAATCGTCCCGGATGCCGAGATGGCGGTGGTGAAGGAAGGCCTTGGCCGCTACTCCTGCATCAGCCTGTCGGCAACCTCCGCCCGTGACCTGATCCGCGATGCGGCAAAACGGAGCGTTGCCAAAATCGGGAAGATCAAACCCTACACGGTCCGCGGGCCAGTGACGCTCCAAATCGAGTACACCACACGGAACTCTCTGCCCATCGATTCCGAGGCAAGGGTTGGAGCCGAAGTGCTGGATGACCGAACCATCCGTTTCAAAGGTAAAGACATCCTTGAGGCGTGGCGCCTCTACCGGACACGCTAGTCGGATCTATCCGAATGATCGGCACTATTCTCGCGCCTTACAAGATCACGGCCAAGCTCGGCGAACGGGGCATGGGCGCGGTTCCATCGCGAGGCGATTTCTGACGGCACGCCGAGGGCAGGAATCGCCTCGCAAACCATGGATTCTTGCTCAACCAGATGCCAACTCCGAGATCCGCACTCTGCGTCTCTTCCCCGCTGAAAGCAGAATCTCGCGGCGTTCCTGCGTTGTTTGAACGGCCGCGAAGTCAACAAGCGGAGAGCCAAGGAGTCAATGGAGAACATGGCGTTCTCGTCAGATTGGCAATAGTCGAATACGGTTCTGCGCCAGGTCAACGGTGACGATCGCGCTAGCGTCCAGGTGGTCGCCTACTGCCACAATGGCCCGGAGCACAAGTTCTCCGATTGCGGACGGAAAAACGTCTTGCGTCCGCATCTGAATCACGCTTGGACCATGTGCCTTGCTCGAGGCGAGAAGCATGCCAAAGTCGAGATCGCGAGTGAAAACCACAAATCCGTTGGAAGCGGCGTAATCGAGGATCCGCGAGCCGGGAGCCGATGCATCCCCAATCGTGGACCAATGAGTAGCCTCGATCCCATGCGCGCCAAGAAACCCGACCCACATTGGACTCAGGTTTCATGTCAACCAGGATCTTCATGCCGCCGGAAGGGGCAACTCGATCTCTTCGACGCGCCAAGCGGCGTATGCAAGAGCTTGGCGGATGTCTTCGGCCTCGAGGTAAGGATAGGCCTCCAAAACCTCCGCATTGGTATGGCCAGCGGCAACGAGGCCTACAATGGTCCCAACGGTGACACGTATTCCTCGAAGACAGGGCTTGCCCCCCAAGACTTCGGGATTGCGGGTAATTCGGTCGAGTTCTGGCATTCTGACGCCTCCATTCTAGTATCACCGAAGTTGAGAGGTGAGTAGCGGAGCCTCCTCAGCAATAGCATAGCCAGTGCGCGCGAGCCTCGCCAAATCCTTACAAATAACCCGACCAGGAGGGCGCATACTTGAGACGATTCAATGCGAACCCTTTCCTGGTCGTGGCCGGCGCGCCATCCGGTGGTTTCCTTCCTGGCAGTGACTGCGTTGCCCGCAGCGGCCCCGAACCCGAGGGGACTCATGCCGCCACCGTTCACTTCACATGCTTGCGGCCGCGGCTCCCAGCCCGGTGTTGAGAAAACCGGCCCGGTTGGCGAAGTGATTTGGCGCCCATTCCGTCCTGGACCCTGGCGGGCACTCACGCCCGCCCCGGGCATGGCAGCTATTACTGAGTAAGCTGACTTCGATATAATTCCAGCACACTTGGACCTATCCGAATGATCGGCACTACACTCGCGCATTACAAAATCACGGCCAAGCTCGGCGAAGGCGGCATGGGCGCGGTGTACCGCGCCACCGACTTGAAGCTGCATCGCGAAGTAGCGATCAAGGTGTTGCCCGAGTCGTTTGCACTAGATCCGGATCGTATGGCGCGTTTCCAGCGCGAGGCGCATGTGCTGGCCTCGCTCAATCATCCGAACATCGCGGCGATTTACGGATTGGAGGAGCGGGCTCTTGTCATGGAGTTGGTGGAGGGGGAGACGCTGGCAGGTCCGCTTCCGTTGGAGACGGTGATCAGTTATGCGCGGCAGTTGATTGATGCTTTGGAGGCGGCCCATGAAAAAGGGATCATTCATCGGGATCTGAAGCCGGCCAACATCAAGATCACCCCGGAAGGACAGGTGAAGGTGCTCGATTTTGGGTTGGCGAAGGCGGTGGAGCAGACGGCTCCGGTGGGTGATCCGGATCTGTCTCCAACGCTCACGCTGACGGCGGCGGCGACCCGGCTCGGGGTCATCATGGGAACGGCCGGATACATGGCGCCGGAGCAGGCGCGCGGACAGTCGGTGGATAAACGGATCGATATCTGGGCGTTTGGTGTTGTGTTGTACGAGATGCTCACCGGCAAGCGTCTGTTTGCCGGAGAAACGGTGAGCGACACACTCGCCTCAGTGCTTGCCAAGGAGATCGACGTCCGTGGACAGCCTTTGGAGAGGCTGTTGCACCGCTGCCTCCAACGGGACCGCAAGATGCGGCTGCGCGACATTGCCGATGCTCGCGCCGATTTGTTGGAGGCCAACCTGCCGGCTCCGGTGGCCGCCCCGGTGCAGCGGCGCGGGTTGGCGTGGCCAGCCATCGCCGGCGTGCTGGCAGTGGCTCTGGTTGCGTTGGGGATCGGGTGGTGGATGGCTACGCGGCCCGTGCAGCGGCCGCTTCTCCGTGTGGATGCCGATCTCGGTCCGGCCATCACCATGCCCAATCTCCCGGGCGCAGGCGCTATCCTTTCTCCGGATGGGGTGCGCCTGGTCTTTCTTGCGAACAACGCACACGGCAAATCGCAATTGATGATGCGCCGCATGGACCAGCCCAAAGCGGTCCTCATGGAGGGAACAGAAGATGCCGCCGATCCCTTCTTCTCCCCCGATGGCCAATGGATCGGATTCGCGGCGGGGGGCAAGTTGAAGAAGATCTCCGTCGACGGCGGCGCGCCATTGACCTTGTGCGATGCCCCCGGTCTTCGCGGCGCCAGTTGGGGTGAGGATGGCACGATCGTCGCCGCGCTCAATGCCGACACCCCTTTATCGCGGCTTCCGGCCTCGGGCGGCCCGCCAGTCCAACTGATCCCATTCGACAAAGCGCACGCGGAAATCCGGCAACGCTGGCCGCAGATCCTGCCCGGAGGCAAGGCGGCCCTATTCACATCCGGCACACGAAACAATGTGTATGATGACGCCAACCTGGATGTTGTGTCGCTGGCCGATGGGACAAGGAAGACCGTCTATAAGGGTGCTGCCTGGGCGCGTTACCTTCCCACGGGACACTTGATTCTCTTGAGGAAGGGGACGCTGTTTGCGACGCCCTTTCATCTGGACCGGCTGGAAACCTCTGGTACACCCTCGCCACTTCTCGAGGATGTGGCCAGTTCCATTGGAGGCCGTGCGCTGTTCGACTACTCACTCACGGGCTCCGCGGTTTATCAGAGGGGCGGATCGGACCAGACCATCAGGATCATTCAATGGATGGACAGCTCTGGCAAACTGACGCCTCTATTGGCCAAGCCCGGATTTTATTTCGATCCCCGGTTCTCACCGGATGGCAAGCGTCTGGCCCTTGTCATAAACGAGTCTGGCAACGATGACATCTGGGTCTACGACTGGCAGCGGGATGCCATGACGCGGCTGACCTTTGATCCACAATCGGACGATAGTCCGGTTTGGACGCCGGATGGCCGCTACATCGCATACCGGTCTCAAGACGGGATCTACCTCATCCGCGCCGATGGCGCTGGAAAGCCGCGGCGGTTAACAGAGAGCAAGGCTGCCGATCAAGTCCCCTATTCCTTTACGCCGGACGGCAAGCGGTTGAGCTTTTCCGATCGTCCCTTCGACCTTTGGACCTTGCCTCTGGACGTCGATGACTCGCAAGTGCGTTCCGGCAAGCCGGAGCTCTACCTGGGTTCGGCCTCGCCCGAGGTTTGGCCGTCCTTTTCGCCAGACGGCAAGTGGATGGCCTACGGATCCGGCAGGGGGATCACCGAAACGGAAGTATTTGTCCGGCCATTCCCGGACACCGGCGGCAAATGGCAGATCTCGGTAGGGGGAGGTAACCAGGTGGTTTGGTCGCGCAACGGTCATGAACTGTTCTATCGAACCGGGGGCAATCGGATCATGGCCGTCTCGTATGCGGTGAAAGGCGGCTCCTTCGTGGCGGACCAGCCCCGGCTTTGGTCGCCGCAGCCGTTTGTCGGGCCGGGCAGCGTGGTCAATTTCACTCTCGCTCCGGATGGCAAGCGCTTTGCGGTGGTCACCTCGGCCGGGGTGACCGGCGAGGAGAAGCCCCGGCCTCAGGTGACTTTCTTGTTCAACTTCTTTGATGAGTTGCGGCGGCGGGTTCCGGCAGGAGGCGCGAGGTAATGATCGGCCAATCCATCGCCCATTACAGGATTACGGCGAAGCTCGGTGAGGGCGGCATGGGGGCCCGCCCTGCTTGCGTGCGCTGGAGAAGGTAGCCGCGGGCTATTGCCGCTTGGCGGTCATGTCGTATTCGCGTTCGCCCGCGTTGACGTGAAACTTGATCTCGTCGCCGGCGAGTTTGCCGGCGTACTTCATGGTGATTTCGTTAACGCCGAAGTTGCGAACCACGCTGAAGCTGACATTGTCTCCGTCGACTTTGCCGTCCTTGATTTCCGAATCGCTCTGCCGGCCGCTCACGGTGCCGGTCAGCTTGGCTCCCTCGGCTTTGAGCTTAATGGTGGTCTCGCGCGCGCCATTGGGTGTCTCGACCGATCCCTTCCAGGTTCCGGTGGCATCGGCGCAGAAAGCAGGAACCGCCAGCACGAGGGCGGCCAGTGTTAATAGTGACTTCATAAGACTCTCCTTTTCGGACTTGAGCGATCAGCGCGCTCAGGCCCCCTAGCAGTGTACTCGTTTTCGCAGCCTCGTTGGGGAATCTGCTACTCTATGCGAGTGTCCGCCAGCGCTCCCACCAACCAACCACTCAAGGATCTGTACGCCTTTGATCCTTCCGAAGTAGTAGAACCACCGCGAACATTCTTCGCAATCATGCGGCGAATCGGGCCGGGCATGATCCTGGCCGCCTCGATTGTAGGGTCGGGCGAACTGATCGCGACCACGACGCTCGGGGCCGAGGTCGGCTACGTGTGCCTGTGGGTGATCCTGTTGAGTTGCTTCGTCAAGCCCGCGATTCAGGCCGAGATCGGGCGCTACAGCATCTCGACCGGGGAGACGGGGCTGGCCGGATTCAATCACGTTCCAGGCCCCAGGGCCGGGGTGAACTGGGTGGTGTGGGGCTGGGTGGCGATGATCTCGATGACACGCTTCCAGATCGGGGCGATGTTTGGAGGAGTTGGACAGGTGTTGAACCAACTGGTGCCGGCAGTGCCGGTGACGGTTTGGGTGGTGGCCTTGCTGGGTGTTACGCTGCTGCTGCTGCTTGGCGGCGGATATCAGCGGATTGAGCATCTGGCGACGGTGAAGGTGGGGCTGTTCACCATGCTCACCTTTCTTTGTGCCGCGCTATTGATGCGGCGGCCCGAGGATTTCAGTTGGGGAGAGATTACGCAAGGTTTGACCTTCTCTCTGCCGGCTGGTGGATTAACAACGGCGGTGGCGGTATTCGGCATCACCGGCGTGGGGGCGGCCGAGCTTTTCATGTACCCATATTGGTGCGTGGAGAAAGGCTACGCGCGCTTTGCCGGCAAGCGCGAGGCGACACCGGAATGGACCAGCCGCGCCAAGGGCTGGATCAACGTGATGAACATGGACATTCTGGCCTCGATGGTGATCTACACCATCGCCACCATCGCCTTTTACCTGCTGGGCGCCGGAATCCTCCATAAACGCGGATTAGTCCCCTCCTCCCAGGACATGATTCCCGTCTTGTCCCAGATGTACACGCAGACTCTCGGCAGTTGGGCGCTTCCGATTTTCTACATCGGAGCGATTGCAACCCTGTACGGAACCATTTTCGCAGCGACAGCGGCCGAGTCGCGAGTGGCGGCCGATCTGTGCCGCCTGCTTGGCAAATTCGAGCCGGGCGATTACCAGACACGGCTCAAGTACCGGCGCGCCTTCGTGTGGGTGCTCACTTGCGTATCGGCCGGGCTGTACCTGATTGTGCAATCTCCGGTGACGATGGTGAAGGCGGGCGGCGTGGCGCAGGCAATCATGCTGCCGGTGATCGCGGTGGCGGCGCTTTACCTTAGGTACAAGCGGCTGCCAAGCCAGGTGAACCCGGGAAAACTGGTAACCATGGCGCTTTGGGTGGCGTCTGTTGCAACGATAGGGCTAATGGGCTACTACGCCGTTTTGCTTATTTCTTAAAATTAGTACTTTTACCTATGCGGAAGTCGTGGTAACGTAATAGTCATAACATACGTCTCTCTAGACGTTTGAGTTTAGCAGGCGATACCTCCGAGTCGTCTGTTAACGATGGTACACTTGCCTCGCCCAGGTGAGTGAACCGGCCGGTGGGTATCTTCCTCCGAGTACCCACCGGTTTTTCTTTTCAATCACTTACAGTTTGGACGAGTGATATTGTAGAGCCACGAAACCGGCGCGAATCGCGACAGATTTTCGGCCCACCCGGACAGCAAAACCTCACGAAAAATCGACGAAAATCGCGCTTGGCGGGCCAGGGCGTGGCGGCACCGATGGATGTGCCGGACCGGGTCGGGATCTAAGGCGGCCCCCTGTCCGGCCGAGGTTCCAGTCAACACCGCAACTGTAATCCCAGTTCCGGTAAATGGATCGACAAACGAGAGCGCGTCGCCCGCCGGATAGAGGTCCGGGTCCATTCGGGCGCGCAGGCGATTCTCGAAAACCAAGGGTCCAGTGGATAGCCAGTCCATGACGCGGGTGAGAGGAGCGAGCCGCTCCGACAGCGGTGGGAAGGAGTGCACCAGCCCGTCATATTGGAAGCCCCACTGCGACAAGAGCTCCCAGGTGCCGAGCCCGCAGACATTGGTGATCTGGTTTTCAACCGTGTTGACGCCGCAATAGCCGCCGGGAAAGAAGAACAATTCAATGGAGTCATCCACGGGACCGTGAAAGTGCGCCTTGAAGCCGAACAGCCGGGATGGTTTTGAGGCGGCGTGCTTGCGGCCATGAGCGACGACGGTGGGCGTGGAGAAGGGAGGCGCGGGACCGCGTTCGCGTTCGAGAATTGCGCCTTGGGAGAGGGCCCGTTCGAGCAGGATGCGGTCGAACTGAAAGCGGCTGAGTCCGAAGGCCGGTTCCGGAAGAGTGGACCGCCGAGTGCGGTTCGGGAAGTGCAACTGGACACTGGACAGGCGGGATGGCTTGGCGTCAAGGATGGATTGCCAGAGCCCGAGCCGGTCCAGGAGAGGGGCAATTTCCGGGGACAGGAACTCTCCGCATACTTTGTGGCGGGGAAAGCTGGACGGCTCAAACAGCCGCACGGCGGCACCGGCGGACAAGGCGGAAATGGCGGCGG
>Ga0209726_10008633_pt1 | contig 10885 bp, 10 predicted proteins | sample Subgrocontami54m_FD_187453 | JGI IMG/M metagenome (GOLD analysis project Ga0209726, IMG submission 187453) | Subsurface groundwater microbial communities from S. Glens Falls, New York, USA - GMW46 contaminated, 5.4 m (SPAdes) (version 3) | ecosystem: Environmental > Aquatic > Deep subsurface >... | reverse complement strand
TGCCGCCGGCGCCGGGCCGGTTGTCGACGATCACCGCGTGACCCCATGACTCGTTGAGCTTTTGTCCGACGATGCGCGCGAGGATGTCGTTGATGCCGCCCGGCGCGAAGCCGACGATGTAGCGCAGCGGCCGCGCCGGATAATCCGCCGCATCCGCAACCGCAGCCAGCACTGTGGCAAGGCCGGACAATCCTATCGCCAAAGCACGCCGCATAATGATGCTTGTCATGATCCCCCTCCTTCTGTTATCAATGAAACCCCACCATGGCGCGCCAGGTCAGGCGCGGGGCGCCCTGAGCGCCGCAGCACGCGCAATCACTCCGACATCGTCCAGCTTCCCGACTTCCCACGCAAGCCCGATCAGCTCGCCGATCCGGTCGCCCGGCAAAACGGGCGCCACCAGCGCGCGAAACTTTGCTTCGAGATCATTATCGCTCATCGGACGCGCGAGCGTGCCGAGGGCGTGGGGCACGTGGTGCTCCAGCACGCGTCCGTCGCGCAGCTTGATGCTGACATGAGCCTCGAGGGGGCTTTTCACGGCGGGGTCAACCGTCGCATTGACGCGATCGCGAATGGCAATGACCTCGGGATTGCGAACCACGGCGTCGGCGTACTCGGACTCATGCGCGCGGCCATAGCGCAGTCCGATCGCCGCGGCGTGGTAGACGCTGAATTTTCCTTCGAGACCGGTGTGGGGAGTTTTTTTGCCCGTCAGCTCGAGCACGATCGGATGGACTCGCAGTTCGACGCGCTCGATTTCTGCAGGATGGATGCCGTGCCTGCGCCTGAGCTCGATGCAGCCATCGATCACGGCGTGTACGACGAGCCCGCACGGGTAGGGTTTATACATGTTGCGGGAGAGCTCGAAGTGCTCACCCAGCCCTGCGGTGATCACGGCCGGATCGAAGCGGGTCGAGAGCACGTGGCCCCAGCCGCGAGGCGCTTCGACGCCGCGCTCGGAACTGTCGAAGTTGCGGGCTGCCAGCAGCGCTGCGCAAAGTCCGTTGCGCGCCGCCGCGCCCGGATGAAAACTCTTGCACATCGAGCCGAACATCTCGCGCAGACCCGCGGATTGCGTGGCTGCGATGCCCAGCGCCCACGCCATCTGCTGCGCGCTCAATCCCAGCAGCTTTCCGGCTGCGGCGGCCGCGCCAAACACCCCGGCCGTGCCGGTGACGTGCCAGCCGACGTCGTAGTGCTCGGGAAAAACCGCCAGCGCCAGGCGGCACTCGACCTCGACGCCCAGAATGAACGCGTGAAGAAAATCTGCGCCGGACGCATTGCGCCACTCGCCGAGCGCGAGCAGCGCGGGGTATACCGGCGCACTGGGGTGAATCGCTTTCTCATGGGTGTCGTCGAAGTCCAGCACGTGGGAGCTGACGCCGTTCAGGAATGCGGTGTTGAGAATGTCGAAGCGCTCGCTGCGGCCGAGGAGCGTGGCCTGGGGTGCGCCGGCGAACGGAGCGAGGGCGGCGAGCGCGCGATCGACGGTTTCGTGATGCGCGGCGCCGATTGCACAGCCCAGCCAGTTGAGGAGCGCGCGCCTGGCTTCGTGCCGGACCTCTGCGGGGATGCCGTCGTACCTGGCATTGACGACGTAGCGGGCGAGCGTCCTTGTGACTGCGGCAGTGTCGGTCATATTCTTTTGTTCACCACTTCTTGGGGCAAGGGCAAGTATTAGCGGTGCGCCCGATCAGGGCTGCCCGCGCGTGCTCTACCGTTCAATCCGCGCTGCCGGGGCGCTTCGCAACGTACGTTGCGGCAAATCATGCAGTCCCCGGGCGCACCAAGTCAAGCGCGGGGCGCGCCGCCCTGCGCTCAGGCCATGTCGGGAACCGGGTGGTTGCCCGGTTCGAGTACCAGCCGACGAACTCGAACGGGGTACTCATAGCGATCGGGAAGATGCTTGCACCACAGCGCCAGTCACTCCGCACCCGGCATCACTTGGAAGTTCCGCTTCAAGCGGGCTGAACCTTTTCTGTAGTCACCGGAAATGAATTCATCGGAGGCTGTCCGGCGTCGATGCTCGAATTCAGGAGACTCTCGGCGGCGTTTGGTCCAGTTCCGCATAAGGCTGAGGGACTCGCCTCAGTCCTGACGGTGTCAGGTACCACTCCAAGCTAAGGGCTCCGACGCCGCTGAAGGTACCGGCTTGCGAATCCGGGCTTTGGCGTTCTTTGTTGTTCTCATTTAGCCAGACGCAAAGAATCTCCCCTATGAAGATATCCGCTCGGCCAGGCTCACGGCCCACCTCTTCATATCGGTTCAGCCGGCACTCAAGGCTGACCTCGCACTCCGACACTCTTGGCGGTTTTACGATTGCACTCTTAGCCGGGTGAACGCCCGCGCGCGTAAACCGCTGTTCGACCGATACGTTCGGGTCGGCTGCTTCCACCGCTGCCTCGATAAGATTGTCGTCTATGATGTTCAGTACAAATTCACGCGTCGCTAGAATATTAGCGGCCGTCTTCTTTCGCGTGCCGTCAGCGCGGCGTTGTACCGCAAGGACCACAAGAGGTGGGGAGTTACAAATCGGCACGACCGCGCTGAAAGGGGCAAGCGTCGGGCAGCGGGGCACTTCTTCCCCTACCGTCGTAACCCATACGACCGCTCGCGGGACAACAGTTCTCATGAGCAACCGCTCGGCATCCAATTGATTGAGAGAATTGCATTTAATCAGCGTAGGCATCTTCAACTTTCGCCAGCAGGTGCGATGCGGCCTTGCGTCAGGCTAAGTACGCGGTCCGCAGACTCTTCCAGACGCTCATCATGCGTTGCCGCTACTATCGTCGTGCCTTCTCCTTTAAGCCGTTCAAAAACACAACGTACCTTGTTGGTATTCGTTACGTCCAAATTTGCTGTTGGTTCGTCCACAAGCAGCAATGCTGGTCGTCGGATCGCTGCTCGCGCGACCGCAACGCGCTGTCTCTCCCCGTAACTCAATTCAGCCGGCAAATGGTCGAATCGGTCAGCCAAATCGACATCTTCCAGTAACTTCGACGCCATCTCGTTCAGTCTTGAATGAGGTATGCCATCGAACAAGAGAGGGAGCGTAATGTTCTCCAAAGCGGTCAGATGCGGCACTAACGTCAGTTCCTGAAAGACAAACCCAATGTTCGCTCTGCGAAACGTACCTCTTTCTTGATTTGTCATGCTCTCATACGGTCTTCCAAAGGCCGAGACACTGCCGCGGGTAGGCAGATCAAGACCACCCAAAAGATTTAACAATGTTGATTTGCCGCTGCCACTCGTGCCTCGGATGCAAATGAATTCCCCCCTCTGCACGTCCAAAGAGACATCGACGAGGGCCTCGACGATCCGCCTGCCCGTCTTAAAGAGTTTCCAGACCCCTCTGCAGGTTACAGCCACTTGTAAGGTCGATACCTCAGTCACCTGATCTCCTAGATTCGGTCAATCATGAGTCTGCTTTCCAGCGAAACACCCCAAATCGAAACAATGGTTGGTATTGCGACCGAGAAAACCGCAATACCAAGAGCACCAAAGCTTATGCCGCACAAGCTTGCGATTGTGGGCAGCATCACATTGTTCATGGTTGCGGTCAGACTGACCAAGACCAACAGCACACCCAAGGTTCCAATCGCCCAACCAATCGATGCGTGCATGAGATTCTCGACCATGAGCACGAAGAATACGACGGATGGCGTTGCTGCGATGGAGACCAATAAACGAAGCTCCCCGATTCGATCTTTCATCAGCCGCCCGATTAAGAGCTGGATGTGAAGCAAGCCCACAAAAACACCCATCAAAGCAAGCAAGCGTGTAGCGCTTGCGAAGTCTCGTGCCGCTGCTGCACCAAGAAGCGTCGCCCCTTGAGCTTCAATAGCGGAGTTGAGGGTGAGTACAACCACTAGCAGGGCTGTAGCCGCGGCTATCGAGGCGTACACTGGCGAGTTAAGCGTGACGCGCCTTGCAACCGCGCGCGCAGCATAGATGAAAACCGAGTTCACAAGAAACACAAGGCGATAGACGCCATAAGAGCCGGGGATCGAAAAGTTGGCGAGAGGCGCTTCACACGCCTCCTCTGATGAGATCAACGTCCTTGCGGCCGGCTATCGTCTGACCGGCCCACAACGCAGCTATTATCGACGTGACCGGCAGAAAAAAAACTGTGAGCGCGAGAGAGGCTACAAGGCTTGAACCAACATCGTACTTTGGCAAATACGCGACAGCCATCACGGCGCCGACACATGCACCAATCGGAATCACCAGGATAAGTAGCAGCAGCGTCTCGATGAATAGCAACAGAGTCATCTCTGGCAGAAGTCCAAGCGCACTGAAGACGGCAACTTCTGCACGTCGTTCTCGAACACTGATGCTCATAGAAGTGACAACGAGAATCACGCCGAATAAAAAGACGGCCCGGGCTGTCCAGCCAAAGATGGTTGACATTGAAGTATGCAACATAAACGCACTGAATTTGGTACCAAACGTGAACGGATCGAAACGTGACAGCGACCCTTGCAACAGATAGATAACAGTTTTTTCGTTTGACGGCGGCTCTCCAAGTGCCGCGGAATCGGTCACGGCAACCGGGAAGGATTTACGCGTCTCGAAGGCCCACTGTTTTGGTTCGGGTACGTTGCCAAGAAGCCATGTCACCTTAGTTGCGGACTGAAGGAGGTTTGTTCCCAACTGGTACGGTGCGACAATACTGAAGCCTGGTAAGCCTTCACGTGTCTCATCAACTCGGACTGATTGGTTTCCCACATTGATCTGACTGGTTTGGCGTAGAAGAATAGAAGTCAACGCCGGCGAGATTGCTACTCCGTTTTTACCGCGCTGCTCGCGATCGTCCGAATACAGTACAACTCGATGGCCAGCGACCTCCACGATACCGACTGTAAGTCGCCACAGCCTACCTTGTGAGCGTGTGACAAGCGCCTCCACGATATCGGGTGGAAGTGTCTCATGTTGTGCTAACGCCTGAGACTCCGGATCAACATTCGGGCCAGGCGATGGCGCTACCCAGATCGTCGATCCTCGAATGACATAATCAAGGGCGACGCCAGACAACGACTGAATTTCAGCGGCGATTGCATAGGCGAATACGACAGCGCCAAATGCTATGCCAAGGCCGGCCGACGTAAGCAGAACCCGGAGTCTCGACCTATAAATCGTCAGGAGCGCGTATTGAAGCACACGTGTTCAACTTTCTGGAGGTGTGTATGCCGCGTATCGGCGCAATTCTTCCTCAACACTGACGTCTGAGGCGCGTTTGCGTCCAGCGAGAAATATAATAACACCTGCGATTGCAACGATTGCAGAAATCGAAATGAGCCACGTTCGCCATTGCGGCGCTGCAATCGCGGTCGTTAGAGGGTTCGCGAAAACGTAATAGATCGCCACCGCATTGAATACGGCCCCCCAAACAGCAACGACCCAAACGCCAACGCTGCCGCCCGGTATCATCCAGATTTGGGCAAAATCACTCTGGTACTTGGCGCGAAAGAGTGTTCTTGCTCTGACAATACCGAAATAAAGGTAAAACAAGGCCGTGCACCAAACGGTGACGAGCGATCCAATGTATATGTTGAACGCTACGGCTAGGTTAGGTTGCGTGGAAAAAATCAAAATCACAACGATCGCTCCTAGCGCCTGGACCAGTAGCGCTGGAACTGGCACACGTGTGCCGCTTGTCACCTGACCAAACACCGCCGGCAGACGCTTTTCGATGCCTGAGATGAACAGCAGGCGGGAGTATGTATTCATGTACGCAACGTCCTGCGACGATACGGCAACGCAAATTGCGAAAGCTACAATGGCACCGCCTAGAGGCCACGCTCTCGCGACGCCTTTTGCCACCCCAGTGGTCCCATCGATGTCAGCCACCGGTGTTGTCCAGAGAACGCCCGCAATTGCGATGAGGTAAGCAGCGAGCAAGGCGAGCGAACCCCACAAGAACATGGTGCCTGCTGCTTTTTTGTGCTCACGAAACTCCGCGCCCATATTGAACGGTACCTCCACGCCGAGCAGCCACAAGATGGCAGCGGAGTAAAGGGCGCCGTATTTCGTCAAATCCAACGATGTGATCTCACGGTCGACCGGCGTAGCTGCGGGTGTCATAAAGAAGCCTGCAACAAACACCGCTACGGCCGTGGCGGCCGATACAAAGAACAAGACGCGTATGTAATCTTGAGACATCCGCAGCCGCATCATAGAAACAATCGTGACCGCAGCGACTACTGCGCACTGTGCCGCTACCTGCGTTGAGAGCGACCAGTCAGCGTGGAAGATGACCTGGAGGTGAGCGACGATTGCCGTTGCGCCGAGCGGTAACAAGAAAAAAATTGGCACCCACGAAAGCCAGCCGGCTATGAATCCGTGAATCGGACCAGCAGTTTTGTGCGCCCAAATGTAAATGCCGCCTTCGCCCGGAAAGAGCGTTCCCAACTCGTACGCGACAAGCGCACACGGCAGCAAAAATGTTATGGCCGCCAAAAGCATCATGGGAATGCCAGCCCACCCGCTGCCTGCCATCTGGGCAGCGCCATACGATCCAAAAATTAACGCGAAATACAGAGTAACCAGGTCGAATCGCGACAAAATGCGCGGCAATACTTTTGGCGGGACGAGTTCGGCGAGCATCATATCTTCGTTCCGTTGCTCTTTACGAAGCATGACTCTCTCCTTTCAGAACGTAAGTGGTTCAAGAGTGGTTGGGTCAGTTAGAGATCACCTGGCAGAACTCTTCCCGAATTTCTTCCCAAGCCTTTCGCCATTCCGGTAAGTTGGACGGCCTTCGGCGTATAACGATATTCGTATTTAGGTTGTCCACCGAACTAAACAGCATCGAACTCTCTTTCAGAGTAGGGGCTGCCTGTTGATGCCGCGCAAGCAAGGAATTTGGAGAATGCGTTTTGTGGCGTCCCGCCCCGTTTCCTTTGCGAACGCCAATCTTAGCAAGATTGGATGCCTCAGAAATAATTTGCTGAAGAGCTTTGGGAGTTACCGGTGTTGCGCCATATGGGTGGGCACTTATCAACGACAGTTGGTAACCGGCTGCCAGTATTTCCTGTTTAATAAATTCCAAGATGTAATCCACTTGAGAATGCGCAGCCGTTAGGAGCGCGCAGCCTTCCATCCACAAAAAGCCTATGTCGTCAGTTGGTATCCCACATGCTACAGCTATGCTGCGTACCCTTTGGGGATTCGCTAGCCAAGCACCTCCGCCTAGTACGGCGTGGACGCTTTGGCCTGCTTGGAGTGCCTTCGCAAGCGAGTCAATCTTTTGATAAGCCGTAAATAACTTAGCTTTGGGGCGCTCGATTTGGTATCGCTTCTGATGACGGTGCAGTAGACGAATCAGCGCCTTGAAGTCGTCCTCGTCGGCTTCAAACACATCATCGATACGTTTCAATCGCATCTGCGGCAGGCACCGTAGCAATACTGGGAGGGAAGCTCCACCGTTGTCGTACAATGCAACCTTGAACGATCCTTTTATCCGACTAAGGATTTCCGAAAATCGCTTCACGCGGGAGAGATCGTGACGTGTATTCCATGCGAGCGCGTTTAGGCCACATCGGATAGGAACAAAGAGAAAGCCTTCCCGCTCCGCTGCTACCCCCAAAGGATCGGACACTTCGGCTCTTAGAAGCTCGGAACTATGTTTTGTTCGAGCCTCTAGAAGCAGAGTCCGCTCCTCGAGCATTATCGACAGGCCGTCGAAATCGTCAATGATGAGTTCAAATTCATCGCCGGTATCATTTCGTGGATCATTGAGGGGCCAAATTTGCAGTGTCCCGATCTTTCCTTGAATTCCCTCGTGAGTAACGACTGTAATACCCTTTGTGTTCAAACCTCGGGGCCGAAACGGCACGTCACCGCTGTCTATGGCGAAACCAGGCCAAGCAAGGCACGTCCAATCATGGTGACGAAAGACCTTCGGGGTGACGTAATATTTTGATCTTGCCGGACCGATCATTGGCACGATGAATTCCCGAACCTCCAAAGAATAGCGCTTGGGCCATTTCTCGTCTTCTTCGAGATATTTGTTGTCGACGACCAACCCGCAAGGCCTAGCAAAGCCTTGCAACTTTGAAGCAAGATTTACCGTATACCCAAAATAGTCGATTGAGGTTCCGACACGTGCCTTTGCGGCGTCACCTGCCGCAAGTCCCATTCCAACCTCAATATCAGGACGCCGCTTCCATGCGGTCGCCAATTCTTGACCGATCTTCGCCTCCAGGCAAAGCGCGGCCGTTAAGAGATTCCTTTTCTCATCCGCGTGCTGCTCATCCGCAAGGTCACTTATGTCCCAAACACACAAAAGCCCATCGCCGAGCGATTTAACAAACGTGGGTTCCTTCGCCCCGCCTTGATCCAGAAGGTCTTTAGCGATCGATACGAACGCGTGAGTTCGGTGGGCGATTGTCGTCGAGTCAAGGCCTGGCTCCGCGCTCATCGCGGAGGAGCCGCGAATGTCGATGAAGAGAGCGACACAATGTCGGGCTGTTTCGTCTACAAATTGAGGCCATACTTCGCTGGGTGCCTTCGCCCCCGGCACGGCTGCACGCGAGACTGAGATCGGCATGTTCTCCCCCTAAGAACGAGCTATTCACACCCGATCCTGCCCGCGCCGCGTCAACGTGGTGCGAGTAGGATCAGCTTCCGTATTCTCAACAACTGTAGTCGCGAACCGCTCGGCATCGGCGCACGCGCTTAGGCCCGCCACGGAAGAGATCGCTTTGGTAATGACGCTTATCTAGAGTTTGGCTCATCCAGTGGTTTCAGCAAACCCGCTTCGTCCACTATCATAACTTCAAGGCCACGCCTTGTCATATTTGCCGCGGGGGTAGGCGCCGGAGACAACATGATCCGTATTTTTTGAGACACTGCCGCTTACCTTGCCGCCCTTGTCGCGTAATGGTGTTTTTAGCAGGAATTCAATGCGCCCGTCGCCGGCGTCCTGTACCAATGCAACGCTGCAATGATGCCGGATCGGTGCTTGGTGCGCCCGATGGCGCGGGATCGCGGCTACCCGCGCATGCTCCACCGTCCGATCCGCGCTGCTGGGGCGCTTCGCAACGGACGTTGCGGCAAATCATGCAGTCCCCGGGCGCACCAAGTCAAGTACAGAGGTACAGAGCAGCGCCGCCCTGCACTCAGGCGATGTCGGGAACCGGGGTGGAAGGTGAGCGGCAGGCTGGCGTGCACCGGCCAGCGGCCAGGCCTCGGGACCCAGTGGCGGACTTCGTTGCATGGCCTGCGGCGCCACAGGCACAAGGACTCAAGGATGCGTCGGATGACTGCCGGATCCTCGATCAGTGCGATGACGCGCATCTCCCCTTGCACCTGGAGCATTCGAGGGGAAGGGAGTTTAAGCGCTGGTTTCCAGCAGAGAAAAGACGCTCTGACGCTGGATAACACGTACCTCTGGCAGAAAAATGCAGAAGGATCGAGACTTAGCGAGGTCCGACCCGAGTGACAGGTCGACCTCCACTTTGGATCGCATCCGAGCGCAAGCGGGATCCGATTACATTCTCAACTATTTTCGCGCGAAGCCGTTCCATTGTGTCGTCCCGTTGTACGGGAAGCTGCAAGACCCTTGCCAAGGTTTCTAGGCCGTCTCTATTTAAATCCCTCTCGCGCAATAAGGCTTCGCCCGCTTCCCTCGTTGGCAGTCCTTGAAGCTGGCCCACTATTTGATCATAGTACCCCGTTTCTTTTGGCCTTTTGGACAAACTCTGATACTTCTTCCGACTCAGCAGCCTCTCCGGTTTCAAACTTGCAGCTTGCTCAAGTAATGGGATTAACTCTGCGTCGGACCGATGCTCAACATAGTCGGCAAGCCGACGCAGCACGTTCGCAAGCTCGTTCCTTTTGTTTTTGCTCATAGCCAACGGCCTATTTCCACCATTTCATTTGACGGCCAAACTCATTAGCCACCTCTTCCAGTCCCTCGACCACACTCTGGTGGCTGCCCGATGTATATCGGTTCAGAACCACTGGTACTCCATATTGGGGAGCATCTGCGAACAACGTATCGTTTCTTTTTATGTACGACTCAAATACGGATAACCCTGCCGTTTGATGTTTACCCATAAACGCCCTTTGGGCGGCCATAGGCCCACCCCCGTACTCCTGAATCATCGTGAACACTACGCCCAATAGTTTCGGTTTTATGCGGTCGACTTTTTCCCCTTGGTCAAGAGCGGCAAATTCGTTGTAGTCTCTTACAAGACCTGTCACGCTGAGCACTAGATAGTCGATGCCCATCGTAGAAAGATAATCAGGCCTCGCCGGGACCAAGATGAAATTGCTGGCGATAATCGCCGTCTTGGTCACGATATTGAAATTGGGCGGGCAATCAATCAAAACAAGGTCATATTCATCATCCGAAAAGACTGAGAGTCCCTCAGCTAACCGCCTGTGGATTCTGATAAAGTTTTTCTTTGCCTGTGCGAGAGTAGCCCCTCCAATATTAGTCGCTAATTCCAAATCGACGTTGATCAGGCCAAGGTGCGAGTAAATTGCATCTATCTTGCCACCTGCGGTGCCCAACCGCCCATTAATTCGCGTGGGCGTATGCACAATACTCTTAAGCGAAATAGGCGCTCCTTGTTCAAACGAATCAAACCAACTTTTGATCGTCTGACTTGCAGCGTAGTTGTCCCGCCATTCATCTGGGGCGATCATCGAAAATGTTAGGCTCGCCTGCGCGTCCAAGTCGAGGAGGAGAATTTTTTTTCCGCGCCAAGCCAATTCCGCTGCTAAGTTCGCGGTTAGACTCGTCTTCCCAACGCCCCCCTTGTAATTGATTACAGAAACGACGTTCATGCTGGCAGCCCCCGGTTAGCTTGGCCTCACACTCTAATAGTTCTATTTTGTCAGAAACGCTGGTAATAAGGAAAATCAATGCGCCCGT
>Ga0209726_10008632_pt1 | contig 10886 bp, 10 predicted proteins | sample Subgrocontami54m_FD_187453 | JGI IMG/M metagenome (GOLD analysis project Ga0209726, IMG submission 187453) | Subsurface groundwater microbial communities from S. Glens Falls, New York, USA - GMW46 contaminated, 5.4 m (SPAdes) (version 3) | ecosystem: Environmental > Aquatic > Deep subsurface >... | reverse complement strand
CACTTGAGATCTACCACAAGAACATCCGCATAGCGTTCCATTTGAGGGAATGTTCCGCTAAGCGGTACACAACGACACGTGAGCATATGCCGCCGCATCACCTGTTTTACGATGGCTGGAGCCCTCAAAAAATGATCACTTGGGCTGAGGCGATCGGAACTGAGGTGAAAGGGATGATCGAAGCCGTATTGGAAAGCAGGCAATACCCCGAACAAGCGTACAAGGCATGTCTCGGGATATTGAACTTGGCAAGGAAGTACGGCAAGGAGCGGCTGAATGAGGCTTGTGCGAGAGCGTTGGAGTACCGCTGCTACTCCTACAGGTCGGTACGAAACATCCTTGAGAATAATTTGGACAAGCTCCGGGACCAGGAGACAATTCACCGAGCACTACCAATTCACGAGAACATACGAGGAACCGAATATTTTCAGTAAACGAGCCATACACACACAGAAAGAAAGGAGAACAAGAGATGAACAATCAAGGCACAATCGAGAAGCTGCAGCAGATGAAGCTCCACGGCATGCTCAGAGCCTTTAAATCAACGATGGAAGGGGGAGGGATGAAGAACAGTTTTACCGCCGACGAACTCCTGGCGCATCTTGTAGATGCAGAATGGGATGAGCGATACAACCGGAAACTCGCGAGGCTGCTCAAAGGTGCGCGCTTCCGATATCAGGCGTCCGTCCAACAGATCGACTTCCAGTTGAACCGGAACCTTGACAAGAACACGATCCTTCGCTTCTCGGACTGCAATTGGATACGAGAACGGCAGGATATCATCATCACGGGACCAACGGGGGCAGGGAAAAGTTTTCTCGCCACCGCACTTGCGCATCAAGGCTGTATGTACGGGTTCAAAGTGCTGTACACGAACTGTGCAAAGCTGTTTTCACAGCTTAACATCGCCAAGGCGGATGGAACCTACATCAAGGAACTGAATAAACTCCAAAAGCAGGATGTCCTCGTGATTGATGACTTTGGACTTCATCCGTTTGACGCGCCGATGAGGCTCACGCTCCTGGAGATCATGGAAGACCGGCACGGAAGATCATCAACGCTCATCGCCTCGCAGTTCCCGATCCCCCAATGGCATCAGATCATCGGAGAACCCACGATTGCCGATGCAATTTGTGACCGCATCATCCACCATGCTCACAGAATCGAATTAAAAGGTGAATCTGTAAGAAAGAAATACCCAGAACGATGACGACAAGGCAATGCGTCGACTCCACCAAGAGGGGTATCTTGATGTGGCTCGACCGAAGTTCGTCGGACCTGCGTCCCATAAAGAAGAAATTATTGGTATATTGTCGAACCAAAGTGAGCCACTCGTAAGGGATTGATAACGGGGAATGTGAGTACTGGTTAACCTGGTAAACCTTAAAACGGACAGACCGGCAACCTTATTCCGGATTGCCCGGCAACTTTCACCGGACTACACAATGTGATATCAGTCTTAACATTCTTCGAGGCCTCGCCGCTGGATAGTTAAAGAAGTGCGTGTTGAAATGCATCCCCTTCAATCCCCAATTCCAGAATCCTTATCAGTATTTCGTTACTTCTTTTCTTAGGAAGCTGGAAAGTTCTTCATCTCCCACTCCTAATACACTATCAACCGCTTTACTAAAACCATCGTCACCTCGTCCAATCCGAAAAAGTCTATTGATTCCCTCAAAGCCTAATCGTTCGTCGGTGATTCTAAAGACAAGCCCTCCAAGTGGATACGCCAGGTAAAGATTTCCATGTATCCGGTATGATTCCACAAGATCCTTTAGAACGTCCCTCTCAGGATGGGCTTGATAAAATGCGCTTGTAGTCTTCAGCACTTCATCCAAGGATCTTCCAGCCGTACCGCCAAGGTAGGTCTGGTATCCCTCCCTGATAATAAAATTCACATCACTTCCGAAGACTCTCACAAGGTAAAAACCTACGATTTCCCGCGGGTACCATTCTGAATTGTTTGCTGCAAAAAGGGCGTTGTGCCAGGGCTCGCCTCTTCCTCCGGTCGTATCAATATACATGGTCGGAGTATAGTCGAATCCCTTCAGGCGAAAAAGGTCAACAGGGTCTTTGCACTTGTAATATGTAAGCGGTATTGGGTCCACATTGAATTTTTTTGCAAAGTCTTTACTAAAGCTGTCCATTTTTTCTGCGAGATCGATATTCAGTGTATCCTTGTAAACGTATGTAATCGTCCCGATAGTCTTTATATTCCAACTCGACAGGTTGCGCTCGAAAATACTCTTGAATTTATAGTCATTGTCTTTCCTAACAGCAACAATATTGTAGATCGCCCTGAGATCGCTCAGTCCGGTTGAATCCTGTCCCATGAATGCGAGCTTAAGGATCAATTCATCTTCCTTATTCGTGCCCACGATATTCAGGAGTGTTGGCTTAAAAAAATTTGAATCCCCAACCTTGTCATTGTTCTCCACAAACATTATTGGCTCGTATGGTCGATGATATTTTTCAAAATCACTTTGCAGCCAAAATGGGTTATCTGTAGAACTTTGATTCTTTGTCCTCAGGAATCCATCCAGCGCTTTCAAAAGTTTTTGGTAATCATCTGGGTTTTCCAGCGGTTGTACGTTATAATTAATTTTGAATGCGAGCGACAGGATAGGTCGGGACGTTCGTTCATGACAACTTAGGAGAGAAAGAGCTGCGCCGATGACTACCGTCTTCGTCAAAACTGGATTTAAGAATGTCATAGGTAAAGAGTTTTAAGTGGGCAGGGGAGAAGTAAATGATTGCGAATTTCATATCATCATCTCCTTTGGAAGAACTTACTTCGACCGGCCTTTGAGCGTGGGAAGTGATTGCAGGAAGCGCACTCGTTGCTTCGCCTTCCGGAATAATGACTTTGGATCATCGGAGCGTTCGCTAAGGGAAATCACTTTAAGATAGCTTTCGAGTGCTTTGGAGTAGTCCTTGAGCGAGTTTTCATATAAGACTCCCAAGTTAAAGTATGTTCTTGGGAGTCGCGGATTTTCATCGATGGCCAATTTGTATGCTTTCAACGATTTTTCAAATGATCTCATCTCGTAATAAGAGGCCCCAATTCTGTCATATGCATTCGCAATCATGTCACTTTTCGAGAATCGAATAGCTTGCTTAAAGGCACGAACAGCGTCATGATATTTTTTCAATTCCATATAGCTAAGGCCCAAATTGAAGCTAGCGGCTTGAAGCGTGGAGTCGACCGTTAAAGCTCGTCGGAATTTGATTACGGCTGAATCATATTTTGACAAAAAGAAATAACTTAGTCCCTCTTGTACATAAATACTCGGTATGTACGGGTCCTTTTCTAGTGATGAATAGAGAGTTAAAGCTTTATCATAGGACTTTCTCTTGAAAAAGCAATTTGCCAAGTTCATTTTGAGGCTCGAATTATCGGGTTGTATTGACAGAGCGAACTGAAATTCCAGTGTTGCGAGAAGTAATGAGTCTGCTTGCAAGTAGGCTAATGCGAGATCTCGAATTACCGGGAAATAAGCAGGATTGTAACTCTTAGTTTTTTCCAACTCAATAATCGCCAAGACGTTTTTCTTTTTTGCGAGGTATGAGGAGCCAAGAAGATAGTGTAATTGTAGGGAGTTTGAATCGATACTTAGCCCCCGCTCCAAGACTATGATCGCACTGTCATAGTTTGCTTCTTGAAGAAATATTTGCGCAAGAGTTATGATCGATCTCGTCTGATGCAGGTTTGAGTTTACTATTCTCGTATAGTATGTCTTACTCTTGCCAAGAAAGCCACACTGAAAAGAGGCTTGAGCTGCGTGAGAAAGAAGGCTCAAATTATTTGAATCACGGGCGAGACCTAGGCTAAAGACCCTATCTGCTTCTGGGCAATCGCCCAACTCTGCCATGCTCAAGCCTAGAAAATCATATGCTTTAAGGACCGAAGAATCCTTCCTCAGTGCAAGACCAAGAAAATTTGCCGCTGAGTTGTAGTCTTCTTCATAATAACTCTTATAACCACGATCGAGGAATTCAACTATCGAAGAATCCGTTTGGCTCTGTAAACGGACAGGCAGCAAGGTGATTAGGGCTGGCAGACAGGCTATCAAGATCCTATGGGTGATGATCGGCGACAAAACCTAAGGAAAGAAAAAATGTTGATGTACAAAGTAAGGATTCGGGCAGTGGAGCTCTGACTTCATAGCTCCGGGCACACTTTCATCGGGGGATAAGATATACACAGAGCGCACAAAGCCCCTTTGTTCTTGCACTCGCAGGCCAAATGGAGGAGTTACCACGCGGACTTTGAGCCTACTCAACACAACAAGGGTGGCTATTACTACACACACCGCAGTTCTGTCCTGGAGGACAAGGACAGCACCCAGTTGAGTACTGGCAGCCAGAGCCAGTGCACGAGCAATCCACCCCTGGTTTTCCAACAAATGATGAGGATTGCGATGGCATACAGATGAGCATGCCCAAAACAAGAAGAAATAATGGCAATACTACCTGCAACAATAAAATAGATTTTCTCATAATTGGTCCTACTAATTTTAACTGACGCTTCAGTTACTGTTTGCTCTCTTCTCGTACGACGGGCAAACCTTCTTTATTCCATCGCAGAATCCCGCCATCAATATTAAATACTTTGAAGCCTCTGGCGGCCAGTGACTCTGCTGCTTGGCAACTCCTTCTCCCTGATCGGCAATACACAACAAATACGTTTTTGCTTTTCAAAGATTCAAATTCAGCCATCCGATCTTTGAATTCATACATCGGAACCAATCTGGCGTTCTGAAGGTGACCCGTTTTGCCTTCATATTCTTCGTGTGTCCTTACGTCCAAGACAAATGCCTTCGGGTTATCGCGAATCACTTCTTGTGCTTCTTCGGGCGAGATATTGATAACTTGCTGCTCTTGCTGACCACATTGAAAGACACAAAAAGCGGCAAAACAAATTGACAATCGAAATAGAATTGTCTTCATCTGGGGCTCCGTTAACCTCCGTCATGCACGAACGGATAATTAGTAGACTAGTTTCTTCAGAATCTTCACACAACAGCGATCTGGGTGCCCGTTGCAATATTGAAGCAACATAAATCCCTGGACATAACAGGTCAAAATGCAAATCCAATACTACTCGCTCCAAGCCGTGGATTTACAAAATTATTAAAGATAGATCCAAAGGAGTAGCTGAATCCGAAAGAAAAATAATATTCATACTGTGTCTCAAGCTCACGCCTCTGCAATAGCACCTCCTCTGGGGTGGCGCCCTGCTTTGCAAGTGAAAGCTGATCGTGAACCCACGACACACTGCCAGATAGTTGTAATGATAAGCCTTCAATCACCCTCAGCGAAACACCTCCAAAGAGTTGCAGGCGGTTCTTGCTTAGATCCTCCAGATAGTGTGAGCCTTCTAATGTCGTGCTTGCTGATCCCCAAGGTTCCTTCATACTAAAAATGATCGAAAGGTCTTGACTAAATAATCGCTCGAAATGCTTGTTATAAATGGTCTCCGCCTCGTAAGTCACGAATGTCGGACCGATTTTGTACAGTATTCTCAGTTGCCTCCGCGTTGATTGGGAATAAGGGAAGAAATCATACTCCAATGCTGGCGCTATTGCAACAGATATCTCAGTGTTGCTATATGTTGAGGCTGACAAAGAAAACGAAGAACCAAGAGACCAATGGTCACTAATGCTAAATACAATTAATCCGTTGAGCCCTTTGCTTCTAGAAATGCTCAGTATTTCTTCATCGCCCAGTGAAAAGTTGCTTTGATCGTAGCTTAGACTTGCAGACAGATTAACTTTTAAGTCAAGCGTAGTCCGATTTACTGTTAGCGACCCATAAATTGATGAAAACTTTCTTGATCGCTCACCATTGAAGTTACTGGTTAGACTTGTAGTAAAGACCCAGTAATTCCATTTGTCAACTATCTTGTTAGAATTTGCTGGTCTATCGTAAGTGAGTGACAACTGGGGCGCTACAGGAGAATTTGACACATATCGAACCAGCCCGAGTTTTAGTTTGTGCAATAGTCCGGTTCTGGTCATCTCTTCGGTATCATCTATCATTGAAACATATCTGATCGTATCGGTCATGGTGGCAAGGTCTCTTCTACCAACAAAAGTCAAGATGTATTCTGTACCCCCACTGCCGGTGTGCTGAGTAGTAACGAGGATGAAGAGTTGAGCTTCGTTGATATCCCTTACATAGTTGACAAATGTGATTTCGTTTCGAATGTAATCAAGATCACAAGACGAGCAATCAATGTACAATCGAATCGCGTTGTTCCTCAATGTGTCTTCTTGGCCTAAAGCACAATTGAAACAAGGTGCGAGCAACACGATCACCAAAATGTGCAATGACCTGTGAAAGAAAGGGAAGAAGCTATTGTAGCATTTATGACCTCCTCCCACCTTCATTTGGGCGACTCGACGGGTAGATTGTGGTGACCGTAGTATAGCTCTGACAAGCTTAGTGACAAATGATTATGGGCCGGCGTGAATGAGAAATTTTGTATCATGGCTGTGTTGAGGGACATTTGCCTTTGAAATGTTCTCTCCCCGTTCAAATTGACGATATGCGTGTGCGGCGCAGTAACTCAACGATTAGTCACCATGTGTCTGGATGAGAACAAAGCTTGATGCCACTCATGACTGACCCATAATACTAATTGTAATGATCAGTTACAATCTAGTGCTTTACAATCGGGCTGATTGTACACCACACCGATCGTGGGAAGATAAGATTCGAAGGAACCATCGGCATGTGGTAGAGGTTATTTGCGATGAAACATCACCGATGGTTCCTTAGCAGATCGTCATCATTGCAAACAAATGCCCCTAACCTATGCAACAGGGGTGGCTATTGTTACAGCCCACGCAATTTTGTCCTTGTGGGCAATCGCAACACCCATTCGAATACGTGCATCCACTGCCCGTACAACTGCACTGCATTTTGGTCGGTGCGCTGGCAGAAGTCTGAAACGGCGCAGTAATCAGCATGCCCACAATAAGGAGCAGGATGGGCAGGATGAATTTTATTGCTTGTAATGTTTTTCTCATGGCTTGTACTCCTTCTTTATGATGGGTGAACTGTGATTTAGTTTAGAGCTGCCCGCCCAGGGCGAGCATTGTACGTCAGATATCCCGTGATTGATTGGTAAAACCTATCAACAGTCGGTAAATCATCAGGCTCTGTGTGCAGGATGATGAGTATTCTCGATTCCCTGTCGATGAAAAAGACCATGGGGGTGATGTCTATCCTCATCCTATCATATAATTCGCCTTGGTCGTCTAGTATTACGGGGAAACTCAATTTGTATTCTTTAAATAACCTCAATATCGACTCCTTTGTCGGCAGCCTTGCTATGAAAACAAGGCCGAGATCGCTTGGATGTTCTCTGGCCAATTTGTTCCACCATTCCACTTCGTGGTCAACGCATGGCTCACAACAATTTTCGCTTAAGAAAACGAGTATGGTCCCTCTGTGACTTGAGAAATAGGACGAGTCGATAGTCTCTCCGTTCAGCGTTGAGCCCATAGGCGGTGCGGCTGATTCCCCAAATCGTGAATATCGAAATCTGGTTTGTTCCGTGACATGGTACAAACTAGAAGTAAGAGTTCTGGATTCCTCGACCTGATTTCTTTGTTGGTAGTTTACGTATAGTTGCCAAATGTTCGATATGATCAGAACTCCAAACCCGACCCAGCCGAGAGCACTTGACAGTTTCATAGTCCCCTCACTTTGTATTTGATCATATAAGGATTTCTCAGCTTGTTGTCAGAACCCGCTTTGACGTATCTAAACGTAAACAATTCATTGTGCCGGCAGCAATAATAGAATGGAAATTCTGCGGGGACCGCAGCCTTTAGTTGTTTTCCGGTAAAGTCATATAGGTCAAGCAACGCTCGACTCTGTTCTCGTTCTTGGAAAACCATTAGTTGAGTGATTATTAGGCGATCCTTGATGACGAAGGCACCGATCACTGGAGTGTATCGCCGAGGGTGAGAATCTGGAGCGAATTCCATGGGCACAGGTCTGTATAGAGGATTCACTATCGGGAAATCGGTCAACTCTTCTCCACTTTCTGAATAGTTAAAAACCCGCGGTAAAAAAATATCCACGTATATGAACCCACCAGGGTAGTGCGCATAATCCCCCCCGATGGCATTTCCAAAGGCTTTGAACTTTTCTGGCAGTTTCTGACCAAATGAACGCGTTTGGATTCCCATCTGATTATATACAGCGAACATAAATTCGGCATAAGGGCTTGGTTCAAATAGGTACAGATTTTTGAGTGAGTCCACATAAATTTTCCACGTGTATTGGTTTGGGACATTAATGGTGGAGACTAAGGTACTGTTACGGTCGAATACACTCACTCTTTTGAGTTTAGGGTCGCACACATAAAGTCTGTCGTCAACGTCGTTGTAGTAAACGCCTCTGATCAATCTGAAATCCGTCGGGCCGGAGCCTTTCTTGCCGACATGTCTAACATATTTGCCCGTTGAATCGAAAACGACGACGGATTTTTCAGTCATATCAATGATGTAGATATTTCCATTCCGATCCTCTGTCAGCGCATCTCCAACTTGGCCGATGATGATACTGTCAGGAGTTTGCAGGGGAGTTTCGGCGACCTTTTCAAATATCTCGTCGAAGGTTGTCTTGGCGCCTAAAGTCGTCTCCCATGCTTCTGGTATCGCAATTACTCTCGCGGGAACATGTTGACGCTGACACGATATAAAAACCGTTATCAGTGTAACCTGAACGATGGTGACTATGGAATGTCTCGGGAAGTCCACCTGTTGTGATCCATTATAAGTGTTGTGAAACATTACAAATTCACCATAGAGACCGATCATCCCTCCTTGGTCGGCTTATAGAGTGTTTCATGATGGCTGACAATCGTAATTAAGGGCTCAACCCGCATTGGAATCTCGGATGCAATTCTCAAAAAACGCATGTCGGCTTGAGAAGAATGACAAACCCAATTCGAAGAATCTACCTAGATTCTGCAATTGATGGGATCACTATCATCCATATCATTCGATGAAGAACCCTGTTCGCAAAAATGCGCCCTGCAGTCTTTTGAAAAAGATAACTAAATCTCGGCTACGAGCAAGGGAAAAGCAATGGCTAATCGGGTTGGTTTCGCGGGTTGCCGTTCGGGGATTTACCACGTCCCGGTCGCCATTCCACCATGATATATTGCTGTCAGATTTTTTGTGCTCTATCGTAAAAGGGTATTCCGAAATTCCACCATGGTCAATCCAGTCTCCCTTTTGAAGACCTTCGAGCCCGTATCTTCGCGTTCAAAGCCGACCTGATAGCAAATCTCAAAACATTTTAACTTCCCATCAGCCAGAAGTGCTTTCATCTTCGCCACTCGAGCAAGCGTCAGATATCGGGACAATGGCAATCCTTCAGTCCGGCGAAAGACTTTCTTCAACGTGTCATATGCGATATTGGCATGCCGGGCGATGTCTTCTATGTTTCTCACCTCATGAAGATTGTTCTCGATGAATTCTTTGACAAGAGAAATTCGCCTGTCCATGAGTTCACACCCAAGCCCAAGAACTCCAGCGTGGCTCCTTAGTGCCATGGCGGCTACAACCCGCAAGCGCCTGGCCATTTGACACCCCTTCGGTCTGTACCTTCATATTTCAACTTGATGCAACTTGCTTAGTCCCAATGTCGCTGCCATTTCTGTTCCATGAGGGCCTGTCACAAAGACTCTGCTACCGAACCTGCAAGTGGCAATTGATTGTGTTTAACTCCCTATATTTGAGAAGTCTCAATCGATGCAAACCGTCATCTCGCCGTCAATTCTGGTCGCTGGAGACCAATGGCATTTTTGAACGTTCCGCCGTGGCCGTGCGAAGGTTTGTGTTACTATTCAGCACATTCGCCTGATCGCAAAATGGGGGACACGGCCAGACAAGGTCCAGCATTACTCCATCCAGAATGTCCTTGCCTTCTTTGTCCACGCCGACGAGGACGAGGGTCGGCTTACCATCGCCGTTCTCGGCGTAGTAAAAGCGAAGCGCGACGCAGCGTTCCTGGCTTAGTAACACCTCGACGGGCTCTTTCCAAAACATACCGCCCTTTGTTGCTCCGATCCCGGCATGTTGCCTGTATTTCGCGGTGAGTACGCTTGCTTCCGCAATGGTGATCCTGTGGTTGTTCTTCGGTGGTAATGGCATGGTGGTTCCTCCTGGAGATTTTTTGTTGTATATGTGAATTACGCCCTCACTTGAACACAAGCTGTGGCCGGCGAGGAAAGCAGTGAATTCGTATTCTTTGTCAGTTCTTGTGCTGGGAAAGTTGTCCGTCGCTTAACTGACGTATCAAATCGACGAGTTTTTCGAATTCCGTCGACTTGTCGAAGAAGTAATCTGCGCCGGCTTCCAAATATTTCTTTTTGTATTGAGGATATGGGTAATTCGTCAGGATGATGACAATGGTTCCCGGGAGATCGGTCTTGGTTCTTTGCAAAACCGGGAAGCCACTGCCGCCAGGCATCTGGATATCGAGAATGACAATATCTGGACTATTCTCTTGGATGAAATCCAGTGCCTCGTTTGCACTATGCGCCTCGCCACTGACTGCCACACCTCTGATCGCGCTGAGAAGATCCCTTAGCCGGCTGCAGACCATCATCGAATCGTCCGCAATAAGCACGTTGACCCTGAACGGCCGGTCTTGGCGGATCTCAAGAAGTGAATTGTTCTGATTCTGCCGTGGCGTTGGATATCCCATACTGAGGGTTCAATTTACTATCAGAAAGGCGCTGACGGTAGAGCAGAAGGAGTGAATTCAGAATAGCAAAGCAGAGTAATTCTGTGTCGCATGATCGGTGACAGCAATTGTGAGGACTGAGCGCCAGGAAGATACGTCACATCAATGGACAC
>Ga0209726_10008627_pt1 | contig 10894 bp, 17 predicted proteins | sample Subgrocontami54m_FD_187453 | JGI IMG/M metagenome (GOLD analysis project Ga0209726, IMG submission 187453) | Subsurface groundwater microbial communities from S. Glens Falls, New York, USA - GMW46 contaminated, 5.4 m (SPAdes) (version 3) | ecosystem: Environmental > Aquatic > Deep subsurface >... | reverse complement strand
CAATTTCTTCTAAAAAGGAAAGGACATTTTTCTTTGGTGTTCTGCCCTCCAAGTATTCGGGCAGGTGGCGGGACTAATGCGGACTCGGTTTTGCGAAAACTATTTTTTGGGGAAAGGATTTCGCAAAACACTCGGCTAATCTTTTTTGAATTCGGATGTCGCAAATGGAAAAGGAGGGGTTTGGGGAGGAATTTTCCATTTGCTCCGCTATTTTCTTTTGGCGAAATTCGGTTGGGATTAGTCATAAATACATTATATCCTAATTTGGGATTATACCGCAATAGGATATATGATACAAGCAAGTATGAATAAGTCTGTTTATACAAAAGATTACAAGGAAATCATAGAACGCTTAAAAACAGCGCGTATTGAGGCTGGACTTGCACAGCAAGAGGTTGCTGACAAACTTGGCAAACCACAGTCTTATATCTCAAAAATTGAGTCCGGTGAAAGACGACTTGATGTTGCAGAAATGAAAAAGTTCGCAGAAATATACAAAAAGCCATCCTCATATTTTTTATAATTTATGTTAGTACAAAAATTCGACAATTTTCTACAATCAGTTGATCTTAAATCCTATCGCGATATGTATAGGCCTATTAAAATTGTAGAAATGGATTTGCCTAAAGAAATCCAAGCTATTAACTTACTCTATAAAATATATTGGAATAAAAAAGAGTTTCTTAGTTTTGAAAAATTTTATGAGGAATATCTAAAAGAGTATGGAGTGGATATTAAAAAGTTTCAAGAAAAAACTGGAATGTGTGAAAAATGTTTCAATAAAGGATTGCCCGCGAGGATTTATAGAACATGGGCAAGTATTATTACTCAAATACACGCTGGTTATGTTGCAGAGTCGGTTTTTGGTGCAGGAACAGTTTCGATGTCAGGGGAATTAGATCATCAAGGAGCTGATTTTCAAATATTATATAAAGGAAAGATTTTAAATTACCAAGTTAAAAAGAAATCATTTAGTGGAGAGGTAAGACGTGGTAAGGGTGGAGTTAAAACCCAAATAGCGGGTGAATTTATTGATATTAATTACGAAGTTCCGAGCAGTGATTATTTTGAAAATCCAAAGAAAAAGGACGGTGAGTATAAACTTCCATATAAGAGATTTCAAGATAACAAAGAATTGAAAAGGTTCACGAACGGTTTTGTCGTTTTTACTCCTTACACTTTTGAGCAAAAGAAGAAAGAAATGGACGGAACTCTAAAATAATTTAGCAACTATTTTTTTACTGTTTATCATTTTTTCTGCCAATCTTACATAATCTGGATTGATCTCAAAGCCAATATATGATTGCCCCAATTCTTTTGCCGCCGCACACTCCGAGCCAGTACCGACAAAAGGTACTAATACAACGCCATCTTTTTTCGGCATAGCAGATTTTATCAATTTTTTTGATAATTCAAATGGTTTTTGTGTTGGGTGTTTCATTATTTCATGCCCATCATGTTTTTTTAGTTGGCGTGGTTCACAAACAGAATCACAGGTTTTACACAAAAACCATCTTTCAATCATTCCAGCTCCACCGGCAAGAGCAGGGATTTTAATAACATCTCTCGGCAAGGCTCCGCCGTCGTGGGCTTTATAAACTGTTTCTAAACCGCTACTACTGAATCTCCCTAGCGTTCCCTTTCTTACCTTTCCAGCGGCTCCGTTTAGAAAGCCTTCTGTGTATGGCTCTCTAACCTCATCTCTATTGAAAACCGGCTTATCTTTCCACGCACAAATTATAGCTTCGTGACTTCTTTGCCAGAAATTAAGCGAAGCAACATTTTTGTTTGTATAGTGCCAAATCAACCACCGTTTTTGTATAGGAATCTCGATTGAAAGATACGCCAAAATCTCACTAAAACCATAAATAAACATTGTTCCATTCGGTTTTAGAATTCTTATACTTTCGTTCATCCAACTTTTACACCATTCTACATATTCTCCGAGTTCTCGTTTGTCTATATTGTTGCCAAAATCTTTTCCAATATTATAGGGAGGATCAATTATGACGACATCACAACTTTCGTCGGGAAGTTTCCTTAGTTCTTGAACGGCGTCTCCTAAAATTATTTGATTGAGTGGTAGTTTCTTTTCTTTTCTTACTTCTTTTGTTGTTATAATTTTTTCTGCCTGCAATTCTTCCTCGTTTTTTATAATATCAATGACAACGCCTTGAATTTTAATATCGCGATCTTTTCTAATGATAATCGGCTCAAAAGTTTTATTTGCGGGTTGCAATCTAATATATCCTCGCTCTTGATAAAATTTCTTTAGTGTTGCTTCATGGTTATCTATCAAAGCAACGACACGCTCTCCATTCTCCGCCGTGTCTTGTTGCTTTACTAAGACAACATCTCCATCTTGGATATTCTCATCAATCATACTATCTCCAATTACTCGCAGAGCATAAAGATTGCCGGTGCTAGGCAATATATTTTTGGGAACAGCAATAAATTCATTTTGGCGAATTGCTTCTATTGGTTCACCGGCGGCGATAGTTCCCAAAAGTGGAATTTTGACCATTGGGTCCTTAGACGCAACACTAATGGCACGAGCTTTATTTTCTGTTTTTCCTAAATAACCACCCTCTTTGAGTTTTGAGATATGAAAATGAATAGTTGAAACAGAAGCGAGTTTAAGTCGTTTTCTGATCTCTTCAAAAGAAGGAGAGTATCCTTTCTTTGTGGTGTAACTTTCTACGAAGTCGAGGACTTCTTTTTGGCGTTTTGTTATCATATAGACTTGACTTATTTACTACATATCAATTATAATAGAACAAAAGTAGAAAATCAATAGCAAGTTATCCACATAGACGCAATGTTAAACACAAATGTAAAAAATTATCTTGAGATTTTAGATAGGGACGGGAAACCGCTCAATTCTTTTCATGGTGAATATGATATTGCAAAAGAAATAAAAAGCATTCTCGAAAAAGATAAAGATTACGAGCTATCTGCTGAAGATATTGCGGAACGAATAGCTTTTGACTTTTTGGCAGACTATTCAAACGATAATTCTGGTTGGGGAACTTATTATGGACCAATGTTTGTTATGCCTAATAAAGAAGGACAAATGGTTGAATATCCGAGTGTCAAAAAAGTAGACGAGGAAACATTAAACTATTGGGCAAAAAGGGCAAGAGAAACTAAAAATCCTATTTTGTCATCAAGATATGCCGATTTGGTTGTTGATTTTTCGCCAAAAGTTATAAACAAGAACGCAGATGTTGAGATATTTCAAATAGTTATAGATTCAAACATTGCAATTTGCGAAAAATCGTTAGCCGATCCTCTTGATTGCAAAACAAAAATCAAAAGAGCCTTGGTTTTGGCGATACAAATTAACAATCAAGAAAAAATCGCCAAAGTAAAAGAAACAATAATAAATCTTGAAAAAAGAGTAGCAACAGACGATAAGCCCGGATTGTGGGGCTTTGCTTTCAAGTGGCTTATTCTGGATTTTGACAAAAAAATTACGCTTGATGAAAAAGAAAAAACTGAATTGATTCAAACATTAGAGGATAGATTAAAAAGGGTTGAAAAAGATACATGGTTGGCAGAAAATGCCGTTTCTCTACTTGCCGAACATTACGCAAATGGAAAAGACGAAGTTGGCTTAATGCGCGTTTTGGATGTTTTAGAAAAATCTCTAAAAACAAATGACCGCACAAATTCTGACGCATTATTGAAAGTACACGCATACGAGAAAATACATGAGATATATCAGAAATACAGAGATAAAGGATTTCAAAAAGCAAAAACCGCCAGCGATAGAATTTCGCAGGAAATGGGGCAACTGGACTTGGATTGGAATAAATCCCTCAAAGAAATTTCCGTAACAACGGAAATTAAGCAAAAAGATATTGACGATTTTTTGAAAGCAATTTTTGGCGAGAAAGAACAGAGTAAATTAGAAGCAATTATTGCCAAAATTGCAATCAATTTTTTACCAAAGAAAGAAGCAGTGGAAAAACAATTAAAAGATGTTTCGGGAAAGCACCCGTTGCAATTTTTATGCACAACGCAGATTATTTCCGATGACGGAATACCGATAGCCAAACTTTCTACGCTAGAAGAGGATTATGATAATCATTTTCAGCGTTACGCTTCGCAATACTTGCAATTCGGTTCATTTTTTCTTACTCTGGCAATAGACGAATTGAAAAAGCGAATTTCTAAACAAAGTATTACGGAATATTTTAGAAATTCAACGCTTTTTGAAAATGAAAATAAAGAATATTTGGACCGAGCTCTTTCGGCATATTGGGATAACGATTACCTTGTTTCTTCCCACTTGTTTAATCCGTTAATAAGCCGCATAAATCCCCCGACTCTGTCGGGGGATGGAGCGGCCGCCCGAAGGGTTCACGGAGTGAAGAAGGAGAGCAGGGAAGCCACCGACTCTGTCGGTGGAGCTTCACTCGAAAGCGCAATCCGGGAATTGGTAAAAAAGTGCGGTGGTATTGTTTTGAAGCCGAATAATCTCGGCGGATATGATCGGGTTACGCTTGGCTCATTTTTGCGAGAGGACGAAAAGGGACAGGGCGGTATAATAAAAAATGTTTTTTCAAAGATTGACCAAAATGTATGTTTTTATTTCAGATTGGTTTTAACAAGTTCGCTTGGTATGAATTTGAGAGACGATTTTGCTCATGGATTTGGCAAGAAGAAATTTTTTACAAGAGATGTATCCGATAGGCTTTTTCATGTTATGATATGTTTATCGTTAGTGAGAAAAGACAAGAAAGAATAATGGATTTTATTTTTTAGACTAATCCCAACCGAATTTCGCCAAAAGAAATCAGAGGAGCAAATGGAAAATTCCTCCCCAAACCCCTCCTTTTCCATTTGCGACATCCAAATTCAAAAACAAATCAGCCGAAGTTTTGGCAAATCCTTTCCCCAAAAAATAGTTTTCGCAAAACCGAGTCCGCATTAGTCCCGCCACCTGCCCGAATACTTGGAGGGCAGAACACCAAAGAAAAATGTCCTTTCCTTTTTAGAAGAAATTGGTCGCGCGCAAATCCGAAAAGCAAGGAACATTTTTCTTTGGTGTCCGCCGAGGCTTTGCGAGGCGGTGGCGGGGCTGATTCATTCGTCCAGTTTCCGCTCGAAAAAGGTTCGTGCAAAGTGTATAATTACAGCACCAATAAAAACCGGCTTTGCCGGTTTTTTGTTTGGCGCGGAGCAAGGCAACTTCTTACCTTGCGGAGAGGACTTGAAAAGCTTCTCCCATATTTACGAACGGCTTCTGCGTGAGGAAATGGGAAAGCTGTACTGCTCCTGTAAGGAGAAAGACTCCTCTCCCGCGCACAAAAATAGGCGAAGGTTATACAGTTTGCTCGAACCTTTTTTGAAAAGAAAACAGCCGAAGAATGAAGTCCTTTGCGCCTCGCAGAGCCTCGGCGCTCCCCGCCTTCGTCCTCCCTACGGGAGCTGTACACCTTTCGCATTTCTCCGAAGAAACGCTCAAGGTCTTGCGAAGCTCCATGTATTCGCTTCTCACCTCGCCGACTCGGGGGACTTCGGCGGTCTCCCTCGCCCCGCTTTCCTTTTCCCCGCCTGCGCCGGATCGGCTTCGGCGGGCATTTTTCTTAAGAATGCACCACAAGAGTACTTCCATTTTCTAAAGTCGAGTACGACTAAGAAAATTAGGTCGCGCGCGTGTTTTTGCCGTTTAATTTTTTGCAGTAATGGAAAAGCGGGGCGAGGGTCTTGCAATTATTATATCACTAGTGTAATATGCACAATACTAATTACTTGGGGATAACTTATATCAATATGGGGAGAGTAGAGACAAAGAGAGAGCGTTTTAAGAGACTGGCGACAATCAGAACTAATGCAATCCTCCATCGACTACGTGTGCTTGGGTATTGTGCAAACCGCCAACCCTATGACTACGATGAACGTGATATTGAAAAGATTTTTTCCGAAATAGAAAAAAAGGTGAGGGAGACCAAAGCTAAGTTTCGCTTTGAAAAAGACAGTCAGTTTAGATTATAAGGCATATTCATGAAAAAATTAGATATAAAAGGCGCATCGAATTTTGTTAATCGAATGTTTGAGGCTTGTGGTAAATTTCAATGGGCTCGCGAACTTTTAAAAAATGCGCTGGAAGCAAAAGCTACAAAGATTGTCTTTGGTATCGAGTGGCAAGCCGTGAAGCAACTTGGTGTCTATCGAAGAACAATCATTGATAACGGGAACGGAATGGACTCAAATGAGTTGTTCGATTTCTTTTCGTCTCTTGGTGTTGGCTCAAAAACCATCGGCGGGGTTCACGATAACTTTGGTGTTGGCGCAAGAATTGCTTCACTTCCTTGGAATCCCGACGGACTCGTTGTTATTTCTTACAAAGAAAATAAAGGTTCAATGATTTGGAATTATAGAAAGCACAGTACAAGCTAACTTGACTCTTATATTGGAGCCTCCGCACTACAAAGGAAAAGATGGCTCTCTCTGGGGTGTGCATCCAGAACAAAGTCGGAATCAACTCATATTTACCGGAAACGGCGAGAAAGGAGCTCATATCCCACTTGTTGAGTGGGGTAGAGAATTTGCGAATATCTTACCGGAGCCTATCCGCGATGCCATACGTAAGGCTCGTAGTGGTGCCACCGGTTCAATTGATGACGAAGACTACAGGAAGCGTTTACAAGACCGCTTCGGTAAACGGTGGACAATGAAAATGCTCGTCGAAACAATTTCCAAAGGCATTAAGGGCTTTTCAATGACAAGTGAACAAGTGGATAGTATGTTTCAGCGAAATGAAGCGAAAGAAAACGCTCCTAAAGGTACTACCCCAAGAGGGCACAAGAAGTCAATTCCAACATCTGGCGGTTCTAAAATTGTACATGAGCAAGAGATGCCAGTGGATGTCCCAAAATATAAACTTTCTGGAGCAGATAAGTTCGAACAGCCTTGGCACCTAGCGTTATGGGCACCGACTGATCCTGAAGGCCCAACGGTATACATAAATACGGAATCACCGATTCTGCAGGAGAGCGTTGACTATCATCTCCAACAGTATCCTGACGTTTATGCGACTGAGGTCGCCGAAACTGTCCGAAGAGTCTTTGGAGAATTAGCGACGTGCAAAATTGCACACTCTCAAATGTTGAAGAAACATATTCCAGAACAGGAGATTGATAACGACTACAGAAGTGAGAAAGCTCTTACTATTTCTTTGATGGGGCTTCTGGCCGAGGAAAGTGTAATTGCTCAACGACTTAAGAAATTAGGGCAAAAGAAAGATATATTAGTTGGAACTCCCGATGTTGTGAAAGTCTGAATCTTATATTAGATGTGTCACAAACTAAAATCACTTCCAGCGCTTGCTGAAAGTGATTTTAGTTACCCGCTATTTTGTTTTGAAGTCTATCCCCTTGGAGGGAAGTAGTCTTTACCATAAGAATTTTTCAGTCCAATTTCACCGTCAAGGTTTTGGACAATAAGCTCCGCCCTCTTATTGATAGCGATTTCTCGTGCAAGTTCTACTGCATCCGCTTTATTCTCTACGATTGCGGCCGCCCGTTCTGCTCCGGCACTGTGGATTCTCCAGTCGCCACCGAACGGACTGACCCAAACTTGTTTTGCTAACATAATTATTTTTTTTATTCCTTTCATTTTATCGGTTCGACTAAGCCGAATAAGGATATTTTATTCCCAAGAATTCAAAATGTCAAGATTATCCACACCCAATGTTTGACTTTTTGACACCCCTGCGTATAATTACTAGTATGAGTACTAAATATGCACAATTTATAAAGGCGCTTCGAATAAAGCGCGGTCTTTCGCAGTTGGAGGTGGCTGAAAAATTGGGTATATCTCGCCCTTCTTATATCTCGGTTGAACAGGGGAAACGAGAATTGACGATTGGTGAGTTTGAAAGACTTTCTGCAGTGCTGGGAGTTTCGCGCGAAGAACTTGAAGGAGGTGAAACCCCGAACTACGAGAAATACAAGCAGATGATTCTTGCATTCTTGCGACTAAATGCAAATGTGACGAAAACCAAATTGGCGAAACTGCTCTATTTCGCTGATTTCGGATGGTATTACTCTCATCTTGAAAGCATGAGCGGTATGCAATATCGGAAGATACAGTATGGTCCGGTCGCGGATACATATTTCCGTCTTATAGATGAAATGTTCGACGGGGGTGAGATTGCCATTGAACAAACAGAAAAAGGGGGCATGCTGGTGTCACAGACTCGCGGTGGGGCAAAGGCCGCTCTGTCAGAGTTGTCCAAAGAAGAATCTACATTGATAGAGAAAATCAATGAGAAGTGGAAAGATAAAAGGACAGCAGATATTGTCTCGTTCACGCATAAGCAAATGCCATATATGTTTGCCGAGGATAATAGTATTGTTTCGTACGACATCTTTACTCAAGAAAATCCGGACGAAATTTACTAACCATGAAATACGCGGTTGTCTTTCTGCCTTTTACGGAAAGGCACTTCATTAGGACGTTTGCAAAGAAATACAAAGGAGCATGGGACAGGACGCTCAAAGGTTTGATTCTTGAGTTTACGTTCGTTGATCTTTTGTTCGAGAAAAGTATCGCGGAAACGATATGTGTTTCGAGCGACAACGACGTAAAGATTTGCAAAACCGAGTTTAAGATTGCCGGTACTGAAGTATCGCGGCATGCATCGGGACATAGATGCATTATCGCCGTGCATAAAAGCACGGCTGTCGTTCGTGTACTTCTCGCGTACCACAAAAACGATTTGAGGGGAGTAAACGAAACCGCGAGCTGGAAAGCTTTAGTTAAAGATAACTATCCTGAATACGCAGAGATTTTATAAAGGGTTTATGTCTTCTGCTACAATAACCCCATGCCTGACGAAGCCTCAACACCTCCCGCCGACACGCAAGCTCCACCAAGCGAGCCGGTAACTCCTCCGGCCGTTGAACCCCCGAAAAGTGAAGACACCTCGGGGCAAGCTACACCGCCGTCCCCCTCCGCGCAAGGCTTCGGCGGGACACAGCCGGAGGCGGCGGCTCCTGCTCCCGAACCGAACACTCCCACCACCACGTCCGTAGGAACGGACACCCCTCCTCAGGCAGGAGGGGAAGAAACTACCGCGCCCCCGAAAAGCGAAGACGCAACGGGGCAAGAAGCGGAAGTTTCCGAGCCTGTGCCTGAATCAACACCTGAACCACAAGTGCAACCCGAACCTGCACAAAGTAATTCTCCCGCTCCACAAGCGACACAAAGTGTCGCACCTCCCACATCAATCATCGATTCGACAAGCTCACGACAAGTCGGCGAGCTCTTGGTGAAGGCTCGCGCCAAGATTCAGGAACGGAGGAGAAAGAAACTGGAAAAAATCATGACGAAAGTCACGGAAACGGGAAAAATCTCAAACAACGAAGTGCAGAAACTGCTTCGGGTATCTGACGCAACGGCAACCCGCTACCTCGATATGCTCGAAAAGGAGGGACGTCTACGACAGGAGGGCAAGACGGGAAAGAGCGTCGTGTATGTCAAAGGATGAATGGGGAATGGGTGCCGATCAAACATAGATTCCCCGAGCTCAAGACCCTCACCTTCGACAATGACATCCTCTTCATCCATCACAAGGCCATGGAGAAGAAGTTTGCGGTGAAGATATATTTCTGTCACAAGCACTCGCCGTGGGAGAAGGGCTTTGTCGAGAACAGGAACAAGATCATCCGCATGTATATTCCGAAGGGATCCGACATCTCGGAGTACACGAGAGGATATATTCAGAGACTCGAAGAGAAACTGCAACGCCGTATTATGAAATGCTTGCACTACAAACTGCCGAAAGAGATTCTGGAAGAACACCGGAAACGAAAAAGGAAGCGGTAGTCCACTTCCTTTTTCAGAGAAAATATGAGGATTCAGAATATTAAAATGTGGGGTTTGGGTGCCATGGGGACAAAGTTTAATTATAACACTTTTACAGAGAATTACAAGGGTGCCTCGCTTGAAATCCCTCCTGCCGGAGACGGCAGTGCTCCCTTTTGAAAAGGGAGAATCAGAGCTGTAAAGATCCAACAATCACGATTTGGGGTCTAACGCCTCAAATGGTGTATTTGAGGCGTTAGAGCAGTAGTGGTGCGTTATATCCACCGTATCTCCTCCTTCCCGTGCTTTTTGAGATAGCTATTTGTCTGGCTGAAATGCTTACAGCCGAAGAACCCGTTGTAGGCTGAAAAGGGGGAAGGGTGGGCGGCCTCAAGCACGAGGTGTTTTTCCCAGTCTATGAGTTCGCTTTTCTTTTTGGCGTAGTTGCCCCACAGGAGAAAGACGAGATGCTCTTTTTTTTCGGAGAGCGTTCGTATCACCGCGTCGGTAAACTGTTCCCAGCCCTTGCCTTGGTGTGACCCAGCGGTGTGCGCCCGCACGGTGAGCGTAGCATTGAGGAGGAGCACTCCTTGTTTCGCCCAGTGTTCCAAATTACCGTGGGTCGGCATCGCTCCTCCCACATCATTCACCATTTCTTTGTAGATATTCTGAAGCGAGGGAGGCATCCCTACGTTTTCCGGTACCGAAAAGGAAAGTCCATGCGCCTGTCCGTCTCCGTGATAGGGGTCCTGCCCTAGGATAACCACGCTGACCTTATCAAACGGGCAAAGCTCAAAGGCATGAAAAATAAACTTTGGGGGAGGGAACACCTTCGCGGAAAGATATTCTCCCCGCACAAATTCCGACAGCTCCTTGAAGTACGGTTTCTCGAACTCGTCTTTGAGGGCTTCTTTCCACGAGGGTTCGAGCTTTATCATATCCGGTAGAATACCACACTCATCCAGCTTTTCCCGAAGTAGATAGTAATTAAACGACACCAAGAGTCTCAGGCAGTTTTTGCTAATTTTCTCGAGGTCCCGTGTCGCCTTTGGGTATCATGGACTCGCTTCCCGAG
>Ga0209726_10008626_pt1 | contig 10895 bp, 3 predicted proteins | sample Subgrocontami54m_FD_187453 | JGI IMG/M metagenome (GOLD analysis project Ga0209726, IMG submission 187453) | Subsurface groundwater microbial communities from S. Glens Falls, New York, USA - GMW46 contaminated, 5.4 m (SPAdes) (version 3) | ecosystem: Environmental > Aquatic > Deep subsurface >... | reverse complement strand
CTACCGGCAGGCGCAACAGGAATCCCTCCGCGCCATCCCATTGTCGCAAAGCAAAACCGCCGGGACACCTTCTGTGGTAATCCGGCCCAACGCACCTGCCGCTCCGGGACCGCCCCGCTAAAAGGGTGATGGGTTTCGCCGGGAGAAGAGGCAGCGTGGCTGGCACTGGGTTGGCCCCCTCGCTGGCCTTCGGCTATCGGCCGCGGCTCCTGCCGGCGGACTTTCTCCCTCCAACACCGCGGGCGGGATCATCCTTTCGTGATCGTTTCGTCCAGGTTCAACAACACGTTGGCGACGATCATCCACGCGGCCAGTTTGCGCACGTCGAGATCGGCCGGCCGCTCGGCCGCGCCGACCGCGATCAACGCCTCGGCCTCCTGCGGCGCGCGGGCGAAGCCCTGCACCTGCTGCTCGTAAAAGGCGACCAGTCGTTGGCGCTCGGCCTTGGTCGGCGGGCGGGCAGTGCAGAGGCGGAAGGCGAAGTCGATCTGCCGCGCGGGCTCCGGACCGCCTTCGCGCATGATGCGTTGGGCGAACACGCGGGCGGCTTCGAGCAGGGTCGTTTCGTTCAAACCCGCGAGCGCCTGCAGTGGCGTGTTCGTGCGCGGCCGGCGGGAGACGCACACGTCGCGGCTCGGCGCGTCGAACGTGGCGAAGGTCGGATACGTGCACACGCGGCGCCAGAAGGTATAGAGCGCGCGACGGTACAGGTCGGGGCCGGTGCTGACGGGCCATTCGTCCATGCCGATCTCGGGCCGGAGGAAGCCGATTTCTTTCCAGAGGTTCGGGACTTGCAGCGGGTAGGCGCTCGGGCCGCCGATTTCGTCGTTGAGCAGGCCGCTGATCGCGAGCGCATTATCTCGGATCGTCTCGGCGTCGAGGCGGAAGCGCGGGCCGCGAGCGAGCAGACGATTGTAGAGATCTTTGGCAAGCAACTCGTCGTTGGCGGCGGCGGATTGGCGGTAGGTCGTGGACGTCACGATGAGTTTCACGATGTGCTTGATGTCCCAGGGGTGAGGCGTTGAATCGTTAAATGGTTGAATCGTTGAATCGTGTCCGCCTTCAGCCGATTCAACAGTTGAACGATTTAACGGTTTAACGGGGGTAGAAGGGGTGACGAATTCGCAGGCGAGCCAATCGAGCAAGTCGGGATGCGACGGCGGCTCGCCTTGTTTGCCGAGGTCCTCGCTCGTCTTCACGAGGCCCGTGCCGAAGAAGCGTTCCCAAAGACGATTGACCGTCACGCGCGCGGTAAGCGGATTCTCCGGGTCAACGAGCCAGCGGGCGAGGGCCAGGCGGTTGGGCGGCGGATTGGCCGGCAGTTGCGGCAGGAACGCCGGCACGCCCGGCGAGACGACCTTCCCCTTCTCCAGGAAATTTCCGCGCACGTGGATGTGCGTCTCGCGCGGCTGCGCCAGCTCTTGCATCACGAGCGTCGTGTAGCGCGTGTTGGCGAGGTCCGCTTCGCGTTGGTTGAGCCGGAAGATTTCGCGCTCGAGACGACGGACGGTCGGCGAGACGGTGCGGTAGTGAGCGGCGAGTTGTTGCTTCTGGTCCGGCGTGCGCTGCGAGGCCGGCACTGTGAGAATGCTGGCGATCTCCGGCGGCAGCGGCCAGAGCGTGTCGGGGTGTTGCTCGCTCGTGACCGACAGGCGCATTCGCCCGATGGTGTGGCTGTTGCCGTGGTAGTGCTCGAACCGGAAGCCAAGCTTCGTGCCACCGGCGAACCCCGCTGGTTCCTTCAGTTCGGCGATCAGGAAGTGGCGTTCACCAAACTTCGGCCCGATGGCCCAGCCGGTTTTCGGGTTGCGATCCACCGCGTGCTCGGCGCGGTAGTAGAGCTGTTCCCAGTCGGCGCGCGCGCTGGCGAAGGAGAGATCGATGGCACCACTTGGAGAGATGGAGGCGCTCGTCCCAGTCTCACCCCTCACCCCGGCCCTCTCCCCGTTGACGGGAGAGGGAGCGCGGAGGAGGCGGACTGACGTAGGCTGGCGCAGTTCCGCGTGAGGCATCTGTTCGCGCTGCGGAGGATCCACTGTCGCGTGAGCCGTGCGCTCGCGGAGAAAGGTGGCTGTAGATTCTGGCGTATGCAGCGCGGCTCCCTCTCCCTTCAACGGGGAGAGGGCCGGGGTGAGGGGTGAGGCTGGCCCCAGCGGCGACGCCGATACAGCAAACTCATCGAGGATGAAGTTGCCGGTCTGCCCCCAGCGTCCCGGACCGTTCTTCGGGAGGCTCGGATCGGGCAATACTTCGAGCAGCACGGCCGCGATGCCAGTCAGATCGGTCTCCGCCTCGACCGTCATCGTGTCGTAGATCGGACTGACGCCCGTCGCGAGGATGGACTGGTCGGGTAGATTCGTGAAACTGGAACCGCCGGTGGAAACCGCGTTGGTGAGAGCAAGCGTCGTCCAAACGCTGCCTTTGCCGGCCAGACGCCTCTCCCATGCCCCCTGCTCGGCGGGGAGATTCTTCTCCGTGGCGGACAATTCCTCTTTCAACTGCGCGAGGCGCTCGCGGAGGTAAGCCACCTTGTGTTGCACCGGCGGCGCGGGCACGGCCACGGCGGGATCGCCGCTGTAATTGCCGCGGTCGGCCGTGCTGTTGAAGAAGGCGTAGAAGCGGTAGTAGTCGTCCTGCGTGATCGGGTCGTATTTGTGCGTGTGACACTCGGCGCACATCATCGTGAGGCCGAGCCAGGTGGCCGCCGTCGTCGCGACGCGGTCCTTCACGGCCTTGGTGCGATACTCTTCTTCGTCGCCGCCGCCTTCGTCGTTGATTTTGGTATTGCGGGAAAAGCCCGTGGCGATCTTCTGCTCGAGGGTGGCGTTCGGCAGCAAGTCGCCGGCGAGTTGCTCAATGGTGAACTGATCGAATGGCACGTTCCGGTTGAAGGCATTGATGACCCACTCGCGATACGGCCAGATCGAGCGCGCGAGGTCCACCTGGTAGCCGTTGGAATCGGCGTAACGGGCGAGGTCGAGCCACGTGCGCGCGAGGTGTTCGCCGTAGTGGGGCGAGTCGAGCAGACGATCCACCAGTTTCTCGTAGGCGTCCTTGCTGCGGTCCTTGAGGAAGGCGTCCACTTCGGCGAGCGTCGGGGGAAGGCCCGTCAAATCGAGGCAGAGGCGGCGGATCAGCGTCGCGCGGTCGGCTTCGGGCGAAGGTGAAAGGGCCTCCTTCTCGAGCCGAGCCAGGATGAAGCGATCGATCTCGTTGTCCGGCCACTTCGCGTTCTTCACGGCGGGGACCGGAGGCCGGCTCGGCTTCACAAACGCCCAGTGCGGCTTTTGCTCCGGCCACTCGGCGCCTTGATCCATCCAGGCGCGCAACGCCGCGATTTGCTCGGGCGTGAGCCGCTCGCCTTTGTCGGGCATCACTTCGTCGGGATCGTCGGTCGTGACGCGCTTGAGGATTTCGCTCTCGGAGCTTTTGCCGGGCACGATCGCGGGCTGGCCCGACTTGCCGCCGCGAAAGGCGTCGGCCTTTAGGTCCAGGCGCAGCTTGTTTTTCTGTTGGTCCGGCCCGTGGCACTCGTAACAGCGCTTGATGAAGATGGGTTGGATGTCGCGGGCGAAATCGACTTTCGATGGAGAGGCCGCTTCGGTGCGAAGGGCGGTGCCGGCGGTCAAGATCACAACTCCCAAGCTCCAAATCCCACGCAAGCTCCAAGCTCCAAGCTCCAAGCTCCAAGTTCCAAATAAATCCCAAACCCCAAGCTCCAAACCCGCGGCTGCCGGCAGGTGTTTGGAACTTGGCGCTGGGAGCTTCTTTGGAGCTTGGAGTTTGGAGCTTGGAGCTTGAGACTTTCATCACCACCACTGGTTGGTTGGGTTCGGCGCAATGTTCCAGAACGGATCGCCCTCCGGCTTGGTCGGGAAGCGATAGCCTTCCGCGTGCGTGTCGCCAAAGAGCATCACGACCAGACTCTTGCCTTTGTAGTTGTGCCAGCCGCTGCGCTTGTCCGTCCAGCCCCGGTTGAAATGCCAGATCCAATCGCCGAGCAGGATCTTCGTCGAGGGCTTGACCGCGATCTCGGAGCCTTTCAGGGACGAGCCTTCGTAGCTGTTGCGCGGGTAGTTCACGCCGCCGAAGACGCGCTTCACGCGCATGAAATCAATCGCGTACTCGATCAGGTAGCTGGTGCCATACTGCTTGTAGCAGTTGGTCGCGTTGATCCCGACGAATCTCGTCCCCGCAATGTCGCCGCGGTCCGCCGGGCAACGGAACACTTCCCGCGAACCCTGGTAACGGTAGAGCGGTTTGTTGGTCTCGTTCACGAACAGGTCGTATCTTCCACTCTGGCCGCCGAGCGAAGCCCAGTCCTGAACCAGCGGCATCGTGTCGTTGAAGTCGTCCACGTAGATCGTGAGCGCGATGCCGATCTGGCGGTTGTTGCTCAGGCACTGAGTCTGTTTCGCCTTCGCCTTGGCGCGCCCGAGCGCCGGCAGGAGCAAGCCGGCCAGGATGGCGATGATGGCGATGACAACCAGGAGTTCGATCAGCGTGAAGGCGCGCGCACGACCGCACCGTGATTTGATTCGAGTGCTGCCGCGGTGATTGGGTCTTTGCATATCAGCGTGGTTGAGTTGAAACGGCGTGGACAACTGTGCGAAGCGATCCTTCTTCAGTCTTGGCTGCGCTCCAGTCGTTAATTCCTCGTGTTCTTTACGGTCGTCCGCTCGGACAGCCAGATCATGTCGCGGTTGTTCGGCGACGCCTGGTTGAGGACGAGGTAGAGGTTGTACTTCACCGGCGGCTTGGTGCGTGAATCGATCCACTTCCGGATCTCCGCGTGGCCGTCGGCGAAGTTGATGCCCGCCGCGCCGTTGTGGTAGCTGGCCGGGAAGTCGATGATGCGCACGTTGGCGGGGACTTCGACCATCATGTTGGCAAAGCCGCCGGCGTTGATGCTGTCGGGGTGCTCGTCCAGCAGGACGTACACCCGTGAGGGGCCCGGATCAACCAGGTCGGACGCCTTGATGAAGACCTTCCACGCCCTCTGGGGGTCCACCATGCTGGAGCCGGGCGGCAACCACGGCCCCGGCCCGCCGATGGCCTGGCTCATGCCCATGCTCCGCACGCGGAAGTAGCGCTTGGTGCCGATCTTCACCGTGCTCTGGTCCGCCGGGCATTTGTAAACGCCCGCCGCGGGCAGGTACGGTGCGAACATGGCTTTTTTCGGGTCCAGCAACTGCGTGAGGTTGGTGTTGTCCGGATTGCCCGGATTGAAATCCAGCCAGCCGCCCACCCAGGCGTAGAGCTCGGTGCCGCTGTTGCCGGGCTTGACCAGGTAATCGGCGTTGTCCATCGGATACAGGGTGAACGCCAGGCCGAGCTGCTTCAGATTGCTCAGGCAGGCGATGCCGTGGGCCTTGGTCTTCGATTTGGCCAGCGCCGGCAACAGCAGCGCGGCCAGGATGGCGATGATGGCGATGACGACGAGGAGTTCAATGAGGGTAAACCCCCGGGACGGGTGAAAGTGTTTTTGGCTGCTCATACGTTTTTCAATTTGGGCTTCGCGCGCAATATACTGCAAGTCTCTCCGAATAGACAAGGCCAACGTGAGACTCTTTGTGCGGGGGGGGGCGCATGCCCAAGCCGTCAGTCGCAATCGGGGAACGCCGGATTCCTCCGGCAGGGGTAATCAGCGAGTCTGCGGCCGGATGAATCCGGCGTTCCCGTTGCCGGCAGAATGACGCTGGCACCGACAGTCTGGGAATGCGGTCTCGTGTGGACCTCATCCGTCCTTCCGCTCGTGGTCGTTTTTCTGTGAAGCACCAGGACGGATCCCGTGACGGCTGGAATCCTGCGAAGTTCTCAGGGACGAACTCCAGTCGAGCGGCGATAAATCACCTGCACTCCAGACGCTTCGCGCCGCAGGAGGCCCGCTGCGCGGCCGTCGAAACGGTCTGTCGTTCCTCCGCGACCTTGGACACTCCTGCTGAAGAGGATCGTCAGTGGCAGGCGAATTAACCGGAGCCAGGCAAGGCGTGGGCGATCCGGGTTGCAGGGTTTCCAAGCGTCGGGGACTGCCGACGGCTTTGGGCTGCGCCGGTCAGAGGAAGGGGCGTCGGGGCTGGAGTGCACACTTTGCAAAGTGTGCACAAGTCCAGTCCTTGACCGCCGCTCCGCCGACCCTTCGAGGTGCGGGCCACGGCCTGGCCCACTGCGCACACTGGCGGAGCGTCGGACCGATCGTGCAGCGCGCCGAGCGAGCAGTTACGGCCGGAGCGGCACCGATGCCGCGCTTCTGCGACGCGACGGCGCGACCGAACTTCCCGCCGTCGCTGACGGAGTCCGCCTCAGTCGCGCTCGGGCTACGCGGCCCGGGAGTCAGCGACCTCCGGCAAAGTCGGCAGTGGCAGAGTTCATATCTTCAAATCAAGATGGCTTGATTTCTTCGCGAGACTCAGGCACAGTAACGCCGCTTTGAATCTCGACATGAGCGGCTTTGCCCCAACCAACCGCGCCGCGAGCTTGGCGGGCGTGTTACGTGAGCGGATCGTCATCCTCGACGGTGCGATGGGTACCACGTTGCAGCAGTATCAGCTCGATGAGGCGGCCTACCGCGGCGAGCAATTCCGTTCCTCGCCCAAAGACCTGAAGGGCCTGCACGATCTGTTGTGCCTCACGCAGCCACAGATCGTGGAAGACGTGCACCGGCAATATCTGGCGGCGGGGGCCGACATCATCGAGACCAACACGTTCAACGCCCAGGCGCTCTCGTTGGCGGATTACGGCTTGGAATCGTTCGCCTACCTGATCAACGTCGCCGCCGCTCAATGCGCCCGGCGCGCGGCCGATGAGGCGATGGCAGCCCAACCGGGGCGCGTGTGCTGGGTCGCTGGCGCCGTGGGGCCGACCAACCGCACCATCTCGATGTCCACCGACGTGGACAATGCGGCTGAACGCCGCACGACGTTCGACGAAGTAGCGGAGGCTTACAGCGAACAAGTGCGCGGCTTGCTCGACGGCGGCGTGGACCTTCTGCTGGTGGAAACGATCTTCGACCCGCTCAACGCCAAGGCGGCGTTCTTCGCCATCCTGAAACTGTTCGAGGAGCGCGGGCTCGAAGCGCTTCCCTTCGGCCAACAAGCGGGACCGGAACCATCTCAAATCACAAATCTCAAATCTCAAATCCCCTTGCTGGCCTCTGTGACGTTCATCCAAGCCGGGAGCAATCGCGGCGTGACGGGCCAGACGGTCGAGGCGTTCCGGAACTCCATCTCGCACGTCCCGCTGCTGAGCATCGGCATGAACTGCGCGCTCGGTCCGAAAGAGTTCCGCCCGCTGATCGAAGAGCTGGCTGAAATCGCGCCGATGTATGTCAGTGCCCATCCGAACGCCGGTCTCCCGAATCCACTTCTCCCGACCGGCTTCCCGGAGACGGCGGAGACCATGGCGCCGCAACTTCGCGAATGGGCCGAACTGGGCTGGCTCAACATCGTCGGCGGCTGCTGCGGCACGACACCCGCCCACATCCACGCCATCGCGCAGGCCGTGCGGGGCTTGCCGCCACGTGTGCCGCCTCCGCTTGAGCCGTGTCTGCGGCTCAGCGGATTGGATGCAGTAACGATGCGTGGGAGCCAGGGGGCCGCCCTCTTGACGAGAGACTCTTCCCAACCCCCACCACTCGACATCTCGTCGCCCTCTCCCAGTTCTGAAACCGGAGCGCGAAGCCAGGCGAGTCCTGCCTTCGCCGCCAGCGCCGCCAGCAACTTCATCATGATCGGCGAGCGCACGAACGTCGCCGGCTCGCCGAAGTTCGCGCAACTCATCAAGGCCGGCGACTTCGAGGCCGCGCTCGCCATCGCGCGCCAGCAGGTCGAGAACGGCGCCCAGGTCATCGACGTGTGCATGGACGAGGCGCTCATCGACGGCGCCCCCGCCATGACGCGCTTTCTCAACCTCATCGCCGCCGAGCCGGACATCGCCAAAGTCCCCATCATGGTGGACTCCTCGAGGTGGGAGGTGATCGAAGCCGGCCTGAAATGCCTTCAAGGAAAAGGGATCGTCAACTCGATCTCGATGAAGGAGGGCGAGGAAAAGTTTCTTCACCAGGCGAAGCTTATCCGTCGCTACGGCGCGGCGGTCGTCGTGATGGCCTTTGACGAGCGCGGGCAAGCCGACAGTTTCGAGCGCAAGACCGCGGTCTGCCGATGCGCCTACGAGTCGCTCACGAGGAAGGCCGGCTTCCCGCCGCAGGACATCATTTTTGATCCGAACGTCCTGACGGTCGGCACCGGCATCGAGGAACACGCCAACTACGGACTCGCCTTCATCCGGGCGACCCAGTGGCTCAAGGAGAACCTGCCGTTCGCCAAAGTCAGCGGCGGCATCAGCAACATCAGCTTCAGCTTCCGCGGCAACAACGCCGTGCGCGAGGCGATGCACAGCGCGTTCCTCTACCACGCCATTCGCGCTGGCCTCGACATGGGCATCGTCAACGCTGGCCAGCTCGCCGTGTATGACGAAGTGCCGAAGGAGCTGCTCGCACTCGTGGAGGACGTGTTGCTGAACCGCCGGGCCGACGCCACGGAGCGTTTGATCAAGTTCGCCGAGTTCGTGAAGCAAAGGGGCAAAGCGCAGGTGGCCGAGGACGAGTGGCGCAAGGGCACCGTCGAAGAGCGCCTCAGCCACGCGCTCGTCAAAGGCATCGCCGACCACATCGAGCAGGACATCGAAGAAGCGCGCCAGAAACACGGCAAGCCACTCGCCGTCATCGAAGGCCCGCTCATGGCCGGCATGAACGTGGTCGGCGACCTGTTCGGCGCGGGCAAGATGTTCTTGCCGCAGGTCGTGAAGTCCGCGCGTGTGATGAAAAAGGCCGTCGCCTATCTGCAGCCCTTCTTGGAAGCGGAAAAACAAACCGGCCCACAGAGCGCAGGCAAGATTCTGCTCGCCACCGTGCGCGGCGACGTGCACGACATCGGCAAAAACATCGTCGGCGTGGTGCTCGGCTGCAACAACTACGAAGTGATCGACCTCGGCGTGATGGTGTCGTGCGAGACGATTCTCCAGACCGCCCGCGAGCAGAATGTCGATATCATCGGCCTGAGCGGTCTCATCACGCCGTCCCTCGATGAGATGACGCACGTCGCGCGCGAGATGGAGCGCGAGGGCTTCAAGCTGCCTTTGCTCATTGGTGGTGCGACCACGAGCAAGCCGCACACCGCGGTAAAGATCGCCCCCGCCTACCGCGAGCCAGTCGTTCACGTCCTCGACGCCAGCCGCGCGGTGCCGGTGGTCGGGAGCCTCCTGAGCGCCGAACAGAAGCCGGACTTCGTACGGCGCATCCGCGAGGAATATGACCGCGTCCGCGCCCAGCACGCCGGCCAGCAGGTGAAGCTGCTGACCATGGAAGAGGCCCGCCAGCGCGCACCGAAGCTCAGCTACGATGATTTGCCACAGCCGGAGTTTCTCGGCGTGCGTGTGCTGGCTGCGGATGGAACGGTCGAGGTGGCGAGGCTCACTTTTTCACCAGCGGAGGAAGAAGTTAAAGTCACCTCAAGTCGGCTCCTCCCGAGACGCATCGGCGGCCAGGTCATCACGACCGAGGGCGAACTCAAGCAAGTGTTCGGTGTCGATTGTCCGCCCGTGTGGCTCACCACGGACGATACCCCGAAGATGGTGGCAGAGAAGCGGTGGCTGAAGGAGCGGTTGTTCAATGATGAGGATACACTCGCGTTCCTCAACAAGTACTGCAATCCCTCGGCCTACGCGCCGGTTGGCGGCTCGGACGCGCTCTACGTGGTGGCACCCTCCACGTCCGGTCGGAACTTGCTGCCACTGGCATTGGCGCGGTGGCTGGAGGAGAAATTCGGCGGCGATGTATTCACGGGGCTTCGCTGTGCTTCGGCCCAGGAAGCGAAGAACCGACGCGGCTACATTCAAAAGGTCTCCCAACCAACCACGATTCTCGTTCCTCCCGGGGTGGCGACGTCGTTGGCGGGACGTAGGATCGTCCTGGTGGACGACATCCTCACCAGCGGCGAAACATTGAACGCGCTTCAGGAAGCTCTCGCCACCGTGGGCGTCGGCGTTGACGGTGCCGCTGTCTTGGGCGCAGCCAAGTCCGCAAAACCGTCGTCCGAGTCCGCTGCGCATCAGCTTGCGAAGAATCTGGGAACCAAGCTGCGGCTGCCGTGGATAGAGATTTATGAAACCCTGCGCTTGGCGCACCGGAACGCCTATGCTAGTCTATTGCGCAAAGCGGCGCAGGACGCTGAAACTCAACCGAAAGACGTTTATGACACTATCTGCAGAAAAGCAGCAGCTCTACGCGAAGCTGCACGAGTGGATGTACCAGGAAAGCCTGCGCACCAACCACACGCCGCTGCCGAAGGAACTGGAAGACCCGAAGGAGTGGGCGGCCTTTTGCGAGTGGCGGCATCAGAACTGGCTGCAACTCGGGGAGAAATTCCTCAAGAAATTCGACCAATGGCTGGCCGAGAAAGAAGGCCGGGCGAGCCTTCCCGCCCTGGCGTTGGCCGAAGAGCCGCCACCGTATCCCTCGAAGAGCTAGTCCCCTTCATCGACTGGTCGCCCTTCTTCCACACGTGGGAACTGCGCGGGCGCTATCCGGCCATCCTCGATCATCCCAAACACGGCGAGCAAGCCCGCCAGCTTTTCGCCGATGCGCAGAAGCTGCTCGAAAAGATCGTCTCTCTAAAACTGCTGACGGCCCGCGGCGTCTATGGCTTTTTCCCCGCCAACTCCGTCGGGGACGACGTGGAACTCTACACCGACGAAACGCGCACGGAGGTGCGCGCGACATTTCACTTCCTCCGCCAACAGATGCAGAAAGGCGACGCCACGCCGAACTGGTGCCTGGCCGACTTCATCGCGCCACGGGAATCTCAAGTCTCAAATCTCAAATCTCAGATGGCAGATCG
>Ga0209726_10008619_pt1 | contig 10902 bp, 12 predicted proteins | sample Subgrocontami54m_FD_187453 | JGI IMG/M metagenome (GOLD analysis project Ga0209726, IMG submission 187453) | Subsurface groundwater microbial communities from S. Glens Falls, New York, USA - GMW46 contaminated, 5.4 m (SPAdes) (version 3) | ecosystem: Environmental > Aquatic > Deep subsurface >... | reverse complement strand
CCAGGCCCGACTCGGCACCAATCCGATCTCCATCGCCGTTCCGTCCGACCTCGATGCACCCTTCTATCTCGACATGGCAACCTCGGCGGTGGCAGCCGGCAAGGTGATGCTCGCAGCCGCGCGCGGCGAGCAGATTCCGGAAGGCTGGCTTGTCGACAGCGACGGCAAGGCGACCACCGACCCCACGCGCTTGCGCAAGGGCGCGGCGTTGCTGCCGCTCGGCGGCACCGAGGGCTACAAGGGCAGCGGGCTGGCCGCCATGGTGGAAATCCTGTGCGGGCTGCTTACCGGCCTCGGCTTCGGCGTCGAGCCGACCGGGCGGCACAACGACGGCTGCTTCATGGCGGTGTTCAAGGTCGAGGCCTTCCGCCCCCTCGCCGAGTTCAAGAAGGAGGTGGCCGAGTTCGCCCGCTATCTCAAGGCGACACCGCCGGCCGTCGGCAGCTCCGGTGTGCTCTATCCCGGGGAGGTCGAATTCATGCGCGAGCAGGAGCGGCGCAAGTCCGGCATCGACGTGGAAGATGCCACGTGGGACAAGTTGCGCGCGCTGGCCGGCCAGTATGGTCTGGCCGCGGAGCTCGGCTTGAAATAGCGCGAGCGATGGGGTCAACGCGAGCCATGGGGTCAGACCCTAAGGCACGACCCTTCCTCGGTCGCCGTCGGAGCAATAGGGTCTGACCCCATCTCGCAGGGAGAAACACGTGACGCGGCAGATGGTGATGGTGGGCTTCCTGCAGGCGCAGAACTGCACCAATCTGCCGAGCTCCTGGCGGCATCCGCAGTCGCGCGACGATGCCCATTCGGCTGACTACTACCAGGAGATCGCCCGCGTCCTGGAAGCCGGCAAGTTCCACATGGCGTTCTTCGACGACCGGCTGGCGATGCCCGACCGCTACGGCAACGACCATGCGCATACCGTGGAATACGGCATCCGCGCCACGAAGATGGACCCGCTGATCGTGCTGATGACCATGAGCGCGGTGACCACGAAGCTGGGCCTCGCCTCGACCTGCTCCACCACCTACTTCGAGCCGTTCGACGTCGCCCGCCGGTTTGCCACGCTCGACCTGATGACCAACGGGCGCGCAGCCTGGAACGTGGTGACGTCCGTCAACGATGGCGAGGCCCAGAACATGGGCCGCGAGGAGCACTTGGCCCACGACCTGCGCTACGACAAGGCCGACGAGTTCATGGCGGTCGTGCTCGGCCACTGGGACACGTGGGACGACGGCGCCATCCTCATCGACAGGAAGACCGGCCGCTACGCCGACCCCGCCAAGGTCAAACGGCTCGACCACAAGGGGAAGTTCTTCACCTCGCGTGGGCCGTTCACCGTGCCGCGCTCGCCGCAGGGCCATCCCGTCGTCATCCAGGCCGGCGCCAGCGGGCGCGGACAGCGCTTCGCCGGGCGCTGGGGCGAGGTGATCTTCGCGGCTGCCCGCAATGTCGAAATTGCCAAGGAGGGCTACCAGGCCGTCAAGGGCGAGGCGGCGCGGCTGGGCCGCGACCCGGACCAGATCTTCATCTGCAACATCCTGATGCCCGTCACCGGCGCCACCAAGGCGGAAGCCGAGGACAAGATGGCGACCATCTCCAAGCTGCCGCTCGAGATCGACGCGCTGTCGCTGCTGGCCGAGGCGCTCAATTTCGATTTCGCCTCCAAGGGCATCGACGAGCCGTTCACGACGGAAGAGCTGAAGGGGATGACGGGCATGCTCGGCATCCGCGACGGCGTGCTGAGAAGGAGCGGCAAGACCAACCCGAGCGCGCGCGATTTCATCAACTTCAGCGGCCGCGGGCAGACCGAGAGCGCCGTCGTCGGCGGGCCCAAGGAGATCGCCGACAACATGGAGGAGATGTTTACGACCGGCGGCTGCGACGGCTTCGTGGTGGCGGCGACCCATGTGCCCGGCGCCTACGCCGATTTCGTGGCCCACGTCGTTCCCGAGCTGCAGCGGCGCGGCCTGTTCCACAGGGACTATACGGGCATGACGCTGCGCGAGAACCTGGGTCTGCCGCGTCCGCCGATCGGCGCGTGGAAGACGCGGAACCGCCGGGACTGAGAGACATCGGTTGGTGGGGTGCTGCCGCCCGCCAGGCTCGAGGTCTATCGCGCGAGCACGCGCGGCAACCACAGCACCACGTCGGGATTGAGCGTCAGAAAGATTGTGAAGCCGATCAGGATGAGCAGGTACGGCAGCGTGACCTTGGCGATATAGCCGAGGCCCTCATCGGTCAGCCCCTGGATCACGAACAAGTTGAAGCCCACCGGCGGCGTGATCTGCGCCATCTCCACCACCAGGACGAGAAAGATGCCGAACCAGATCGGATCGTAGCCGGCGCCCTTGATGATCGGCATCACGATCGGCAGCGTCATGACAATCATCGAGAAGCCGTCGAGGAAGCAGCCGAGGATCAGATAGAACACGATCAGCGCGACGATCAGCATGAACGGCGACAGGCCGAGGCTCGACACCCAATCGGCAATGGCCTTGGGAATGCCGAGGAATGCGGCGGCGTTGCCCAGGATCGAGGCGCCGAGCACGATGATGGCGATCATGGAGCAGGTCGTGACCGAGCCGATGGCGACCTCGCGCAGCGCGGTGATGGTAAGCGAGCCCTGCACCGCGGTGACAATAGCAGCGCCGAACACGCCCACGGCCGCTGCCTCGGATGGCGTGGCGAGGCCGCCGTACATGGACCCGAGCACGCACGCGATCAGGAACACGGCCGGTGCCAGGTCCTTCAGCGCCGCAATGCGCTCCGACCATGGCAGGCTGCCCAGAGCGCGCTCGCCCTCCGGCACCAGGGCTGGCTGCAGCGTGGTATGAATCATGACCCAGGCCATGAAGCAGCCGGCGAGCAGAAAGCCCGGGACGAAGCCCGCCGTGAACAGCTTCAGGATCGAGACATCGCCCAGCACGCCATAGATGATCATGATGTTTGAAGGCGGGATCAGAAACCCGAGCGTACCGGCGCCGGCGAGCGAGCCAATAGCAATGCTCTTGGCGTAGCCGCGTTTCAGCAGCTCGGCCAGCGCCATGCGCCCGACCACCTGCGTGGTCGCCGCCGACGAGCCGGAGATGGCGGCAAAGATCGAGCAACCCAGCACATTGACATGCAGCAAGCGTCCCGGCAGCAGGCCCGCCCACGGCGCGAGGCCCGTGAACAGCGCGCGAGAGAGATGGGTGCGAAACAAGAGCTCGCCCATGACGATGAACAGGGGCAGGGCGAGCAGCTCCTGCGTGGTCAGGATGTTCCAGGCGTATTGGGGCAGGAGCTTGTCGAGCGGGATGTTGCGGAAGAGCGCGAGCATGAGCGTGCCGGTGATGGCGAGCGAGATCCCGATCCACACACCGCCGGCGAGCAGGCCAAACAAGATCCCGAACAGGGTGGTGACGACGCTCAGCATTTCGCATCCCGCTCGAATGGCGTCGCGCCGACCACATCGGCTCCCATCCCGCGGCCCTGGGGGATCACTCCACCAGTGCCCCGGCCTTCATGCGCGCATCCTCGAGCGGCAGGCCGAGCAGGGCCTGGATCACTCGCGCGAGAAACTGCAGCGCCAGCAGAACCATGCCGATGGTGACGGCCGCCTGCGGGATCCAAACCGGCGTCTCGCTCGATATCGAGGTCTGCCCGTTCGCATAGGAGGCATAGGTGAACTTGACCATGGCGTAGGCCAGAAAGCCCATGAACACGAGCGCCACCGCGGCGGAGGCGATGTCGAGCAGCCGGCGCAGCGCCGGCGGTGCGTTCGCCAGCAGCAGCGAGACGCGGATATGGCCGCCGGCGCGCAGGGTCATGGCTGCGCCGAACGTGAAGGTGGCCGCCATCAAGTACGATGACCACTCCCACGCGACCGGGATGCTTGCGGGCACGGCGGGAATGAAATTCGACACCGCGCGCACGAACACCTCGGCCAGCATGAGCGCCGTCAGCGATGCGAGGCAGACGGCCCCGAGCCAGCCGTCGAGACGAGAGAGCCTGTCGAGAAACTCCAGAATCAGGCGCAGCGGTGCCGGCGCTGCCGCATTGAGGCTCCTGCTGGGCGTGCCCGCCTCACCTTCCGCCATACGAGCGCACCTGAAATGGCGAGCGGGGCTGCCGCCTCAACGCTTCATCTCGGCGAGATAGGCCTTCACCGGCGCCTGGGCCGCAGGCACCTTCTTCAGGAACTCGCCGAGCAGGGGCTCGGTCTTGGCGCGGAAGTCCTTCATCATTGCCGGTGGGATGGCGACCACCTCCATGCCGCCTTCCTTGAGCCGCACAACACTGTCGGTGTCCGCCTTCAGCGATGCGGCCCAGAATTCCGGCTCGAGCTTCTTGCCCAGCTCCTCGATCGCCTTCCGCTCCTCGGGTTTGAGCTTCTTCCAGGCATCGAGATTGACGGTCACGATCTGGCACGACCACACGTGGTTGGTCGGATAGCTGTACTTGAGGAACTCCCAGAACTTGCCGTCGACGGCCGACACGGCCGAGGTGGAGACGCCGGAGACCGCGCCGGAAGCGAGCGCGGGGATCGTCTCGCCCCAGGGAATGAGAACCGGCGCCATGCCGACCGCGGTGAGCATGTCGGCGGCACCCTTGTCAGGCACACGGATCTTGATGCCCTTCAGGCCTTCGAGCGTGTCCACCTTGACCTTGAGGTGCAGGTACTGCGTCGGCCATGGCACCATGTAGATGATCGTTTGGTTGTTGCGGGCCGCAACCTGCTCGTACACCGGCCGCAAGTGCTTGTGCAGCACCTTGAGCTCGTCGGCCGACCCGACCAGGAAGGGGATGCCCTCGGTGCCGAGCACCGGCTCGTCGCCAATCTGCTGGATGTTGAGCACGTCTGCCATCGGCACGAGGCCGTCGCGCACGGCTCTGAGATGCTCCGGGCCCTTGAACCCGAGCTGGCCGCCGGCCTTGACGGTGATCTCGACCCCGCCGTTGGTCGCCTTCTTGACTTCCTCGGCGAAGCGCATCGCGTTCTTGGTGTGGAAGTTGCCGTCCGGCCAGACCGTCGAGAGGTCCCACTTGGTCTGCGCCGTTGCGCAAGCAGCGCCGAGTGTGAGAACAGCGGTGGCGAGGAGGCCAACCGCGATGTTGCGCTGTAAGCTCATGATGTCCTCCCGAGCGACCAATCGTCATCAAGCCTCGCTCACGCAAGACTTTTTCGCAAGCCCAACGGTTACCCAGGGTGCACAATTGTATGGCGTCCCAGGCTCCACCCTTGCGGTGCCTCGGCCCTTGCGAGACCAAGGAACTCGCGCGGGGCTCGCCGCCGAAGTTCAGCTTCGCCCCGGAGCATTGCCATTTGTTCGATGCAGCAAGCGGCCAGCGCCGGATCTGGTGTGCGACCCTGCACCAATCCGTCAAGCGTGCTGCTCGACCCCCAAGAGCCGCTAAGGGCTGGCGGGCTTGTCTTTCTGCTTGAGCAGAATGAAGGCAGCGGCTATTCCGCCGCCCACCACGACAGCTCCTACCGCGACCGTTCCGTAACCCACGGTCGTCCCGTCCGTGGCTTGCTGCCCGTCCGTGGGCGGCTGCTGCGTTTGGCAGGGAGACTGAGGCGCGATTGCCACAACGGCGGGCGGCTGGACCTGCACCATGCACCCGTCAGGATAGACAATTTGCGCGATACCCCCTGGGTTCACCACGACTGTGGCACCGGGTTCGGCTTCCGTCGCGCCGTCGACAAGCTGGTAGCCCTGGCCGCGGCTGAGTAGCACCTGCCCCTGCAGAACATTCACGGTCGCCGCGAACGAAGCCGTGCTCACCGAAACAGCGAGCATGAATGCGAGCGACGCTGACCAGACGCGTACCATGCCGACGCTGTGGCCCACGCCGCTGCTATCAACCAGGCAAAACAAACGAAGATCACGCCGCAAGTCCAGCGCGACCGCGACGCAGCTTAGAACAATGCCCGGGACTCGCACCTATTCCGGAGGAGACATCGCCGCTTCACCGGCGCCGGCAATGCTGGCTGGCTGGTGTCAGCACCGCTCAAGCTCTGGGGTTGCGGCCCTGGCTTGCCGCATCGATGGCGAGGCGATAGCCGACGCCGAGCTCGGTCAGCAGGATCTTGGGCTCCGTGGGGACCTTCTCGATCTTCTGCCGGAGCTTGCGCACCAGGATGCGGAGGTAGTGCGCATCCTCGACGTGCGTCACCCCCCACACCGTCTTGAGCAGATGCTGGTGGGTCACCACGTTGCCGGCGTGCTGGGCGAGGATCTGCATCAGCCGGTACTCCTTGGGCGAAAGCTGCACCTGCTCGCCGTCGATGGAAACGGCTCGCACCGCCAGATCGATGGTGAGCGGCCCGGCCTTGACCGTGGGCTCGCCGGCCGCCCCGCGCGCCTGTCGCCGCAGGGCGGCCCGCGCCCGTGCCAGCAGCTCGGCCATGCCGAACGGCTTCACCACATAGTCGTCGGCGCCGAGCTCGAGCAGGCGCACCTTCTCCTCCTCGCTCGACCGCACCGACAGCACGATGATCGGCACGCTCGACCATGAGCGCAGCCGCTCGACGATCTCGGCGCCGTCGATGTCCGGCAATTGCAGGTCGACGATGACGAGATCGACCGGCTTCAGCGTGGCGGCCCGGATGCCGCCGGCGCCGTCCGCCTGCTCCTGCACGATGAAGCCTTCGAGCTCGAAGCCCGCGCGCAGGAAGCGGCGGATCTGGACCTCGTCGTCGATGACGAGGGCGACGGGAGCGGGCCTATTCATCGCCATTCTCCGGGTAATCCGCCTCGGCCAGGGGTGGTGCGGGCAGCCGTACCGTGATCGTGGTCCCGCACCCTGCGCCCTCGCTCGCGGCCTCGAGTTGCCCGCCCGAGGCCACGACGAAGGCGCGCGCAATCCACAGGCCTAGCCCCGAGCCCTTGATGGCAACCTGGTGGCGGGGGCCGCGATAGAAGCGCTCGAACAGCCACTTCTGTTCCTCCACCGTCAGCCCGGCGCCCTGATCGCTGACGGCGATCTCCACCATCGCCTCGCCCGCGCGCGCGGCAATGGCGATGGTGGTGCCCGGCGGCGAATACTTCGCGGCGTTGTCGATGATCTGGCTCAGCGCCTGCTCGACCAGGACGGGATCGATGCGCACCAGCGGCAAGTCCCCCGCCAGCCGCAGGTCGACGTGATGCCCGCTCAGCTGCTGGCGCAGCCGCGTCAGGGCGGCGTTGACGATATCGGGCGGCTCCGCCCAGGTGAGGTGCGGTTGCACGCCGGCGCTGCTGATCCGGCTGGCGTCGAGCAGCTTCTGGATATCGCTGTTGAGGCGCTCGGCCTCGCCGCGGACGATGTCGACGAGCGACGACAGGCGCGCGTCCCGCGCCACGTTCGGGGCCTGCGCCAGCACCGAGGCCGAGCCCAGGATCGAAGACAGCGGCGTGCGTAGCTCGTGCGAGACCGAGCCGATCATCGCCGCGCGCAGCGTCTCCGCCTCGGAGCGCACCTTGGCTTCGCCGATGGCATGGGCCACGTCGATCCGCTCCAGCGTGGCAACCGCCTCCTCGAGTGCCGTATCGACACGCCGGCGCAGCGCGTCGACGCTCTGGCGCGACACCCGCCCGAGCTCGATGGCCAGAATGCCGACGACGGACTTCCCCTGCGACAGCTTGCGGGTGAGCCAGCTGGCTCCGGTCGTGTGGTCGGTCAGCAGCGCGTCCCCGCGCTGGGTCCTGCCGTCGAATATGTCGAGGATCGCCCGCTGGATCGGGTCCGGCACCTCTTGCCATTGCGGCGAAGCCTCGGGCCGCGAATGTCCCGCACCGACGGCAAATAGCGCGATGCGGCAGCCGGTGATGGCGCTCAGGTGGTCGGCGATGGCGGCGTGGATGTCGGCCGGGCCTGAGGCTCCAGCGAGCCGGCGCGAGAAAAAATACAGCGCCTTCATCTCCTCCTCGCGCTGCCGCGCGGCCCGCACGTGCTCGCGCACGCGGTTGGCGAGTTGACCGGTGATGGCGGCAACGACAATGAACAGCACGAGATCGGCGACATGCGCGGTCTTGTTGATGTGAAAATCGTAAAGCGGCGGGTAGAAGAAGTAGGCGGAAGCGGCCAGGCCGGCCAGCCCCGAGACGATCGTCGCCGTGACGCCCCAGCGGGTCGCAGCAAAGATGACGGGGATCAAGTAGCCGAAGGCGGCATGGTCGAGGTCGAGGAGCGGACCGGCCACGCGCAGGATCACGGTGACCACGGCGACGCCGGCCAGCGACATGGCGATCGGGAACACGTAGGCCCGTGACCATTCCGATTGCGCCAGCTCGAGTGCGCGGCGCCAAGTCCATGGCGCCGCCCCGACGTCGATGGCCTTGTCCAACATCTGCCTCACCGCTTCCCGCAACGAGTCGGGACCCGTGCGATCGGCTGGTCCGCACAGAGTATCCAACACTGCATCGGCAATTGCACGCGTTGCCTGCATTTCCAACTCGCAGCGACTTTGTCGACGACCGCGCCCATCCAGGGCGAAAATTTGTATCGGTTGCAGGCTCTCCGGCGGCACGGCGACCGTCCAGGCAAGCGATGATGTTTACGTGCAATTTACGCCGATGGTCCGGAAAATTACTCGCAGGCGCGCCGCCCGCGACCCTACGCTTTTCATGAGAAAGCCAGGGCCGCGAAGACGCGCCGGCGTTGTGCGGGGTTGGTCGCAAGGACGCCGCCTGCGCGAACGTCAATCGCGGACCGGTCGGTGGAGCTGCTCGCGGCGAAAACGAGGGGAAGATGGGTCGGGAAATAGCCGTAGTCTTGGGAGGCGCTGTGGTTATGGCTATCACGTCGGTGCTGTTTTGGTTTTGCCTGCCGCGCGGCGGCAAAACCCACCGGTTCGTGGACACCGAGCTCGAGCCCTATATTAGCGTGGCGTTTTGTGCGGGGTTCGCATTGGCCTTCACGATGATTTTGTCGGGGTCGCTCGATTATTTCGGCGGCCATTAGTTTGCGCTGATGCCCGATCCGGGTCGGAGATATCGCGAGCCAAGGTCCACGCACGGAGAATAGACGATGAGGACCCTGCTGGGTGTCGGCTTGCTGACGGTGAGCGTCATTATCGTTCTGCTGTTGCGCCCCAACAAGGGGCGGGAAAGACGGTTCATTCAGCTTCCCGGAATGTGGATCGTTCTTGGGCTTCTGCTGACGTTCTCGATCGGTACGGCAGTTGCGCTCATCGTCACCGGCATTATCAACTTGTGACGGCCCTCTCTGGCGCCGGCGGCTTTGGCTGCACCAGCGCCAACCAGTGTTTGAACTCGCTGCCGCGATGAAGATGCCAGCGTCAGTGCTCGTGGCTAAAGCCTGGCGGTTCAGCGGGTCCGAGCAATTGTGCCTTGTGGACCTGCAAGATTGGGACAAGCAGTTGGTTCTGACTGTCTGGATGCGACGTGACTTGGATATCCAGCCAATCACTCCTGCTCCTTCGCCAGCTTGGCGTCCTTCTCCGTCGCCCGCTTGAGAGCGGGGCGCTCGTTCAGCCGGCCCACATAGGCCTTGAACTCCGGCCGCTCGGGCAGCAGCTTGAACATCATGCCCCAGCGCAGGCCGGAGCCGATGATCACATCGGCGGCGGTGAACTGGGCGCCCATGAGGTAGGGGCTGGCCGCGTCCACCCCCTTGGCCAGCACGTCCACCACCGTGTCGAAGTCGCCGAAACCCAGCGTCGCGCGCGCCGGCGGGTCTTTGCGCGGATAAGCGCGCTCGGTGATGGCGGGCTCGACGCAGCTGGGCCCGAAGAACAGCCACTTCAGGTAGATGCCGCGGCGCGGGTCGCCCACGGGAATGTTCAGCTTGGCGTGCGGGAACTCGTCGGCCAGATAGGTGCAGATGGCGGCGGCTTCGGTGATGACCACATCGCCGTGCCTGAGCGCGGGCAGCTTGCCCATCGGGTTGATGGCGAGAAACGCCGGCTGCCGGTTCTCGCCCTTCTTGAAGCTCACGAGCTGGATGTCATAGGGCTCGCCCAGCTCCTCCAGCATCCAGTGCACGATCGAGGAGCGCGAGGGGGCGGCATGATAGAGCGTGAGCTTGGGCATGGCTGTTTCTCCGGTACGATCCCTCGACGCGGCTAGCGCCCGATTGTGGCGCTCGCATGGGCGCCATGGCGCAGCGGCAGCTACCACAGGACCTTGACGCCGAACGCGGCGAACGCGGGGTCGCTCGTGACCAGGGCCATGTCCTCGACCAGCGCCTGCGCCGCCAAGATGCGGTCGAACGGGTCGCGATGCGCGCCCGGCAGCAGCCCGCCGAGCCGCCCATGCTCGATGCCAATGGCGAGCGGCTTGAAGTCCTGCTCGGCCAAGCTCTGGGCGAAGTGATGGGTCAGCCTGGCAGCAGCTGGTAGCTTGCCCAGCCGCACTTTCATGGCGAGCTCCCAGGCCGACGCGGCGCTGACGAAGACCTCAGCGCTTGCGGCGCCGATGGCCGCGCGCGCCCTTGGCGACAGGTGCGGGTCGCCGATCATCCACCACAGCAGCGCGTGCGTGTCCAAGAGGATTGGCATCGTATCCCTCGCCCTCGAAGGCCTCGAGCTCGGTCTCCGGCAGCGGCTCGAAGAAGGAGGCCGGCACGTCCAACTCGCCGCGGTAGGCCCCGAACTTGCGCTTCGACGGCTTGGCGGCGATCGCGGTGAGGCGCGCAACCGGGATCTTGCCGCGCAGAATGACGATCTCCTCGCCCCCTGCGGCGCGCTCGATCAGGCGCGAGAGGTGCGTTTTGGCGACGTGAATGGTAACGGTTCCCATCTAAAGTGCATTAGCTTAGTCAACAGACTTAGTCAACTTGCGCTTGTACCGGAACGCACCTGCGCGCACTCACTGTCCGCGCCGCACGCCGTCCCACCAGGCGCACGCGCCGACACCCAGCTCGAAATTGCCGTCCATCACCTGCACCGGCTCGCGCTGGCCATCGGCCGCGGCCCTG
>Ga0209726_10008618_pt1 | contig 10903 bp, 8 predicted proteins | sample Subgrocontami54m_FD_187453 | JGI IMG/M metagenome (GOLD analysis project Ga0209726, IMG submission 187453) | Subsurface groundwater microbial communities from S. Glens Falls, New York, USA - GMW46 contaminated, 5.4 m (SPAdes) (version 3) | ecosystem: Environmental > Aquatic > Deep subsurface >... | reverse complement strand
GAGGGCCGGCTGGGCGTTCGCGCCTGGGCACTCAGGGGAAGCGAGCGCGGCCAGCAAAAGTGGCATCCGGTTTTGCGTCCGGCCGCGCGAGAAACTCAAAAATCCCGCGACCCAGACGATAAGGACCATTCTCATGACCACCCAGACCCAGTCCGAAAAGGACCGCGTCGTTATCTTCGACACCACCTTGCGCGACGGCGAGCAATCGCCCGGCGCCACCATGACCCATGAGGAAAAGCTCGAAGTCGCCGAGCTGCTCGACGAGATGGGCGTGGACATTATCGAAGCAGGCTTCCCTATAGCTTCGGAGGGTGACTTCGCGGCCGTCAACGAAATCGCCAAGCGCACCAAGAAGGCCGTCGTCTGCGGCCTGGCGCGTGCGGGGCAAAAGGATGTCGACCGCGCCGGCGAGGCCATCAAGCCGGCCAAGCGCGGGCGCATCCATACCTTCATCTCCACCTCGCCGGTCCACATGAAATGGAAGCTGCAGATGGAGCCGGAGAAGGTCTACGAGATGGTGATCTCGTCGGTGACGCGCGCGCGCAATTACACCGACGACGTCGAATGGTCGTGCGAGGACGGCACCCGTACCGAGCATGACTTTCTCTTCCGCTGCGTCGAGGCGGCCATCAAGGCCGGCGCCACCACCATCAATGTTCCGGATACCGTGGGTTATACGGTGCCGGAAGAATATTTTGCGCTGATCAAGAAGATCCGCGAAAACGTGCCGAATTCCGACAAGGCGCGTTTTTCGGCGCATTGCCACGACGACCTCGGCATGGCGGTGGCCAATTCGCTGGCCGGCGTGCAGGCGGGCATCCGGCAGATCGAATGCACCATCAACGGCATCGGCGAGCGGGCGGGCAATGCCTCGCTCGAAGAGGTCGTGATGGCGATGAAGGTGCGCAACGATGTGATGCCGTATTGGACCAATATCGACACCACGATGCTGACGCGCGCTTCCAAGCTCGTCTCGGCGGTGACGTCGTTTCCGGTGCAATACAACAAGGCGATTGTCGGGCGTAATGCCTTCGCGCACGAATCCGGCATCCACCAAGACGGCATGCTCAAGCACACGCAAACCTACGAGATCATGACGCCGGAAAGCGTTGGCGTGAAGCAGACCTCGCTGGTGATGGGCAAGCACAGCGGCCGGCACGCCTTCACGCATAAGCTGGAGGAGTTGGGCTATAAGCTCGCCGACAATCAGCTCGAAGACGCCTTTGTGCGCTTCAAGGCATTGGCCGACCGCAAGAAGCAGATCTACGACGAGGACATCGAGGCCTTGGTGGACGAGGAAATTGCCCACTTCCATGACCGCATCAAGGTGCTGTCGATGACGGTCATTGCCGGCACTACGGGGCCGCAATCCGCCACCTTGACCCTCGATATCGACGGCAAGCACGTCACCACCCAGGAAACCGGCAATGGGCCGGTCGACGCCATCTTCAAGGCGATCCGCACGCTGGTTCCGCATGAAGCCAAGTTGGAACTCTACCAGGTGCACGCCGTGACCGAGGGTACCGATGCCCAGGCGGAGGTTTCCGTCCGTCTGTCGGAGAACGGCCGGGCGGTGACCGCCAAAGGCGCGGACCCGGATACGCTGGTGGCGTCAGCCAAGGCTTATCTCGGGGCGCTCAACAAGCTCATGGTCAAGCGCCAGAGAGGCAAGCCGGAAGCGATGATGGTCGGCGGCCAACGAGTGCACTCGACCGACACCATCTAACGGAACGATCCCGTTCTGAAACGCCGCGCCTAACGCAGACGCGGCGTTTTTGTTTCACTGCCTCAAAATGACCCAGGAATCGCCGGTCTTGCGCCCAGGCTTGATCGCGCCGGCAGCAAGGTTAATCGCTAATAGCGCGCGGCGAGGGGCGTTTTTGCTTGAGAATGGTCCGTCCGTTCCGGTATGCCGCTCAAGACCAACTGACAATAAAAACGGAGGCGTGCATGTGGAAGGCCGGATTTGCGGGCGTTGTCGCGCTCGCAACAATGAGTGCAGCCTTTGCTTTCGCCGAACCTGCCAGCCTTGCTGGGCGAGATGCGCGCGGGGCTGAACAAACCGAAGTGGTCGTGAGTCAGGCGCAGATCGCGCGGCTCAAATCCAACTTGAAATTGACCGCCGAGCAAGAGCCCCTGTGGCCTGCGGTGGAACGCGCGTTCCGCGAATTGAGTCAGCAGGCATTCGAAGACAGCGGTGCCGATCAAGGCCTCGTCCACAGAATCGGAAGCCGCGCGGTCGCGGTCGGCCTCAATGCGATGGCGCTTCGCCGGCTCGCCACTGCAGCCTATCCTCTCATTCAGACTTTGAATGACGAACAGAAACAGAGCGCAGTCGCCTTCGCGCGGTCCGTCGGTCTGGAAGACGTGGCCGCTGCTTTCTGAACAAAAAGTCAGAAAGCGCGGCAGCCTAAACAATCTTTAACTTGCAGATGCTCTCCGCCGTACCTCTACTAGGAAAGGGGGCAACCTCTTTTGGAGAACGGTCATGTGGAAAGCTATTCTTGCCGGAACAGCAGCAGTTGCGATCGCCGGCACGTCGCTCGTCTATGCTCAGCAGCAGCCCGACAAGGCGCCTCAGCGGTGGCGTCCGTCGCAGGAAGATGTGGCCGCCTTTACCAATGCTCGTATCACCGCGTTAAAGGGCGCTCTACAGCTCACCGCTGAGCAGGAAAAGAAGTGGCCCGATTTCGAGGCCGCACTGCGCGACATCAGCAAGACGCAGATGGAACGCCGCGTTGCGCGGCAAGGCCAGCCGCGTCCGGTCGATCCCATGGAACGCATGCGCCGTCAGGCGGATGATTTGACCGCCGCCGGAACCGCTCTCAAGCGCCTCGCCGACGCCCAAGCGCCGCTTTACCAGAGCCTGGATGAAGGCCAGAAGCATCGCTTCCAGGCGCTATCGCGCTTGCTCGGTCCGGCGCATATGCGCTTCGCCGATAGAGGCGGCAGGGACTGGCATGGCGGCCCTAATCGCCCCGATCGTCAGGAGCCGCGTGGCGCAGGCACGCCTCTCTAAGTATCGGCGTGAGGTTTACCCTGATCATTTATCCTCAAGCCGCCGGCTATGCTGGCGGCTTTTTCATATGGCTATGTCGCAGCGCAAAATGACGAAATAGGTGGTGCCCCTTGCGATGACGGTAATATTACAGTTTTATAACAACGCGCTGTGTGCCGGGCTGTAACAGGTGCTCATTGCCGGGCACGGCGCCACGAATGTCTTCCGAGACGTATTTATTGAAGAGCCGCCTGGTCGCCGCGGATATCGTTGCGCGCCACGGTTTCTTGCCGCTTGCGCTTCTCGCGCTGTTCCATCTTGCCGCGCTCGGCATCATGGGCTGGTACGAGTATTCGCTCGTGCCCAAAACCGCTTTCATTCTTACCTGGGCCCTGCTCAATTTTTTCTGGGTCGCCGTAACGCGCCGGCCGGTTGTCTCCGCTGCGTTGTCGCTCTTGCTGATCGCGCTCCTGATCCTGCTGTCGGAACTTAAGTATCAAATACTCTATATGACCGTGAACTTCGTCGACGTGATGATCGTTGACACCGATACTGTTGCTTTCCTGTTCACGATTTTTCCAAACCTCGCCCGCGGGGTCTTCATCGTCGCCGTCTTTACGATCCCTGCCCTGACTCTGATTTGGTGGCTCGATTCTTTCCGGGTTCGCTTAGGATACGCGTTAGCAGGGATAGCAAGCTGCCTTGTGGGACTTAGTAGTGTTTCCTTCGCGGTGGCGTTGGCGCCCTACGAGGCTTTTTTTGGCAACAACCATGTCTCGCATTTTGCACGATCGGGCGTCACGGCGATCTCCGAGCTTCTGACGCATGGATTGATGGAGTCCGATGCGGTAGCAGCCGTCCGGCTGAAGTCGAGCGCGGATTTGACATGCACGCCAGCCGGCAAGCCGCCGCATATCATCATGATCCATGATGAATCGAGTTTCGACATCCGGCTTGCGCCCAACATCCAGGTTCCCAAAGGCTACGGCACACACTTTAAGTCCTTCGACGGCAAGCAACGGAAGTTCATGGTCGAAGGCGTCGGCGGCGCGAGCTGGTATGCCGAATATAACGTGCTGACGGGACTATCGGCTCGCTCCTTCGGGCGCTTTGCTTATTTTGTCACGCGCATTGCCGATGGCCGCGTCTCCCGCGGATTGCCGAATGCACTGCGCCGCTGCGGCTATCAGACGATTTCGCTCTATCCGGCATTAGGCGCCTTCATGTCGGCCCGCGGCTTCCAGACCACGACCGGCATTCAGAAATTCGTCGACGCGGCCGAAATGGGCACGAAGAAGCTGGAGCCGGACAAATTCTACTATGACGTCGCCGCCCGCATGATCGAAAGCGAGCGCAGCAAAGGACCGATGTTTGTTTTTGTCTATCTCGCCGCCAACCATCTGCCTTGGAATTATCGTTTCCATCCTGAGCTCATGACAGAGTGGCGCGATCTGGAAAATAAGCCGGAGGTCAATGAATATCTGCGGCGCCAGGCCATCAGCGCGCAGGATTACGCGGCGTTTGTTGCCGAGCTTAAGCGCAAATTTCCGGGCGAGCCTTTCCTGCTGGTGCGCTACGGGGATCACCAGCCGGATTTCTCATTTTTCATCATGAACCCATCCCTTGATTGGAGGGGCCTTGGGCAACGGTTACTGGCTTTCGACCCGACCTATTACACGACCTATTATGCAATCGACACAATCAACTACAAGCCCGCCGACATGTCGTCGGCTCTTGACCGGCTTGACGGACCTTATCTGCCGCTCGTGGTGCAGGAGGCTGCGGGCTTGCCGCTCGATCCATCATTCGAGGAACAGAAAAAGATTCTCAAGCGCTGCGGCGGCGTTTTCTATGCGTGCAATGGCGGCGCGGAAGTGCGCCGCTTCAATCGGCTATTGATTGACGCGGGCTTGATCAGCCGGCTGTAGCTGGATTCAAAATAAAGCGAAGCGTTCGGCAAGTGCCAGGATCCAAATGACTCCGGCCACGAGGATCGCCAGCGCCACGGCGGCCGAACCCATGTCCTTGACGCGGCCTATTCTCGGGTCATGCGCCGGCGTGATGAAATCGGCAAGCTTTTCGATCGCGGTATTGAGCAGTTCGATGATGAGGACGAATACGACCGCGGCTATGAGGAGGAGGGGTTTCCACTTGTCGGAGCCGATGAGAAAGGCCACTGGAACCGATGCCGCCAGCACGGCCAGTTCCTGACGGAAGGCGGCTTCGCTCCGGGTGGCGGCGATCAGGCCGTTCCAGGTATTTAAGGTGGCGCGCAGCAGCCGGTCCAAGATGGCTCCCCTTTGCCGCGGACGGTAAGCGAGCGAATTGGCGACGGTCAAGTTCCGAGCCGCTTTCCAGCGGCCGTTGCGCTGGACTTGGCGGCGTCGCTTTGCTACACGGACCTCGTTCCCGCCGAGCCTGCGCGGGAGCATTCCGGGCGCATAGCTCAGTTGGTAGAGCAGCTGACTCTTAATCAGCGGGTCCCAGGTTCGAGCCCTGGTGCGCCCACCAAATTTCCTGGAAATTCGGCAGGCTGGCTTCGTAACGATGGCAACTGCCGGTCAGGACGTTCTTCGCGACCCTTACATGGAATGGGTCGCGCGCCAGGGCGTTCCCGTCGTCGAGGATTTCGGCATCGACATCCGCAAAGTGCCGGTGGCGCCGTGGGCGCGCTACGGGATGCACGGGGCCTTTTGCCACCTGAAGGGCCGCGACGACTTCCTCTCTATCTTCGCCTTCGAACTGCCGCCAGGTGGAAAGTCAGCGCCGCTGCGCCACATCTGCGAGGAAGTCATCTATGTGATTTCCGGCCAGGGTTCGACTGTGGTGACGACCGATGACGGCCGCCGTCATAGTTTCGAATGGGGACCGAAGAGCATGTTCTCCATTCCGCTCAACGCGCGGCACCAGCACTTCAACGGTTCGGGGCTGGAGCCCGCGCGCTTTGCTTCTGCGAACAACATGGTCTTCACCATGAACCGCTTCCGCAACGAGGATTTCATTTTTAATTGTCCGGCGCGGTTTCCCGAGCGGCTCGGCGGCGAGAATTATTTCGCGGGCGAGGGGGAGTTCATCGGCATCCGGCCGGGACGGCATCAATGGGAAACAAATTTTGTCGCCGACCTTTCCGCTTTCGAGCTGAAGTCCTGGGCGGCGCGTGGCGCGGGCGGCTCCATGCTGCGCTTCATGCTGGCCGACAATACCATCGGCGCGCATTCCTCGGAGATGCCGGTCGGCACCTATAAGAAAGGTCACCGGCATTTCGACGGCGTCTGCGTTTTCGCCGTCACCGGCCAGGGCTATTCGCTGCTCTGGCACGAGCACGATCCGGACTTCGTGCGGGTGGATTGGGAGCATGGCGTGGTTTATTGCCCGCCGGATTCCATGTTCCATCAGCATTTCAACGTGGCCGATCATCCTTCGCGCTATCTCGCGCTGCAGATCGGCACGGTGCGCTATCCGCTGCTGAAGGTGAAACGCGAGATCTGGGATTCGGGCGTGGACAAGGACGTGAAACAGGGCGGCGCGCAGGTGGAATATGAGGACCAGGACCCGCGCATTCATCAATTGTGGCTGGAAGAGATCGCGAAGAACGGCGTGAAGTCCGGCATGGGTAAGTTCATCGACGAGTCCCGTTTTCTAAAGGGCGCGCGATGACCGAACTCAACCAGCCCGCGCCGTCCGGGAAATTCCTCGTCGACCCCTATCAGGAATGGGCCAAGGGTGAGGGCATCCCGATTCATACCGGCGCGGCGCTCGATCTGGTGGCTGCGGAGACCAAGCCGTGGTCGCGCTTCGGCGTGAACGGCGCTTTCTGTCATCTCGACGGGCGCGACGATTTTCTCACGGTGTTTCTGATCGAGCTTGCGCCGAATGCAGCATCTACGCTGCAGAAGCATTTGTACGAGGAAATCTGTTACGTGCTCTCAGGAAAGGGCGTGACCGAATTCGAATTGGCGAACGGAAGCAAGCAGACGATCGAGTGGGGACCGCGCAGCCTTTTTGCCGTGCCGATGAACGCGCGCTACCGCCACCGCAACATGTCGAGCGCGCCCGCTCGCTTCGCAGTGATCAGCGATCTGCGTTACCTGTTCAGCCTCTACCGCAATGAAAAATTTGTTTTCGACACGCCGGCAGCCTTTCCCGAGCGCGAAGGCGGGACTTTGCTTGTGCCGGATACAGCCGCGGCAAAAGCGGAGACAGTGACGCTCGCGAACGGCACCCTTGGCGCGGATATCGTCGAGATGGCGTCCGGTACCTATCGGCAAGCGTTGCGCCAGATGCAGGGCTCTCATCTTTTTGGCGTAGACGGCGAAGGCTATACGCTGACTTGGGAGCAGGGCGCGCAGGACTTCGTGCGCACGGACTGGCGGCATGGCATCGTCTATGCCCCGCCGGGCATGGCCTTTCATCAGCACTTCAATGCTGGCGCGAAACCCGCGCGCTATCTCGATATGCAGTTCGGCAGCCTGCACCATCCGCTGCTGCGCAGCCGCCGCGCGGCCTATGGCGACACGGCAGTCTATGCCGCCGGTAACGCAACCATTTCCTATGCGGAACAGGACCCGCGCATCCACAAATTGTGGCTCGATGCGATTGCGGGCAAAGGCGTGACGCCGCGCACATCGGCAGGCGGCTGAGGGCCTTGCCTGGAATCTCCCACGTGCTAGGGGAAGCGTCTGGCCGCATTCTCCCGTCATTCCCACGGACAACGCATGCACGAAGTTGAGTTTGAGCACGAACACGCCTCGGAGGCTTACAAGGAGGAGCTCGCCCGCTTCATCTGGAGCCAGGATAATATCGAGCTCCGCACCATCGGCATCGATATCGGCAGCTCGACCTCGCATCTGCTGTTCGCCAAGGTGACGCTGCAGCGCCAGTCGCTCGGGCTTTCCAGCCGCTTCCTGGTCGTCGGCCGCGAAATTGTCTGGCGCTCGCCGATCATGCTCACGCCATTCCTGCCGGACGGCACCATCGACGCCAAGAAACTCGGCAGTTTCATCCATGGCGCCTATCATGACGCCGGCTTCAGCCGCGGCGACATCGATAGCGGCGCGGTGATCCTCACCGGCGAGGCGATCAAGAAGACCAATGCGCGCGCCATAGACGAGCTGTTCGCCGCGGAGGCGGGCAAATTCGTTTGCGCCACCGCGGGTCACAAGCTGGAATCGACGCTCGCGGCCCACGGCTCGGGTGCGGTGGCGATATCGAAACAGCGCAATGCCTGCGTATTGCATGTCGACATTGGCGGCGGGACGACCAAGCTCGCGCTCATCGACAAGGGAAAAATTCTCGGCGTCGCGGCTTTTGCCGTCGGCGGCCGGTTGCTGGCGACGGACGCTTACGGCGCCTGGACGCGCGTGGATGACTCCGCGCGCCTCGTGGCTCAGGAACTGGGCCTGCCGGCCGATTTCCGCAGCATGGGCGAATTAAAGAACCGCAAAGCCATCGCCACGCGGCTGGCGACGCTGGCGGTCGATCAGATCACCGGCGCGAAGATCGATGCGCTGGGCAAGTCGCTGCAATTGACCGAGCCGCTGACGCGGGAGGTGGAGCCGACGCTGCTCACTTTCTCCGGCGGTGTGGCTGAATACATCTTCGGCCACGAGACGCGCGAACATGGCGACATCGCAAAATTTCTGGCGCAGGAAATCGGCAGTCAGCTCGGCAAACGCAGCGCCACCACGGTGATCGATCCCGGCCAGCGCATCCGCGCCACGGTGATCGGCGCGTCGCAATTCACCGTGCAGGTGAGCGGGAAGACCATCTATCTGCCGGACGCCGACATTTTGCCCGTCCACAATGTGCCGGTGGTGCATGCCGACGTGGATCTTTCGGGCAAGATCGACCCACAGGCGGTCACCAAGGCGATCGAGGTCAAGTTGAAGCAGGCCGATCTTGAGCCCAATTCACGCATGGCCATCGCTTTCACCTGGTCGGGCGATCCGGAATATTCGCGCATCCGCGCCGCTGGCGAGGGCATCCTGGCCGCGGTTACGAAGGGCCGTACGGCCAAGGACATCCTTTTCCTCATGGTCGAAGGCGACGTAGGCCGCACCTTCGGGCATCTGCTGGAAACCGAGCTGAAGCTGCCCGGACACATCGTATCCATCGACGGCGTCCAATTGCACGATTTCGATTATGTGGACGTGGGCGCGATGATCACGCCGCCCGGCGTGGTGCCGATGGTGATCAAGTCGCTGCTGTTTTCCTAATTCGTCATTCCGGGGCGCGAGCTTGGCGAGCGAACCCGGAATCCAGAAACATATGCCGAATTTGCATCTGGATTCCGGGCCCGGTGCTTCGCACCGTCCCGGAATGACAGCGGGGTTATAAATCCAGCACCAGCCGGCCGCTCTTGCTGCCGGCGCAGCAGATCATCACCGTGTCGTTGGCTGCTTTCTGCTCGTCGGTGAGGAAGGCGTCGCGGTGCTCGGGCGTGCCGGAGAGAAGCGGCGTCTGGCACAAGCCGCAAATGCCGAGCTCGCAGGAATAGTCCACATAAATCCCGGCATCGAGCAGCACTTGCAGAATGGTCTTGCCTTCGGGGATGACGAATTCCTGGCCCGAGCGCTTCAGTTCGACCACAAAGCCGCCGGTCTTTGACGGCTCCTGCTTGGGCGCAAAATATTCCACGTGGATTTGTCCGCGCGGCCAATCGGGTGTGGCCGCCTCGAAGGCTTTGAGCATCGGCAGCGGGCCGCAGCAATAAAGGTGAGCATCCTTCGGCGCGGCGGCGACGATGCCCACCATGTCGAGGAACTTCCCGCCGCTCTCGTCGTCGAAATGCAGATGCGCCTGTTCGTGCTTCGACAATTCCTCGCGGAAAGCCATGTCGGCGCGCGAGCGGCAGGAATAGTGAAGCTCCCAGGAACGTCCTTGCGCCGCCAGCCGCTGCACCATGCAATAGATCGGCGTGACGCCGATGCCTCCGGCAATCAGCACCACATGCGGCGCGTTTTCAACGAGCGGGAAGTGGTTGCGCGGCGGCCTGATCTTGAAAGTCTGCCCGACCTTCAATTCGTCGTGCATGTAAGTCGAGCCGCCGCGGCTCGCCGGATCGCGCTTCACGCCGATGAGATAGCGCTCTGGGTTCGGCTCGGAGACGGTCAGCGAATATTGCCGCTGCTTGCCGTTCGGCAGGATGACGTCGATATGCGCTCCCGGCTCGCCGGCGGGCAGCGGCTTCCCGGCGGCGGAGCGCAACTCATAAAGCTTGGTGTCCTGCGCCACGGTCTTGATGTCGGCGACACGCACCTCGATCAGCTCTTCAGACGCCCTGGTGGATGCCTTCGCGGGCTGGGCGGGAGTTGCGGTAGCTGTGGACACAAATCCTTACCTTTCACCGCCCCGCTATTCGTGGATCTTCACATATTCAAAGTCGCCGGGCTTATTGTCGATACCAACCTTCGGCGGCGCGATCCAGCCGGCATATTTGCCCGGCGCATATTCCGGTTTCATCAGGCTTTCAATATAGGCCCGGTCGCTGTCGTCGGGAATCCATTCACCCTTGCGCTTTTCCCATTCGGCGTCGCTCAAAAGATTGCCGTCAAAATCCGCGTGGATGGTGGAGAATTCGCCGATGTGGCGGTGGAAGGCGACATTCGGCAGCTTGATCTGGAATGGGATGCTGTATTTTTCAAAGATGCGGTTCCAGCGGCCGACGCCCGCGTTGCAGTCCACCACATAGTCGTCGCGCAGGCGCATGTTCAGCGCCGACAGGGCGGGGACATCCTGATTGACGATCTTGCCGTCCACCAGCCGCAGCACGGGGTAGGTGCCGCTTTCGAGCTGGTGGTCGTCGTCGATCTTGTCTTCGCGGAAGCGGCCCTTGAGTCCCGAATGGAAGGCATTCGCCGCGTTGGTGGAAATCTCGTTGCCGAACAGGTCGAGCGACAGCGAGAA
>Ga0209726_10008617_pt1 | contig 10903 bp, 8 predicted proteins | sample Subgrocontami54m_FD_187453 | JGI IMG/M metagenome (GOLD analysis project Ga0209726, IMG submission 187453) | Subsurface groundwater microbial communities from S. Glens Falls, New York, USA - GMW46 contaminated, 5.4 m (SPAdes) (version 3) | ecosystem: Environmental > Aquatic > Deep subsurface >... | reverse complement strand
ATCGTTTTCACTCTTCTAGTCTGCACTGCTGTTTGCCTGGCGCAAGCAGGTCCGGAGGCAGAACAGGAGGCCCTGCGGCAGGCCTTGCAGGAGGCGGGAAACTCGCAGATCGATTTCATGCGCGCCCTGGAGGCTCACCTTTCCCAGTACCCCATGACCACGCAGCGCGCTGAACTGGAACGCGCCATCGTCAAGGCCGCCCTCGAGGTCAAAGACAACTCCCGCATACTTCTATACGGCGAAAAAGTTCTTGCGCGCGACCCCGGTAATCGCGACTTGTTGGACCGGGTTACACGCCTGTTGCTGGCCACCGACGACAAGGAAAGGAATACGCGCGCCCTGAATTACGCGAGCCTCCTGGAGCAATCCATTCGCACCGTACCAGGACCCGCTTCCGGTGCAGCCGGCGCCGCTGGTTTTGCGGAAAATCGCGATCGCGCTCTCGGACGCGCCTGGGTTTATCAGAGCCGGGCCACGGGCAACCTCGGCAAACTCGCCGAGGCTGAAGCGCTGGCGCGCCGTAGTTACCAGGTGTACCCTACGGCCGAATCGGCTCGCGAAATTGGCCGCTGGCTCCACCGCCAGGGTAAGGTCGAAGAGGCCGTCGCGCCCACCGCCGATGCGTTTGCCATCGCGGATCCGGCCGCTGAGGAATCTGATCGCGCCAAGGATCGCAAGCGTCTTTCCGAATGGTACACCCAAGTGAAGGGCACTGAGTCCGGACTTGGTGACCTCGTTCTGGCTGCCTATGACCGCACTCAGTCCACCCTTGCTGCCAAGCGTGCCGCCTGGCTCCAACTGGATCCTAACGCGGAAGCCGACACCGTCATGAAGTTCACGCTCACCGGACTCAAGGGCGGCAAGCTTAGCATGGCCACGCTGCTGGGCAAGGTGGTGGTGCTCGACTTCTGGGCCACCTGGTGCGGCCCGTGCCGCGCACAGCAACCTCTCTATGAGGCCGTCAAGGAGCGGTTCAAGGGCAATGCTGACGTGGTGTTTCTCAATATCAATACCGATGAGGACCGCAGCGTCGTACAGCCTTTTCTCGCCCAAATGAAATGGAACAAGACCGTCTACTTTGAAGACGGCCTGTCGGCGCTGCTGAAGGTCTCCAACATTCCCATGACGCTGGTGATAGGCCGCGACGGCCAGATCGTCTCGCGCATGAACGGCTATATCGAAGACCGCTTCGTGGAGATGCTCAGCAGCCGCATCAAGGCCTCTCTTGCAGAGACGGGCAAAGGGCCAGTCGCTGGTCAACAACCGTGACAGGCTCACTCTCACCCTGGAGGACGCCGTGGAGGACGCCATGAAATTCCGGCGCGTGGTGTGGATTGTGCTGGACAGCGTCGGCATTGGCGCAATGCCGGACGCCGCCGATTATGGCGATGTGGGCAGCGACACGCTCGGCAATATCGCCGGCTGCCGCAAACTGAACTTGCCGAACCTGTGCCGCCTGGGCCTGGCCAACATCAAGCCGCTCGCTGGACTCGCTCCGGCCGTCTCCCCGGAGGGCGCTTTCGGACGCTGCGCTTTGGCCTCGCCCGGCAAAGACACCACCACCGGGCATTGGGAGATGGTGGGTATTCATCTCGCGCGGCCGTTTCCTCTCTACCCCAACGGATTTCCGCCTGCCATCATGCACCCGTTTGAGCAAGCCATCGGGCGCGGCACGCTCGGCAATTGCGCCGCTAGCGGCACCGAAATCATTCAGAAACTCGGGCAAACACACTGCGAGTCAGGGCAGCCCATCGTCTACACTTCCGCCGACAGCGTCTTTCAGATCGCTGCCCACCAGGACGTGATTCCGCTCGAGGATCTCTACCGCATGTGCAAAACGGCCCGGGAACTGCTGAATGGTCCACACGAGGTGGGCCGCGTCATTGCCCGTCCGTTTGTGGGAGAGGCCGGCGCATTCCGTCGCACCGAACACCGCAAGGACTTCGCCGTACCCCCGCCTCCCGGCATGCTGCTGGACCAGCTCGCCTCCGCAACTGTCCCCGTCACAGCGGTGGGTAAGATCTCCGACATTTTTCTCGGGCGGGGGATTTCCGCCTCGTACAAAACCAAGAACAATGCCGACGGCATGGCTCGTACTCTGCAAGTGATGCGCGATGGGCCAGCCGGCCTGATTTTCGTAAACTTGGTCGACTTTGACCAATTGTTCGGGCATCGCAACGATGTGGAAGGCTACGCCGCGGCGCTGGAACAGGCCGATGCCTGGCTGCCACAACTGCAAGCGGCCATGCGCGAGGACGACCTCCTGATTCTCACCGCGGATCACGGCTGTGATCCCACCACGCCATCCACGGACCATAGCCGCGAATTTGTGCCTCTGCTGGCCGCCGGCGCGGGCGTGCGCCCGGGTGTGGACCTGCATATCCGCGCCTCACTGGCCGACATCGGACAAACCGTGGCGCAAAACTTTGATACCGTGATCGGAAAAGGAGCTAGCTTTCTCAATGCGATTGCTGCCTAATCTTGTACTGTTCTGTGCCACCTTATGCGCGGCGGGCCGCCCATTGCTGGTCATCTCCATCGACGGCATGGATCATCGCTATCTGAAGGACCGCGACCAACTCGGCCTTAAGATCCCCAACCTGCGCCGTCTCATCTCTCATGGCCAGTGGGCCGACGGTGTCGTCGGCGTGGTTCCCACAGTCACCTTCCCGTCGCATACAACCATGGTCACCGGCGTTCGGCCGGACCGCCACGGCATCCTCAACAACAACCGTCCCCAGGCCGATGGCGGCGAACGTTACTTTTCCGCATCGCACCTCAAAGTCACCACGCTATGGGATGCCGCGCGAAGGGCCGGATTGAAGACGGCCGCCGTGCATTGGCCGGTTACCGTGGACGCCCGCATCGACTTCAATGTGCCGGAGTATTTCAAGAAGCGGCTCGGCGATGGGATGGACTTTGCCTCCACGGCCGAGAAAACCACGCCCGGCCTGATGAAGCGCATCCTGGCCACCTACCCGTCGATCGGCCGTGAGTGGTTGAACGACTATGGCCGCGCACTGGCCACCATTCACATTCTGCGCAATGAGAAACCCGATTTCGTCCTGCTCCATTTGATCGATCACGATAATGAAGCGCACGAGAATGGGCCGTTCACTCAGCAGGCCAACGCATCTCTGGAATACATCGATGAACTCCTTGGCCGCATTCTCGCCTCCACGCCCAAGAACATGGTGGTGGCTATTGTTTCCGATCACGGATTTGAGCGCGCCGATACGGTGATCAACGTCACGGCCATGCTGCGCAAGGCCGGCATTGCGGGTAAGGTGCAAGCCGGCCCCACTATGCTCACCACCGCCGATGAAACCGTGGCCGCGTACCTGCGCAAGGCCAACATCGGCCGTGAAATTCCGGCGGAGGAATGGAAACGGTTCCTGCCGAATCGCCCTGTCCCGCTCGCCGCCTTTGAGCCCAATCCCCACGGGCAGTTTGCCTCTGCCGAGGACGCCCCTGAATCGGTGGCGCGCATGCACGGCGATCACGGCTATTGGCCCACACGGGCCGGATTCCGTTCTTCGTTTCTCTTGTCCGGACCCGGCATCACCCAGCAGAGCATCCCCGAAATCGACATGCTCACCATTGCCGGACGATTCGCCGAGATTCTCGGCTTCCCTTTTGGAAAGGAATGATAGTTACTGATGCGAAAACCCTTGATGGCCGGAAATTGGAAATTGTTCAAGACGCCGGAGCAAACCTCGGCCTTTTTTGGAAAGTTCCTGCCCCTCGTCGAAAAATCCAATCATTGCGAGATACTCATCTGCCCCACGTTTGTGAATCTGCCCGCCGCCGTAGCAGCCGCTGCCGGCTCCAGGGTCGGCGTGGGCGGACAGAATCTCTATTGGGTCAACGAAGGCGCATTTACCGGCGAGGTCTCCGGCCCCATGCTCAAGGCCGTGGGCTGCCGCTCGGTCATCATCGGACATAGCGAACGCCGCCAGCTCTTTGGCGAAACCGACGCCACTGTTCATGAACGCATCAAGGCCGCTCTGTCCGCTGGCCTCCAACCGGTAGTCTGCGTCGGGGAAATGTTGGACCAGCGGGAATCCGGCAAAACGAACCAGGTCCTGGCAACCCAACTCACCGGCGGGATCTTCGCATTGACAGCCGATGAGTTCTCCCATGTGGTGATTGCCTATGAACCGGTTTGGGCCATCGGTACCGGCAAAACTGCCACTCCCGAAATTGCCGCCGACGCCCACAAATTCATCCGCGGACACGTCCGCGCGAAGTACGGAGCAGACGCCGCTGCCAATGTGCGCATCCTCTATGGAGGCAGCGTAAAGCCGGACAATGTGAAGAGTCTGATGGCCCAGCCCGACATCGATGGAGCCTTGGTGGGAGGCGCAAGCCTCGACCCGATCTCGTTCGCATCCATCGTGAACTTCTAGCGGCCCACCCATCCAGCCCGACGCATATCACCTGTCTGGTGATAACCTCCTTCTTACGGATCATGGAACGAACTCCTTTCCTTGCGACCCATGCGGCGGCCTCTTATGAGAGCATCAAAACTCTCCCGGTGGCCATTTTGTTGGACAATGTACGGAGTATGTACAACGTCGGATCGTTCTTTCGAACCGGCGATGCGGCCGCCATCGAGAAAATTGTGCTCTCCGGCATCACCGCCAAGCCGCCTAAAAAGGAGATCACCAAGACTGCGCTTGGTGCAGACGAACGCCTTCCCTGGGAACACACCTGGGATCCCTCCACAGTTCTCAAAAGCTTCCACAACAACAATTGGGAAATCGCCGCTATCGAAACCAGCCCGCGCTCGGTGGACCTGTTCGACTGGCAGCCTCGCTTTCCGGTCTGCCTTCTGTTTGGCCACGAGGTCGACGGCATTCAGCCGAACCTGCTCGAAATGGCCGACACCTTCGTCCGCATTCCCATGCTCGGACACAAGCATTCCCTCAACGTCGCCACAGCCGGCGGCGTCGTCATTTATGAACTGCTGCGCAAGTACCGCGCACTGTTCGAGGCCGCATCATGAATCCCCAACGCCTCTCCTGTGTCCTCACCGCCGCCGCTCTGCTCCTCATCGCAGCGCTCCGCTTCCCCGCCGACGCCGGCCAGGGCGCAGTCTCGCTTTCGCGCGATGGCCAGGAGGACCTCACCTTTTGGGTCAATCACAACGGACTCGACCAGATCGATGTCGAAGGTGAGGTCGGATTCGGCGACATGGCTCGCCTTCTCATGCGTCGCCGCTCGAACGCCCCCAAGCTACAGGCCATCCGCGACCGCTTCGTCTTCAAGATTCGCGACGTCTCGGGGCTCGACATGCCGGATCTCTTGCACCCCGGTAATCCCCCCTACGTCGTCGCCCAAAATCGAATCTTCAACCTGCTCTCCACCCGCGGCGGCAAAGCCGTCGCCTACAAGGTCATCGAAGCTCAGCCTGGAACAATCAAGCGCACCTTTGACGGAGTCGAGGCCACATTCGACGTCCGTCCCCTCGCCCATCTTCGCGTCAACATCGTCGATGAGAACAACAGACCCGCCGCCGCGCGCATCTATCTCACCGCCGCCGACGGCCTTGCCTATGCCCCCAAAGGAACCATCTCCCGCTACGCTGCCCTTCCGGCCGAACCCTACTTCCACGCCCGCGGCACATTCGAACTCGACCTGCCCGCCGGGGACACTACCATCGAAGCCACCCGCGGCCTCGAATATGAACTCGTCGCCAAACACCTCTCCCTCAATCCGCAAGCCCCCACCACAACCACCATCCAACTCAAACGCTGGACCAACATGGCCGCCAAAAACTGGTACTCCTCCGACGCCCATATTCACGCCAACTACACCGCCGCCCATCATCAGGTGGTTACTGCCCAGGACGTCCAACTCTATACGCACGCCGAAGATCTACACTACGCCAACATGATGGTCGCCAACTCCTTCGGCGCCTACCTCCACGACACCGCTCTCTTCCAAGGCAAGCCTCACCCGCTCTCCACCGCCAATCACATCCTTTATTGGAATGAGGAGATGCGCAACGCCGGCCTCTACGGCCATATGTGCCTCTACAACCTCAAGCATCTGGTGGAACCGCTCTACACAGGCTTTGCCGGTACCCCCCAATCGGACGACTATCCGCCCAACTTCGCCCAGGCCAAGGCCACCCGCGCGCAAGGCGGCGCAGTCACCTACGCCCATCCCGGCTACGCGCCAACCCTCGACGGCGCCAGCGCGCGCGAGCTCCCCGTCGACCTTGCGCTCGGCGAAATCGACGCCATGGACGTGCTCAGCAACAACCCCGAAGAGGTTGCCATTGAGCTCTGGTACCGGCTCCTCAACTGTGGATTCCGCCTGGGCATCTCCGCTGGAACCGATTCTTTCACCAACGTCGCCGATCATTACACGCCCGGCGCCGGCCGCGTCTACGCACACCTGGCCGGCCGCATGAGCGCGGCGAACTGGGTCCAAGCCTATCGCCAGGGCCGCACCTTCGCCACCAACGGGCCCATGATTTCACTCAAGGTTCAGAACCGCGAACCCGGCGACGATCTCCATCTCTCTGCCGGACCCCAAACCGTTGCTATCGCCCTGCAAGTGGATTCCAGGATCCCCCTCGACAAGATCGAACTGATCATCAACGGGAAACCGCTTCCCGCCACAACCCAGACCATCACTCTTGATCGCAGCTCCTGGATCGCCGCCCGCGCCACCGGACCAGCCCACCGCCTCGTCCTCAACGACACCGCCGCCTTTGCGCACACCAGCCCCGTCTACGTCTACCTGAACAAACAGCCCATCCAGTCCCGCGACGATGCGCAATTCTATGTGCAATGGATCGACGGCTTGATCCAGCGAACCCAGCAGAGAGGACGTTTTTCCACACCGGAGCGAAAGCGTGAAGTTGTGGATCTGTTCACTAGAGCCCGTGAAATCTATGCGAGAAAGGCAAACCCATGACGTTCACAAGAAGCGCAAAGGACGCCGCCCGCGCAACGGGGCGGCGCGTGTTACTCAATAGAAGGCAAATTCTTTCTGTGCCCATGCTCGCCGCTGCGCAAACCACACCCACGCCGGCGCCCACGCGGTTTCAACTCGCCTGCATGACCCTGCCCTACACACCATTCCCCTTCCTCCGCGCCCTGGAAGGCATCCGCGCCGCGGGCTATCGTCACGTCGCCTGGGGCTCCACGCACACCAACGCCGCCGGAAACCGTGTCCCGCTCCTCGAAGTCGCCGCCCACCCGCAGCGCGCCCGCGAGTTGAATTCGCTCTGCCGCGACCACGGCCTGGAACCCGTGATGATGTTCTCCACGGTGAACCTCGAAGCCCCCGAAGCCATTGACGCCTACACCCGCCGCATCGACCAGGCCGCCGCCGCCGGCATCCCCTACATCATTGTCTTTGGCAAGACCGAAGCAGGCGGTTACTCCAATGTGATCCGCTGCCTCCAGCAAACCGGACCCGTCGCGCGCCAGGCAGGCGTGATGCTGGTGGTCAAGCAGCATGGAGGCAACACGTCCACCGGCCAGCAAATCAGCAAAATCCTTCGCGACGCCGCCGTCGAAGGGGTGCACATGTGCTACGACGCCGGGAACGTGATGGACTATGAAGGCTATGATCCGATTCCCGACATCGCCCAATGCTGGCGAGACATTCGGGCCTTCGCAATCAAAGACCATCGCGACACACCCAAGGACGAAGACTGCGGTCCTGGCTTCGGAGAGATCGATCATTACAAGCTTCTCTCCCCTGTGATGCGAACCGGCCTCACCATGCCGCTGGCATTCGAAAATATCTTCGAACCGCTCGTGCCGCGCCCCAAAGATCCCGCGGCAATAGACCGCCTCGCTCGCCGGGCCAGAGAATACATCGAGTCCGTCCTATCCGGCCTGGCTTCTGTCTGATTACAATGGCAGGCTCGCCGCCATCGAAATCACTTTGCCGGCCTTCTTATCCTCGATGACCAGCTTCCCGTTGCTCAACCGGACATCATCCACTTTGGTGAACCCGTCCGGAACATGCGTATAGAACATCAGGAACCGGGTCCCGATTTTCGACTTCGCCGGCAACCACCGGTACGCCGGAACGCCGAACAGATTCCCCATCTCGACGGTCTGTCTCCGCGACACGTCATACGGCTGCGTGCCGAACTCCAGTCCGCGCGCCAGGTCGCCCACTTTCGTATAGTTCATCCACTCCTGGAGCCATGGATATTCTTCCCGCTTGAACAGGTAGCCGAACAACAGCTTCTTGTCGAGCCGGAGCGCCGTCACAAAAACGTGATCGCGAGCCGGATCCATCAAGCACCCGGTATGGTCCATCGAATTCGGAACCGCCGGCACGGCTCGTACGCTCACCAGCGCGCCGCTGGCCAACGGCGCCATCGGATAGGTGAACTCTTGCTCCGAGGCCAGCCGGTTCGGAGGTTGCCCCCGGCTCGGACGCACCTGGCACCGGCCCACCGAGGCATCCACCACAGTCAACTCCGGAACCAGGAAAGGAGAACCGATTGTCGCATGCTCAGCCCAATTGATCGGCCTGTCAAAGGCGAGCAGGCTCTCCAGTTCGCTCTCCACGTACAGCACCTGCTCACCATCCACCAACTCCAGCTTGCGTGAGAACACCTCCTGCACCAGCGGCAGCGTCGTCCGGAACTGCACCACCGTCTTGCCGCCTTGCTTGCCGGAACTCACCACTTCCCACTTCTGCCGGTGCGCCTCCCCGTGGCCCTGCAAGCCAGCCGCCGCCTCCTGCTTCGAGGTCGGCCCGAACCCGTCCACACACACAAAGTGTCCCAGGCTCGACCCGAACCGCTGCGGCCCACCTGTCTCGCGCGCCGCGCGAATCGGATTCCACAGCGGGCTCAGCTTCTCCCCATCGTCCTTGAGCAGCATTGACGTGAACGCGCCGCCCTCCTTCATCACGATCACTTCCATCTTCCCGCTGTCCAGTTGCAGGCCAGGCCGCTGCTCGAACTGCACCTCTGTCTGTCCGGCGGCGATAGCCGCCAGTACCATCGGTATCCATACTCGTTTCATTGCCAGTCTCCTCGTCTAATCAGTATGCGCAAAACGGAGCCCGCCCCGGGCCCTTTGCGCTAATAAAACTCAACATTATCCAGTTCCAGCCAACCGTACTCGCCTGCCTTCCGCGCCACTTCGAAGGCCAACTGCAATGCGTCCCGGCCCGTCCACGAGCTGCCAAGGGCCGTGAATGGAACCTCGATCCGCGTCCACTTCGCCCCGGCTTGGAACCCGGCCGATGCGTACTTAAAGTCGCGCACTCCGCGCGTGTGCACCAACAGCCGGTAGTCCCCGGCTCCGCGCGCTTCAAAACGAATGCCCTTGTAGGAGGATACGTCCACCGGCTCCACTCCCCCGGGACTCAACGGGAACAGCACCTGCGCAAACGGCCGCGCCTTGATACCCATCGTCGCCTGCAGGCTCAATGCATGCCCGCCTTCCGGACGCGCCTGCACTCCCATGCTCATCTTGCTGTGGTCCGTTCCGGAATCAGTCGCGTTCACGCGCAGCGTATCCAGGCGGGTTCGCTCACCTTCCATATCATCCACCAGCGCCCCTACTTTTCGTGCGGGTATCGGCGAGATCTCCGGCGAAGCGATCTGTCCGGCCAGTGCCTTGCGATCCAGCTCCTTCCCGCCCAGGAACACGCGCCGCACCTTCCACACATCCGCGATGTTCGTATGCGGGCTGCCCTCCACCAGCACCAGGTCCGCCAGCTTACCCACCGCAATCGTGCCTCGCTCCCCATCCACATGGAGCGCCTTCGCGCTATTGCCCGTCGCCGCGGTGAGCGCCTCCAGCGGCGTCAACCCGCCCATCACCAGCAGCTCCATCTCGCGCAGGGTGGACCAGCCATGATAGGTGCCTGTCACTCCCGCATCGGTTCCTGTTCCAAACGGGATGCCCGCTGCCCGCAAGGCCGCCGTGTTCGCCATCAGCTGTTTCCACCGCGTCACCCGGTACTGCTGCGGCTCCGTGTTGGCGCGCCGCCCCGCACGCAGGATCTCCAACGCTGACGGCTCCAGCAGTGTTCGCAGCGAGAGAGGAATCATGCCCCGCTCCTTGTTCTCATACACCGCCAGAGTCGGAGCATACGTGGTCCCGGCCTTGCGCATCAGCTCGATCAACTCGCCATCCGCCGCCGCATCGCCGATGCCGTGCGCGATCACATCCACTCCCGCGCGAGCCGCGATCTTGGCCTTCTCCAGCGTCACTGTATGCGTGAGCACCTCCACGCCCTTGGCGTGCGCCTCCTCGACAATCACGCGCAGCGTGTCGAGCTCCATGCTGCTCATGTCCGCCCCGCCGCCATAGCGCCAGCCGTCGGTGAACACCTTGATCGCGTCCGGTTGATAGGCCAGCCAGCGCCGGACCGCCATGCGCGCCTCCGCCGGCGTCTGCACCTCCAGCGAGAAAAAGTCCCCACGCCCACCCTCGGCGCCATGTCCCAGCGGAGTGGTGATGCGCCCGGCCAGATGCAGACGCGGACCCGCCACAACGCCGTCGCGAATCAGCCGCCGCATCGGCTCGAACGTCTCCGGATACGTCCCGAAATCCACCACCGAAGTGACGCCGCTGTGCAGATACGCCTTCAGCGTCTTGGCCCAGTCGCCCGACAGTCCGCTCACTCCCGAATACGGCAGATGCGTATGCAGGTCAAAGAAGCCCGGCGTGATCGTGTGCCCACGGCCATCAATGTGGCGCGCCTCTGCCGGCAGTTCCACCTTGCCGCCAACTACCGTGATCCGGTCCCCTTCCATCACCACGCTTCCCGCATAGGGTGCGCGTCCCGTGCCATCGACGATCATCACCCCGGTGATGGCCGTCGGTTGGCCCCAAACCAGGAAGGGGGCCAGCAACAGGGAGTATATTATGCGCATTGAAACTTACCACAGCCGCCCATCCCA
>Ga0209726_10008616_pt1 | contig 10905 bp, 7 predicted proteins | sample Subgrocontami54m_FD_187453 | JGI IMG/M metagenome (GOLD analysis project Ga0209726, IMG submission 187453) | Subsurface groundwater microbial communities from S. Glens Falls, New York, USA - GMW46 contaminated, 5.4 m (SPAdes) (version 3) | ecosystem: Environmental > Aquatic > Deep subsurface >... | reverse complement strand
AACCATTGAACGACCGCGCCGGCGATGAACACACTCCCTTCGAGGGCGAACTCGGTTTCGTTGCCGACGCGCCAGGCGATCGTGGTCAGGAGGTTGTTTCTCGACGGGATCGCCTTCGTGCCCGTGTGCATCAGCATGAAGCAGCCGGTGCCGTACGTGTTCTTCGCCATGCCCGGCTCGGTGCAGATCTGGCCGAAGAGCGCCGCCTGCTGGTCGCCCGCGATGCCGGCGATGGGGATCGGCTGCGAAAAAATCACCGGCGCGGTCGCGCCATAGACCTCGCTGGACGCCCGCACCTGGGGCAGGACCGCGCGCGGCACATCCAGCAAGCCGAGCAACTCGTCGTCCCACTCGCCGGTGTGGAGGTTCAACAACATCGTGCGGCTGGCGTTGGAAACGTCGGTGACGTGGCACTGGCCGGCGGTGAGCTTCCAGACCAGCCAGGAGTCGATCGTGCCGAAAGCCAGCTCGCCCGCCTCGGCCCGTTGGCGCGCGCCTGGCACGTGGTCCAGGAGCCATCGCAGCTTCGTGCCAGAGAAGTAAGCGTCCACGACTAAGCCCGTTTTGCGCTGAATCAAAGCCGCCGCGCCCTGCGCCTTGAGTCGATCGCAATGCGCCGCGGTGCGCCGGTCCTGCCAGACGATGGCGTTGTGGATCGGCTGGCCGGTACGGCGGTCCCACACGACGGTTGTCTCGCGTTGGTTGGTGATGCCGATGGCCGCGACGTCGCCCGCCGTGATCCCGGCCTTCGCGAGCGCCTCCGCCGCCACGCCGATTTGCGTGGACCAGATTTCGTTCGGGTCATGCTCGACCCAGCCGGGCTGCGGGAAAATCTGCTCAAATTCTTTCTGCGCGACCGCGCGGATGGAGCCGGCGTGATCGAACACGATGGCGCGCGAACTGGTCGTGCCTTGGTCGAGGGCGAGGATGAATTTCATGGGTTATGCGTATCGGGCTGCGCGGCGGCGGGAGTCAGCAAAGCGAGCGTGGGCGAACACTCCCGGCTCCTCGGAGTTTCCCCATCAGCCTAAAACCTTTCGCAACCGCAGCCTGAAACCGGGCAGGACATCCCCGCCTTCCAGCGCCTGCTCCGCGCTGACGATGACTGGTGCTGTGCGCGGTCTGTGGACGAACGCCTGTCGAGCTACCGGGTCAATGATCCACGCCAGGCGAGTGCCGTTGCGGAAGAAGCGGCCGACTTTCTTTTCCGTTTTCGGCAAGGAATCCCCCGGTGAAAGGACCTCCACCGCGAGGTCCGGGCCGCCCTCGACAAACTTCTCTGGCGCTTTGATCGTCGCCACGCGTTCCCGAGACAAAAAGGAGACATCGGGCGAGAGCACGGTTTTCCGCTTGAAGCCACGGGACAACCGGAAACCGGTTTGGCCATCGCACACGCGGCCCAGTTTGCGCGGCTGAACAAAGTTGCCGATCGCGATGATGATCTTCGAGCACAGGTCACCGTGTTTGAAACCGGCTGGACTCATAATGATTTGGCCGTCGAGCAATTCGTATTTGTAGCCATCGCGCGGCAGAGCCATCAAGGCGTCGTCTGTCCACGCCTTGGCAGGCATGGCCCCAGCGCGCCGACCCTTCAGAAGCGGGCACGGTGAGCGCAACGAGCGCCTCACGGTCAGGCCGACGGCGTGAACAGCCGATTGGTGAATCGCGCGAATCTTCATAATTGCGAAAGCAATCTACCGAAAAGCCGGCGGTAGCAAAGGGGAACTTGCGCCTGCTCAAGCCACCCAGAACGCCCGATACACGAGCGCTCCACAGATGCCCCCGATGACCGGCCCGACGATCGGCACCCACGCATAGCCCCAATCGGAGTGCCCCTTGCCGGCAATCGGAAGGATCGCGTGCGCCAGGCGCGGGCCGAAGTCGCGCGCGGGATTGATCGCGTAGCCGGTCGGCCCACCGAGCGAGACGCCGATCGACAACACCAGCAGGCCGACCAACAGCGGGCCGAGGCCCGTCGAGAACCCCTGCTCGACGCTGAGGTTGTTCTTGGCCGGGATCGCCAGCGCGCCGAGTACCAGTACGAACGCGCCGATGATTTCGCAGAGCAGATTCGCCGGGTAGTTGCGGATAGCCGGGCCGGTGCAGAAGATTCCCAGCTTGGCGCCCGTGTCGGGTGTTTCCTTCCAGTGCGGCAGAAAGGCGAGCCACACGATCACACCGCCGAGGAACGCGCCGAGAACTTGAGCGGCGATGTAGCCCGGCACGTCGGCCCAGGCGAACTTGCCGATCGCTGCCAGGCCGAGAGTGACTGCCGGGTTCAAGTGCCCGCCGCTGATGGTGCCCACCAGATAGACGGCGACCGCCACGCCGAGTCCCCAGCCGGTGGCGATGACGATCCAGCCGGAGTTCTGGGCCTTGGATTTGTTGAGGAGAACGTTCGCGACGACGCCGTCGCCGAGGATGATGAGGATCATCGTGCCGATCAGTTCCGCGGTGAATTTGGTCATGGCTCGATTCGGGTTGGATGGTGCGTGTGGGGAGAGGCTACCTGGGCGCCGGGTGGGCTGTCGATTTGAATTTGGCGGGCGTGGGTGATGCGTGGTGCGTGATGCGTAATGCGTAATGCGTAAAACGTAAAACGTAAAACGCAAGGCGTGAATTCGTCAGGAGGTCGCCTGACTTGGTTACGCATTACGTTTTACGTTTTACGCATTACGCATCACGCCTGCCGCTCCAAGTCCAGGAGTTCGTTCGGCGAAGATTTGGTTGAAAACGGCCACAGCGGGTGAGACCTTGCGCCTAGAAATCAGCGTCCCAATACACCACGCCATGCTTTCGCAAACGAGCCGGACGATCATCGATCCCCTGCGTTGGCCCGCTCGGGGCCGAGGAGATTGCACGCGGCGCCGCCGCGGCTTTACGCTCATTGAACTGCTGGTCGTGATCGCGATCATCGCGATCCTGGCCGGCCTGCTGCTTCCCGCGCTCAGCCGGGCCAAGCAAAAGGCCCAGGGCGCCAAGTGCATGAGTAATCTCAAGCAGATGGGCCTCGCGATGATCGCCTACACCGACGACGCGCGGGTGTATCCGGTGGGGATCGATCCGGCAGAGAACGCGGCCTGGATTTGGCCAGCCCTGCTGCGGAGCTATCTCAACAACGGCAAAGGCACCGAGCTGTTCCATTGCCCGGCGGCGCCGCCCCGGGCGCAATGGATCGTGAAGTTCGGCAGCGGCGAGCCGGCGAAGAATGGCTATTTCCAGGACGAAGTGCGCTTGCGTCCGGGCGGCAAACATTTCATGAGCTACGGCTACAATGTGTGGGGCGCGTTCGCCGGACAGAATCCGAACACGGGCCTCGGCGTGTATCAGGGCGATCCGATCTGGGGCGAGACCAAGGAATCCGCCGTGGTCAAGCCGGTGGAGATGATTGCCCTCGGCGATAGCAACTGGGACCTCAAACAGCAAGGCGACCGCGACTGGAGCGGCTTCATCGGCATGTACGAGCCGCGCCAATGGCCGCTCGAAATCCACAACCGGCGCGCGGCGATTCTCTATTGCGACGGCCACGTCGTCCCGCGGCGCCGGCTGGACATCATCGGGCAACTGAACAAAAGCCCGGAGAGCCGAAGACAGGCCGCCCGGCAATGGAACCGGGACAACCAACCGCATTTCAATTAGCGCCGTCCCTGGCTGCGTGATCACCGACGCGAGGAGGCGCAGTTTGTTTCGAGGGGACTGATTCTGGAAGGAAGCACAAAGGCCTGCACGGATTTCCCGGAGCGGTGTCTTTGGCGATGAAGCCGTGAATGCTGTTCGTTGCCTTCTCCCTCACCCCGGCCCTCTCCCGTTGGGAGAGATCTCCCCGAACTTTTTGCGCGCCGTGCGCCCCCGAACCGGAGCAGAATCGGAACGCCGGATTCATCCGGCAGCCGAAGCTTCGAGCGCTCTGGTTCCTGCCGCATGAATCCGGCGTTCCTGAATGACGGTTCATGGAGAGCCTCGACCTCCAACTTTGGAGGCGCATTGCGGCCATGAACCTCGATCCGCGCGCGCGTGTTTTGGACTGCGGCGACGGAGTCTTCGGAGTCGCCGCTTTGGGGCGGGCTGGCAGTGTGGGCGGCGAGTTCCGGAGTCTCGAGCGCGACCAAAGCCAAAGCGGTGACTTCGCAGACTCCGTCACCGCAGTCCAAAACCTGCCGGCCCTGCCGAGAGTCATGGGCAGAGCCGGGGTGAGGGAGAACGCAACGACTGGTTATCGGCTCTCCGCTTGTGCCCCCGCGCCACCCCGAGAATCCTAGCCGCACCAAATCTGCGCCGCCTTACGTCGGCTGCTCCGAGCCGAAGGAATTCTCGGCTCGGCTCTTCAAATCCGTGTGCGAATCCTCATTTCCTTCTCTGGCCAACGCGGCTACGCTGTCGCCATGAAAGTCACCATCGGCGGCCGGACCCGCCATTATCGCACGGTCAGCTTCAATGCCGCGGCAAACGCCGTTGAACTCATCGAACAACGGCTGTTGCCGCACGAGTTCAAGATCGTCCGTAGCCGCGATTTCCAGCAGACCGCCCGCGCGATTGCCGACATGGTCGTGCGTGGCGCCGGCGCGATCGGGGCGACGGCGGCCTACGGTCTGGCGCAAGGGGCGCGCGCGTTTCGTGGGCGCGACGTGGAGAGATTTTCGCGGCACCTCGAAGTCGTTTTTCAAACTCTGAAGTCCGCCCGGCCCACGGCGGTCGATCCCGTCAATGCCATGCTCCAAGTCCGCCGGCGGATGAGCGACGGCAAGACGGTTGCCGAGCAGCAGGAGCAGGCACTAGCCGCCGCGCACGCGTTCGCCGACGAGGACATTGCGCACTGCGAGGCCATCGGCCAGCACGGCGCGCCGTTGATCCGCGACGGGATGCGGCTGCTCACGCACTGCAACGCCGGCTGGCTGGCCTTCGTCGACGTCGGCTCCGCGACGGCGCCGATGTATGCGGCCCAGACACAGGGCCGGGGGTTTCACGTTTTCTGTGACGAGACCCGCCCGCGTGGCCAGGGCGCCAGCCTCACCGCGTGGGAGCTGGCGCAGCAAGGGATTTCGCATGAGGTCATCGCGGACAACGCCGCCGGCCACCTGATGCAGCGCGGCGAGATCGACCTGGTGATCGTCGGCAGCGACCGCACGCTCGGCCGCACTGGCGAAGTGGCGAACAAGATCGGCACTTACACGAAGGCCGTGCTCGCCCACCGCCACGGCATCCCCTTCTACGTGGCCATCCCGCTCTCGACGATCGACTGGAGCCTGAAGGCCGGCGCGGACATCCCGATAGAGGAGCGCAGCGCCGACGAAGTGCTGGGCGCATGGGGCGTGGTGGAAAGTCCGAAGTCCCAAGTCCGAAGTTCGAAATCCGAAATCCGAAATCCAAGGGTCCAAAGTCCAAAGTCGCGATCGGGGACGCGGGTTTACGTTCGCTTGGCGAACCCCACCAGCGCGGCGCGCAACCCCGGCTTCGACGTGACGCCAGCGGAGTTGATCACCGGCCTCATCACCCCGGCGGGGATTTTCAAACCGAAGCAACTCTGGGCCGAGCGGCGGCGACTGGGCGGCCCCAGGTAGCTTGTTCTGGTGACATCGTTTTCCTTCTCGTCGTTTCCGCGTTTGTGTCGGAGGACGAGAAGCGGAGACCCAGGCCGGTTCGCCGGGCGAGAAAACACTCGCCGAACGGCCCGGCTTGCGGTTTTAATAGCCGGCAAATCCGAGACGCACTATGAAACTCTTTCAGCCCAACTCCCGCGGCGGTTTTACCCTGATCGAATTGCTCGTCGTCATCGCCATCATCGCGATCCTCAGCACGCTGCTCTTGCCCGCGCTGGCCAAGGGCAAGATCAAGGCGAACACGACGCGGTGTATTTCGAATCTTCGCCAGCTCGGGCTCACGATGGCGATGTACACCGGCGACAACACCGAGCGCTATCCGTTTTCGGGGCGGGCCTGGCCGCAGATGGCGTTTGTCGATCTGCTCCGGCTGTTCGACCCGATCCTCAGCACCAACAACCGCGCGTTCTTCGTTTGTCCGGCTGACAAAGGGCTGGCGTGGAATGTCGAGTGGACCAGGCGCAACGGCGCGTCGATGAACATCCGCACGAACGATCTGCTCTTCCCCTGCTCGTATTACTACTACCATCAGTTTTACAACGACGACACGGCGTCGCCGAAACTCAAGCAGCGGTTCACGACCGAGGTGCGGTCGCCGGCCAAGAAGGCGATCATGCCGTGCTTCGCGGAGACAGAGCAGTCGGGCACGATTGGCCGGGGCACGATTGCCCACGGCAAAGACGGCTTCCCGATCCTGTTCGTCGATGGCCACTCGCAGTTCGCCAAATACCGCTGGCTGAACAAAGACATCCTCTCCGGCGACTACAACCTCGATTGGACCAAGGACGGCTTGCGCGGAGAGGATTTGCGGTGAAGCGGTGCGTGCCGATCAACGGCTGTAGCCGCGGAAGTATGAGCCTGTCAGAAGACGCGCTCCGCCGTTCGTCGTCGTCCTCGTCCTTCGTCCTCGTGCTCGGTAACGGGGCGGAAAGTCGAGGACGAGGACGAAGGACGAGCACGACCCGTAACGCGCGATGTCCGACAGTGTCTAAGGAGGCTCATTCTCCTTTCGTCTCTCGGCCAAGTGAGAGCCTCCTTATGTCGGCTCCCAGAAAACGGCTGCTGCCGCTATTCGCCTGTCACACCGGCAGTCGCTCTCGCGCGTTACGTGCGCTGGTCGCGCTGGGCATCATCGGCCTGAGCTTTCTCGCGCACGCGATCGAACCGTGGGCCGACGCGCGGCTGCCGGTCACGGCCGGTCTGGAAATGTGGTTCGACGCGAGCACGCTTCGCGGGGCGCTTGCGGTCAACACACTCGCCGAGCGCGACGCGGTCACGCTCTGGCCCGATGGCAGCGGGCACAAGCGCGATCTCGCCGCGCCGACGCCGGATGCGCGGCCAGCGGCCATCACGAACCTCGCGGGCGCCACTGCCGCGCTCAGCATCGTCCGGTTCGATGGCGTGAATGACCGGCTCGCCCGCAGGGGCACGGGCCTCACGATGAGCAACTACACCGTCGTCGTCGTTGTTGCGCCCGCGTCCAACGCTGGTGGCTTCCGCGCATTGCTCTCCGCCAACGCGCCGGGAAAAAACGATTACGTCACCGGGTTGAACCTCGACCTGGGTGCCGGCGGCGGCTCGACCTTCGACGCTTTCAACGTCGAAGGCGCGGGGGCTGGCGGGATGCGCAATCTGACAACTGAATCGGCTGGCTTCGGCACGTTCCACGTCCTGACGGTCGTTTCCGCCACGGACAAAATCGCGCTCCACTTGGACGGGCGGCCTCAGTCTGGCCGTGAGCGCCTGCCCGGGCGGGCGAGCTTTGAAGAGTTCCGCCTCGCCGCGCGGCACTACAGCAACACGGCGGATCCGACCTTTGATTCCGGCTTCTTCCATGGTGACATCGCGGAGGTGCTGGTCTTCAGCCGCGCGCTCCCGGACGGCGAACGCGAGCAAGTGGAGAATTACTTGCACGCCAAGCACGCCACTTTGCTCGCCCTCAAAGGCCCGCCGCCGGAGCCGGTGATCCGCATGCTCGTGCCCGGGTTCGAGGTGAAGGAGCTGCCGATCAAGTTGCCGAACATCAACTACCTCACCTACGCGCCGGACGGACGGTTGTTCGCACTCGGCTACGACGGGAGCGTCAACGTTTTGCGCGACACCGATGGCGACGGGCTGGAAAACAAGGTGGAACCGTTCTGGGCTCGGCCCACGCTCAAGGCGCCCGTGAGCATGGCCCTCGCGCCCGAAGGCCTCTACGTCGCCTCCAGCCGCAAGCTCTCGCTTTTGCGCGACGCCGATGGCGATGGCCTCGCCGATGTGGAGGAAGTCGTCGCGTCGGACTGGGCGCTGCCGGACGATCCGTCACACGGCGGCGGGGTCGATTGCATGGCGGTGACGACGGATAAGGAAGGAAATATCTACTTCGGCCTCGGCTGCGCCGACTACACGAATCCTTATCGCATCCGCGACGGCAAGGCCCGCTACGACCTCAAGAGCGAGCGTGGCGCGATCATCAAGCTCTCGCGCGACCGGAAGAAGCGCGAGATCTTCGCCACGGGCATCCGCTTCCCCTACACGCTCGCCTTCAATCGCGCCGGCGATCTGTTCTGCACCGACCAGGAAGGCGCGACGTGGCTGCCTGACGGCAATCCGCTCGACGAGTTGAATCACATCGTCAAGGGCCGTCACTACGGCTTTCCGTTCCGTCATCCCAAGTATCTGCCGAACGTAATCGACGAGCCGGCGGTCGTGGGCTTCGGTCCGCAACATCAGTCCACTTGCGGGATGGTCTTCAACGAAGCCCCCGGAAGCAAAGATCTGGTCAACCTCCCTCTCTGGCCGGGCCGCTGGTTCGGCCCGCCTTCCTGGTACGGCGACGCGCTCGTCGCGGGCTATTCGCGCGGGAAGATTTGGCGGGTGAACTTGGTGAAAACGCCCGCTGGTTACATCGGGAAAGAAACTTTGATCGCTTGTTCGAGGATGCTTCTGCCGTGCATCGCCGTTTCGCCGGAGGGCGCGCTCGCCGTCGCTTGTCACAGCGGGGGCCCCGACTGGGGCAGCGGACCGCAAGGACCTGGAAAGCTGTTCAAGATTTTTTACCGCGAGCGCATGGTGCCGCAACCCATCGTGGCCTGGACCGCCGGCCCGATGGAAGTGCAGGTCGCGTTCGATCGGCCGTGGGACACGAACGCGTTCGTCACGGCGACGATCACTTACGGCGAATACGTCCGGCCGGGGGACAGGTATGAAGTGCTGCACCCGCCCTACAAGGCGGTGCAAGAGCAGTTGAATGTTCCGCGCGGCAACTTGAGAGTCGCGGATGTGCGGGTCTCGCGGGACGGCAGTAACCTGGTCTTGACGACGGATCCTCATCCCGTGCGCACGCATTATGCCCTCACGCTGGAGGTGTTTCAGTCGCGCGAAGACGCCAGCGATCCAGACCCACAGTCGCGCGAGCAGAAGAAGATCGACACCTACGATTTAGCCTACGACCTCAACGGCGTCATGGGCGAGTGGCAATCAGAACCGCCTACCCCGCCGAACTCAATGAGCATTTGGCTGCCACATCTGGACCTCCGTCTCATGACAGCAATGGCGAGCGGAGGACCGCGGCCTCCGCACAGCGGGGTCCATGGTTCTCTGCATCACATGCAATGGGGCTTTTGGACTTCTCCACCGGGCCGCCAGACGTTGCACGGTCGCATTAAGTTGCCCGCCGAAGAAACTACTTTGCGGCTCACCGCTAACCGGAGCTTAGAGGCGACGCTCGACAACGCCAAAGCGACTTCCACAACAACACCGACCGGCGCGCGTGAAGTCAGCTTTACTCGGCAGTCGGACGGGACGCTGACGGACCTGTCGGTGACTCTACCGACGGGGCCTCCGGGGGATAATTCGGAACTCCACGTCGCCTACCACACGCGCAGCGATCCGACAGAGCGCCCAATTCCGCTTGATTGGCTGTTCGTGCCGTGGGCACCCGACGCAGTCCCCAAAGCGGCAGCCGTAAGCACCCCGCCGCCCGAACTGGCCGGCGGCGACTGGCAGCGCGGGAAGGAGCTTTTCTTCAGCGAGAAGGCGCAGTGCGCGAAGTGCCACACGATGCGCGGCGAAGGCGGGAAGGTCGGGCCGGAGTTGAGCAACTTGATTCACAAAGATGCTGCGTCAGTCGCGCGCGACATCGCCGAGCCGAGCGCAACGATCAATCCGGACTATGTGAGCTACACGGTGCGGCTCAAGAATGGCGAGGACGTTTCCGGGCTGGTCCGGGCCGAGAGTGCGGAACAGCTTCGCGTCGTCAACGCGGCGAACACCGAAGGCGTCTTGGTGAAGCGCGCGGACGTGGCTGATCTTCGCGCCGAGGCGCTCTCCATCATGCCGACCGGCCTCGATGCCGCGCTCGGTGAGGCGGGCATGAAAGACTTACTGACGTTTCTGCTCAACGCGGAGCCGGCGAAAGCGGTTGCACAGCGCGCCGCCATCGAGTTTCCCAGGCGAACGCGCGCCGAAGTCGAGCATGTCCTCGGCAATCTCAAGTCTCAGATTTCAAATCTCAAAGCTGAACGCCCCCTCTACGTCGTTCTTGTCGCAGGCCCGAAGGATCACGGGCCGGGCGAGCATGACTATCCGGCGTGGCAGAAGGACTGGGAGCGGCTCCTGGCGCAGTCGCCGAACGTGCGGCCTTCGACGGCGGAACTCTGGCCGAGCTGGGACCAATGGGTACAGACCGACCTCGTGGTCTTCTACTACTGGAATCACGAGATGACCCCGAAGCGCCTGGAGCAACTCGATCGCTTCCTCGCCCGTGGCGGCGGCGCGGTGTTCATCCACTCCGCGACGATCATGGACAAGGACGCCGAGCAACTCGCCGCACGCATCGGGCTGGCGTGGCAGGGCGACCGCTGCAAATTCCGCCACGGCCCGCTCGATTTCGACATCATCGCTCGCGAGCATCCGATCACGCGCGGCCTGTCATCACGAATCCATTTCCGCGACGAGAGCTACTGGCCGCTGATCGGCGACGAGAGCAGAGTGCAGGTGCTCGCCACGACGGTCGAAGAAGGCAAGCCACGTCCGATGATCTGGACGCACGAAGTCGGCCAGGGCCGCGTGTTCTGTTCGATCCTTGGCCACTACGCAGCGACGTTCGACGATCCGCTGTTCCGCGTGCTCCTCTTGCGCGGCTTGGCGTGGGCGGCGGGAGAGCGCGCGACGCGGTTCGACGATCTTGTCAACTTGAGTGCGCGCCTCGACAATTCGCCCTGAGCCGCTCGGCGGAGTCATTGAACACCGACACGAACCGCAGAGACGCGAAGGACCACAGAGCCGAGAGTCTCTGGCCCCAGTCTTGCAGGCTTACTCTTTG
>Ga0209726_10008609_pt1 | contig 10908 bp, 13 predicted proteins | sample Subgrocontami54m_FD_187453 | JGI IMG/M metagenome (GOLD analysis project Ga0209726, IMG submission 187453) | Subsurface groundwater microbial communities from S. Glens Falls, New York, USA - GMW46 contaminated, 5.4 m (SPAdes) (version 3) | ecosystem: Environmental > Aquatic > Deep subsurface >... | reverse complement strand
TCTATGTAAGACCATCATATCTATGCAGCACAATGTCTCTACCTGTCGCCAGCGTCGCACACCACTCATCATCCAGAAAAACCTGCGGAAGTTGGGCTAACGCTCGTCATGCAACCAAGCTGTTAGCCGTGTGCGTCCCTTACCGGGGTTCCCGACCGGAACGGAGTCACCTCCGTGCTCTGGTACAACGCGGAAACGGGAATCGGCGGCGGCGGGCTGACCGATGAGGGGCACCAGATTGATCTCGCCGGGTGGTTGGGTGGGGCATGCACGTCGTGAACGTCCAGCGCGCTCGTCCTACCTGGGGCTCGCGCTAATGCAGTCGTCGGTAGTAGCGGACTTCGAAGGTGCGGCAGCCGTTCAGCGAGCGCCAGGGACCGTGCGGCATCCCCGGCGGCCGGCACGCGTACATGCCGGCGCTGAAGGTCTGGTCGAGCGTCAGATCGTGGATGCTGCCCTCGATGATCCAGACCTCTTCCCAGAACTCGTGGATCTGCACGCCCATCGGCGTCGTGTCGGTCCCAGGTGCGAAGTGGAGGAGGCGCGTGTAGTCGCCGGTCTCCGGGTCTTCGCTCAGGATCTTTTCGCTGAGGCCTGGGATGCCGCCGATCGAGCGACTTGGGACGTCGGACGGCTCAAAAAACTCGAACTCAGGTTTGGGCATCGTCGCTCCTCGCGTCGGCTGGTTCAGGATGCGATCTTGGGGCCGGCCTCGTACTCGTAGCGGCAGGTTGCAAGGATCTGACCGTCGGCGCGCGCAAGCTCACCCTCGAAGCGGCACGGACCAGTCGTTGGTGGTTGCCCCACGGCTGGGACGGTGCCCGAGTAAACGACCAACCCGGCGCCAGCTCCCCTGTCCGCAAACGCGAGGAGATCCGCTGGCGTCATGATCATGGCGACGGAGCCCTCCTGAAAAGGCTGTCTCGCTCCATCGCGCGTGATCCAGCTTCGAAGCACCAGGCTGTCCCAATCGTCGCTGAGCTGGGCCAGAGGCCAGATGCGCGGGCCCAGAATCTTCGGAAATGCTTGCTTGGCGGGCACCATCGCCGTGCGCTCGAGATCTCGGTCGGTATGGTCGCTCCCGACTCCCACATACACACCCCGATCCGTCGTCAGGAGGACGAATTCCACTTCGCCCGACGACCAGCCGTTCCCGGCGGGGAGCGTGCCGTCGATCTGAATCAGACTCGGCAACCCCGGATACGCCGCCGGAACTTGCTCGGGCGCTGGAACCCCCTGGGCCTTCAGCTCGTCGATGTGGTGCTGGACGATGGCGCGGTCGCGTCCCGTGTACCCCGCCAATACGACCCGCGTGGGCATGAACGCGAAGGGCACATCTTGAGGGGCTTCGATCAGCGTCAACGGGGCGGGTTTCTCGTTCATTCACCAACCAGCGATGCTGCGGTTGATCGGGCGGCGGCGGAGTCGCGCAGCCACTATAGCGCGCGCCGCTTGGTCGCCGTCAACCGCGCGCCTGGCGATGTGGGCCTGCGCGCCCGCCGATGCCTGCGCCCGGGTGAGACACCGCTGTGCACCTGGGTGCGCCGGTTGCGGAAGCGACGGCGGTACAATACCGAAGGCCACAGCCACGGCAGCAGCGAGCCTCAGGAACGAATATCGCATGCAAATCATTCGCGCGCCCCGTTTTAGCGGCTTCTGCGGCGGCGTCAAGCGCGCCTGGAGCATCGCCGGCCGCACCCGCGCTGGCACCGAGGGCCCGGTCTACGTTTCCGGTGAGCTGATCAATAACGATCCGGCGATGCGCGAGCTGGAGTCGAAGGGCGTCCAGGTCCTGCGCGTTATCGAGGGCGAGGTTCCTCCGGAACCCGGCACGCTCATCATGCGGGCGCACGGAGAGGGGCCCGTCACCTTTGCACGGGCGCATGAGCTCGGGCTGAACGTCGTCGATGCCACGTGCGGCATCGTGCGGGTCGTCCAGCAGAAGGCAAAGAAGCTCGAGGACGAGGGGTTCGAGATCATCCTCTTTGGGCACCGCAACCACCCGGAAGCGAAGGCCACCGTTGCCTACACCCAGCACGGCCAGATCGTGGAGTCGGTCGAGGAGGCAGAGGCGCTTCCTCACTACCCGCGCATCGCGGCCCTCGCCCAGACGACCGCGCTTCTCTCCGATTACGAGAAGGTCGTCGAGGTGCTGAAGACCAAGACGGACGACTTTGTAAACCAGGGCCAGGTGTGCGCCTGGACGAAGATGGCCCAGGACGAGGCCGAAGAGATCGCAGACCGCTGCGACGTCATGATCGTTGTGGGCGGTCACAAGAGCGCCAACACCCAGCGATTGGTCGACGTGAGCAGCCTGCACACGCCGAGCTACATGGTGGAGGCGGTAGATGAGCTGGACCCCGCGTGGTTCCGGTCAGATTCGGTCGTCGGCATCACGGCCGGCGCATCGACGCGCGAGCAGGATGTCGTGGACGTCATCGCGCGGATCGAGGAGATCGGCCGGGCGCTGACCGAGACGGAGGAGCGACGATGATCGAGCGACGACCCACGCGGCAGGTAATGATTGGCAATGTGGCTGTTGGCGGCGAAGCGCCAGTCGCGGTGCAGTCGATGTGCAGTACCGACACGCGCGACATCGACGCGACGATGGCGCAGATCAACGCCCTCGAGAAGGCTGGCTGCGAGATCGTGCGCATCGCCGTACCGACTCAGGCCGCGGGCGAGGCGTTCGGTGAGATCCGTAGCCAGACGACGATGCCGCTCGTTGCGGACATCCATTTTGACTACCGCATGGCGCTCCTCGCGATCGAGAAGGGCGCCGACAAGATCCGCATCAACCCGGGCAACATCATCAACCAGGATGGCATGAAGGCCGTCCGCATCGCCGCGGACGCGGCGAAGGACCGCGGCATCCCGATCCGCATCGGCGTGAACGCGGGCTCGATCGAGCAGAAGCTCCTGGACAAGTACGGCTATCCGACGCCCGAGGCGGCGTGCGAATCGGCTGTGAATCACGTCCACCTGCTGGAGGACATGGGCTTCGAGGACCTCGTCGTCTCGGTGAAGTTCAGCGACGTGCCGCGCATGGTCGAGGCGTATCGACTCCTCTCGCAGCAGATTCAATACCCGCTGCACCTCGGCGTGACCGAGGCTGGCGCGGGGATGGCCGCGTACGTGAAGTCGGCGCTTGGCATCGGAACGCTGCTTGCGGAAGGTATCGGCGATACGATCCGCGTCTCCCTGACGACGGCTGACAAGACGGACGAAGCGGTCGCCGGATACGAGATCCTGAAAGCGCTCGAGATCCGCAGCCGTGGGCCTCTGCTCACTTCCTGTCCCTCATGTGGGCGGGCGCAGGTAGATCTCCCCGCTCTCGCGCTGAAGGTTGACGAGGCGTTGCGTGGCGTTGAGAAGCAGGTCAAGGTCGCGGTCATGGGCTGCGCGGTCAACGGGCCCGGCGAGGCCGCGGACGCGGATATCGCCGTCGTCGGCGGCCGCGGCGTCGGCATGCTCTACATCAAGGGCAAGCCCGCCCGCCGCGTCCCCGAGGACCAGATCCTCAATGCTCTCCGCGAGGAGATCGCCGCCTGGGAGCCGCCCGCCGAAGCCGGCATCCTCCCCGGCCACCCCTCGGTGGTCTGAGCGTCAAATCAGGCTTCGTCGTCTGTCGTAAAGGGCTCGGCGCCAAACTCGTCGTAGAGATCCGCGAGTACGGTAAGGCTCGCCCATCCGAGGAATGGTAAGAGAGAACTTTCGACCCAACGAACCACGATGCCGACAAAGTACGCGCTGGCTTGATCCCATTCGCGAAGAAAAATGAAGTCAGCCAACCAGGGGAGAACGTCGATCAGCGTCGCTGGGAGAAGCAGCCAACCAAAGAACCACATCCCGCTCGCACACCAACGAAGTAGGCGGATCTGCGCCAACGGCCGGCCGTCTGCTGCGTCAAGCCATCTTCGCATGATCCTGCGGGCGGCCGGCCCAGCTTCAAATCCCTTCAGAGGCAGACCCTTCACCTCCAGTTTCGTACTCGCTGGCGTCCTCCACGAGAAAGTCGTGGACAGCCAGCATCGCGGTCAGGACTGCCCAGCCAAGGAGAAGCCACGTCATCTTGAAGAAAAGATCCCCGTAACCACGCGCCATTTCGATCGGTCGCGCGTCCATGCGTCGCAGGGAATCGGCGGTGTTCGGGAGAGTCACAAAGAACCAAATGACCCCAAATCCGAAAATGAACCAACCGAACCACCAGAGGACAGTTGCCATGGCGCGGACCATGTGAAGATTGGGCGTGTCCCGCCCGAGCAGTCGATCGCGCCAGGTCATCGGTCGTCGCTCCCCTCGATTGCCCTACTAGCGTGACGCGAGGACGGGTTCAGCGGCACCAATACGTCATTTTTAGGCGTCCGACGCGTTGCTTCCTGCTTGACCTCATCGCGGGCTGCCGTGATTTCAGCCTCGATTTCTGCCGGCGTCATGTTTGGCGGCATATGTGTATGTAAGCGGTCCAGGAGTGCATGCATGCGACTCGTCCATTGTTCTTCGGACAATGACCGGTATTTCTTCATCATACAGCCCTCGTAATCGTCCCCGTTCGGACTCAGATGGACTGCAGACACTATAACGCGGCACCCAATCAGGCCTGAAAAACGTTGACCACGTAACAGCCTTTCATCGGAGGTGATACGATGATTCGCGTACCGCTCTCGAGCTAACAGCGAATCCCTTGTAGGCTGGATGGACGATCTTTGATTTGGACTGCGAATCGGTCAAGGCAAACGCTGATTTCGCTTGCGCTGTTGGCGCTTGTGTGCGCCGCGTGCGCGCCGGCAGCGCCGTCGCGGCCAAGCACGGGTGGGTCTCCGGGGCAAGCGGACGCGGCTGCCACGCAGCGGCAGGCGGGGCGCACGCTGGTCACCGTTGTGCGGCTCGAGCCGACAAGCCTGGCGGTGCGGCCAGTTTCCGAAAGCGGATCGGGCGTTGGATTCATCACGCGGCTGTTCAACGCGACGCTCGACCTCGTCGATGCGAAAGATCAGCCGCACCCGTACATGGCGGAGGCGTTGCCTGATCTCAACACTGATAGCTGGAAAGTCTTCCCCGATGGCCGGATGGAGACCACGTATCGTTTGAGGCCGAATTTGACGTGGCAAGATGGCACGCCACTCACGGCCGACGACTTCGTCTTCGCGCTCGAGGTGTACAAGACCCCTGATCTTGGCGTACTCCGGTCGCCGCCGATCGCACAGATGGACGAGATACGCGCGCCCGACGCCCGCACCCTCGTCATCCAGTGGAACGCGCTCTTCCCGAACGCTGGCATCATGTCGCGGATAGGCGGGTCAGGGAGCGGCGGCTTCCAGGCGCTGCCTCGCCACATTCTCAACCAGCCCTACCGCGAGGATTCCGCCGAGACGTTCGCCAACAATCCCTACTGGTCAACCCAGTACGTCGGTGCCGGTCCCTTCAAGCTCGAGCGCTGGGACCAGGGCTCGTCCGTCGAGGGATCGGCGTTCGAGGGGCACGTCCTCGGGCGGCCCAAGATCGACCGGATCCAGGTTCGCTTCATCGCAGACGAAAACATCGTGCTGGCGAACATGCTGTCCGAGAACGTCCACATGGCGACCGATCGCTCGATCCGGTTCGAGCACGCCCAGGTGATGCGGCGGGAATGGGCGCAGAACAATCGCGGCAACGTGCTGCTGACCATGAGCCTGCTTCGCTACGTCCTCATGCAGTTCCGGCCGGAGGTGGCGGCACCGCAAAAGATGCTGGACGTGCGCGTCCGCAGAGCGATCGCGCACTCCGTCGACAAACAGGCGCTGAATGACGGGGTATTCGATAGCCAGACGACGGTATCCGACACGTTCCTGCATCCGGACGTGCCGTTCTTCGGCGACATCGAGCGCGTCATAACGCGCTATCCGTACGACCCACGCGAGAGCGATCGTTCGATGGCGGAGGCGGGCTACAGCAAGGGTGGCGATGGCATATACGCCAGCGGCGGCGAGCGGTTCTCGCCGGTATTCTGGGAAGAGTCCGGCAGCCAGAATGACAAGGAGCTCGGGATCTTCGTCGTGGTCTGGCGCCAGGCCGGCTTCGACATGCAGACGTTCGTTCTGAACGCCGCGCAGTTTCGCGACGGCCAGCTCCGCGCCACGTTCCCGGCGATGTACACCACCCAGGGCGGCGCCGCGACCGAGGATCGGCTCGATACGTTTGCCAGCTCCACGATCCCGCGCCAGACCAACCGCTTCCAGGGCAACAACCGCGGCAGCTACACCAATGCTGAGTACGACCGGCTCTGGGACTCGTTCACGAAGACACTCGACCGCGCCGAGCGCAACCGACAGGTGACCGACATGATGCGGATCCTGAGCGAGGACGTTCCCGCGATCCCGATCTACTTCAACATGGCGCCGTGGGCCCACCTGGCAAGCGTCAAAGGCCCAGAGATGGGCGCGCGCGTCCCCGACCCAAACGTCGCCTGGAACATCCACGAATGGTATTGGGCGCAGTAGCCCACGCGCAGCCAGGGTGAGCCGGCACCTGTCATCCTGAGGCCGCAGCCGAAGGATCCGTCCACCGAGGGCACGGATCCTTGACAATTTTGCTGGGCCGCTTCGCCGATAGTGCGGGTGCTGCCCCGTTCGCGCTTAAGTCAGCGCCCCCTCGCGCTGGAAGAGCGAATCCGGCATGTCGAAGGGCACGCCGCGCTCGTCGAGGAGCGCCTTGAAGCGCTTCCGGATCTCCGGGTCTTCGTCCGGGTATTCGATCAGCGTGCCACCCTCGCTCGTGCTGACCGCAACCCGCGCGGTATCGCCCCAGAGACGCGGCCGCAGATCCTCGAACCAGCCGCCGTAGAAGGCAAGGTTCCGCGCCGGCTCCGGGCCGATGTTGTAGTGGGCGTGGAACCAATCGCCGGGCGGACTGTAAAGGCCCCCCGCCTTCCAGAACTCCATGACCACCTCGTCGCCATTCCCGTCCGCGTAGGGGTGATTCCCCAGCTCTTTCGGCCAGAGCATGACGAAGCCCTCCGACCGAATGGGGTGGAGGAGGCGGCCTGAGCCGTGGAAGTGCGCCTTCTGGTAGCGCCCGACGGGCCACTGGTGAACGTGCCCCGCGAGCGTCTTGTTCAGCATCCGGAACCCGACCGAGCGGTTGCCGTATCCCTTCTGGGACTCGCCGAGGTCGGAGTCCCAGATGTCCCGGATGAAGTTCGTCTCCCACACGTTGGTGGCTCCGTGGCGGTAGCGGTTGTTCGTCTCCATGAAGAACCGATCGTCATCGCCCGAAAACGCTTTCCGGAACACGTACGGGCACTCGAAGATGAAGTCGATGCTGTCGAATCCGCCCATCACTTCGGGCATGTTGTTCATCACGAGGAATTTGGCTGGCTCGCTGCCCAGGTTGTACATGCGGTGGTTGGCGTTCGTCGGGATCGCGAACACGCTGCCGCGGCCCCACTCGAACACGTGCTTCTGAGTGTCGCCCTCCTGCCAGACCTCGGTCGCGCCGGTGCCTTGCTCGACGACGACGACCTTCTGGCAGCAAACGCGCTCGGGGTTGAGCTGGCCCCCCGGCGGGATCTCGACGAGGTAGAGCCCGTAGCCCGCCTCCATCAATCCATACATGTTGATGAAGACCGCCTTACCCCCGATGCGCGGCCAGGGTGCCGTTTCGAGCTCGCGGACGTCCTCGACCGTGAAGCAGTCGATGGTGCGCACGCCCTCCTGGCGCTGCCAGTCCGCATACACCGTATCGTCGAACTCGGCCTTGATCCCTTTGATGTAGTTCTCTTTGATCGACATGCGGCTTCCCCCTGGCCGGGCGCGCCTTGCGCCCGATTCAACGCTTCGATTCTGTGACGGAATACTGGCGGGCAGGTCCCTGCCGGCTAGCGCAGAGACCGGGCCATTAGGCCGAGTCCGGCGACGAAAAGGATCAGCATAATCAGGACGTTGTAGAGGCTGGTCGAGCGAATGTAGATCTCCATGCTCGTCAGGATGCCGGCGAAGATGATCACGGTGCCGCCGATGGCCAGCAGCCAGCCGAACGGGGACTTCCCATCATTGAAAAGCAATCCGATGCCGATGAGGAGCGGAATCAGCGTCAATCCAAACGTATTGGTCCCCCACCAGTGCCAGTACCCGCTGGTGACCTGCACCTGATTCAGGATCAGGTAGCCGCCCGCGATGGCCAATGCCATGCCGAGGAGGAATGTTCCGAGCCCGCCCCGGGTTCCTCCCGGGCGCTCGAGCCGCTCCAATCGCTCCCAACGATCCATGCCAACCTCCGGCGCGTAGCGTATCACCACACTCGGGTAGGGTCAACGTAGCGTTTGCCGCCACTCCTGTCATTGCGTACGATGGCTGCAACACCGCGAGCGATGAGGAGAGAACCTTGGCAGTCACCCGGGAGCGCTTCAATCAGGGCATGACCTACGAGCAGTTCAAAGCGGAGCGCCGCAATCGCGACGCGTACGAGGCGACCGAACACATGATCGAGCTTGGCGAGGCAGACCTGGCGCCATTCCGCGAGCTTCCGTCCCGCATGGACGTGTTGGTCATCGTGACCGAGACCTGCCCAGACGTCATCATGAATGTGCCGATTCTCGACCGTATCGCGCGCGAGTCGGGCAAGCTCAACGTCCGCATCTTCATGCGCGACGACAACAAGGACCTCATCGCTCAGTACATGAACGGGCCGTACGAGTCCGTGCCGGTCTTTGCTTTCTTCGACCCGAGCTGGGAGCAGCGCGCTGTCTTCATCGAGCGGCCGCCAAGCGTCACGGCCCTGCGTACGCGCAAGACGCAGGAGATCCACGAGGAGCACCCAGAGTTCGGCCCGTACGGCGGCTCCGCGGGCGAGCTCGACGAAGATGCTCGCGGCCGGCTGCAGCAGGCGATCCGCCAGATGCGGACGGACACCGCTCCCGCGTACGCTCGCGAGACGATCCGTGAGTTGGGCGAGATCGCCCGAGCAATAGGCAAGCCCGCGGCCGAGGCGCGCTGGTGGGGAAACCTGGCCGCTGTCCCGGCCTAGCGTCGGGCAACCGATCGGGTCAACCGCGTTCGCGGGCTTGGACGGTACGTCGGAGGGGTGGGTCGGATGACGAAGTTCAGGATCCAGCCGCATGGGCGCCTGCAGGAGTGGGTCGCGGAGGAGAAGGGCTACTTCCGCGCGGAGGGGCTTGATCACGAGTTCGTCGCCTCGTACTACGGCCAGACCCAGGGCTATGGAAGCACGCCGACGATCCCCGTCACTCCGGAGGTCAAGCGCGGTGCGTTTGAGTCGTACGCGGAGGGCCGCGCATGTGAGATCAGCACAGCGTGCCACTGGGCGGTAAACATGGCTTCCTCGGCGAAGCACGGCCGCATGTGGGGCCACGCCTACTCCATCGCGAACTCCGGGGTCTACGTGCCGCAAGAGTCAGCAATTCGAACGCCGGAAGATCTTGCGAATGTGGAGATCGGCGTGAGCCGCCATTCCGGCAGCCACTTTTCTACTCTGCAGGGCCTCGAGAGTATCCTCACTCCCGCGCAGATCAGATTGAAATTCATCGGTCAGCTTATGGACCGCGTGGCGGCGCTCCTCGACCGGAAGATCGAGGCGGCCAACGCGTTCAGCGCCCCGGCGTATCTGCTCGAGCAACAGGGCTTCCGCAAGATCGTCGACACGACGTTCGTCGAGGCGTTCCTCTTCCCGGATGAGGCGGACATCGCGGACGTCGAACGTTACTTCGAGGCGCTGCGGCGAGCGCAACGGGACATCGACCTGGAGCCCGAGCGCTACAAGCACTACTTTCTGCGCGAGATCCCGGAGCGCTACCACCCACTGGCGGACGTTCGCAGCTTTGGACCAGGCGAGCGGATCGTTTTCGAGGACTACACCCGCGAAATGTACGAGCGTACCCACCGCTGGATGCTGTCGTGGGACCTGTTTGGTGAGGGTGAGGCGGGCAATGCGCCCTACGAGGCCGCCGTCTTCACTGGAGCGCGCTAGACCACTCCCCCCGCAACAGGTGGTCGCGGCATTTCGCCAGGGAATAGGTAAAGAACTCGAGCACCCGGCGGCCCGTGCAGCGTGCTGTCCGCGAATTGGTGCGCCATGCGGGGTAGGGCTTCCTGAAACCGAGCATTGCTGTGCCTGTAGCGCCCCGGCAACCGTTTGGCTACCGCCGGACACCAGACGCGCCAATCGAGACGCCCATGATGAGGGAAAGAGAGATGACCTGCCGAAAAAAGCCGAGGGCCGATTCCAACCTGGCGGCTCACGTTTCTTCGGGCGATCCCTTCGGCCATCGGACCATCGGCAAGGTGGAAGGATGCCAAAGTGGACATTCTCTTCATGGGCGTCAATCAGCGTCAGAACCCAGCAGCTGACAAGACACAACCCGGAGGCCGCATCCTCGTCGTCGACCGAGAAGCCAACGTTCGGGCAACGATCGAATCACTGCTTCGCATGTCGAGCTGCGACGTTATGTCTGCGTCTTCCGCCGCGGCCGGACTTCGCCATGTCCGTGTCTGGCACCCCGAGTTGGTCCTCCTCGACCCATATGTCCGGCCGGGGGCACCGCTAGACGCCGCTAGACGTCGTTCGCGTCTTCTGGGAAGCGGGTCAGCACCGTATTCCTCTGGTGTTGCTGGGTTGGTCTGAGATGAGCAGCGCCTTTTCGGTGCGCTTCGTCCGAAATACTCTTGCTGAACGCACATCATTTAGGAAACATTGAGCGTTTTCCTGCCAATTTACATATGGAGCACTGTCTGAAGCGGCTCGAGCGGTATGTAGTCCCCGTCACCTTTGTTGACCGTGAAGACCGAGTGTCTGAGGATCTTTCGCGCTTGCTCACTGTCATTCGCCATGAGCTTTAGGCCACTCTAAGGGCCAAATCGCCATCAAGCTTTAGGCCACCCCAGATCCGAGATTCATGACCATCGTCCACCCAAG
>Ga0209726_10008606_pt1 | contig 10910 bp, 7 predicted proteins | sample Subgrocontami54m_FD_187453 | JGI IMG/M metagenome (GOLD analysis project Ga0209726, IMG submission 187453) | Subsurface groundwater microbial communities from S. Glens Falls, New York, USA - GMW46 contaminated, 5.4 m (SPAdes) (version 3) | ecosystem: Environmental > Aquatic > Deep subsurface >... | reverse complement strand
CGACTTGGTCTCGCGCCGGATGTACCAGCTCTCATGGTGCGGAGACTTGGGGCTTTTCGCGAAGTAATCGTGAGCTTCCGTGTAGGAAAGCCCCTGCCCCTTGATGGTCTCCTCCGTGAAGGGGTGGGTGTGGATGTCGATGACGCCCTGGAGTTTCAGCATTGCCAAGTTCTCCTATCGATGCATGGAATGAAAGTGCGAAAGCGAAATTAGGTCAATTTGGCGCAAAGGAGTTTGATATAGGTCAACAACGCGTTCCAGACAGTCCGGCCGGCGTCGGCGCCGCGACCCATCCCGGTCGCCGCCCGCCCGCCGCGGCAGCATTGGCCGTCCGCGCTGCGCGTTATCGATCCCGCGGACGTTACGATGACCCGATCGACAGCCGTATCATGCCAGAAAAAGCGGTTCCGGCGCCACGCCCGCCATCGTTCACCTGGCTATCGTAGGGCGCAGCTTCAGCGCGCCGACTAACCCTCGCGATCAACGGTCGCTTCGCGCAGTCCCCTTCCCCCCTCGCGGGGGAAGGCGGGGATGGGGGGCGATGTGATATTGAACGCCGGCGCCCCGCCTGCAATCGTTCGCCTCGCATCCGCTTTTCGTAGGGCGCGGATTCATCGCGCCGCCCCGCTTATGCCATCGCCCTGCAGGCCAATATCCATGCGGCTTCCAGGCGAATAACTCGATCCTGGCCCAACTTGTTTTAGGTTTTGTCTGGCAGGTTATTCAGCATTCTCAGCGCGGACATAACGCGAAAGGTGGTAACTCAAAAGCTTTACATCTTCGGGCGAAAGCTTCTCGCGATGATGCTCAATGAATGAGGGAAGGACTTTGGGATTAAGGACCCAAACGTCCGACTTTGTGCCTTTGGGCGGGTCTTCAACGAACCATCCAGGGTAAACGACGATAGGCTGAACCACCACTTTATGTCCCGCGGATTCTTGGAAGAAAGTCTTAAGCCAGGTCGCTTCGGCGCGCGCCTGAACAACCGGATCGCGGTCCAGCTTGAAACCTCGCACAAAAACGTGCTCGCCGTCAAAGGTGATCTTCGATTCCCCGCGCGCCGGTTTGCTTATTGTCTTAGTTTCGACTGTGAAAACCCCATGCGGCCCGATCACTACATGGTCTATGTTGAACTTCTCTCCCGGAATATCGTGAATTACGCGATGACCTTGCTCGCGCAGATCTTCGAGGAATTGTCCTACTATCCGCTCCCCGTCTCGTCCTTGCCGAAGTTGCCGAAGCTCGCGGCTTATGCTTCTAAATTTCCATGCGTATATACCGACTGCGATTGCAGCAATGACCGTATAAAGGACGGGCCGCGGTTGGGGGTCAACCCAACTCCTTAGCCATTCCATGGCGGCTAATACTCCGGCAAAGCACGCAGCGAGAAGGTAGGGGACGCCTGTATCGTAAATTAGATCGCTGATTTGCCGATCGAGGGATTGCCCCGGATTGCGAAGAGGGGCCGCTTTAAGCGGAGACCGGGATGCGTCGTTGGTCATCGGAAGTATTCCAAGGGGTGAAGGAAGGAGTATGACGCGCGATCAGACCGGGTCAAGTCAAACGCGACAAGGGCTGCGACTACTTGCCTGATCAACGCTCAACCAATTGTCAGGTTTTCCTGACAGACACGATTTCGGTCGGGCGAAATTGACTGCATCCCCGATTATTGTTTTGTTAGTGGTCCCTGCGATTTCGCCGCGTCGCAGTGGTGGTATCCTTCTGCGCTGAGGGGAGACCACGTGGCAGAAAAGCCGGAAGAACGCGCCCGCGCCGAGATTGACAGGCTGCTTGCGGCTGCGGGCTGGTCGGTACAATCCATGAGCGAAGCCAACATCCACGCGGCGCGCGGCGTGGTGATCCGCGAATTCCCGCTGAAATCCGGCCACGGCTTCGCCGACTATCTGCTCTACGTCGATGGCAAGGCGGCCGGTGTCATCGAAGCGAAGAAGGAAGGCGTCACGCTTACTGGCGTGGAGCCACAGTCGGACCGCTACGCGCAAGGTCTCCCCGACGCGCTTCCCGCCTGGAATCGGCCGCTGCCGTTTTCCTACCAATCAACCGGGGTCGAAACCCATTTCACCAACGGCCTCGACCCCGAGCCGCGCTCGCGCCCGACGTTTGCGTTTCACCGGCCCGACTCGCTACGCGCATGGCTGGACCTGCTGCCGGCGCCGACGGTACTTGCGACGGGCAGCGGCGCACCCGCGCCGGTCGCGGCGTTTTCTCCGGCAACCTTTCTGGCTCGCGTGCGCCATCTTCCGCCGCTCGTGGAAACCGGCCTGTGGTCGGCGCAGGTGCGCGCGATCCGCAATCTCGAAGCGTCGCTCGCCACCGACAAGCCGCGCGCGCTGATCCAGATGGCCACCGGCAGCGGCAAGACCTACACCGCCATCAGCTTCATCTACCGCCTGATCAAATTCGCCGGCGCGCGGCGCGTGCTGTTCCTGGTGGACCGCGGCAATCTCGGCCGGCAGACGAAGAAGGAGTTCGACCAGTACGCCTCGCCCTATAACAATTACAAGTTCGGCGAGGAATACATCGTCCAGCATCTCACCAGCAACACACTCGACACTACCGCGCGCGTCACAATTTGCACCATCCAGCGGCTGTATTCGATGCTGAAAGGCCGCGAGCTGGCGGAGGAGGACGACGAAGTCTCCGCCGCCGGACTGGAAAGCGTGTTCAAGTCTCCCGAGCCGATCGCCTACAACCCGGCGATCCCGATCGAGACCTTTGACGTCATCGTCACCGACGAAGCGCACCGCTCCATCTACAACCTGTGGCGGCAGGTGCTGGAGTATTTCGACGCGCATCTGATTGGCCTCACCGCCACGCCCTCGAAGCAGACCTTCGGTTTTTTCAACCAGAACCTGGTGATGGAATACGGCCACGAGCAGGCAGTCGCCGACGGCGTGAACGTGAACTACGATGTCTATCGCATCCGCACCGAGGTGACTGAGGCCGGCGGCAAGGTCGAGGCCGGCTACTACGTGGATCTGCGCGACCGCGAAACGCGCAAGGTGCGCTGGCAGGAGCTGGACGAGGATTTCGACTACGATCCCAACCAGCTCGACCGCGAGGTGGTGGCGGTGGACCAGATCCGCACCATCGTGCGCACCTTTCGCGACAAGCTCGCCACCGAAATCTTCCCCAATCGCACCGAGGTGCCAAAGACGCTGGTCTTCGCCAAGGACGACAGCCACGCCGAAGACATCGTGCGCATCCTGCGCGAGGAGTTCGGCAAGGGCAACGACTTCGCTCAGAAGATCACCTACCGCACCACCGGCGCCAAACCCGAAGACCTGATCGCGTCATTTCGCAACAGCTACTTCCCGCGCGTGGTCGTGACCGTGGATATGATCGCCACCGGCACCGACATCAAGCCGCTCGAATGCGTGCTGTTCATGCGCGCGGTGAAATCGCGCACTTTCTTCGAGCAAATGAAGGGCCGCGGCGTGCGCATCATCTCGCCGCACGATCTGCAGGCCGTCACCCCCGACGCGAAGTTGAAGGACCACTTCGTCATCGTCGATGCCGTAGGTGTGTGCGAACGCGACAAGACCGACTCGCGGCCGATGGACCAGAAAAAGTCCGTACCGTTCGACAAGCTGCTGCAGGCTGTAGCGCTCGGCAACACCGAGCCCGAAGTGCTATCAAGCGTCGCCGCGCGTCTGGCGCGACTGGAGAAAGACCTGCCCGACGCCGCCAAAGCGAGAATCGCGCAGGCATCAGGCGGCGCGACGCTCAAGGACCTCGCCCGCAACATCGTCGACGCCCTCAATCCCGACCTGTTTTCTCCCTCTCCCCTCGCGGGAGAGGGCGGGGGTGAGGGGGCAGCGCTTGACGCGCGGATAGCAGCCGTGAAGCCACTGTGCGACCCCAATCTTCGCAACCTACTGATCGAGCTGAAGAAGCAAAGCGAACAGGTCATCGACACCGTCACGCAGGATAAAGTGCTCGAAGCGGGCTACTCGGCCGCGGCGCGCGATCGCGCGAAAGGCGTCGTCGAATCCTTCGAGCGTTTCATTGCCGAACACAAGGACGAGATTACCGCGCTGCAAATCCTCTACAACCAGCCGCAGCGCACGCAAGGCGCACCGCTTACGTTCGAAGCGCTGAAGAACCTCGCTGACGCGCTACAAGCCCCGCCGCGCCTGTGGACGGAAAGCCAGCTCTGGCAAGCCTACGCCGCACTCGACAAGACCAAGGTCAAAGGCGAAAGCCGCCGCCGCATCCTCACCGACCTCGTGTCGCTCGTGCGCTTCGCGATGCACCAGGACAACGAACTGGTTCCGTTCCCCGAACGCGTCAACGCCAACTTCAAAGCCTGGCTCGCCCAACAAGAATCTTTACCCCCTCTCCCCGCGGGCGGGGCGAGGGCCGGGGTGAGGGGCAGATTTACACCTGAACAGCGCAAGTGGCTGGAAATGATCCGCGACCACATCGCCGCCAACCTCGGCATCGAAGCAGACGATTTCGAGCTTTCGCCGTTCGCACAGGAGGGCGGGATTGGAAAGGTTTACCAGTTGTTCGGGGCGGAATTGCCGAAGGTGCTGGAAGCGTTGAACAAGGAGCTGGCGGCGTGAATGTTGGCGGCACGTTGCCCGCAGGATGGCGCTGGACGACAATGGGCGAAATTGCTGACGTTGTGGGCGGCGGCACGCCTAGAACAAGCGATCCGGAGAATTTCGAAGGCGGCTCGATTGCCTGGCTGACACCAGCCGACCTCTCCGGTTATAGCGAGAAATACGTTTCGCGCGGAAACCGTTTCATAACTGAGCGGGGTCTGGAATCAAGTTCTGCTCGACTGTTGCCTGAAGGCGCGGTCATGTTTACCTCACGTGCGCCAATCGGGTATGTCGCCATCGCGCGCAATCCAATCTCGACGAATCAGGGCTTCAAGAGTTTCGTACTGAAGCCCGGTGTGCTTCCTGATTACGTTTATTGGTGGCTTAAGGGGGCGAAGCAACTTGCCGAAAGCATGGCGAGCGGAACGACCTTCCTTGAGTTGTCCGGCGCAAAGGCGAAGCAGCTTCCAATCCCAATCGCCCCGATCGAGGATCAGCGCCGTATCGTCGCCGAAATCGAAAAGCAATTCTCCCGCCTCGACGAAGCCGTCGCCAACCTGAAGCGCGTCAAGGCCAACATCAAGCGCTATAAGGCCGCCGTCCTTAAAGCCGCCGTCGAAGGCCGCCTCGTCCCCACCGAAGCCGAACTCGCCCGTCGCGAAGGCCGCAGCTACGAAACCGGCGCCCAACTTCTGCAACGCATCCTCGAAACCCGTCGCAGTCAGTGGAAAGGCAGGGGCAAGTACAAAGAACCCGCCGCGCCGGACACGACCGACCTGCCAGAACTGCCGGAGGGTTGGGTTTGGGTGACGGTTGCACACTTGCTATGCCAGCCCATCATCAATGGGTTGTCTATCAAGGGCAGTGATACGCCACCAGGTATCGCCGCACTGAAGCTGAATGCAATGAGCGACAAAGGTTTCGACTACGAGCACATCCGTTACTTGCCTCTCACAACAGATAAAGTCGCAGACATCTTGGTGCGTGAAGGGGATTTCTTCGTTTCCAGAGGAAACGGAAGCCTTGACCTTGTGGGGCGCGGGACCATCGCGCAGTCATCCAAGTTCGAAGTCATTTTTCCTGACACCATGATGCGCCTTCGCCTTCAGCCGGTCGCAATTGATACGAACTGGCTTCCCATCATTTGGCCCAGCCGTTGGATTCGGCAACAGATCGAACAACGTGTGAAGACCACTGCAGGCATCTACAAGATCGCGCAACCGCAGATGGCATCAATTATAGTGCCGTTGCCCCCACTCGCTGAACAACACCGTATCGTCGCAGAGATCGACCGCCTTTTCACGATTATTCGTGAGCTAGAATGTACAACCGAAAAAGAAGTCTGCCGCGCTGTAGTCCTAAAGTCCGCTGTCATGCATGCAGCGTTTTCCTTACCTGCTGCATCTAATGTGGGAGTCGATTAAAGGCCATGCCTCGAAAGGATCAAATTGCGTTGAATTTCTTGGCCGTCAGGTCAAATGACTTCACATTCACGGTGTACCGTCGTTTGCTACAAAACAATGAATTGCAGGTTACGAATCAAAGATGGCTCCCAGAGGTTATATCCGAGCATCAGGTCAGATCCGAAGATGCGAAGAAGTACGAAATTAGCTTTGAGCCTAAAGATGGATTTAACGCGGTCGTACTGGGGGCGTGGATAAATCCGCAGCTAACGATAGATACAATTCATCGTGCATTGCTTACTCGAGTTCAGAAGCAAGATCTTCACGATAGAGTCGCGGTGCCGGAGAAAGCCTGGAAGCGAGAAGTAGCATTTCTGCTTCAAGAACATGAGGAGGGTATACGGGAAGTAATGTGGTGCCGTCCCTTTGATCTGAAGTCAATTGGCCGGTTTGGTTTCCTGCTCAAATTTGCACTGCGTGTGCCGCCGACCGCGAATGTCAAAGTGAAACGGGTGCTAGAGCTTAGTCTTACTCAAAAGGCAGGTCGAATCAACGAAAACTTCTATCTGGATCAGCACGAGAAAATCGCCGCATTCTTACACTCCTACTATCATGAGATCGGCAAATTGGAACTACATGATGGTACGGTTCTTGAAGTAGAAAACAAATTATCCCTGGTGCCATCTTTCACTCTTAGTACTCGAACCTACGTTTTTGCAGGTGGCCGCGAAGGAAAGAATCAGTTTTTCGGGCTGAGAGATCACGGTCCCTTTCAACCTGCGGTCAAATCGGTGCGCCTTGCATTTCTTTTTCGTTCGGAAGATCGCCCGATGTCGCAGGATCTCTTTCGGGCGCTACGGGGTGACGTCTTTACTACTTTTTCTGGGATGGAGAAGATATTTCGAATCCCGATTGGACGGAATAACGTAACGGGTATCGAAGTTCCTAGTTTCGGGCGAGATGACATTCACAAGGCTTGTATTGCCCTTAAGCAGCAACACACTGAAGAAACAGTGCTGCCGATAGCGCTAGTGCCTTACTCGAAGCACATATCCGATGAAATGACCCTCGACTACTACCGAGCCAAGCACGCTGTATTGGCTGAGCGACTCGCAAGTCAGTTCATAGACCGAAATAGAACTATGGGAAATCGGGAAGCGTTGAAATGGTCAATTTCCAATATTGGGTTGGCTGTTTTTGCGAAGATGGGTGGGGTCCCTTGGCGGATCAAACCGTCAACTGAAAGATGTTTGATAGTCGGCATTGGCCAGGCACACAGAATTGTGGAGGGCAAGATTGAAAAGTACGTGGCGTACTCTGTCCTGACGGACTCTTCAGGTGCCTATGAAGCAATAAAGGTGCTGGGCAATTCTACAGACCATCAGCAGTACATCACTAGTCTAAAAACCAATCTTCGACAGATACTCTTGTCGCATCAAGACCGTTACGGCTCGTTTGTGATTCACGCTACCTTTAGCCTTCGCAAGGAAGATATCCGGGCCATCAAGGACCTACTCGACGAGGTGCGTGCAGACGAAGGGGCGAAGAGTGAGTTTGTTGTAATAAAGTTTAATGACCGAAATGACTTTTTCGGATTTTCAGTTGATCACAATAGTCGAGTTCCGTATGAAGGCACAGTGGTCGCGTTGTCAAAGAGGCAATTCCTCGTGTGGTTTTCGGGACTCGGAGCATCAGATTCAAAGATTCCGAGAAAGCCGGAGAGGCCAGTTCATATAGACGTCCTTTACCCGGAACAGCCACTTACGACTAGCGACCTGAATAGATTACTGCAGGACGCCGTTAATATCGCTGGAGCCAATTGGCGCGGATTTAACGCGAAGTCGATGCCAATATCGGTCTATTACGCGAAATTAATCGCGGATCACTATGCTCATTTCCGCGAAGCTGGTTTGGAGGATCTTGAAATGGAAGGGTTGCCCCCATGGTTTCTATGACCACGCTGCCAATTACTTTCAAGAAAGACGAAGTCCTTGTACTTCTGGGAGCGGGCGCTTCGGTCGAGGCTGGAATACCTAATTCCGCCATGATGGTTAAAGAAATTGAAAGGGCTCTCGGTCAAGATTGGGCGAAGTTCAAAGACCTTTACAACTTTGTACGGAGCGCAATCTTCTATGCCGATGGAATTCAGGGGACGTTTGGCACAGAAGTGTCATACAACATCGAGCGTTTAGTTGTTTCGCTTGACGAGCTGTCTAGACGAGAGGATCACCCCATATATCCGTTCATTGGCGCGTGGAACCCTCGCCTAACCCAAGTGGCCGGCCAAGAGTTTCGGCTAGTGGATCAGTTTAAGACGAAGATCCTGGAGAAGCTAAGACACGACTGGATCGAAATCAACAATTACGAAAGAGCTGCCTATTTTAGTGGCCTCGTGAATTTTCAGAAAGAACTGAATTTTCCGCTTCACGTTTTCACTTTGAACTATGACCTTTGTGTCGAACGCGCTTATCAGACTCATTACAACGAATTCCCGGAGCGTGGTTTTGGCAAGGACCGATACTGGAGTCACGGACTTCTCGATGAGTCGGCGCCTGAAGAGAGTCGCATATATCTTTATAAACTTCACGGATCAATCGATTGGTTTCGAGATGCCAGCAATAAGAGGCTGACGTTTAGCGACAGCACCTCAAAAATTAGGGTGGACGAGGGCGAGCTCATTTTCGGGACCACTTACAAGCTCCAATATATTGATCCATTTCTTTTCCTTGTGTATCAACTTAGGCGTAGGTCTCTTGAGGCTCGCCTAATAATCGTGGTCGGCTATGGATTCGGAGACGAGCACATAAATGGCATTTTGAATCAAGCACTGCGTGGAGATATGGGTAAAAAGCTTCTAGCCGTGACTTGGTTCGGCGATGGCATACAGGAGGCAGATCGCTCAAAGATGGAAGAGAGATTTGGAGCATATGTATCGCAGCAACTTGGGCTAGAGGCAGCCAGGCGCGATCAACTCGTCGTTATGGTACAAAGTGCAAAAATGTTTCTTGAAGAAGCGTTTGCTTTAGAGCCGATGGCTAATCTCTTTCCGAGAGAGGAGTCATTGTTTGGGGAACTTCGAACGGCGGTCTCCGCAAAGGAATGATTGGAGCCGCAGTCCGATTCTAAGCACGTGATGCTCAAGGAATGCGCGCGGCTGCTGACGCCGGGCTATACGCAATTCGACCCGGCGCTGCGCGCGCGGAAGTTCGTCACGGCGTGGCGCCTTTCCGTGCCTGAAGGGTGGAAGGCGCCATGATTCCGAAGCAGGAGCTTCTCGATTTCACGACGGACTATGGTTTGATGACCTCTGTGACGTGGCAGGTGATGCGATGACCAGTGAACTAGGCGAGTCGCGCAAGTACCAAGCCGCCGGCCCGCAAGCGGAGTTCGAACCGGGTTCGCACGGCCGCATCGCTCGCAACCTGCTGGGCATCACGCGCGTGGCGGACATGAAGTTGGCAGAGTCGCAAGCATTGCTGCTCGCGCAGCAGCATGCCGTTGAAAGCTATTCGGAGGATCACCGCTTTGCGGCGGCGGACATTTGCAACTTGCATAGAGATTGGCTGGGGCCGATCTATGTTTGGGCTGGTAATTACCGCGACGTGAACCTGGGCAAGGGCGGCTTTCAGTTTGCGCACGCACCGCTGGTGCCGGGCTTGATGGCCGACTTGACCCGTGGCCCACTCGCTCGGCACACGCCATGCCGACCGGCGCCTGACGCGCAACTCGCGAACGCACTTGCGATCGTGCATGCTGAGCTGATCCTCATCCATCCATTCCGCGAAGGCAACGGTCGCATTGCGCGCCTTCTGTCCGTGCTGATGGGTCTGCAGGCCGGGTTACCGCCGCTGGACTTTTCCGCGCTGGAGGGCAGAGGCAAAGCGCGTTACATCGCTGGCATTCACGCAGCCGTAGACCACGACTACACGCCGCTGGCGGAAATGTTCTTGCGGGTTATCGCCCGGACTTGGAAGCGCGCTGCTTCCAGTAATCGATGAGCGCCGCTACGGTGGGAGTCTTCAATGCAAATGACCCGTTAGCGAACGGCTGGCGTATGCCTTCGACAGCGGAAGATGTCTTGGCAGACACCCAAAGCGCCGAGGCGGCTACCGTGGGCGACCGCAGGAAGCGGTTAGACTTGGTGAGCTTCATACGTCATATTTTACGCGCTGAATGCGCCGAAACCAACAGGAAAATGAGTCCTTGATGAATAGCGCCACCATCGTCCAAAAGCTCTGGAATTACTGCAACGTCCTGCGCGACGACGGGATGAGCTACGGCGATTACGTCGAGCAACTCACCTATCTGCTGTTCCTCAAGATGGCCGACGAGCGCAGCCGCCCGCCGTATAACCAGCCGAGCCTCATCCCCGAGCCCTACGCCTGGCCCGCGCTCTTGAAGCGCGACGGCGACGAGCTGTTCGATCACTACCGGCACACGCTGGAGCAGCTCGGCGCCGGGAAGGGCACGCTCGCCCTCATATTCAACAAGGCGCAGAACAAGTTTCAGGACCCGGCCAAGCTGCGGCGCCTGGTGGTGGACCTGATCGACACCGAGAATTGGTCCGCGATGGGTGCGGACGTGAAAGGCGACGCCTACGAAGGCTTGCTGGAGAAGAACGCGCAGGATACGAAAAGCGGTGCGGGACAGTATTTCACTCCGCGTGCGTTGATTGCGGCGATGGTGGACTGCATTGCGCCCAAGCCCGGCGAGGCGATCTGCGATCCGGCCTGCGGCACCGGGGGCTTTCTGTTTTTCGCACACAACTATGTGGCGCAACACAATCCAAATCTCACGCGCGACCAGAAGAAGCATCTGAAGGAGAATGCCCTGCGCGGCTGGGAGCTGGTGCAAAGCACCGCGCGGCTGGCCGCGATGAACCTGATGCTGCACGGCATCGGCTCGGACAAGTCGGTGCCCATCGTGGTCAGCGACG
>Ga0209726_10008595_pt1 | contig 10917 bp, 5 predicted proteins | sample Subgrocontami54m_FD_187453 | JGI IMG/M metagenome (GOLD analysis project Ga0209726, IMG submission 187453) | Subsurface groundwater microbial communities from S. Glens Falls, New York, USA - GMW46 contaminated, 5.4 m (SPAdes) (version 3) | ecosystem: Environmental > Aquatic > Deep subsurface >... | reverse complement strand
GACAACGGGGTGAAGGTCATCATCGGCGTGCGCAAAGGGAAGAGCTACGACCTCGCCAAAAGCGACGGCTGGGTGCCGGGCAAGACCCTCTTTGACGACGTGCGCGAGGCCGTCAAGCGCGCCACCGTCGTGCAGTATCTGCTCTCCGATGCCGGCCAGAAGGCGCAGTGGGCGGAGATCCGCGACGCGCTGCCGGACGGCGCGGCGCTCTATTTTTCCCACGGTTTCTCCATCGTCTTCAAGGACCAGACAGGGGTCATCCCACCCAAAAATGTGGACGTGATCCTGGTCGCCCCGAAGGGCTCGGGCACTACCGTGCGCCGCCTGTTCCTGGAAGGGCGCGGCATCAACAGTTCCTTCGCCGTCTACCAGGATTACACGGGCCGCGCGCGGGAGCGCGCCATCGCGCTGGGGATCGCCATCGGCTCGGGGTATCTTTTCGAGACGACCTTCGACCGCGAAGTGCTCTCCGACCTCACCGGCGAACGCGGCGTGCTGATGGGCGCCATCTACGGCCTGTGGAAGGCGCAGTACGAAGTTCTGCGTGCCCATGGCCACAGCCCCTCCGAGGCATTCAACGAGACCGTCGAGGAGGCCACGCAGTCGCTTTACCCGCTGATCGCCCAGAACGGCATGGACTGGATGTACGCCAACTGCAGCACCACCGCGCAGCGCGGCGCCATCGACTGGTTCCAGCGCTTCTGCGACACCAACAAGCCGCTCTTCGAGCAGCTTTACGAGAGCGTGCAGACCGGCCGCGAGACGGCCATCACGCTGGAGGCCAACAGCCGGCCGGACTACCACGAGCGCTTGCAGAAGGAGTTGCAGCAGATCGCCGGCGATGAAATCTGGCGGATCGGCAAGATCGTGCGGGAGCTGCGGCCCGAGAACAAGAATCAGAAGTCGCTCTCCGGCGCGGCGGCGGGCGTGGGAGTCGCCGGCGGCGGGGCAAAGAAGAAGGCGGCGAAGAAGCCAGCGGCAAAAAAGAAGGCTGCGAAAAAATCCGCTCGTTCCCGCAAGACCGCGCGCAAAATCATGGGGCGGAAGACAAAGGTGGCAGCGCGGTAACGTACTCCGCGCCCGTACGGCAGCTAGAGCATGCTGCCGGTAAAATTTTTCTTTGATCGAGCGATGAAAGGCAAGCAAACGTGACGAAGACCGCAGAAGCAATGCCTCAGCCCGCCGTCCAGGCTCCCCCGGCGCCCGCGCCCAAGGTCAGGCGCCACGTCATCTCGACCCTGGTGAAGAACGTGCCGGGTCTGCTGGCGCAGGTGGCCAACCTCTTCGCGGCGCGCGGATATAACATCGAGTCGCTGACGGTGGGCGAGACGGAGGACGGGAAATTCTCGCGCATGACCATCACCGTGGACGCGGACCGCGATCAGGCACGCCGCATCGAGGCCAACTTGTACAAGCTCGTCAACGTGCTGCTGGTCGAGAACGTCACGAACGAGCCGACGATCGTGCGCGACCTGGCCATGATCAAAGTTGCTGCTACTCACGAGGCGCGCCCCCACGTGCTGGAGCTGGCCAGCGTATTCCGCGCGCGCGTGGTGGATGTTGCTCCCGAGTCGCTGACCATCGAGATCACCGGTGCGGAAGACAAGATTGACGGTCTGCTCGAGGTGCTGCGTCCGTATGGCGTGATGGAGATGGTGCGCACGGGCATTGTCGCCATGCGGCGCGGGAGCAAGTCCTCCGCGGCCGTGGCCACCGCCGGAGCGCTGGCGCAGGATGCGGCGGGAGAAGATCTGTCGTACTCGCGGTAAGCAACGCTTATTACTTTGCGGTTCGCGCTTCCACAGCGCCGAGTATCTTGAGTCTCATTTGCGCAAGCCGATAGGTCGAGATCGGAAGTTGAATTGGATCTTTCGGTTTGGTGACTCGCGAATAGTGAGCGATGGCAATTTCACGTTGGCCGTACTGCTCTGCGATGCGACCGAAAGCGTACCAGTAGCTGGAGTCGGGCTCGTCGAGGTTCAGCTTGTCCATAGCCTGCAGGAGCAGCTCGCGCGCTTCATGGGTCTTACCCACTTCAGCATAAACGCAACCGAGTGTATGCAGAACGTTTGGTCGGTCTTCGCTCATTTGCGCGGCTCTTACCGCCGTCTCAACGTCGGAGGCGTCCACAGAGCCGGTGTAGAGGGAATACCAGGCGAGGTTGTTCAGATCGTTGCCATCGGCCTTGCCTGCTGCCACGATCTTCTGACCGAGCAGGCGGGCGAGTTGGTAGTCTCCACGGTCGGCGGCGGAACTGACAAGAACGCGCATCGCTTCCAGATCTTGTGCCTTACGATTCAGTCGATCTTCCGCGAGGCGATCGAGCTCGCTCCAGCGCGCCAACCCGCTGAGCGCAAGAGACTGGGACAGGAAAACGCGTTTTGAATCGGGATAGTGCTTCGCTAGATTCGAAGCGACCGCCAATGCTTTTTCATAGTCGCTGAGTGTGGAGTATCCCCTGAAAAGGGCGAGGTCGATGTTGAGTTTCTCGTCGTCGGAGACGGCTGAGGTCCTCGCGGGTTCAAGGATGGCAATGCCGTTCTTGGCGGTGGGTTTCGTTTGCACCAGGATGGCAGCAGCCGCAAGTCTCATGTGCTCAGCATCGGACTCCTTGCCTTGAGTCCACAGACGCGGAAAGGCTTCGCCCTCGAGTGGGTCGTCGCCACCGGCGAGGTGTTGGAACTCGCGGACCCAGTCGAGCATCTGACGCGCTGCCACCAGATCGTGAGCGTCCACGCGATCCAGGATCTCCAAGCCGATGGCATTTGGTTTCTCGGAGCTGTCGAGCGACTTGACGTGGCCATCTTCTTTCACAGCGAACATAACGATGTCTTTGCGGCCGGGCATGCGCATGGTCACGCGATATGCAGTAGCGTCCGATCCGTCCACGCTGAAGTCGATCATTGGAACGCTGAGATCAAGCATGATGTCAGCCGGGAACCCCGTGCGCGAAAGGACGGACCTGAGCTGGCGTCCGGCCTTCAAGGTCTGATTGATTTCGTCCACGTCGGTGTTGTCAAGGACAGTGCGGGCATTTCGGCTCGACATGCTCATGAGCTTGTCCAGCGTTAGGCCGGCCGGTTCCGCAACCAGGAAGAAGGACATCAGTACCAGTCCTTTGGCGTCGTCCCCGTACTGTATCTCCTCTCGTGGACGAGCCTTGCGGAGCATCGAGGCCAAGGCAACGGTTTTCGAGGCGTTGTCGCCAGATGCACCAGCCTGGAACAAGTCGGCCGCTGCCGGATACTTGCGCAGGCGCATGAGCATTTCGCCTGCTCCTTTTAGCGTCTGTTTGAGTCCTTCGTCCTGACTCGTACGCTTTCGGGCCTCCGTCATGCCGGCGTCAGATCCGTGCATCGCGGCGATGGCGGCTACGATTAGCGAAGTGGGGCGGGGATTCAGGGTCTCGGAGTATTTCAGAGCTTCCTCAAGTTCCCCAGCATAAAAAAGCGTGTAGGCCGGGTTGGACTTGAGGCCAATGTCGGACAGTTCCTCGGCAGTAAGGCTTCGGTACTCGGCGGTCGCTTCCTTGAGTTTGGCGCCCGTACCGTACCGTTCTCCTTGCGAGTTATGTTCAAGTAAGACGGCGAGGTTCCCGACGAGTTCCTTGTCCTTGGGATCAAGTTTCTTCGCTGCCCGGAAGGCCGCTTCCGCACCAACGTAGTCGCTGCCAGGCCGGAACTTGCGGCCCACAAGGTCATATTCGAGAATGTCGGCCAGGGTCTTTTGCGCCAGAGCGGATGTCGGCTCAAGCTTCACCGCCAGCTGGGCCTCGTCTCGCGCGGCCTGCCCCAGGCCCTCTCCCAAGAGGGCCTTGGCTAATTGCAGATGATGGACAGCCTCGCGCGGGTGAAGCGCAACTAGGTCGCGATAAGCCTGAAACGAATCTCGAATTTTGCCTTCGGTAAAGAGGGCTTTGGCGACCGGCTCGAAGTAGATGAGAATCGGCTGCCGATCCCTCAGCTCGGCAATCTTGTTGCGCAATTCTGTGGCTTCGGCCATTGAATAGCGGCGCTTGACGGTGTCGAAGCGAAAGAGCGCGTGCACAACTCCGTCTTTGTCGGTTGAGAAATCTTCCGAGAGCTTTGCCGGACCGAGGGAGAGTTCCTGTTTTTGGGGCAGGGGCTTGGCGCGAAAGCCAACCGGAGGGACGACCTTGTAGCGCCACTCCGTAACAAAAGCTTGATGAAGTTGATAATCCTCCGCGCGCTTCTTCGGCGCCGGTGTGGTTGATTTGTCGTCTGCCGGATCCACGGGTTTCTCTCGTCGCTGGAGTTCCTCCGGGAGGCGGTTGAAGAGAGTCTCAAGCCTCACGGCGGCCACTCCGCTCTCAAGTTCGGTGAAGCCGCGTCTGGCACTCTTGGTTTCGAGCACGAGCTGGAACGGTTGCGACGTGTCCGTGGGATCAGAGCGGTCGAAACGGTCGAGATTTTCCGCCAGGTATTGCGACTTGACGTAGCCCTTCAGTCCGTCCTTGCTCTCTTTGTTGTCTTTATCGGCGTACGATTCCCGATAGCTTGACTCCAGACTGCCGTGCGGCTCGGAAATTTCTACGACCCGAGCAGGCCCATTTTCCGCCAGATAGAACTCACGCCTTTCCACCAGCAGATTTTCTTCGGCCGAACTCACTGGCGTTGCGCGCAGGGAGTTATCACCGTTTCCCGCGATCAGAGCGAGCCGTCCCTGATCCGCGGAAGGGAGTTGCCCCGGCCGCGCATACTCGTCGGTCGCGTGGATCCACACGTCGGGATTACCCGGCGCGTAAACGATGGCGTGGTCAAACGAACCCATCCCGGGCAGGTCGGGAACAACATCGAAACCGAATCCTGAATCGAGTAGCGCAACATAGGCCGGAATTCCGGCGGACCGTAACAGAGCTACGAGTAAGACAGACTTGTCCTTGCAATCACCGTATTTCCGGTTCCAGGTTTCACTCGGCGCGTGGGGAACGATCGAGGCTTCGCCGAATTCGATTCCGGTGTAGCGGACCTGCCGGTTGAGATCCTGTACGATTACAGCAATCTTGTCTTCTCGACTGGGCTTTCCGGCGACCAACTTGTTGACCTGAGAGGAAACATTTGCCCCCGCTACTCGCTCATCCACGATCTTGGCGTATTCACCGCCCACCTTCTGCCACGACGCTCCGGTTGAGAAAGTGACGTGCTGGTATGCGGCCACATCGCTGGGAAGATAGTCAGGGCGATCCGCGAACGCCTGCAGCGGTCCGGAGTCGAACACCACTCGTATCCTTCCGTTCTGTTCCGTGCGTTGCGGCTTCAGGTCGGGCAATAAAAGCAGCCTGTATTGCAGCGGAAAGGCTGCTGGCGCATCCAGCACGAGCCGGGTGTGGTTCACTGGAACGCTCCGGCCAAAATAGAAATTGGTTACCGTACCTGCGCCAAATAGAGGTGCACTCTCCTTTTCGATGAACTCCTCTTCGACAATGGCGCCGGCGGCGATTGCGGGCAGCGGAGCTCGTAACACGCGGCGGTCGGAATATATCTTGTTGTCTCCCTCGCGAGCGGGGGCATCCGCAATCGTTTTAGGGTCAAGGGTGTGCTCAACCGTGTCGGAAGTGATGACGCGAGCCTTCATCGTAGGACGTTCTTCATGCCAAGGCTCCCAGTCAAGCGACATATCTGCCCAGTCCTCTGCCCCTTTTTGCGTGACAACTTTGAAAAGCAGATAGTAGGTACTCGTCGAACGTCCGTCGGCTTCAAAGACCCGGGACTCTTCTTCGTGGATTACGACCACGTCCACGCCTGCCGGAGCGGGAATATTTGAGGCAGCTTTCTGGGCCGCGGAAGGGCTCGCCGAAAAACGGGCGGCCTCCCATGGTTGATCCGTAATGCCCCATGCGGAGCTTGCGACCGAAAGAAAGATCAGAATTGCGAGACCGACACGTCGACCCATAATCTGTGTGCTCTTACTCCAAAGTCGTTAACCCTGGGAAACCCTAGAAGGTATCGCGGTTTCGCGTCCTGAGCAAGGACATAGGATCAGTGGTTTTGCCCTAACCTCTAAGGAAAGGACCGTACCGGATCAGGGCGGCGATCATGGAATGAGCAATCTTTGGCAGCCGGACCTGTAAGCCGAATTTTGTCCGCGGGATTGCTCCCGCGGGACGGCCATTCCTCTGGGCCGCGCATTGCTGCGCGGCTCTAGCGACCTACCCGGAGGTTTGACGCGCCGAGCCGGTGCGTGTCCCCGGCCGAAGCCGAAGCTTTGCCAGGAACTCCCTCCCTATTTGGTCTTGCTCCGTGTGGGGTTTGCCCTGCCCGCTGCATTACTGCCGCGGCGGTGCGCTCTTACCGCACCTTTTCACCCTTACCCCGCCTTGCGGCGGGGCGGTATGTTTTCTGTGGCACTTTCCGTCGACTGGGCTTGAACCCAGCCTCCCGGACGTTATCCGGCACACTGCTCTGCGGAGTTCGGACTTTCCTCTCCCTTGCGGGAGCGGCCGTCCGATCCGGCTGCCAACACAGTCATTATATGCGATGGGGTGCGGGGAACGAGGTCTCAGGTGTCAGGTCTCAGGTGTTAGGTCTCAGGTCTTAGAAGCAGACCCCGTCGAAACTCAAGTACAGGGGAACTTTTGACATCGTTTTGGCGTTGATAGGTAAGGGCGCTGGTGCTGCTAGACTTGTAGCCGGGCGAAAAGTCTGAGACGCGGCAAGCCGCGTCTCTACGGATGTTTTTCCTGAGACCTGACACCTGCGACCTAAGACCTGATCCATGAACATCATCGAAGCCATCAAGATTGCGTTCCAGTCGCTGTGGGCGAACAAGCTGCGCTCGGCACTGACGCTGCTCGGGGTCGTGATCGGCATTGCGGCAGTGATTGCGGTGGTCACGTTCGTGGCGGGGATTAACGGGTATGTGGCGACGAAAGTCTTCAATCTGGGTGCGGACGTCTTCATCGTCTTCAAAGTCTCGCCGGTAACGACCAGCGTTGACCACCTCCTCGACGGCGAAAAGCGCAAGAACCTCACCATGGAGGACTACGAGGCAGTGCGGGAAGCCTGCAAGCACTGCGAGTGGGTGGGAGCCTCGCTGCGCAATGATGTCGGGCACGCCCGCTACGGCGAGCAACAGATCAACGATACGACGGTGCGCGGCGTCACGCCCACGATGGTGCCGATTCTGGACATCGATTTGGTCTCCGGGCGCATGCTGAACGAAACGGATGTAAGGAACAACTCGGCGGTAGCCGTGGTCGGGCCTGACGTCGTGGATACCCTGATGCCGGGCGCTGATCCGATCGACAAGGAAATCCGCGTGGACGGCTGGGAGTATCGCATCATCGGTGTCGGCAAGCGCAAGGGCAAGACGCTGGGGCAGAGCATGGACAACTACGCGCTGATTCCCATCACCGCGTTCCAGAAGCAGCATGGCACACACGACAGCATCCGGATCTCCGGCAAGTCGGCCGTAACCGGCGCGGGGATGGAAGAGGCGATGGATGAAACCCGCGCCATCCTGCGCGCGCGCCGCCACGACCGGCCGGGCGCGGATGACAGCTTCGACCTCGAGACCAATGCCAGCCTGCTCAGCATCTGGGCGGGTTTCAGCCAGACGTTTTTCTACGCCATGATCGGCATTGCCGCAATTTCACTGGTGGTGGGCGGCATCGTGATCATGAACATCATGCTGGTTTCAGTCACGGAGCGGACGCGGGAGATTGGAATCCGCAAGGCTCTCGGGGCGAAGCGGGATGACATTCTCGGACAGTTTCTAATCGAGTCCGTGGCCTTGGCGACGCTCGGCGGAATCATCGGCGTGCTATCGGGGATCAGCCTGGCAAAGGGCGTGACTTTCCTGATCGGCATGCCCTCGGCCGTGCCCTTATGGGCGATTGCAGCGGGAGTGGGAGTCGCGGCCAGCGTCGGCATCTTTTTCGGAGTGTATCCGGCGCGCAAAGCGGCCTTGCTGGACCCGATCGCCGCGCTGCGCTTTGAGAACTAAGGAAGAGCTTTAACCACGGGGGACACAGAGGAACACGGAGGAAAGCAGACCCCGTTTTTCTCGGCGAACTCTGCGTACTCTGCGGTGAAGTGGTTCGAAACGAATGATTGCCAAAGGCGAACTCGGCGAAATCCTCAAGCTGGCGGTGGACACCATCCGCGGCAACAAGCTGCGCTCGTCGCTGACCGTGCTCGGCATCGTCATCGGCGTCACCGTAGTGATTGGCATTTCGTCGATCGTGCGCGGGCTCAACGATAACGTGAGCCAGGTCATCAGCTCCTTGGGTTCGAATATTGTCTTCGCGTTCCATCAGGACATCACCTTCGGGCGGCCCACTGAAGAAATGCGCACCCGCAAAGAGCTGACTTTTGAAGACGCCATGGCGATGAAGGATCTACCCCATGTGAAGGCCGTTACCGCCGGCGTGCGTTTCTTCCGGCCGGAACTCGGCGTCGGCACCTACGCCGTGAAATACAAAGATCGCAAGACCAAGCAGACGATCCTCGAAGGCGATATGGCTTCGGTCAAAGATGTTTACGATATTGCGCTCGACTCCGGCCGCTGGTTCAACGAAGTGGACGACGAACGGCACTCGTCCGTGATCGTAATCGGCCACGATACCGCCGCGGAACTGTTCCCGAGCGAGCAACCTCTGGGCAAGGAAATCAACATCGAGGGCCAGATGTTCACGGTAGTGGGCGTGGCTGAGCAGCGCAAGACGGTGTTCGGGGGCGGCAAGAATCCCGACGACAATATTGTTTTCTTCCCGCTCAGCACGTTTAAGAAACTGCACCCGGAACAGAAAGCGCACTGGATCAGCGTCCGGGCCACGTCGCACGACGACATGTCCAAAGCCACCGATGAAATGCGCGAGTTGCTGCGCCGCCGGCGGCGCGTTCCGAACAACAAGCCGGACAACTTCGCCGTCTTCACACAAGACTCGCTCTCGGATGTGTGGAATCAAATCACGGGCATGATCTTCATCTTCATGTTTGCCGTCTCGAGCGTGGGCCTGATCGTGGGCGGCGTAGGCGTGATGAACATCATGCTGGTCTCGGTGACGGAGCGCACCCGCGAGATCGGAGTGCGTAAAGCGATCGGGGCGCGCAAGCGCGATATCCTGATGCAGTTCACGCTCGAAGCCGTCATGCTCACGGCGGTCGGAGGTGTGATCGGCCTGCTGCTGGGCGCGATCATTACCGGGATCATTCCTTTGATCTTCCCATCCCTGCCGGCAACTATGTCGGTGTTCTGGTCGCTGTTTGCTTTCAGCTCGTCCGCGGGAGTGGGTTTGGTATTCGGGATCTATCCGGCATGGAAAGCGGCTAACCTGGATCCCATCGAGTCGTTGCGGTACGAATAGATAAGTAGCGCCGCCGCCCTCGGCGGCTGTCGTGGGGGCGCCTCGCCCCCACTTGCGAGGGCAGGGTGCCCTCGCGACAGCCGGCAAGAGCCTGCCCTGAGCAAAGCCGAAGGGTGCCGGCGCTACAAGGATCCCATGCATCTGCCAGCCAGAACGCTGTTGGAGGCGGTCACCGCGCTTGGAACCCTATGCACCTTGGGTTTCTACCTGCTTTCCGGGTACGGAATCGCGAGCTTCCTGAACCACCGGCGCCGGAAGCGAGTGCCGGCTGCGCTCCCCGAGCGTTCCCTTCCTCCCGTCTCGATCCTGAAACCGCTGAAAGGAATCGACCCGCAGATTTGGGAGGCGTTTTGCAGTCACTGCGAGCAGGACTATCCGGAATTCCAATTAGTCTTTGGTGTCAGCGATCCCGAGGACTCCGCGATCGCGCTGGTGCGCAAGTTGCAGGAGAAATATCCGAACCGGCAGATTGATTTGCTGGTTTGCCAGCGCGACCTGGGGACCAATCGCAAGCTCAGCACGCTGGCACAAATGTTGCCCTCGGCGCGCCACGAAATTTTGCTGGTCAACGATAGCGATATCCGCGTCGCTCCAGACTACTTGCGGCGAGTGATTGCGCCGCTGCGAGATTCTTCTGTCGGGATGGTGACCTGCCTGTACCGCGGCATTGCGAGCCCGACTCTCGGTTCGCGGCTCGAGGCGATCGGGATCAGCGCCGATTTTGTCCCCGGTGTGCTGAGCGCAAGAATAGTCGAAAAAGGACTGCGCTTCGGGCTGGGCTCGACGCTGGTTTTCCGCCGAAGCGATCTGCGAGCCATCGGCGGTTTCGAAGCAATGGTGGATTATCTTGCTGACGATTACGAAATCGGCAATCGCATAGCCGCGCTCGGGAAGCGAGTCGAGCTCAGCGAGGTGGTGGTGGACACGTTTTTGCCGGCCTACTCGCTCCGTCAGTTCTTCGATCACCAGTTACGCTGGGCGCGCAGCGTTCGGGGCGCCCGAAGTTGGGGATACGCGGGCCTGCTGCTAACTTTTAGTCTGCCGTGGGCCATGCTGGCGCTGCTGGCGGGGCGCGGAGCGGCGTGGGCCTGGGCGCTGTTTGCCGTGACCGTTGCGGCGCGGCTTGCGGTCGGGTTGACGGCGGCGGTGGCAGTGCTCGGCGATCAGCAGGCGCTACGCGATCTCTTCCTGTTGCCGGTGCGCGACCTGATCGCGCCGATCCTATGGGCCATGGGCCTGGTGGGGAACCGAATCTCCTGGCGGGGCGATGTGTTCTATCTGAAAGATGGCCGGCTGGAGAGAATTGCCGATGAAGCCGCCGGACAGCAGGAACTATCGCGGCTATCCCGGCCCTGAAGTCGTTGCCACAGGGCGGTTGGTGAAGATGATCTTTCCTCCCCGGCGGGCAAGTTCGTAGTAGGTCAAACCACGCAGCTCTCCCGGATTCTCTTCCTCCGCCCACAGAAACACACGCTGCGGGCCTTCCCACAAATCTTTGAAAGACGCCGGAGTCTCGAAGACGCGCGGCGCATCCGGGAACTTCGATCCGTACCACATATTGCCGGCGGGCTCGCGCAGGCTTCGCAGCG
>Ga0209726_10008593_pt1 | contig 10919 bp, 9 predicted proteins | sample Subgrocontami54m_FD_187453 | JGI IMG/M metagenome (GOLD analysis project Ga0209726, IMG submission 187453) | Subsurface groundwater microbial communities from S. Glens Falls, New York, USA - GMW46 contaminated, 5.4 m (SPAdes) (version 3) | ecosystem: Environmental > Aquatic > Deep subsurface >... | reverse complement strand
GCGGCGGCCCCTTCTTACAGGCGGCCAGCAAGGCCCCCACCACGTTGCCGCAATCGCCGATCAGCGGCAGGTCCACCCGCACGTTCTTGTTGATCGAGGACGGATCGATGTCGATGTGGATCTTTTTCGAGGCCGGCGAGAAGGCGTTGAGCCGGCCGGTGACCCGGTCGTCGAAGCGCGATCCGACCGCGATCATCAGATCGCAATCATGCATCGCCATGTTGGCTTCATAGGTGCCGTGCATCCCGACCAGGCCGATGAAATGCGGGTCGCTCGCCGGAAAACTGCCGAGCCCCATCAGGGTCAGGGTGCAGGGCGCATCGACCAACCGCACCAGTTCGGCGAAGCGGGTACAGGCCTCGGGGCCGGAATTGATCAGCCCGCCGCCGCCATAGAACAGCGGCCGCTTCGCCGCCGCGATCATCGCCGCGGCCTCGGCGACCCGCACCGGATCGGCCTGGGTTTGCGGGCGATAGGTCTTGTGCCCATCCGGTCCCGGCCCGACGTAAGTGCCGAGGGCGAACAGCACGTCCTTTGGCAAATCGATGACCACCGGTCCCGGGCGGCCACTTTTGGCGACGTAGAACGCCTCGTGCATGATCCGGGCAAGCTCGTTCACATCCCGGACTAGGTAATTATGCTTGGTGCACGGCCGGGTGATGCCGGTAGTGTCGGCCTCCTGGAACGCATCGTTGCCGATCAGATGGGTCGGCACCTGCCCGGTCAGGCAGATCACCGGCACCGAATCCATCAACGCGTCGGTCAACCCGGTCACCGCGTTGGTCGCGCCTGGACCGCTCGTGACCAGCACCACCCCGACCCGCCCGGTCGAGCGGGCATAACCTTCGGCGGCGTGAACCGCCCCACCCTCCTGGCGCACTAGGATGTGGCGCAACGCGTTCTGTTTGAACAGCGAATCGTAGATCGGCAGGACCGCGCCGCCGGGATACCCGAATACGACATCGACGCCCTGGTCGACCAGCGCCTTGATGACGATATCCGCTCCACAGATCGGCTCGGCCGACATGGCCCTCTCCCTCGCAAACAGCGGTAAGTATCCTCCCACCGCCGGGCGGCGGGAAGGGGCGCGAACCCTAGTCAGCTATGCTCCGCCGGTCAACAGAAAATCGTCAATAAAATGACGAGAGCACCGCAGCAAACTTTCCGAATATTGCTCAGTGAGGATCAGGCCCGCGCTCATTTGGTGACGGAACCAGGTCGCCTGACGCTTGGCGTAGCGCCGCGTCGCCTGCTGTCCCGCGGTGATCGCGGCCGCGAGCGGGGTCTCGCCGCGCAGATGGCGCAGTAATTCGGGCACCCCGACCGCCTTCATCGCCGGCAACTCAACCGGCAGCCCGCGAGCGGCCAATGCCGCCGCCTCGTCGAGCCCGCCCCCCGCGACCATCGCGGCAAAGCGCGCGTCGCACGCGGCGTAAAGCCGCTCGCGCGGCGGCATCAGCAGTATGGTGGCAAAGCGATGCGGCGTCGGCGGGCGTGGCAGGTTCTGCCCCCCCCCGATCGGCATGCCGGTCGCCTGCACGACCTCCCAGGCGCGCACCAGGCGCTGCCGATCTCCCGGCGGAAGCCGCGCGGCAGCCTCCGGATCCAGCCGCGCCAGGCGCTCGCGAAAGGCGCCGCCGCCGAGGGCGTCATAGAGCGATGACGCCTCGTCGCGGATCGCCGGCGGGATGTCGGGGACCGGCGCCAAACCCGCTCGCAGCGCGTGCAGGTAGAGCCCGGTGCCACCGACCAGAAAGGGTATCCGCCCCGCCCCTCGCGACGCGGCGATCTCGGCCTCCGCGAGATCGCGCCAGCGCGCCACCGAGCCGCGCTCGGCGGCATCGAGAAGTCCGTAAAGCCGATGTGGCGCGCGGCGCTCCGCCGCGGCGTCGGGGCGGGCCGACAGGATGCGCAGATCGCGGTATATCTGCTGGCTGTCGGCGTTGATGATGGTGCCGCCGAACGCTGCCGCCAGGGCGAGCGCCAGCGCCGATTTGCCGCTCGCGGTCGGACCGGCGATGATGACGACCGGTTCCACGGAGGTGCCGCCTTGAGCCTGATCGTCACCGTGATCGCCGGCCCCGGCGGCAACTTCCGCCTGCCGGGCTGCGTCGCGGCGATCGCCAGCGCCGTGCGCGGCGGCGCGGAACCGGATTGGCTCTCCCCCGGCGAGGCGTGCGATCTCGCGATCGGCGAGGTCGACCGAGAGGCCATCGAATTGGTCGCACGGAGCGCGATCGGCGACGCCCCGATCGATGTGTTGGTGCAGGCGGCCGGCAACCGGCGCAAGCGGGTGCTGGTCGCCGATATGGAATCGACGATCATCGAGAACGAGATGCTCGACGAGCTCGCCGATTTCGTCGGATCGCGCGCGCGTGTCGCCGACATCACCCGTCGGGCGATGAACGGCGAACTCGATTTCGCCGCCGCGCTCGCCGAGCGCGTCGCGTTGCTCAAGGGCCTGCCGGCGACCGTGCTCGACGAGGCCGCCGCCCGCATCCGGCTGATGCCGGGCGCGGGCGCGCTGGTCGCGACGATGCGTCGAGCCGCGGCGACGACGGCGTTGGTTTCCGGTGGGTTCACCGTGTTTGCCGAGCCGACCGCGCGGCAGCTCGGCTTCGATCGCGTCGTCGCCAACCGGCTCGACATCGCCGATGGGCGTATCGCCGGCACGGTACGGGCGCCGATCGTTACTCGCGACAGCAAGCTCGAAACCTTGCGGGCGCTCGCCGACGAATGCGGCGCGACCCCCGCCGACGCGCTGGCGGTGGGCGACGGCGCCAACGATCTGCCGATGCTGGACGCCGCCGGGCTCGGCATCGCCTTTCACGCCAAGCCGGCGGTCGCCGCGGCCTCGCGCTGGCGCATCGACCATGCCGGGCTGACCGCGCTGCTCTACGCGCAAGGCTACCGACGGGAGGAGATCGTCGAGGGGTAGGCCCGCGCCCGGCCCGAGTTTACCCGGCTTAGCTGTGATCCAGACGCAACGCAACAAAGCGCAGATCGCCTTGACGTTCGACCAGCAACAGGATCGATTTCCGCCCCGATTTCTTCGCGTCGTCGATCTTGCCGGCGACCTGGGTGGTGGTTTTTATCTCTTCCTGGGCGGCTTCCATGATCAGATCGCCGGGCTTCAGCCCCTTCTCGGACGCCGGGCTGTCCTTGGCGACCTCGACCACGACGACCCCCTTGGACTCGTCGGTCAGCGAGAATTTTTCCTTCATCTCGGGCGTGATGTTGGACATGGTTAGCCCGAGCGCGGTGAATAATACCCCGCCCCCTTCCTTTTGAGGCTTCCCCTTCGGCGTGTCCTGGGCGCTCGCCTGCTCGGTTTCGGCGAGCCGGCCGACCTTGACCTGCAGCTTGGTTTCCTTGCGCTTGCGCCACACCGTCACCGGTACGACTTTGTCGACCCGAGTCTCGGCGACGAGGCGCGGCAGATGGCGCATGTCGGCGACCGGCTTGCTGTCAAAGGACAGGATGATGTCGCCGGCCTGAATGCCGCCGGACTGCGCCGGGCCATTGTCGTTGACGCTGGCGACCAGCGCGCCGCGCGGCTTATCGAGACCGAGGCTCTCGGCGATCTCGTCGGTGACCGCCTGGATGCGCACGCCGAGCCAGCCGCGATGCACGGTGTGGTCGGATTCACCGATCAACTCGGCGACGATCGATTTCGCCAGTGCCGACGGGATCGCGAACCCGATCCCGATCGACCCGCCCGACGGCGAATAGATCGCCGTGTTGATGCCGATCACATGGCCGTCCATGTTGAACATCGGGCCGCCGGAATTGCCCCGGTTGATCGAGGCGTCGGTTTGCAGGAAATCGTCGTAGGGGCCGGAATTGATATCCCGCTGGCGCGCCGACAGGATGCCGGCGGTTACGGTGCCGCCGAGCCCGAATGGATTGCCGATCGCCAACACCCAATCACCGACGCGCGCGGCGTCGCTGTCGCCCCAGGTCGCGGCGACCAGCGGCTTGTCGGTCTTCACCCGCAGCACGGCGATGTCGGTCTTGACGTCGCGGCCTAGCAGCTCCGCCTTCAGATTGGTGTTGTCGTGAAGGATGACGGTGATCTCGTCGGCATCGGCGATGACGTGGTTGTTGGTGACGACGTAGCCGGACCCGTCGATGATGAAACCCGACCCGAGCGAGGTCGCCTTGCGGCCCTGCGCCTGCGGCCGCCCGCCGCCGCGCGGGGCGTTATGATCGAAGAACTCCTTGAAAAACTCCTCGAACGGCGAGCCGGGCGGAAGTTTCGGCAATTCGGAGCCGGGGCGCTCGCTGCGCCGCTCCGGCTTCATCGTCTGGGTGGTCGAGATGTTGACCACCGAGGGCAACAGCTTGGCCGCGAGATCGGCGAAGCCGTCGGGCGTGGGGCGCGCGCTTACCGGCTCCACCCACGCCGGGATCCCGATCAGCACAGTGGCGGATGCGGCGAGCGCATAGCGCCTGAGGCTCGATGAAAACAACGACACCTTAACCCGCTCCTTGCAGTGACGGGGGAGTGATCGCGCGACCGCCTTCGGGGATCGTCTCCCGCCGTCTACCGCGGAGATTACGGGAGAAGCGCCCCGCAAGCCAGTTTACTTAACGACGCATCTTTTTCGCGTTAACGGCGCAACAGCCACACCAGCACGACGCCCCCACAAGCCGCGACCAGGCCCGCGACCCGCAACGCCTGGGCCGGCACCGTCGCCGTCCGCGCCGCGACCCGCTTCATCACCTCGGGCACCAACGCGTAGAGGATGCCCTCGATGACCAGCACGAGGGCGAGTGCCGTCCCCAGATCGCGCATCACCAGCGCGGTCGGAGATCGCGTCTGCGTGGCGCTCGATCGGCGCGCCGCTGCAGCGCCGCTTCATCCCTCATGGCGAACGCGGTCCGGGGCTCGGACCCACCGCCGGCGGAACGCTCGGCGCCGCGGTGGGGCCGGCGCTCGGAGCAGGTGCCGCCCCTGGTGCGGCCGCTTCGTTCGCGCCCCGCCAGCCAAAGAAAAAGCGGAAGAAGCCCCCCTCGGGGGTCAGCACGAACGAGGTGCTGTGCCCGTTGAGTGCTTCCCGATACGCCTGCAGCGATCGGTAAAAGGCAAAGAATTCCTTGTCCTGGCCGAATGCGTCCGCATAGATCTTGATCGCTTGCCCATCGCCGTCGCCGCGTATGCGCTGCGCCTCGCGCTGGGCGTCGGCGAGGATAACGGTGCGCTCGCGTTCGGCAGTGGCACGCACGGATTGCGCCGCCTCGGCGCCTTCGCCACGGTATTGCCGCGCCTGCTGCTCGCGTTCGGATTGCATCCGCGCGTAGATCGCCTGGCTGTTTTCCTCCGGCAGATCGGCATGGCGCAGCCGGACATCGACGACCTCAATGCCAAAGGGCTTGGCCTGAACCCCGACATCGTCGCGAATCTGCACCATGATTTGCGCCCGCTTTTCCGACAATATGTCAGACAAGGTGACGTTGCCGAGAACGCGGCGGAGACTGCCGCTGACCAAGGCGGAGAGGCGCGCGCGCACTCCCGCCTCGGAGCTGACGGTCTGATAGAATAGCAGCGGGTCGACAATGCGGTAACGGGTATAGGTGTCGGCGACCAGCCGCTTTTGATCGGATACGATCACTTCCTCGGGGGGGGGCTCGAAATCGAGGACGCGCTTGTCGTAGAACACGACATTCTCGACGAACGGGCGCTTGAACTGCAGGCCAGGGTCACGAATCACCCGGCGCGGCTGGCCAAACTGAAGCACCAGCGCCTGCTCGGTCTGGTCGACGATGAACAGCGAACTCATTGCCCCGATGCCGCCGATCACCAGCAGCACCGCGACGATCGTCAGCAAGCGGCGGCTCATGGCCGGCGCCCCACCGACGGCAGGGCGGGGGCGCCGGGTGAGGCGGCGGGGGGCGTGGGCGCCGGCTTTGGCGCGGTGGGCGCCGCGCCAAAGCCAGGCAGGCTGGGCAACGGCAGATAGGGCAGTACCCCGCCCTGGCCCTCGGCGGCCTTGTCGATGATAACCTTGTTCGAGTTCTTCAGAATTTCCTCCATCGTCTCGATGTAGAGCCGCTGGAGGGTTACATCCTGCGCGACCTTGAAGGCGCGATAGACCGACAGAAACCGGTCGGCATCACCCTGGGCGCCGGCGATGACCTGGGAACGGTAGGCCTCGGACTCCTGACGAATGCGAACCGAATCGCCGCGGGCGCGCGGCAGGATGTCGTTACGGTAGGATTCGGCTTCATTGCGTAGGCGTTCGCGGTCGGCGAGGGCGCGCTGCACGTCGCGGAACGCGTCGATCACCGGTGCCGGCGGATCGACCTTGGCCATCTGCACCTGGGTGATAACAATCCCGGCGCCGTACGAATCGAGGATGCGCTGCAACAGATGCTGGGTCTCGGCCTGGATCTTGCCGCGCCCTTCGGCCAAAGCCGGCGCTATCGGGGTCTCGCCGATAATCTCGCGCATCGCGCTCTCGGCCGCCGATTTCACCGACGCCTCGGGCGCCTTGATGTTGAACAGATAGGATTGGGCGTCCTTGATCACCCAGAAGACCGTGAAATTGACGTCGACGATGTTTTCGTCGCCGGTCAGCATTAGCGCTTCCTCGGGCAATTGCCGTCCACCGCCGCCGCGCAAGGTCGACCCGTCGGCGGCCCGATGGCCGATCTCGGTGCGGTTGATGCGGGTGACGCTCGGGGTCAGCACGGTCTCGATCGGAGCCGGCAGGTGATAGTTGAGCCCCGGCTGGGTGGTGCGGTTGTACCCGCCAAAGCGGAGCACGACGCCGACCTCGTCGGGCAGAACCCGGTAGAACCCGCTGACCAGCCACAATACCAACACGCCAGCGATGGCGATGGCGATGGCGGCCCCGGCGCGGAACCCGCCCGGAAACATATTGCGGAACCGGTCCTGGCTGCGCCGCAGGATTTCCTCGAGATTGGGCGGCTGCGGGCCGCCGCCGCGCGGGCCGGGCGCGCCTCCATTGCCACGACCGCCGCCCCATGGGCCACCGCCGCCGCCTTGCCCGCCGCCGCCTTGCCCGCCGCCGCCTTGCCCGCCGCTGCCACCGCCGCCGCGAGGCCCGGTGCCCCACGGCCCCCCACCCTCACTCTTCCAGATCATCGATCTTGAACCTTCCCGAGGGGCCGCTCATCGCACCGGATCGGATAGAGGGCACCCCCGCGGGTGTTGTCAAGTGTTGCGGCCGCCCCTAAATGCCGTCAATTCTGAGCACCCTAGTCGGAGAAGCGCATGGCCACCGTCACCGAGCGCGAAATTCTCGACGCGCTGGCGCACATTCGCGACCCCGAGAAGGGCGGCGACCTGGTCTCGCTCGGCATGATTTCTGGCATCATCGTCCGCGACGGCAATGTCGGCTTCGCGATCGAGGTCGAGCCCGAACGCGGGCCGCGCCTCGAACCGCTGCGCAAAGCGGCCGAGGCAGCGGTCGAGGCGCTGCCCGGCGTGCTGTCGGTGACCGCGGTGCTGACCGCGGAGGCGAAGCCGCGCGCCGCCGCGCCGCCGCAGCCCGCCCCGGCGCCCGCCGCCGCGGCGCGCGGCGGGCTGGTGCCGGGCTGCAAGGCGATCGTCGCGGTCGCCTCCGGCAAGGGCGGCGTCGGCAAGTCGACCATCGCCGCCAACCTCGCTCTCGCCCTGCACGCCAACGGGCTGGCGGTCGGCGTGCTCGACGCCGACATCTACGGCCCGTCGATGCCGCGCATGCTCGGCATTTCCGGCCGGCCATCGTCGAAGGACGGCAAGATCCTGACCCCGATGCAGAATTACGGGATCAAATGCATGTCGATCGGGTTTCTCGTCCCCGAGGACACCGCGATGATCTGGCGCGGCCCGATGGTGATGAGCGCGCTGCAGCAGATGCTGCGCGACGTCGATTGGGGCGAGCTCGACATCATGATCGTCGACATGCCTCCCGGCACCGGCGACGCGCAGCTCACTATGGCGCAGCAGGTTGCATTGGCCGGCGCGGTCATCGTCTCGACCCCGCAGGACATCGCCCTGATCGACGCCCGCCGCGGCCTCAGCATGTTCACCAAGGTCAACGTGCCGGTGCTCGGCATCATCGAGAACATGAGCTATTTCCTGTGCCCGCATTGCGGCGAACGCAGCGAGATCTTCGCCCATGGCGGCGCCAGGCGGGAGGCTGCCAGGCTCGACACCGAGTTTCTCGGCGAAGTGCCGCTCGACCTGGCGATCCGCGAGACCTCCGACGACGGCAGGCCGATCACCGTGTCGCAGCCGGGCAGCGCGCACGCCCTGCTGTTCCGCGAGATCGCCGCCCGGCTGTGGCAGAAGGTTTCGGGCGACGACGCGCCGCTCAAGACGCCGCCGCGGATCGTAATCGACTAGGTCGAGCCGCCTCGCCTAGAATGTCACTGACGTCCGCACTCCGCCGACCAGCGCGTTGCCGATTCGGCCGGCGGGCAGCAGTGGGTTGGGGATGCCGCCGCCGGGCCTGAGCACGTATTGCAGGGCCGGCTGCACCTGCCACCACGGCGCGAGCTGGATCTGGTAGGTCAGCTCGAACACCGTCTCGCTCGACCGCACTGAGTAGGGTAGCCCGGTGAACAACGCGGTATCGGCGTCGAGCGCGCGCGCCGCCTTGCCAATCCGGGCGTACGCGACGGCGAAGCCGATCGTGTCGCCGTCGCGGCCGAACACGCCCTTATAGGTCACCCCGCCATCGAGATAGAGATCGACGATATTGCGGTCGGTCGGCGCGCCCATCGCGCGGGCGAACACCGAGAGGCCGGTCTCGGCCCTGCCGTCGCGGAACAGGGGCTGGTCTACGATGCCGTAGAAGCTGTAATTGCCGTTGTGCCCCCGTGGCGTGCCGCTGCTCGCGGGACTGGCGAGGGATACGCCGCCGGCATCGAGATGCCGGTCGGCAAAGCGCTCGGAGTTGAGCCAGGCGCCCACCCGGTAGGTGCCGGTAGCGGCGGAGTTTCCCGGGTTGTAGCGGATCTCGGTCAGGGCCAGCACGCCGTCATTGATGCGGAAGGCGGTGCCGGACGCATCCCGTCGCTGCGGGTCGCCGTCGCCTTTGCCGGCGGGATCGCCATTAAACACCCCGGCAAACAGGGTCAAATCCTCGTTCGCATCGACCCTGAACCGGACCGCCGGCGTACCCAGCGGATAGCCCGGACCGCCCGAGGGCAGATCGGTCCCCGGCAGGGTCGGCCAGCCGAACGCCCCGTTGACGAACACCCGCGCGGTGCTGGAGATAATGAACTCCTGCCCGGCGCTCTGCTCGCCAATCCTGATCCGCAGCCAATCGCCGATGCGCTGCTCGTACCACAGTTCGAACAATCGGGTCGTGCGCGTCGCCTCGATCCCGCTCATCGTGCTGAGATTGGCGAGATTGTTGGCGCTGAGCCCGCGGCCGTGAATCTGATAGGCGCGCGCAAAGACGACGCCGCGCCAGTGAAAATAAGGGCGGAAATCGACGCCGAAATTGATGTCGGTCAAGCCCTCGTAGATCGCGCCCCGGCGGATGCCACCGCTGACATTGCCCAGCACTTCGCTGGTCTCGACGAGGTTGAAGGTAACGCCGTACTGCGCCATCCACGGCCGCAACCCGCCGAGTTCGCCGAGCAGCGCCTTGCGCGTCCACGGATCGTCGGGCGCCCCGGACTTATCGCCGTCGGCGGCCCGCGGCTGTCCGCCGGCCACGGCCATCGCGACCAGCACGCAAGCCCACAGCGCGAGGCCGGGGGATATCAGCGAATGTGCTAGCGCCATTGCCGGTCTCGATGGCCGCGGAGGGTTTGCGCGACCGGACGGAGGCCGCGTCAGCCCGCCGCTCGCACCTCGACGACATCCTGGGCGAAGATCATGTCCTCCTGCCCGATCAGCTCCTGATCGCGCGGCGACGACAGATAGCGCGCGAACACCCAAACCCCGTCGGCCGGGTTGTCGACGATCTCGGCCTCGGCGCCGTCGATCAGCACGATCCGCGTGCCCGCCGGTAGGTCGCGGATGTTGATCGGGCCGCTCATTCGGCGGCCGCGCTGCGATCGTTATGGCGCCAGGTGGCGAGCTCGCTCCAGCTGTCGGCCTCCATGAACTCGGCCCAGCGTCGGTACAGGTTGCGCATCGGCTCTTCGCTCGCTTGCGCCGCGGTCAGATCGATGACCCGTCCGGGCATCTTGAGCCCCTCCCATTCGTAATCTTCGACCGCCTGCCCGAGCCCCATCTCATACGTATAGGGGTGGCGCCGGGCGATCGTTCCGCGGCTAGCGGAATGGGCGTAGTTCCAGTTTTCCATGTCGTCCTGCTCGGTCATGCCGGCCGGGCCGGAATAACGAATGTAATAGTCGCGCAGGAAGTTCTTGACCTCTTGCGGCGCATCGCGATCGACAAAGAAGAATCGCCACACCTCGGTCTGATGCGCGCTCCGCGGATGCCACACCGCGAGCGTGCGCGGTTGGCGCGGCAACAGCGCGAGGTTGGGAAAGATCTCGCCCGGCGCCCCGATGAGCCGGCTGTTGACGCCGGGGCGACGCCGCCGTTCGTCCTCGCAATGGCGGAAATACTCCGCGACCTCGGGTGAATTCTGATAGGCGGCCTGCGGCTGGCGGTCCTTCGGCAGCACATAAGTGATGGTCTGGTGGCCGCGATCGGGGATGGCGACGTGCAATTTTCGGCTGGCGTCGAGCTCGCCGTAATCGCGGCGGCTTCGCCCGCTCGGCCCGGCACCGACGAGGTCGACCGAGCGGTGGCTGATATTGTGATAGCTGTCGCCGCTGAAATTCTCCGCCGGAAACTTCCAGTTGCACGGGATCAGCCATTTCTGGACACCGCCGAGAAGCTCCGCTTGGCCTTCGCGCCCGTCCCAGCCGTCGAGGGTCAGGTCGAGATAGCGGGTGAAATCGCCGAGATATTCGAGAAACGGCGGCGCGGCGGGGGCCCA
>Ga0209726_10008591_pt1 | contig 10920 bp, 10 predicted proteins | sample Subgrocontami54m_FD_187453 | JGI IMG/M metagenome (GOLD analysis project Ga0209726, IMG submission 187453) | Subsurface groundwater microbial communities from S. Glens Falls, New York, USA - GMW46 contaminated, 5.4 m (SPAdes) (version 3) | ecosystem: Environmental > Aquatic > Deep subsurface >... | reverse complement strand
CCTGCTGCTCCATCATGAAGGAGCCGTCGCCGGTGACGCAGATCACCCGCGCGTCGGGGCGGCCGAGTTTGACGCCCATGGCCGTGGCGAGCGCCGTGCCGATGGCACGGAACTCACCGGCGTGAATGATCGGTGTCACCGCGTCGATGCCGCGCAGCGTGTCGCCGGTCAGGCCCGCGGTCGTCAGGATTTCTTTCCCCGTGAGCAGCTCATTCAGAGCTTTCATAACGGATTCGTGGGTCAAACCTTCTTTGGCGGTTCTTTGTTCGAGATCGTTTTTCCATGCCTGTTTGGCTTGTTGGATCTCCTGCGCTCTTGCGCCGCTCTCAGCGGCCTTTGGTTGACGGCTCTTGACGTCGTCGATGATCGCGCGCAGGGCAACTTTCGCGTCCGCTTGGATCGACAGTTCGGTCGGATAATTGCATCCCAGCTCGCCGGCGTCGGTGTCGATCTGAATGATCTTGGCGTGCTCGGGAATTATTTTATGGCCAAAGCCTGCCGTCGTGCCTTCGCTGAATGTCGCGCCAAGGGCAAGAATCAAATCGGATTCAAGAACAAACTTTCGCGAGTAAGGCCGGCCGCCGAAAGCGAGGCAGCCCAGCGCGAGCGGATGATTTTCCGGGAAGACGCCTTTGGCGGTGTAGCTGACCGCGACAGGAAGCGACAACAGTTCAGCAAGCTCGCGCACTTCCTCGCGCGCTCCGGCCCAGTCGACGCCGGTGCCGGCGAGCACAACTGGCGTGCGGGCTTGAAGCAAGAGATCGACGGCCTTGGCGGCGACGCGAGCATCCATCGCCGGCGCGACGGGATCGGCGGTCGGCGCGAAGCTCAGCGGTTCCGGGAGATGCGCATGCTGAAGATCTTCCGGAATAATTAGAAACACCGGTCCCTGCCGCCCGCGTGTCGTCTGACGAAACAGCGAATCCAACAGCGAGCCCAGCTCTTCGACTCGTTCGAGTTTCGCGCTCTGCTTGGTGATCGGCTGAAACAGCCGGACATGCTCCATGCCGTGAAACGACGACCAGGCTCCCTTCGCCGACGCGGCGGTGCCGATGTCCGACGAAATCACGAACATCGGTACGGATTCCTTATACGCCTGCGCGACCGCCGTCACGATGTTGGTCGCGCCGCCGCCTGCCGAGACCAGGCAGACGGCCGGTTTCTTCGTCGCTCTGGAATAGCCGAGAGCCATGTTGCCGGCGCCGCCTTCATGCTGGGCATTGACGAAGCGCATGTGCGGCCGCTTGGCGATGGCGTCGCCGATGGCAAACGAAGTGTGCGCCAGAACGCCGAAGACATGGCGCACGCCCTTTGAGCTAAGATATTCGACTACCGTTTCCGCAACGTTCGTTTCGGTCATGGGGGTCCTCCTCGGACGATAGGTTTGAATACAACTACAATGCTGGGTCATTGTCCGTCATTGGGACAAAAGACTCCTTACCGTGAACAGCGATCGATGGTACAGCTCATCTGACTATTCGAATTAGCTCACTCCTGTCAAGCAACAGGATTGGGATCGGACGCGGGGGTGATGGAGTTTCGGAGTGTAGGGAAGTCCTGAGCGCAACTATCCCTCCTTGTTCCCCCTTTCGGCAAATTCTGTTATCATTGAGCTTCCTTACTATGAATACACAGGTCTACCAAGGTCGAATCGTGGATAAGCCCTGGGGGTATGAGCTCATTTGGGCTCATACGGATCGCTACGTGGGAAAGGTTCTGCACATCAAGAAGGGTGAATCCCTCAGTTACCAGTACCATCGGGTCAAGGATGAAACCGTCCGGCTCTTGTCGGGGTCCATGGATATGGATCTCGAGAGCGACGGTGTGAAAAGTAGAATTAATCTAAAGCCGGGCGAATGTCTTCATATCGTTCCCGGCATGAAGCACCGGATGATCGCCGTCGAGGATTGCGATGTTCTCGAAGTATCGACGCCCGAACTGGACGACGTCGTGCGGTTGGAAGATCGCTACGGCCGCGTGGAAGGCGATAAGCGCTGACGCCGGAGCAAGACTTAGACGACATGGACTCATCGCTAAACCTAGCTGGCCGATTGATTGAACAGCGACTCCTCTCCGAAGAAGAGCTGGAGCGTGTCATGAAACTCCATCAGGAGCAGGATGCGCCGTTGATCCGTATGATCGTCGAGCTCGGCTTCGTGTCCGAAGACGATCTCTTGCCGGTGATGCGGGATCACTTCGGCCTTCCTTTGATCTCGCTTAAAGACATGCCCAACACGCCGTTACCCATCGAGTTTTCCGACAGCGTGGCGGAGTTTTGCAAGCATGCCCGGATGGTGCCGGTGAAGATCGAGCAGCGGGAGCTGCAGGTCGCGGTGACCGATCCGACGGACCTGTCTCGCCTGCATGCTTTGGAGCTCGCCACCGGCCTGCACGTCAAGCCGGTATTGGCGAAGGAAAAGGATATCAACACGAGAGCGGAGAGCCTTTTCGGCGCCGCCCGCAACGGCGATGATTCCTCCTTGGTCGCCCGTGAAATCGAAGGCGCCGTGGACGACGAGGATGTCTCCCACCTGCGCGACCTGGCTTCCGAGGTGCCGGTCATTCGCATGGTGAATCAGATGCTGCTGCGGGCTTTGGAAAGCCGGGCTTCCGACGTTCATATCGAGCCTTTCGAAAACCAACTTAAAATAAGGTACCGCATCGACGGCATCCTGCACGAGGTCGAACCGCCGCCGCGCCAACTCAAGGCCGCGGTCATTTCGCGCTTGAAGGTGCTCGCGCAGTTGAACATCGCCGAGCGCCGTTTGCCGCAGGACGGACGCATCAAGATCCGGCTGTCGGGCAAGGACGTCGACCTGCGCATCGCCACGGTGCCGACGCTCTACGGCGAGAGCGTCGTGATCCGCTTGCTCGAGCGCGGCCAGATCTTCACCGAGTTGGAAAGTCTCGGGTTCCCGCAGTCGATTTTGGGCCAATTCAACGCGATGATCGCCAGGCCCCACGGGATGATCCTGGTCACGGGTCCCACCGGCAGCGGCAAGACCACCACGCTTTACGGCGCGCTGCAAAAGATCAACGATCCGGGTAAAAAAATCATCACCATAGAAGATCCTGTCGAATACCAGCTCGGCGGGGTCAACCAGATTCATGTCAAGCCGCAAATTGGCCTGACCTTCGCCAACGGTCTACGTTCCATCGTGCGCCAAGATCCCGATGTGATCATGGTCGGCGAAATCCGCGACTCGGAAACCGCGGAGATCGCGGTTCAAGCGGCGCTCACGGGGCATCTGGTGCTTTCCACCTTGCACACCAACGACGCTGCCGGCGCGGTGTCGCGGTTGCTGGAGATGGGGGTGCAGGACTACCTTCTATCGTCATCTCTTCTCGGCGTGCTGGCGCAACGTCTGGTGCGCCGGCTCTGCGCTACCTGCCGCAAACAAACGCCCTTCGCCGGTTTTAGCGCCAGCGATCCTGAATTGAGACCGACAAGCGGTGAGCCGCTGCAAAACGTCTGGGAAGCGGTCGGGTGCGAGGAGTGCGGGGGAACCGGTTATCTCGGACGCGTCGGCATTTTCGAGCTATTGGCGGCGAGCCCCGAGATCTGCAAAATCATCGTGCAGCGCGCCGATGCGGGAACGATCCGCAACGCCGCCGTGCGCCAGGGTATGCGATTACTTAGAGACGATGGTTGGGACAAGGTGCGCCGGGGGGTTACGACTTTGGCGGAGGTTTTGCGGGTGACGAGGGAAGAAGGCTAGGGGAATTTTGGATTTTAGATTTTCGATTAACGGACGGAAAACAAAAGCGGCCGAGTAATTGGCGCTCCATGCTCTGGTATTCCCAATCCAAAATCGGCAATCCAAAATCCAAAATGGGGCGGGGTCTAAAAGGGTAGGGTTGAGAGTGGCTTTTTATCAGTACCGGGCCGCGGACCATGCGGGAAAGATCGTCGAAGGCGTGATCGAAGCCGAGGCGGAGCAGAGCGTGGTGCGGCGGCTTCACGAGATGGGCTGCACCCCGCTACGAATCGCGCTGCCGGGCGATCGTGCCACCGCCGAGAAGCGGGCCCTCAAGCCGCTTTTTAGCAGGCGTAAGGTCAGCCAATCCCAGCTTCTGCAATTTACCCGGGAGCTTGCCACCTTGCTCGCCGCCGGCCTGCCGCTCGATCGCAGCCTGTCGATGCTCGGCAACCTTGCCCAGGGAGAGGAGTTCACCAAGGCCCTGGGCATGATCCTGGAATCGGTGCGCGCCGGCAAGTCGCTCGCAGCTTCCATGGGCGAGCATGGCGAAATATTTCCCAAGCTTTACGTCAACATGATTCGCGCCGGCGAGGCCGGCGGTATCATGGAAGGCGTGCTGCGCTACCTCGCCGAATATCTGGAAAGCTCCCAGGCGCTCAGAGAGGAAATCAAGTCGGCCTTGATCTATCCGCTCATCCTGATCGGGGCGTCGGGTGTTTCGTTGATCGTGCTGTTCGTTTACGTGGTGCCGCGCTTCTCGACCATGTTCAAGGACAACGCCAAAGCGCTGCCGTTTATGACCAAAGTCGTCATCGAGTTCAGCAACCTGCTGACCCAGTATGGCTGGATGCTGTTGCTCGCGTTGATCGCGGCGGCGGCCGGCGCGGTTTACTACTGGCGCACTCCAGAGGGACGCGCCGAGTGCGACCGGTTCTTTTTGCGCGCATGGCTTTTCGGCGACCTGGTGCGCAAGTTCGAGACCGCGCGTTTCGCGCGCACGCTCTCGGCGCTGCTGCGCGGCGGCGTGCCGCTGCTCGAAGCGCTCGGCACCGTGCAGGGTGTGGTTGGCAACCGTTTGCTGGCGCGCGCCATCGGGCAAATTCAGGTCCGGGTGCGCGAAGGCAAAGGCATGGCGCGGCCGATGGGAGAGAGCGGACTCTTCCCGCCGCTCGCGCTCAATATGATCGCGGTGGGGGAGGAGACGGGCAAGCTGGACGGCATGCTCGCCGAAGTCGCCGGGTTTTACGACCAGGAGGTCAAGCGCACTACTAAAAGGTTAACTTCCTTAATGGAGCCGGCATTGATCCTGGGGATGGGGTTGGTGATCGGCATCGTCGTCATCTCCATGCTGCTGGCGATATTTAGCATCAATGATTTACCTTTTTAAAAACAACAGAAATAGAGACAGAGAGATGAGAAACAAGAAGCAGAGAAGTTTTGCGGCACAACTCGCCGATTCGAAGGGCTTCACGCTCGTCGAGCTGATCGTCGTCGTGATCATTATCGGTCTGCTCGCCGGACTGGTGCTGCCGCAATTTATCCGTCAGGAGGAAAAAGCGAAGCTCAAGGCGGCGCAAGCTCAGATCGAGCTGCTCGGCACCGCGCTGGACACCTTTCGCCTCGACGTGGGGCGCTATCCGAGCACGGACGAGGGCCTGCAGGCGCTGCGGCAAAAGCCGGGAACGCTGGATCGCTGGGACGGCCCTTATCTTAAAAAGGATCTGCCGCAGGATCCCTGGGGAAAACCGTACGTGTACAAGAGCCCCGGCGATCATGGCCCATATGACATCGTCTCCTATGGCGCCGACAGCGCGCCGGGCGGCGAAGGGGACAATCGTGACCTCACCAGCTGGTAGCCCGGCTCACGGCTTTACCCTCATCGAACTGATGTTAGTCTTGATGCTGATGGGGATTGCGAGCGTCATCGTTTTGCCCAACATCGAGAAGGGTATGCAGGACCGGGAGGTGAGGCGCAGCGCCCTGGGCTTGGCGGCGGCGGCGCGCAACCTGCGCAGCCGGGCCATCGACGAGGGGATGCCGCAGCTTCTCGTTCTCGATATCGAGCAAAATAATTATCGGGCGGCGCGCGGCGCCGAGGTCCATCTTCCGGCGGACGTGAAATTTGCCGCGGTCGTGGGCGGCGAAATCCTCGACGGTGAGGCGCGCCAATTCGTTTTCTTCCCCAACGGGAGCAGCCACGGGGGGTCCATCGCCTTATCTGGTGGCCACGGAATCTCCTATGCGATCCGCCTGGAACCGCTCACGGGAAAAATTCAAGTGGTTCCGGGCGAAAAATCGTGAAGCATATGAAACCCTGCGGCGCGTGGCAGCGCGGATTTACGCTGCTCGAGGTATTGGTGGCGATGACGATCGTCAGTCTCGGCGTCGTCACCGTCGTCGAGGTCTTTTCTATGGGGCTTCGCTTGGGCTCCCGCAGCGCAGACCAGACCGAGGCGATGACCTACGGCCGCCAGGTCATGGATGATTTCCTCGTCACCAGCAAACTGGAGCAGGGCTCCGAGCAGGGATCGCTCCAGGACGTGGGCAGATGGAAAGTGTTTGTGCGGCCGGCGGAAAACCCGTCCGCCGATCCGTCATTGTCGAGCGCGTGGGAACTCAAAGAAGTAGCCATGGAGCTGCGCCTGAGCGATGCGGGGCGGGAGCGTCTCGTGGAGTTGAAGACCCTACGCTTGACCAAAAAAAAATAGCGGCCATGGCGCGCGCCTCAAAAAATTCATGGAGTCCCACGGACAAGTCCGTGGGACGGAATCCTGAGCGGGAGGCCCCGGCCAAGGCCGGGGCTGGAGTCGAAGGGTCGAACGCCGGATTTACCCTCATCGAGGTCGTGCTCGCCTTGACGATCTTCGCCTTGATGGGCGCGATTCTTTACGGCGCGTTGTCCCTCGGCCAAAAAGCGGTGGAGAGAAGCCAGTTGAGCTTCGAAAAGAATCAGCAACTGCGCGCCTTCGCGGACCTGATGGGAAGCTATGTGCGCTCCTCTCATCCCTATCGGGCGACGCCGCAGGATCCGGCGATCTATTACCAGGGTGAGGAGGAACAGTTGTCTTTTGTCTCGGCATCTTCGCTCGCTTTGGGCGGACGGGGAATGGCGCTGGTGCGCATTTCCTGGCAAGAGGGGGAGAGCGGCGCGGGGACTTTGACCTTATCGGAGGAGCTGCCGGTTCGGATTGGCGAGGAGGGCGGGACTGGTGGCCAGCGCAACAGTGTTGTCTTACGGGAAGGGATTAAACAACTCCGCTTCGCCTATCTTGATCCCCAGAGCGACGGCGAACAGTGGGAGGATCGCTGGGTTGCCGAGGAACGTAAGGTACTGCCGCGAGCGGTCAGACTCAGCTATCGCACGGAGGCGGGCAAAGAAGTCCGCTGGACCTTTCCCGTCATGGTGAGCCTGCTGTCGCAATGAGGCTTGAATTGAAAATTCTTCTGCGATCGATCCTTCGACGCGAGCCCCGACCTCAGCCGGGGGCTCTTGCTCAGGATTCCGCCCCGCAGGCTTTTCCGCGGGGCTCCATCGGTCTGGCGAATCAGCGCGGCGTCGCCCTGCTCGTGGTGCTGTGGGTCTTTATATTTTTGTTCGTGGTTGCGTTCGACTTCAGCGCGTCGGTGCGCGATGAAGCCTCGGCCGCGCATCGCTACGGTGACGAAACCCAGGGCTATTATCTGGCGTTGGCGGGGTTCGAGCGCGCTCTCTTTGACTTTCTGCAACAAGCTCCGAGCGGTCGAGGACAGCAGAGTCAAGCGCTCGCGGACCTGTTCGCCGGCACCTGGACCGATGGCCCGGCGGGCAGCGGTTACCGGTTTCGGTTGGTCGACGAAGGGGGTAAGATCAACATCAACCGGATCGATGAAACTAAGCTCAGGAGCATCTTTACCAACTTGGGAATAGAAGAGCCGCGCCGCACCATTCTCGTTGACTCGATCATGGATTGGCGCGACCCCGATGATCTCCATCGTATCAATGGAGCGGAAAGCGATTACTATCAATCGTTGCCGACCTCCTATAGCGCCAAGAACGGCCTTTTCGATACGGTGGAGGATTTGCTCTGGGTTAGGGGAGTGACCACGGCGCTTTTTTACGGCGTCAGCGAAAACGCCACCGCGCCCGAGGGTGAGACCATCGTCGGCTTGAAACAGTTATTTACCGTCGACAGCCCCAACGACCGGGTCAATCTGCGCACCGCATCGGCGGAGGTGATCCATGCAGTTACGGGCATCGATATGAAAAAGTGTCAGCAGTTTGTCGAAGAGCGAAAAAAACTTTCCGACAAGAGCCTGCCGGACTTGCTCGCTCTGCTCGGCGGCGGAACGGGAGACCCCAGGCTGCAGAATTTCGTGTTTACCAATCCCTCGGTGGTATCCGTCGAAGCCGAGGGGCAGCCCGCCGAATCCCGAGTGCGCCGCCGGGTGCGCGGCGTGGTGCGGGCAGCCGGCGGCCAGGCACGCTTCGAAATCGTCAGATGGATCGATCGGGATAACCAAGCATCCGGAGCAACCAGCGGTGAAAATAAGTAACCGAGTGACCTAGTGGAACAATTCAACGCAATGCCATCGTCGGGCGCGTTCTCCCCCTCCAGAGTTCACCTTTCGTCACCAGGCTGTTGGCGCTTTACCTGGAACCATGAATACTCCGGGCCAAAAAGGTAGTGGCAAGAAACCATGATCGCTCCCCCCTGGATAAATAATCTTTTCCGCGCGGACTTTCTCCGCAGCGTGGGTCTCTATATCATGCGCGACCGCCTGGTGCTTGTGCGCATGCGCAAGAACTTCATGAGGCTTTCCCTGGTCGAGCAGGAAGATCGCAATCTACCGCTGGGCGAAAGCCAGCAGGCGATCTCCGAGCTGACCGGATGGATCGCCGAAGACGTCAGAGAAATCGCCCTGAAGGCCGAAAGCGAATCCCGCGAGCGCGCGTTCAAGCAGGCGGTCCTCTCGCTCCTGCCCCATTTCAAGGCCGGCAGGGACTCGTTGTTTGTTTGCGTGCCGCAAGAACTGGCGATCGTTCAGCAACTGTTTTTGCCGCTGGCTGCGGAAGCCAACTTGTCCCAGGTGCTCGAATACGAGATCGAACGGCAGTTGCCGTTTCGCCGCGAGGATATTTTTTACGATTTTGTTCCGATGGGGAAGCGGGGAGACAAAATCGGCGTGTATCTGTTGGCGATTCCGAAAAAATCCCTCGCCGGCCTGCTCGGCGTATTGGAGTCATTCGGCATTCGGCCCCGAGGTGTGGAGACCACCGTTACTGCGATGGCCAACTTCCTGCTTTTCTGCAAGGGAGATTTTTCGGGATCCGCTGCGGTCATCGGCGGCCATGAACATGATTGGGAACTGATCGGTATCCAAAACCAGCCCAATGGCTGGCGGCCGACGCCTCAATTGCTCTTCTCGCATCGGGTGCCGCAATCGGCATGGGCGCAAGGCCCGGTAAGAGAATTACTGCGCGAATGTCTCGAGCGTTCGCCGGAGCTTTACGGTTGGGGCGACGTCGATGAACTGTTTCGCTCGGCCCATCTCGAGACACCGCCCTATGTGGATCTGGTGGCCCTCGGCAGCGAACGCCTGATGGGAGGCCGGGCGATCACTCATAGCTATTATTTGCCGGCCCTCGGGGCGGCCCTTCGCGGCGTGCGTGAAGCGCCGTTAGTCAGGGGAACGCTGCGCGAGCAAGGAGCCGTTGACCCGGGGTGGAAGACGTTTTCGCGCCTCAATATCATCTTGCTCGCGTTGGTACTGCTCGCGTCGATCGGCTGGGTCGCGAGTTTTGCCGTCAAAGATGAGCTGCGCCTGCGCCAGTTGCAACAAGAAAATCAAAAACTCGAGCCGACGGTGACGGCGTTGCGACGGGAAGAGAGCGAATTGGCCCGGCTGCGCAAGGAATTGACCGTGCTGACGGATCTCGACCGCCGCAAGGGCGAAATCCTGCGCGTCCTCGACGAGCTTACCAAGCTGGTGCCCACCAACGCTTACCTGTCCAATTTTCGCTTTCGGGATCAAAATCTCGAGGTTCAAGGCAATGCCGAGAACGCCTCCGCGTTGATTCCAATATTGGAGCGATCGCCGCTGCTCGAAAACGTCGGCTTCACAGCGCCCTCCAACCGTGGCCGTGACAACCGCGAAACTTTTTCGCTCAAGGCCAGTCTGGAAAAAACCAAAGTCGAAAAGGCGGACGAGAAGGCGGTGATGCCGCTCGAAAAGGCAGTGAAGCAAGACGAGAAGGCGATGCAGCCCAATGAGAAGGCAGTGAAAGCGGAAGAAAAAGCGGTAAAGCCGACTGAGAAAACTGCGAAGCCATGAAGCGCATTTGGGAAAGACTCTCGCGCCGGGAGCGAGGACTGGTGGGCGCGACCCTTGCGATCCTGATCATTCTCTTGGCGCGGCAGTTTGTCATTGGGCCCTATCTTGAGCGTCGCGAATGGGTGAAGAGCCAACTCGAATTGCAGCCGCAGTTGCTGGAAAAGAACCTGCGCTATCTCGCCCGCAAGGACGAGTTTGCCGCCGGCCTTGAAGCCGCGCGCAATGAGATCAAAGCCCGGGAGCCTAAACTGTTGACCGGTGATACGCCCTCGGTCAGCGCCTCGGACCTGCAAGACACGGTGCAAAATTTGGCCGTCAAAGGCGGTACGCAGGTCATCACCACGAGAGTGCTCAATCCGGACACGGTGGGATCATTTGCCAAAATCGCCATTCAGATGGAGATCGGCGGCCAGATCGACCAGATCGCCAATCTCATGAGGGCCATCGATACGTCCCCTAAGCTGCTCGTCGTAGACGAAATCAATGTGCGCTCCCTGTTTCGGCCGGTGGGAATACCCCAGCCGCAGGTCGTCCCCCAGGTCGCGATTCAGAATCTCCGCGTCAGCCTTACCGTCGCCGGCTACGCCCGCGCCCAGCCTCCCGCACCCGATAAAACCGAAACCCCAGCCGCCAAAAGTAAGAGTGGCGCTCAGTAGGTCTCCGTAGCGCGCTGCTCCGATCTTTTTGCTCCCCAGTCCCGAGGTCGTTCCGGGCACTGTCGTCACCAAATACATCCGCGTCGGCAACAAGACCCTTGCGGCCAAGAAGGGGATCATACGCAAAAGCATTGATAAGAGGGCGCGGTCGTGCATACTGAGGGCATACCAATTAACATGGCTCCCACATATGACCCTCGATCCACTCGCAGCTCTCGCGCTCTTTTTACCCGACAAAGCACTGGCACATT
>Ga0209726_10008586_pt1 | contig 10923 bp, 11 predicted proteins | sample Subgrocontami54m_FD_187453 | JGI IMG/M metagenome (GOLD analysis project Ga0209726, IMG submission 187453) | Subsurface groundwater microbial communities from S. Glens Falls, New York, USA - GMW46 contaminated, 5.4 m (SPAdes) (version 3) | ecosystem: Environmental > Aquatic > Deep subsurface >... | reverse complement strand
GCTGAGGCATGACGTTGCTCCTGTCGGTGAAATGCTGCGATTATACGGCCTGGGCTGGCGTGTTGTCTGGCTTCTCTACGTTTAACCACTCCATGGGAAGAGCGGTCTCCATCTCCCAGTGGTAGGTCTTGCGATGGCGTTCCTCGTCGGCATAGATAACCTCAATGTGGAGGCGCCGGTCGCGAAGGGGGTCAAAGAGCGGCAGCTTCTGTCCTGGGCCTGGAAGGTCAGCCTTGCCATGCGGGTAGAGGATGGGGAAACGGAACTCCACTTGGGCGTTGGACTCTACGGCGGTGACAACGACCCTGCAGTTCCAGGCCACACCATTGCCGGCATTCTCTAGCCTCAGGCCCGGAGCTTCGCCTTTGTCCCGCATCCAGGCGTACAGCGTAGGGCGCGAGGTTAGGCGGTAGACCTGGTAGGTGAGAAAAAGGTAATAGGCTTGGATGACGGCAAGAAAGGCGAGGACTATTGTGCCTAGGCCCTGCATGATGGTGGCCCACTCGGTGACAGAGAACAGCATCGTAGCTCCTTTGAGAGGGTATAATAGGGGCCTCTTTTGCAATTCAACGCGAGGTTAAGGGATGCTCCAAGAGATTCTAGACCTGCTGAACGCATACCTGCTAGGGGAAGTACCCTTGGAATTGCTGGAAGGTTGGCTCTCCGGCAACCTTGACCAGATACTGGAGGAGGGTGATTGGGACGCCACAGTCATGGTGGACAGCCTGGACGCGGACATCGCCGAGATGAAGCGCGGCGACCTTGACGAGGCGGGCTTCAAGGAGCGCGTACAAGAGAAGGCTGCCATGCTGCAAAAGGCCCTGGAGGGAGTGTAGGCTACGTCGGACCAGCCGGATTGCCTAGGAGGGGAGAATGCAAAGCTTGATGCAGTCGCCCCTACGCGGTCTTTCTGGGCCCCGATTCCGTAAGGGGCAAAATGGCCACACGCCCGATCCCCTTGCATCAACTGCGACATCGCCTTAGTGTATTGTCCAACAAAAGCTACAAGGAATTGAAAGGAATAGCCACATGACCAGCAAGATCGTCAAGGTTGACATGCTCAAGTACAAGACCATTGAAATACCCAAACTGACCCGTGGGATAGCCAAGGACAGCACCGAGCTGATAGGGAATACTCCTCTGGTGCGGCTCAACCGCGTCACCCAGGGCTGCGTAGCAGAAGTTGTGGCAAAACTGGAGTCCTTTAACCCACTGTCCAGCGTGAAGGACAGGATTGGTGTTGCCATGATTATGGAGGCCGAGGAGCAAGGCCTTATCAAGAAAGATACGGTCATTGTGGAGCCTACCAGCGGCAATACGGGCATTGCCCTGGCCTTCGTCTGCGCGGCTCGGGGCTATAGACTCATTCTGCTGATGCCTGAGACCATGTCGGTAGAGCGCCGCCAGCTTCTGAAGGTCCTTGGAGCAGAGTTGATCCTGACGCCTGGAGCCGAAGGGATGCCTGGGGCCATCCGCAGGGCGGAGGAAATGGCAGCCCAGAACAAAGGCTACTGGATGCCGCAGCAGTTCAAGAATCCCGCGAACCCGGAGATCCACCGCCTGACCACTGCCGAAGAGATTTGGCGTGATACGGGCGGTCGCGTAGACATCGTCGTATCCGGCGTGGGCACTGGGGGCACGATAACAGGGATCGCGGAAGTGATCAAGGCGCGCAAGAAGGATTTCAAGGCTATTGCCGTGGAGCCTACCGCGTCGCCCGTGCTTTCGGGCGGCAAGCCTGGTCCGCACAGGATACAGGGCATAGGCGCCGGCTTTGTGCCAGGCGTGCTGGACATGAAACTGGTAGACGAGGTCGTCCAGGTTTCCAACGATGACGCCGGCATATTCGCGCGCAGGTTGGCTAAGGAAGAGGGCATCTTGGCAGGCATTTCTTCCGGAGCGGCGACATGGGTCGCTCTGGAGGTAGCCAAGCGGAAGGAAAACGCCGGCAAACTCATTGTGGTGATATTGCCGGATACTGGAGAGCGCTACTTGTCCACCTGGCTATTCCAGGAGGGCTAGCGCGACCTGGAAGCACTAGCAGGTTGCGGGAAAAGGGGAGTGCAGAGGGGCAAAGCCCCTTTGCCGGGAGTCTGAGGGTGTCCCTCAGATATAAATTCTTCCCCCTTCCTTTCATCAAAGGGGCCACGGGGGTGGTGAAAAAGAGTTTTTCAGCACCCTGCTAAAAGGGGGGACATCCGATGGCAACACGCCAGATGTTCCCCCCTTTGTGAAGAAGAGGCACGGCCTTGTTCAAGACCATCCGAGAGGACGTTCACGCATTCTTTGAGAAGGACCCCGCGGCGAGGTCAACCTTAGAGGTCATTACCTGCTACCCCGGTCTGCACGCTGTTTGGTGTCACCGTGTGGCGCATTGGCTGTGGCGGCACAAGCTTTACTGGCTGGGCAGGCTTGTTTCCCACTTCAGCCGTTTCTTCACCCAGATTGAGATTCATCCAGGGGCGAGGATAGGCAGGCGATGCGTCATAGACCACGGCGCCGGCGTAGTCATCGGCGAAACCGCGGAGATCGGCGACGACGCCCTGATCTATTCGGGCGTCGTGTTCGGCGGCACAACACTGGAAAAGGTGAAGCGGCACCCCACCGTCGGCAACGGCGTGTCCATTGGCGCGGCGGCGGTCCTGCTCGGGCCTATCAAGATAGGAGACGGGGCGGTCATTGGGGCGAACTCCGTGGTGACAAGAGACGCGCCTCCGAACAGCACCGTCGTTGGCGTGCCAGGCCGAATAGTCTCGGAGGAAGGAAGGCCCGTTTCGGACATCCGGCACGAAAGGCTGCCCGATCCGGTGGCAGAGGCCATCAGCCACCTGATGGCCGAGGTTGAGTTGCTGAAGGCGCGGCTGCCCCAGGTGGAAGGCCAAGAGCTTGTCCCACCTGCCCCCGAGGAGGCAGCGCGGCAACAGCGTCTGGAGCACATCTTCCAATCGGGGGAGGGCATATAAGGGGAGGATGAGGTTGAAGGGCCTTGGCCAATTGAAGAGCGGCTTGAAGGTGAGGGAAGGATACATGAATGTCGTAGTTGTTCAACCTAATTCAGACTTCTTGGTTGACGTAATAAAACTGTGGCGGGCCAACAGTAAAACGTTGGGACCCTTGCCTGAAGGTGCTTTCGACGAGGAAGCATCAGACGGTCGCATTCTTGCCGCAATTGATCCTAACGAGAGACTAATAGGTTATCTTTCCTACAATGTATCTAACCTACGAGCTAAGATTGTGCATCTATGCATTGCCAGTGGATCCAGAAGAACAGGAGCTGCCCGTGCGCTCCTAACCAGTCTGGAGGAAAGAACCCCTAATCTGAGGGGCATGTATTTGGATTGTAGAGACAGCTATGATCTCAACAGATTTTGGCCTCAGTTGGGGTTTCAGGTTGTAGGCAAAAGGTTGGGGAGAGGGGCCAAGCCTAAAGAATTAACAAGGTGGCTTAGAGATTACGGTCACCGTACACTCTTTGATTATGGTCGGCTCCAGCTTCAAGAAAACATCCAGGAAGACATTGCCATTGACATGAACGTTTTCCTAGATTTGGTTGAAGAGCGGCGTGATTCAGAGGAAGCTCACGCCCTTGAAGCTGACTGGTTGGCAGGCCAAATACGGCTGTGTGTTACCCATGAACTCATGAACGAAATAGAAAGAGATAGCGACGCTGTACGGAAACAAAGACGACGGAGTCTTGTCTCAGGATTTGAGCAGGTGCATGGCTCCACTGGTGATTTTGAATGGGCGCGTGACACCTTACGAACCCTCTTTGGAGTCCCTAAACAGGAAAGGGAAGCATCCGATTACAGGCATTTGGCTAATGCTTATGCTGCAGACATCAGGTATTTTGTGACAAGAGAAGATAGCTGGCTAAAAAGAACGGACCCCATCCAAGAGCAATTGTCCATAAAGGTGTTACGACCAGCCACGCTGGCTGTGGAGTTCGACCGACTGAGGAATGAGGCAAAGTACGAGCCAGCCAGAGTGGCAGGAACCATGCTACGCTGGGTTCCTTTGGATCAGTCCAACCTAGAACAGGTTGTTAGTCTTTTTCTGAAGCAGGAAGCAGGGGAGAGTCGGAGTGATTTCAGGAACAAGATTACAGCGAATCTTGGTCGCCCTGACAACTGTGACATCAGGCTGCTGCAAGAGGGTGATCGTTGGTTGGGTATCTCTGTGTTGGAAAGGGTCGAGGCAAATGTGGTTAGAGTCCCAATCCTGCGAGTCTTACCTGGCCCACTTGCAAAAACTTTAGTAAGGTTTATGATAGAAGACGTCAAGAGAACAAGTGTGCTATACCAGCGAGAAATTACCTTGATCACCGAACAATATCTTGATGACAAAACGCGCGACGGGCTGATAGAAAGTGCTTTCCTAAAATTGTTGGACGGGCGGTGGGCAAAGGTCAGCCTGAATATCGTCGGTACTAATGGCGGGATTATGGAATCAATCTCTAGAGTAATCAGAGAGTTTGGAGATGATTCATTGAATCCCCTGACGGGGATTTCTAGCAGAGAAGCCGGTCAAGGGGATGCCGACGAGACGCTATGGCTTGAACGACGGCTGTGGCCTGCCAAAGTTTTGGGGAACGGCCTGAAAAGCTTTGTCCTTCCCATCAAACCAGCTTGGGCCAAGGATCTCTTTGACGAACAACTGGCTGGTACAACCCTGTTGGGAGCAGACCCCAAGCTCATGCTTAGTTGGGAAAATGTCTACTATAGGTCCAGTCGTTCTGCTGGTGGACTAACAGCCCCCGGGCGGATTCTCTGGTACGTTTCCTCAGATAAGCGATATCCCGGGGCAGGCACAATACGCGCTTGTTCAGTTGCGTTGGAAGTAGTGACATTGCCGGCACGAGAAGCTTACAGTAAGTTTAAAAGGCTGGGTGTTTACCAAAGGAAGGACGTGATAGGAACTGCGAGGGGAAGGCCAGACGACCCCGTGATGGCTATTAGATTCGCGGACACTGAAACCTTCAAGACCCCTGTCACTAGGGAGTCGGTGTGGGAGTTGTTGGGGAAGAAGCCTAGTTTCGCTGGGCCTTACCCACTGGCTGAAGAAGTGTTTGCAGCGATATACCGAAAGGGCATGAGCCATGACGTGTGAGTCGGAAGGGCTACGTCCCATGCTTTTCCTGTCAATTCGGCCACAATTCGCCAAAGCGATTCTATGTGGTAACAAGACTGCTGAGATTCGTCGGATCGGGCCGAACGCTAGGCGGGGTGACTACGTCTTGCTCTATGCTTCTTCTCCAGTTAAGGCGATTGTGGGCATGTTTTGCATAGAAGAGATTCTGTGCTACGCAGTGGAAACATTATGGGAAAAGGTGGGTGACAGGGCTGGCATTGACGAAGCAACGTTCAAATCCTATCTCAACGGTCGTCGCGAGGGCGTGGCGATCATGATATCCAACTGCGTGGAGTTGGGAACACCCATTCCGCTGGACGAGATTAAGCGTATTTGGCCCACGTTTCGACCACCCGAAAGTTACCGCTATCTGCCTCCTTCAAATGATCATGCAAACGACCTCTTGGATTCAGTCGGCGGCTTACTGAGGCAAGCCCTTTTTGAGGGACAAGAAAGACTGCCCGCCTTCTAGAAGGCGGGCAGTCTTTTGCTCGGCCTAGATTGTTTCCTATCTCCCCGCCGCCACAGCCTCCCCCGCACCCCGGAACACCACGCCGCCATCCGGCGTGGCGTCCACGGTGATGTGCGGGCCGCTGGGGTACTGCCCGGCCAGGATGACCTTGGACAGCGGGTTCTCTACGTAGCGCTGGAGGGCGCGGCGTAGCGGGCTGGGTGGGACGCGGTTTACGCCAGAATCTCGTCCACTGCAAGCGTGACCTCTGGAAAGGCGGAGAGGGTCAGGGTATCGCCAGGGTAGAGGTAGCGCGGCTCGCGGTAGCCGTAGGGCGTTGGGTCGCGGTAGGTCTCAATACGGCGGGCGGTCAGGTCAACGATCCACACCTCTGGTATGCCCGCTTTGGCGTAGAGCGGCAGCTTGGTTTCTCTGTCAAAGAGGATAGTGGTATCGGACACCTCCACCACAAGGAAGATGTCCGGCGGAGTCGGGTGCGCATCCACGTAGCGACGACGGGGCGCTCGGGCAACGACGATATCGGGCTGCGGCTCTGAGTTCTCCATCGTGACGGGGTTCTGGACTCTCACGACTGCCCGTCGCCTGAGTGTTTCACCCAGCAAATCATTGAGGCCATCCACACAGTTAGCGTGCCGGCTGCCGATAGGGGCCATCGCAATAATCTCCCCGCAGATGAGCTCCACGCGGTCGTCCTCGGTGAGGATGCCGGCTTCAAGCATACGGTGATAGTCGCTGACCGTGAAGGTGTGACGCTGGAGTTGGACTACCATAGGTGGCCTGCCTCTATTGGACGGGGAAATCGCATGCTCAATGACGCCATTGTACGGCGAAGCGGCGGGCGTGTCATGGGGTGGTTGTGGCTCTACCTGTGAAAAAGACCTGTGACCAATCCAGGTTTCGTGTAGAACGAGTAGTGGCGACGCATGCGTCGCCACTACTCGTTTGTTGGCTATCTCCCCGCAGCCACCGCTTCCCCTACCCCACGAAACACCACCCCGCCATCCGGCGTGGCGTCCACGGTGATGTGCGAGCCGCTGGGGTACTGGCCGGCCAGGATGGCCTTGGACAGCGGGTTCTCTACGAAGCGTTGGAGGGCGCGGCGCAGGGGGCGCGCGCCGAAGTTGGGGTCAAACCCCTCTTTCGCCAGCCACGCGCGGGCCGCAGGCGTCAGTTCGGCGGTGACGCCGCGCTCCGCCAGGCGTTTGCCCACCTCGGCCATCATCAGGTCTACGATGAGTTCTATCTGCTCCTGGGTGAGTGGGTCAAAGACGACGATCTCGTCAATGCGGTTCAGGAACTCCGGGCGGAACGCTTTTTTGAGGGCGTCCTCTACGGAGCGGCGCAAGCGCTCTCGCTGGTCTATCGCCTCGTGGGTGTTCAGGAAGCCCACGGGCTGCCGGTTCAAGTCGCCGGTGCCCAGGTTGCTGGTCATGATGACCACGGTGTTGCGGAAGTCCACGGTGCGTCCGTGGCCGTCGGTCAGGCGGCCATCCTCCAGTATTTGAAGCATGATGTTGAAGACGTCCGGATGGGCTTTTTCAATCTCGTCAAAGAGCACCACTCGGTAGGGTCGGCGGCGGACTGCTTCCGTAAGCTGGCCGCCCTCGTCGTAGCCCACGTAGCCGGGGGGCGCGCCGATGAGCCGGGAGACGGTGTGCTTCTCCATGTACTCGCTCATGTCAATGCGCACCATGTTCTCTTCGTCGTCAAAGAGGAACTGAGCAAGGGCGCGGGCAAGCTCCGTCTTGCCGACGCCGGTAGGGCCCAGGAAGATGAAGCTGCCGATAGGCCGCTTTGGGTCCTTCATGCCGGCGCGGGCGCGGCGGATGGCGTCGGACACGACTTCAATAGCATGATCCTGGCCGATGACGCGCTGGTGCAGGCGGTCCTCCATGTGGACCAGCTTGTCCGCCTCGGTCTCCAGAAGCTGATTGACGGGGATGCCTGTCCACTTTGCGATGAGGTCGGCGATGTCCGATGCGTCCACCGTGTTGTCCAGCTTCTTGTCTTTGGCCCAAGACTCGCGGGCGGCGTTGTACTCCCCCTCCAGCTTCAGGCGCTGGGAGCGCAACACAGCAGCGCGCTCGTAGTCGGCGCGTTGGGACGCGGCGGCCTCTTCGTTCTGGAGGTGCTGGATTTGCTGCTCCTGATCGCGCAACTCTTTCGGCATGCTCTGGGCGTTGATGCGCAGGCGGGCGGCGGCCTCGTCAATAAGGTCAACCGCCTTGTCCGGCAGATGACGCTCGGTGAGGTAGCGGTCGCTGAACTTGGCGGCGGCTTCCAGCGCCTCGTCGGTGATGGTGACCTTGTGGTGCGCCTCGTACTTGGGGCGCAGGACTTTCAACATCTCAATGGCGTCCTCCACCGATGGCTCGCCGACCCAGATGGGCTGGAAGCGGCGCTCAAGTGCAGAGTCGCGCTCAATGTACTTGCGGTACTCATCTGGCGTGGTGGCGCCGATGCACTGCAACTCGCCACGAGCCAGGGCCGGCTTCATGAGGTTGGAGGCGTCCATAGCCCCCTCCGCTGCGCCCGCGCCGACGACGTTATGGATCTCGTCAATGAACAGGATCATCTCGCCCTTGGCGCGCTTTACCTCATCCATTACGGCCTTCAAACGTTCCTCAAACTCGCCGCGGAACTTGGAGCCGGCGATGAGCGCGCCCATGTCCAGTGCCATGACCTTGCGGCCCTTCAGGACATCGGGCACGTCGCCGGCGACGATGCGCTGGGCCAGGCCCTCGGCGATGGCGGTCTTGCCGACGCCGGCGTCGCCGATGATGACGGGGTTGTTCTTGGTGCGCCGCGCCAGGGTCTGCATGACGCGGGAGATCTCCTCGTTGCGGGCGACAACGGGGTCCAGCTTGCCTTGTGCAGCCAGGGCAGTGAGGTCCACGGCGTATTTCTGGAGCGAGCGGTATTTGCTTTCGGCGCGCTGGTCCGTAACGCGGGCCGTGCCGCGCACCATTTGCAATGCCTTGTAGACCTTCTCCTGGTCTATGGCGAACTCCTTGAAGATTTCGGAGACCACGCCGTCGCGTACCATAACGCAGCCAATGAGCAGGTGCTCGGTGCTGATGTACTCGTCCTTCAGCCGGTCGGCCTCCGCCTTGGCGTGATTCAACACCTGAATGATCCAGGGCGTCTGGTAAATCTGCGATGAGTCTTGGGCCAGCTTGGGGGCGCGCTGTAAGACCAGCTCCACGCGGCTGCGCAAGTTGTCTACGTTGATGCCCAGCGACTCCACGATCTCCAGGGGTACGCCCTCTTCAAGCTGGAGGAGAGCCAGCAATAGGTGGGCGGCATCCCACTGGGCGTGGCGGTACTCGCGCACCAGCTCCTGTGAGCGCTGAATGACCTGTTGGGCTTGTTCGGTGAAGTTTTCCGGTTTGAGCATAATGTAATTCCTCCTGTCTCCTATCTTGAAGGAGCGACTTCTGCGGACAATCGCTACCACACCCTAAAGGGTGTGGCTTGATTATTTCTGGCAAGCGCACCGTTTAGGGTGCGGTGTTGTCTCATATCCCCCTTCCCGATACGGGAAGGAGGCGAGAGGGTTAGGTGTGTTTCCCATCACCCAACTTGGGCGGTGTGCGGTCTGCCAGGTGTTGGACATCCTGGCGAAGCTGCAAGACCTCTTCTTCCAGTTCGCTTACGCGTTCCATGAGGCGTAGCGCGATCTCCGCGCCGGCGAGGTTGACGCCCATGTCGTCAATGAGGGCCTTGATGCGCCGCAGACGCTCCAGGTCGTCCTGAGAGTAGTAGCGGCGGTTGCCTTCCGAGCGCGAGGGGACGATGAGTCCGGCGCGCTCGTAGTAGCGCAGGGTCTGGGCATGCACGCCGATCATCCGAGCTGCGACGCTGATGACGAAAATGGGTTCGTCCCTTTCGGTGGTCATGGCTGGCTTCCTTAACCTCGCACTCCTTCTTTGTTTTCGGGAGAAGGATGTCCTTCATTCCCGCATTGGGAGGGCGACGGGGAGCTATGTTCTCAATCTCTTCAGCTCTTGGAATAGCTCTTTCTCATGCTGGGAAAGGCCGGTGGGCAGGATGACCTTGAGAGCGACGAAGAGATCGCCCTTTTGGGCTGGACTGCCTAGTGCCGGCATACCACGACCCCGCAAGCGGAACACCTGGCCGTTCTGGCTTTCGGGCGGGATGGTCAGGGCGACGCGGCCATTGAGAGTCTCCACGATGTGCTCGCTGCCCAGCACCGCGTCAGCCAAGGGCACGGGCAGGTCAACGTGCAGATCGTTGCCTTTACGGGTGAAGCGATGATGGGGCCGAACGGTAATCACCAGGTACAGTTCCGCACCGTCCACGGAGAGATGGATGCGTGATCCCGTGTCCACCCCTGGCGGCACCTCAGCCTCCAGCCTGCGAGTGTTGCCGTTGGCTCCCGTGGGCATCTGCAGGATGCGCGTTCCCCCGGCATAGGCCTCTTCCAGGGTGATCTCCACCGGGACCTCCGCAGGGGCCTCAGGCCACTCAGCGGCTCGGGAGCGTCCGTGGCGTCGTGTCCGTCCCCCGCCGCCCAACATCTCATCCAGAATGGAGCCAAAGCCGCCGCCGGTATCAAAGTCAAAGGGCGAGCCGCCTCCCGGTCGCGGGTCGCCAGAGGTCGTGTGGGAGGTGGTTGCCCCGGGGCGCCGGCCCTGCGCCTGTGCCTGTGCGAACTGTTCGGCGTGCTTCCAGTTTTCGCCGTATTGGTCGTACTTCTTGCGCGTATCTGTGTCGGAAAGCACCTCGTAGGCCTGGTTGATCTCCTTGAACGTCGTCTCAGCCTGTTTGTTGCCGGGATTCATGTCAGGGTGGTATTTGCGGGCAAGCCGCCGGTACGCCTGGCGGATATCCTTCTCCGTGGCGCTCTTGGCGACACCCAGGATGTCATAGTAGCTGCGGGCCATAGGTTTCACCTGAAGGTGGCTAGGTTAGAGGGTAGCTTTGTTAGGTGGATGATACCCGAGCCTTCCCACAAACCAAGTGTAGTTCATGTGATGGAAAAGAGTCAAGTCTTGGTCAGTGATAATAAGGAAAAACATGATGTCATATAGTGATTAATCTTGATATGTTATTATCATGTTCTGAAGGCCAAGCAGGTGAAGGTGGTGGTGGCAACGAAGTAACGCTGACCCGCGTTCATCCAGCGGAGGCCCTGCAAAGGGCTTCCGCTTTGTTTTGCCCACTACCCCCTAGCAGTGCGCAGGCTTGGCACGCTCATCTCCGCGCAGATGCTGTCAAACCACTGGATGACCTCTTTGTGCAGGGGAATGCCGTGGGCGCGGCGCTCCACCTCCTCTTCGGCTTCGGGCTGGCCGGGGACA
>Ga0209726_10008584_pt1 | contig 10926 bp, 11 predicted proteins | sample Subgrocontami54m_FD_187453 | JGI IMG/M metagenome (GOLD analysis project Ga0209726, IMG submission 187453) | Subsurface groundwater microbial communities from S. Glens Falls, New York, USA - GMW46 contaminated, 5.4 m (SPAdes) (version 3) | ecosystem: Environmental > Aquatic > Deep subsurface >... | reverse complement strand
ATCAGAAGTTTTCCGATGCGCCGGATAGCGGGATGCCGGAAGTCGGGTTTGACGACCCTGAAACCGTTCCTCACGAGCGGCGGGATCTGACACGCCAATTGCAAGACGCCGCCGCACAAAACACCGGCGACAAGCGCCATCGGCCCATAAGCCGCCTCAAAAAAATAACCCATCACGATCATCGATAGATTCAACAAGATCGGGCCCAAAGCGGAACTCGTAAATTCTTTGAGAGAATTCAACACGCCCATCGCGAGCGCCGAGAGACTGATCAGTAAAATATAAGGAAAGAGGACCCGCGTCAGATGCACGGTCAACGGGAATTTATCCGGGTCTTGGGAATTTAAAAAACCGGGAGCAATGAGGCGTACCACTTGAGGCGCGAAGAGAACCCCCAAGAGCGACAACGCGATGAGGATCCCCGTCATAAGGAAAAAGAGTGTTGAGACCAGCGTCCAAAACTCTCGTCGTTTCTTCTCGTGGCATTCGGTCAAGACCGGCACGAACGCAGAATTGGCGGCGCCCTCCCCCACGAGATCCCGCAATAGATTGGGAATGCGGAAGCTGACGACAAACGCTTCGGCGCCGATCCCGGTCCCGAACGCGGCGGCGATGACCAGGTCCCGCACGAAACCCAGCACACGGCTGACACCGGTCAGTCCGCCGATAATGCCCGCGGATCGGGCTAGCCGTCGATGAGTTGACATGGGAGATGGTTTTTTAGTAGAATAGGCAAATGGCACACCGTCGGTCTTCCATCAAAAAAATCCGCATTGATAAGCGGCGTCGTCTGCATAACCTTCGAGTCATCTCGGAATTAAAAACCGTGACCCGCAAGGTCCAGGAATTTATCACTGCGAAAAAAAAGGACGAGGCGGTCAAAAAATCCCGCGAGTTATTTTCCAAATTGGACAAGGCGGTGAAAAAAGGCATTCTTCACAAAAACCGCGCCTCCCGTCAAAAGTCCCGCTTCACGCTGAGAATCAACAACATCCCATCAGTATAAAACGATCCAGCGCCTGTTCTTCGCCCAGCGTCCCCCGTTTGATGGCCTCATCGCAGGCCAGCAGCAAATTTAAGATCCGCCGGATCTCTTTTCCGGGAGCCCGCCGCGCTTGGCGCATGAATTTTTCTAAAAAAAACGGATGAACTTTAATCTCCGCGGCTATCGCCGCGGGAGCCAGCCCTTGTTCTAAAAGTCCGGATGCCTTTTTAAGGCGCTCAAGCTGCCCCGCGAGCACCGCCACCATCTCGTAAGCGCGCACCCCGTCCCTGGAAAGAGCCGCGATGATCTCAAGCGCCTTTTGCAAATCCTTGTCCAACAGCACATCCACCAAACTAAAAACATCCGCCTGGATCGCGCGCCCCAAGAGCGCCTCCGCCTCTTTCGAGCTGACCAGCGTGCCCGGATGGACATACACCGCGAGGGATTCGAGCGCCGAGTTCAAGGCGGCCACGTCTTTCCCGACCCGGTCGATCAACACGATCACCGCTTCTTTCTTGATCTGAATTCCCCGCTGCCTGGCGCGAGCATCGACCCACGCCGGGAGGTCTTTTTCGAACGGTGGGTGATAGGCGGTGGTTTCGGCCAGACTTGAAAGTTGTTTCAAAAAATCATTTTTTCTGGCGTTGCTTTCATCGGTGGATAAAACCACGACGGCCGTCTCGGGCAAATTTTTCATGGACGAAAGCAAAGAGTCCTTTTCCTCTTCTTCCAAAGCGTCTATCTCCCACAAAACCGCCAGGCGTTTGGCGCCTAAAAACGGGGCGGTCCGGATAAATTCCAAAAAGCTGCCGAAAGAATCCTCACCCCCCTGAAACGCCTCAAAATTGATCTTCGCGTCCGCGTCGTTCGGGAAAATACGCCCGCGCAAGGCCCGGACGAACTCCTGCTTTAAAAATACTTCTTTGCCTGTCAGAAGATAGAGGGGGCGGGAAACTTGAGGAAGGGCTTGCTTTACCACAACTCGATCGTCTTCTCGACCACGCGGCGCGCGAGATCTTCCACCGCTTTTGCGGTGGCTTCATCTTCGCTGACCGCACGGGAACCCGATAGGAAGAACGCGGTATCCCCTACGAGGTTCGAGTCGTGCCAAAGCAATTTGTGATCGACGGTTTGAGTGACCGTCACGTCCAGCACGATGCTTAAACGGTATTCCTGAATGTCATTGCCATTGCTGTATTGAAGCGGATCGCGGCGGTAATCGACAAGCCTGGCCTCGACAACCGCATTGGCCTTCTCAAGAGCCGCCACTTTCAAATGGCCGTCGAAAATAAACTGATTGATGATCGCGTTCGTGATGTCCACCTCCACGCCGGGGCGGTAAACACGGAAAGGCTTCTTGTCGCTGATCTCGGATGAAAGATCGATTTCGTTTTTCACCGGCGCCACGTGGATCGCCTTGATGTTCTCGGACAAGAGCGACTTTTGCGTGTACCCGCAGCCGGAGGCGCCGCAAAGAACTAAAATCCCCAATAAAACGGCGGCGGCGCGCGTGTTCAGACTCACCATAAATGCAGCCATGACTTCGCCGGTTCGTTTTCTCTTTTCACCAGTTCCTCCACTTTCTTCCTTGCCTTCTCCGCGACTAGCGTGTCGGGATACTTCTCGACGACCCCCTGGTAATAAACCTTGGCGCTCTTAAATTTGTTTTGTTTTTCATAAAATTCGGCCGTCTGAAAATTCGTCATCGCTTTTTTATTCCGGAGCGCCTTGATCGCCTCGTCAGCCTCGACGACCTGGTGCTGGTCATCGGGAAAACTCTCTTTGAATCCCTGAAATTCCTCGATGGCGCGCTCCGCATACTGTTCGTTGTATTGCGACTTTTTAGAGGCCTGCATCGAACAATAGGCGATCTGGTATCTTGCCTTGCTCACAAGCTCTGAACTGGGATATTCATCCACCACGGTTTGAAATGCCTTCTGGGCCTCCTCATATTCTCCCTGGGATTTATAAACCTCTCCCATCTGAAACTGCGCCTCGGGCCCGTAGATACCGAACGGCGCGTTTTTGACGATATGTTTGTAGAGCTCGACGGCCTTTTCCTGCCCGGACAGCACGGGAATACCTAAGACTTTCATTTTTTCGCCCGAGGCGAATTGATTCGCGATGTCAAACTCGCGCTTGACCGCGTCTTTGATCCGGTCGCTGTAAGGGTAGTGGTCGATGAGGCGCTGGTAAGCATCGGCCGCCTTGGCCAAGTCGTTCTTTGCCTCCCAACAGAGCCCTAAATAATAAACGCCTTCCGCGGTGAGCCGTGAATTAGGGAATGCCGCCGGCAGTTTCTCAAACTCCTCGATCGCGCGGTCCCAGTCCTTTTTATCGTAAAATCCCATCGCCCATTTAAACTGCTCTTCGGGAGTGTCCTTGGCGTTCTTCTTGGGATTGATCCATTTGCCGATATCAGGGCTCCAGATCCAATAAGCCTGCGAGGCCTGGCAGAAAGTCAAAAGCGCCAGCGGGATGATCAATAATAGAATAGGTCGTTTCATAACGAAGTCTATAGCTTATAATGGGTTGGCGCGGCTTGTCAATCCAAAGAAGCCGTCGTGAGGTAGGCCTTGGTGGTTTTCTTGTAACTTTCAAAAGCGGGTTTTCTGGAGAAGTCTTCACGGACAAGTCCGAAGTGATCCACTCCATTGCCGAAATGATCGCGGGTATCCCTGAAAAAAGCCCAGAAAATCTTTTTGACCCCTTTCCACCGAAGAGGTTCCCCATAAATCTTCTCCACCCACTCAGCCTGCTCGGCCTCCGTGGGACTTTTGCCGGCCCACCAACCTTTTCGGTCGGGAGCATCGGTGCCCGGGCATCCCAATTCCGTAAACCAAATGGGCTTATCGGTATCCCGGTTGGCCTCCATCACCTTGTAAACCCCGAGATATTCCCCTTTCAAAAGCGCCATCGCGTTGGGTAAAAGAGGGTTGACGAAAGGGTGGATATTCACCACATCAAAAAAATTTCCTCCCCCGAGCTTATAAATATGCTTCAGCTGAATGGAAATATTTTGTGAGAGGCCGCCCAGCACCACGACGCAAGTCGGGTCCATTTCCTTTAGGGCCGGATAAACGGACTTGAGGAGACGGGCATAAGATTTCATGTCGTCCTGCGGCGACCAATAGATCTTGCAATCGGGCTCATTCCAGATTTCCCAATATTTTATTTTATCTTTGAAATGATCCACGACCCGTCTCGCGTAATCGGTGTAGCGCTCAGGGTCGGGCGGGCTGTTCCAGACGGCCGATTCCCAGGGCGCGTTGTATTGCAGGATGGCCAGCACCTTGATGTTTCTTTTTGACAGCATCTCCACCAGGCGGTCGTACTTCTTAAAATCAAATTTCCCTTTGACCGGCTCTATGTCCGCCCAGAAAAAATCCATCCGCACAAAAGCGACGCCCGCTTCTTTCATCAGGTCGGCCGCTTTTTCCGCCTTGTCCCCGTCAAAATGATGCTTATTCCATTCATGGTCCCAGGACAAAAAAGCAAGTGCCCCGAAGGGGCTGTCCGAATCCCGGGGATCTTGGCCCGAGAAAGAAAAACCGGCCGCCGCCAAATTAAACAGCATCGCCGAGACAAGGAATTTTTTCATGAGCGATCCAATGAACCGGGTTTTCCGTCAATTCGGTCTACGGTTTAAGATTTTTATGGCCACTTTGAGGAGAATATCGGCTTCTAAATTGACGGGGGTGCCCGGCTTGTAATATTGCAAAACAGTGGCTTTGAGCGTATGCGGGATGCAATGCACCCAGAATCCCTTGGGCGTGATCTTGCCGAGCGTCAGACTAACCCCATCGATCCCGACCGAACCTTTTTCAAAAATATAGGGCCTCAGGCTTTTAGGATACGCAACCAGAAAGCTCTTTTCTCGGTCTTTTTGAACCGCCTTGATCACCTTCCCCACGCCGTCCACGTGTCCCAGCACAAAATGGCCCTCGAGGCGTCCGGAGGCTTTCAGAGGCCGTTCCAGATTCACAAAGCTTCCCAGCCGGAGCTTGCCCAAATTGCTTCTTTTTTTCGTCTCGTTCAGAAGATGGAAGGAGTAGCGCTTTTGGCTCCGCCCGGCAACCGTCAGGCAGACGCCGTTGACCGCGAGACTCGCCCCCTTTTTAAGGCCGGAATAAGGGGTGTCGATCCGAAGAAGGGTTTCTTTTTTGCCGGTTTGACAGGCACGCAGGCGGCCAACCGCCTCAATGATGCCGGTAAACATTTAAAACTCCCCGTGAATCAGAATATCGTCGCCTATCTTTTGCGCTTCTATTTTCTTAAAACGGTACGCGTCGGAAAGTTTTCTTATGCCGGAGCCTCCCACCGAGCCCACTGCCTGCCTGCCCCCGATGACCAAAGGAGCGATCAGAAAATAAACTTCATTCACGATCCGGTTTGAGAAAGCGTCCCCGATCACCTCTCCGCCGCCCTCGATCAAGACCTGGCAAATGCCTCGCCGGCCCAATCGTTCAAGAACCTGTTTTAGATCCACGCGGCCGTTTTTTTCTCTCATCACCCAAATTTCGGCTTTGCCCTTGAAAACCCTAAACTTTGACTTCGGCGCTTTTTGGGTCACCGCCAAAATCACCGGCGCCGTAGACCTGGGGGAAAAAAGGCGCGACGTCGGACGGATACGAAGCGCGCTGTCCAAAACGACTTTGACCGGCTGCGCGGCAATGGCCACGTGACGAACATCCAAACGGGGGTTGTCTCTTAAAACGGTGTTGACGCCGATGAGAATGGCCCCCGAAGCGGCCCGAAGCTCATGCCCAAACTGCCTCGCGGCCTCACCGCTGATCCATCGGGACTGGCCCGTGCGAGTGGCGATCTTTCCGTCAAGACTCTGCGCGACTTTGACGATCACATACGGCTTCTTAGTCCGGATCCAGCGATTGTATCCCTTATTCAATTCCGAGGCCTCCTTTTCCAGGACCCCTGTTAAAACCTTCACGCCCCTTTGCCTTAAAATACGCACGCCGCGGCCGGAAACAACCGGATTGGGGTCCCGCGCGCCGATCACGACCCGCCGGATATTTTTTTTTAAGATCAGGGCCGTGCAAGGAGGAGTTTTGCCTTGATGGGCGCAGGGCTCCAGGCTGACATAAAGCGTCGCGCCGGCAAGGTCTTTTTTTTTGGCGTTCAAAATGGTGTTCACTTCCGCGTGCGGGCCGCCAAACCGCAGATGGGCCCCTTCCCCGATGATCTTGCGGTTTTTGACCAACACGGCGCCCACGATCGGATTAGGGCTCACTTTTCCGATTCCGCGCTTGGCGATTTGAATGGCTCTTTTGAGGTATAAAACGTCCTGGCGGGTTACTTTTTGCATTCCGTCTTGGCGATTCTGTCGAGGATGCCGTTGACAAACTTTGAGGAGTCGGTTTCTCCGTATCTCTTGGCGAGTTCCACCGCCTCGTTGATCGCTACTTTCAGAGGGATCTCCTCCAGGTGCAGTATTTCATAAGTCGAAAGTCTCAAAATATTCCGGTCGACATAGCCCATCCGCTTCATTTCCCAATTTTCCGCGAAACGCTCGATCGTCTTGTCGATAGACGCGAGCTTCTCCAGCGTTCCAAGAACCAAGATCTCCGTATACTGCCTCACTTCCGGATCTTTTTTATCCTCTTCCACCACTTCTTTTTCCTGGTTGGATAACGCCAGATCCGTGCGGTCCAGCCAAAAATCCTCCAGGATCTCTTTGGGGTCGGCATGCGTCATGTCCACCTGATACAGCACCTGCAGCGCGAATTCCCGGCTTCGCGTACGCTTTCTCATGATCGTTTCCTTTCAGGAAGCTTGAGCGGCAGAAGATTCGCCATTTCGATCGCGGCAAGCGCCCACTCGCGGCCTTTGTTCAATTGTTTGAGCCCCACGCGATGGATCGCCTGCTCAACCGACTCGGCGGGGATGACGCCCAAAATTACCGGGATCCCGCTCCCGACCGAAATCTCCCGGATGCCCCGCGCGGCCTCCGTCGAGACTTGATCAAAATGTTTTGTTTCCCCACGGATGATCACGGCCAGCGTGATGACCGCGTCCAGTTTTTTCCGGATCAGCGTTTTTAAAACAAGCGGGATCTCGAAAGCGCCCGGGACATAAACCACATGGATGTTTTTTTCTTTGGCCCCGTGCCGGACCAGCGTGTCCAGCGCGCCTTCCAAAAGCTGGCGGGTCAAAAATTCATTGAACTCGGAAACCACGATACCGAATCGTTTGCCGCGGGCGGAATAACCGCCTTTGTGGCGTCGCACCTGGGGATACGTTGCCTTTCTACGCACGGTTGAACGAATCCAAGAAATGCCCGAGCTTCTTTTTTTTCGTTTCCAGATATTTTTTATTGTAAGGGCCGGGCTTCACCTGGATCGGCACGCGTTCCACGACTTTTAACCCATAGCCTTCCAATCCGACGATTTTTTTTGGGTTATTCGTCAAAAGCCGTATCTTTTTGATGCCTAGATCGGCCAGGATCTGAGCGCCCACCCCGTAGTGACGCAGGTCCGCCTGGAAACCAAGCGTCTTATTCGCCTCGACCGTATCCTGCCCCTGGTCCTGCAATTGATAGGCCTTCAATTTATTCAAAAGGCCGATGCCGCGACCTTCTTGACGCATGTAAAGCAGGACGCCGCGTTTTTCTTTCGCAATGATTTGGAGCGCGTTGTGCAGCTGCTCTCCGCAATCACAGCGCTTGGAGCCAAGCACGTCCCCGGTGAAACACTCCGAGTGGACACGTACCAGCGCCGGTTTTTTTCCGGTCAGTTCTCCCATAATGAGCGCGATATGATAATCTTTGTCGACCGTCGATTCGTAGGCGACCAGCTTGAATTCCCCGTAGGCATTCATGATCTGAGTCTCGACGGCCTTAAAAACGATCTTCTCCTTTTTCCGCCGGTATTCAATCAGGTCGCGGATCGTGCAAATTTTGAGGCGATGGCGCTTCGCGAATTTGACCAGGTCCGGCGTCCGCGCCATGCTGCCGTCATCGTTCATGATTTCGCAAATGGCGCCGGCGGGATAAAGCCTGGCGAGCCGCATGAGATCGACACACGCCTCGGTGTGTCCGGCGCGGACCAAGACACCCCCCTCTCTCGCCCTTAAGGGGAAAATATGCCCCGGCCTCACGAGGTCCTCTTTTTTGGCCTTCGGATCGATCAAACCCTTGATCGTTTTGGCCCGGTCATAAGCGGAGATGCCGGTCGTGATGCCGTGCCGGGCGTCGATGGAAACCGTCCAGGCCGTTTTCAAAATATCCACATTGTCCGAGACCATGAGATAAATTCCAAGTTCCTCCAAACGCCTGGACTCCATCGGGACGCAAATGATCCCCCGGCCGTGCTTCGCCATAAAATTGATATTGGACGGTGTCGCATGCTGTGCGGCGACGACGAGATCGCCCTCGTTCTCGCGATCCTCATCGTCGATCACGATGATCAGCCTGCCCTTTTTTAGATCCGAAATGACTTCGGGGATCGAACTTCGCTTCAAGCGATTTTTCTCCATGTTAAAAGTAATCGTTGATAAAAGCGGTCGCCTTTTCTTTGACATTCGTCAACAACCCTTTGTCCCGGCGCAAGATCGGGCGTTTTTTCTCCAGCTCATCCGCGACAAATAAAAGGCCCAAGAGCGGAGAAGCTTCGCTTGACGGATGAAAAGGGACGGACAGCTCTTTCAAGCCTAAGACCGCCTGCTCATTCTTCGAGAAATCCCCCGTCGCCAAAACCTGTTCGCTGTCGGGGTGTTTGTCCAATAATTCTTTGACTCCCTTTAATAGGTGAGTTCCGCGCTCCGCGAGATTCTTATTTTTCATCGAAAGGCATTGGTAATCCATGATCCGGTCCTGGGCGAAAATGAAAACCTGCGAGAAATCCCGGCCCATATTGACGATCAACCGTTTTTTTTCACGGTCCGCCTTTGGAAGAACGCTATAAGCGGCCGACCAGGCGGAGAAAACGAGCGTCCCTTTTTTCACGCCGCAACGCTCGATGAATCGAAGCCACTTCTCCACACTGACGGAACTTGCCTGGACGAGATGGACCAGCGCCTCGAGTTTTCTTCCAAACACCCCGGCGGGGTTGCTCACCATGTCACGATCGTCAATGAGGAAACTGATCGCTTTGGAATAGATGGGTTTCTTTTCAAAATGAGCGGCCAAGCGCTCGGCCGTTTCACAGGCCTCTTGAATATCCGATCCCTGGATCTCGCCCTCTCCCTTCAAGATCTTTGATCCGCGGGATTTGACGCTTTTGACGTTCGGATCGTCGTAATTGATATAGAGCGTCCGGATCTTGATCCCGCCGGCCTTCTCCGCCGTGCGGATGGCTTGAACGGCGGATTCGACCGCGTCGCCCAAATGAACGATCTCGCCGTCCTTGACGCCGCGGGCCTCCGAATCTCCGGCGCCGAGGATGTGAAAAGTCCCGTCCGGTTTTTTTTCTCCGATCACGACGGCCACGCGCTCCGGCCCAAAATCAAGCGCCGACAGGCTCTGTTTGGAATAGATCCTTCTGACAAAACTCATCGCGGTCCGATCACCACATCGTCAAACCGCAGATCAATGTAACGGATCTTTGACCCGTCGAGCTCAATCGTCTTAAGCGTCTGGTCCAAAATTTTAAGCCGCTCGATCAGATGGTTGTTGCCGATCTTGATCTCGATGTCCTGATCCACAAAAAGCGACAGATTTCTGGAATCCCCTATGTCGATCTTGGTCAACGCGTGTTTTCTTAAGACGTTCGAGCGCTTGATGATCTCCATCAACTTAAGCGCTTTCTTGGTCGCGATGTCGTGGATCGTCACGCCCACGGCCAGGCCCTCGCGCGGGATCGGCGTGCCTTCGATCACGGTGAGATTCTTAAAAGGGGCGACGGCCGAGCCGGGCAATATCACGAGATCCTTGTCGATCTGCACAAATCGGGAAAAGGCCACTTGAGCCACCGGCGTGCGGCGTTTGAGAAATACCTCCACTTGATTGGGCAGCACTCTCCTGACCCGAACCTCCTTAAACTCAGGATGCCTTCTTTTGATCACCTGTTGAACGTTGACCAGATCCAACGCGATCAAATTTTCGCCTTTTCTCAATTCACAAAATTGAAACGCCTGCTCCTGGGTCAGCGTGCCGACGTTCAGGATCTTGACTTCCTCCAAAAGAAACGTGCTGGAGTTGACCGCATAAGCGACGACCGCGGCGAACAAAACTCCGACCAATGTCAGCGAGAGAAGATACGGCAGCGAGGACATAAAAAGCTTCCTTAGCCAACCCGCCGCCTTGAGCGACAAGGCTGAGCCGAGGCTCTTGCGTCTTGACCTACTTTTGACTGGTTTTACCATGGATTTCTTGCCCGTTAAATGACAGTTCTAAGATTCTAACACAAAGCTCCGGAAAAGTGATTCCCGACGCTTGAGCGGCTTTTGGCAGCAAACTTTTACCGGTGAGCCCGGGAATCGTATTGATTTCAAGCACCGTGGGCTCGTCCTGATCGTTTAAGATCAGATCCACCCTCGCCATGACCCGGCACCCTAGCATTTCGTAAGCTCGCCAGGCCGTCCTCGAGACCTTCTCGGCTTGTTGAGGCGTAAGCTTCGCCGGAAATTCATAGCGCGTTCCGGTGTCCCGGTATTTGGCTTCGTAGTCGTAAAATTTCCGGCCGGGGATCACCTCAACCACCGGTAGGATCCGATCCCCCAGGATCCCAACCGTCAATTCGCGTCCCTGAATGTATTCTTCCGCTAAAATGACGTCCGAATACTGAAAAGCCAAGGCACAAGCGTCCTCAAAATCTTTTCGTTTAAGAACAATGCTGACGCCGACGCTCGACCCGCACTGGGAGGGTTTGACCACACAGGGCCATGAGATCTTTTCAAGCGGCGGCAGTGACTTTCCTTTTTCCAAGATCAAAAATTTTGGGATTTGAACCCCGGCGGCGTGAAATACGCTTTGAGCCCTGGCCTTG
>Ga0209726_10008583_pt1 | contig 10926 bp, 14 predicted proteins | sample Subgrocontami54m_FD_187453 | JGI IMG/M metagenome (GOLD analysis project Ga0209726, IMG submission 187453) | Subsurface groundwater microbial communities from S. Glens Falls, New York, USA - GMW46 contaminated, 5.4 m (SPAdes) (version 3) | ecosystem: Environmental > Aquatic > Deep subsurface >... | reverse complement strand
TGGGATGGCATTGAAACGATAAAAAAAATATGGGAGGTGGATACTAATATTCAGATGGTCATTTGTTCCGCTTATTCTGATCACTCATGGGAAGAAATTACACGAGAATTAAGCGGCTGTGAAAATTTTTTAATATTAAAAAAGCCATTTGAGGTGATTGAAATTAGTCAGCTTGCAGCGGCATTGACCAAAAAATGGGAATTACTGGCTAATTTACATGGTCTGGTAAAAAGTCGAACTGATTCGCTGGAAAATTTATATTCACTTTCGGAAGCAACATTAGAATCGATATGTGAAGGGATTTTGATAGTTGCATTAGATGAACATATCGTTACTTATAATACCAATTTTTTAAAACAGTGGGAAATTTCCGAGACAGTGTTAAAATCAGAAAAATCCAGCGTTATTTTTGAAAAATTATCAACTCAAGTGAATGACCCCGTTTTTTTCTTAAAAAGAATGCAAGAATTGGTTGAAAAACCACGATTAACTGATATTAAGGAATGGAAATTAAAATCGGGCGTAACATTAGCATTATTTACGCATCCACAATATCTCAACGACAAAATCATTGGTGTGGTTTATAGTTTTCATGATATCACTGAACATAAGAAATTAGAAAAAGAATTATTACATCAAGCGACACACGATAGTTTAACAGGACTGCCAAATAGGGCGTTATTTTTAGATCGACTAAAACAAGCCATTGCACATGCAAAACGTTATCATTTGCACGTGGGTGTTGTGCACATAGATGTGGATTTTTTCAAAGAAATTAATGACACCTATGGACGTAATGTTGGGGATTTGGTGCTTAAATGTTTAGCTAATAGAATGTCTACATTTATTCGGGAAACAGATACCGTTGCTCGCTTTGGTGGAGATGAATTTGTGATTGTTTTTACATCTCAAATACATGAAAAAAACTTTATTGAAATTATAAAAAGATTTTCAGAAATTTTTTTAAAACCAATTAACATTGAAGATCATGATATTGTCTCGACGGTGAGTATCGGTGTAAGTATTTATCCTTGTGATGGAGAGGATGTTGAAACGCTTTTAAAAAACGCTGATATTGCTCAATATCAGGCGAAGCTGATGGGTCGTAATCGATTTCAATTTTATATCAAAGAATTTAATCAGCCTATTTTACAAAACTCTGCTATACGTGCAGCCTTAGGCCAAGCCTTAGTAAATAAAGAATTATCATTGGATTATCAACCATTGGTTGATTTGAAAACCAGTCAGATCATTGGTGTAGAAGCATTATTGCGCTGGGTGCACCCCACTATGGGAAAAATTTCACCACAAGTCTTTATTCCAATTGCTGAGGAATCAGGCCACATTATTTCAATTGGCGAATGGGTTTTACGGTCAGCTTGTCACCAAGCAAAAATTTGGCATCAAACTCTGGATTTTTCAACATTAAAAATGTCTATTAATGTATCAGCAGTACAATTTCGCGAGAAAAATTTTGTTGCCGTGGTGAAGTCTATATTAGATGAAACACAGTTCAATCCAAAATGCCTAGAATTAGAAATAACGGAAGGTTTGATACTATCGAATATTAAACAAACTGCTGAAAAAATGGCGGCGTTAAAAAAAATTGGCGTGCGTTTTGCCATTGACGATTTTGGTACGGGTTACTCATCTTTAAGCTATCTGAAATATTTTCAGTTTGATACCGTAAAAATTGATAAGACATTTATAAATAATGTTACAACTGACTCTGCTAATTCTGCCATCGTAGAAGCAATTATTGCGATTACTAAAAACTTGGGTGTTGATGTGCTGGCGGAAGGGGTGGAACTAAAAGAACAAGTTGCCTTTTTAAAAGAACATCATAGTAATCAAGTGCAGGGTTATTATTACAGTAAACCATTAAATGAAGCAGCTTGCACTGAACTATTAAAACATCATCGTATTATTAAATAGGAGCGCAATATGAAGGGAATGATTTTTACTGAATTTTTAGACATGGTTGGTCAAGTATTTTCTCCTGAGATGGTTGAAAAAATTATTGATGAATCACACCTGCCGAATCAAGGCGCCTATACCGATGTAGGTACGTATGATCATCAGGAAATGATTCGATTGATCACTGCACTGAGTAAAGAAACCGGCATTTCAATCTCAGAATTGCAAATTATTTATGGGAAGCATCTTTTTAACAAATTATTTTCTCGTTATCCGCATATCGTTCAACACAATAATAGTGTTTTTGAATTTTTAAATAGTGTTGATGGTCATATTCATGTTGAGGTTTTGAAATTATATCCAGAAGCTGAACTACCTCGATTTCAATGTGAAATAATTTCACCTGATAATATGACTATGGGTTATCATTCTAATCACCCCTTTCAAGATTTAGCAGAAGGTTTAATTCAAGGTGCTGCAGATCATTTTCATGAAAAAATCAGTGTAAAACGTACTACATTAAAACCAGGAGATGAAAAAAAATATAATGTTTTATTTACCCTAACGCGTGAGCATTGATTAATGAATGAAATTGACATTTTAAAAAAACAGCTTGCTCGCGAAAAATTAGCACGAAAAGAAGCTGAGTCTATCCTTGAAAAAAAGAGCAGTGAGCTATATGAAGTCAACCATAATCTGAAAGTGGTTGCGAATAATTTATCACTCCAGCATGCTATTTCAAGCGTACTTGCTAATACTGCTTCGCAAAATGCGGCAATACAGAAAGTGCTACAGGTTATGTGCAAAATGCTGGACATGCAAATTGGTGAGTTATGGGAAATTGGTCAGAATGATACCCGATTGGGTTTATCTGAAGCGTACTGTTTAGATAAATCCGTATTAAAAAAATTTATTGAAAAAAGCAAGTTATTTTCATTTGGCACAGGTGTTGGGCTTCCAGGCAAGGTGTTGGAAAGTCACTCAATTCATCAAATATGGGATGTGACTCAAGACCCTAATTTTCCAAGAGCAACTTGTGCATCAGAAGCTGGACTTCATAGTGCATTTGCATTTCCCTTGTTTGTAGACAATAAAGTAATAGGGGTTATTGTATTTCTGACTGATCAACTCAAAGCATTTGATTCTGTTTTATTATCTGTCATTCAAAACATAGGTAATCAGGTAGGTATTTTTTTAGAAAGGGAATATGCCCGAAAAAATATGCTTGAAACCCAGAGAATTGCGGGTATAAGCGAAGTAACAACCAGTATGTTACACAATATTGGTAATATTTTAAATAGCGTGAATGTTTCTCTTTCATTGCTAGAAGAGAATTGTAAAAATTCTAAATTGAATAATTTATTATTGTTACGTGATTTGATAAAAAGTCATGAACATGATTTCATCAATTTTATTTCAAATGATGAGCAGGGAATGCAACTGCCAACCTACTTAATTGCACTGGGTGATTACTGGCAAAATCAACATAAAAATACTCAGCAAGAGTTTTCATCGCTTCTACAAAATATAAATCACATTACTGATATTTTGAAAAGCCAGCAATTCTTGGCTGGATCATTTGGAATGGTTGAATCTATACAGGTATGTAATTTATTAAATGATGCGGTAAATATTAATTCGTTTACCTTAAATAATAGTGACGTTATTATACAAAAAGAGTATGAAGATATTCCACCGATCTTAGTAGATAGAATAAAGTTTCTCCAAATTTTGGTAAATATAGTACGCAATGCCTTGCAAGCGATTGCTAGTAACAAGGTTGATAAAAAAATAATATTGCGTATAAAGACCGACAAAAAAATGGTGACTATTCAAGTAATTGATAATGGCTGCGGAATTGAAAAAAAGAATTTGATAAAAATATTCAGTCATGGTTATACGACTAAACTGAATGGCCATGGTTTTGGTTTACACGCGAGCGCACTATCAGCGCATGAAATGGGTGGAAGCTTAACGGCAGAAAGTGAGGGGCTAAATAATGGCGCTACCTTTACTCTTACGTTACCATACAAATTACCAGGAAAAATTGAATCGTCAGTGTGATTTCAGAAATAGTTTAGCTCTAAAAAAGAGTGACTATTTGAAATAGGATGGTGAGTATACCGCCATCGCAGTTTTTTTGGTGGGGAACGTATTCGGCTTATTCACCTTATGTCATCCCAAAGCACCTAAAATAGTTTTTGAGAATCAATTGCGCGGCGTTATGGATTTTCTTCAATCCATTCATGCTACAAAAAAGATCTCAAAATCCCGGGAAAAATTAAAATAAAAGGAGTTATTTTATGAGTAAAAAAGTAATTGGAACGACCTTGGCTTTGGCTGCTGCATTAGCGTTTGCGGCTGCGCCTGTTACATCAACGACGGCTGCAACAGCACATGCTGGCGTAAAATGTATGGGTGGAAATTCATGCAAAGGAAAAAGTTCCTGCAAAACAGCGGGTAATGCTTGCAAAGGTCAAAATACTTGCAAAGGTAAAGGCGTTGTTACGGTGAAATCCGCTAAAGCTTGTAAAAAAGCAGATGGACACGTAGTTAAGTAAAAAATTAGTCGAGTACTCCAGGTGAAGGGACGCACTTAACTTGACACGGGTGCGTTCTTGATCCTTTTAATGGATTAAAATGAGGTGATAAATGAAACGGAATTTTATTTATTTTCTTACTTTTTTATTTTCAATGATTACCAGTGTTGCATCCTATGCTGCAGAAGAAAAATATACCATAGATCCTATGCATAGTTTTATTGTGTGGCGCGTTGATCATTTGGGATTTTCAACACAAACTGGGAAATGGCCTGCCAATGGGTTAATTTTATTAAATAATACGGATCCCAGCAAAAGCAAAGTCGATGTCACCATTAAAATAAATAGTTTGGTGACTGGTATTCCTGAATTAAATAAACACCTAGAAGAATCAATGTTTTTTGATTCAACAAAATACCCAACGGCTACTTTTGTCGGTCAAAAAATCAATTTAATATCGAAAGACACTGCGGATGTTCGAGGTAATTTGACTCTGCATGGTATTACTAAACCCGTCACATTGCATGTTCATTTAAATAAGATGGGGCAAAATCCGGTAAATGACAAAATGAGTGTTGGATTCAGTGCAGATACTGCGATTAACCGTTCTGATTTTGGAATCAAGGCTTTTCTGCCGATGGTGGGTGATAAAGTGCATTTGGTAATCGATGTCGAAGCGCAAAAGGCAGCCACATGATTTTTAAAAACACCGAAAATCGCTTTGGTATGATTACGATTGTGTTGCATTGGTTAATGGCGGCGATGATGGTAGGGCTTTCGATAATAGGTTTATGGATGGTTCGCATTCCCATCAGTGTCCAAAAACTCCAGTTTTATGGATGGCACAAAGAATGGGGAATGTTGGCTCTCATGTTAGTCATTGTTCGACTTGCCTGGCGAATTCGCAATATCACGCCTGCGTTAGATGCAATTCCTGCGTGGGAAGAATTGGCTGCACGCGCTGTCCATTGGGCTTTTTATTTCTTTATGTTTGCACTACCTGTCACAGGTTGGTTAATCACATCCAGTGCGGATTTGCCGGTTTCGTTTTTTGGGCTATTTACTTTTCCAAATTTAATGTCTGGCAATGAAGCGAATCGACTTCTAATTTCTAACATTCACGAATGGTTAGGGTATGCGTTAATTGCAACATTTTGTATGCATACGGGTGCTGCACTTAAACATCATTTTATTAATAAAGATAATATATTGAGGCGAATGCTATGGCCATAAATCGTTTTTTTAGTTTTTTATTTTTAATATTACTGTTACCAACAATGGCAACTGCTTTTGAATGGCATATTGTGCCGGATAAAAGCAGTTTATATTTTCAAGCAATACAAAATAATTCGCCTATCAAGGGTGAATTTAAAAAATTCACAGGCAATATTAAATTTGATCAACAAGCACTTAATAAAAGTCATGTTGACATTACGGTTGATACAGCCTCAGTTTCCACTTCATTTAAAGATGTAGAAGATGCCTTAAAAACCGCAGAGTGGTTTGACGCTAAAGCTTTTCCAAAGGCAACGTTTATCGCAAAAAATTTCAAAAAAATAAGTGATAAAGACTATGAAGCGCATGGACAATTAACATTGCGAGACAAAACATTGCCATTAACACTGCATTTTACGTTTGAAAAATACACGGATAACGAAGCGATTGTAACGGGAAATGCCACTGTAAACCGAACTGAATTTGGCGTAGGCCAGGGTGAGTGGAAAAAAACAGATGGCGTTAAAGATCCTGTTGAAATCAATTTCAAGATTGAGGCAGTCAAATGACACACAAAAAACCTAATCTTGGTTTCGGACTCGGTCTTCGCGTTGAGCATTATGAAACTATTTTGTCTGAAAAGCCGCCCATTGATTGGTTTGAAATTATTACTGAAAATTATTTAGTTCCTGGCGGAAAACCACTTTATTATCTCGATAAAATTAGAGCAGAGTATCCAATGGTGATGCATGGGGTATCACTCTCTATTGGCTCAAGTGATCCATTGGATTTTGAGTATTTATCACAAGTCAAACAATTAATAGAACGAGTTGAACCCAAATGGATTTCTGATCATTTGTGTTTTACCGGTGTGAATCATAAAAATCTGCATGATTTATTGCCATTGCCGTATACAGAAGAAATGATAAATCATGTGGTTTCTCGCATTCAAACTGTTCAAGAATTTTTAGGCAGACAAATGCTCATTGAAAATGTATCCAGTTATATTTCATACCAACAATCCGAAATGCGAGAGTGGGAATTTATTGCTGAAATCAGCAAGCGGGCAGATTGCCGTATTTTATTTGATGTGAATAATGTGTATGTCAGTAGCGTTAATCACGAATTTAATCCCATGGATTATGTTAAAGCAATGCCATCTGATCGTTTGTATCAAATACATTTGGCAGGGCACTTAAATATGGGTGATTACATTATTGATACGCACGATCATGATATTGTTGATCCAGTGTGGGATTTATATCAAAAAACACTAGAAACACACGGATTTATTTCAACTATGATTGAGCGAGATGATCATATTCCACCATTAGCTGATTTATTAAAAGAACTCAATATGGCAAAACAAATTGCAACCAACGTCAGATTAAATTCTGAGGTGTTGGCATGAGTCAATTTATCGAATTACAAAATCAATTCCAGCGTTTTTTATTAGAAAATGACGCTCGCTTTGCAGAAGCTGTCGTTGGTACAAAAAAAGTATCTAAAGAAACGCGTTTGGAAATTTATAAAAATGCTTATCAATTACGCCTGCAGGATGCATTAGGAGAAAGTTATTCGGTATTGCGTGATTATTTAGGACACAAACCTTTTAATAAACTATGTATTGACTATATCAATCAATTCCCATCCCATTTTCAATCCATTCGCTGGTATGGCAACGAATTGCCTTTATTTTTACAATCTCACCAAAAATACAAAAAAATGCCATACCTTGCTGAACTGGCGCAGTGGGAGTGGGTGAGTGGTTTGGTTTTTGATTCTGAAAATGCTGACATTTTAACATTAGATGCAATGACATCTATTCCAGTAGAACAGTGGGAATCGCTCACATTCAAAATGCAACCTTCCCTTCATCAATTAATTTTATCATGGAATGTTGTTGAAATGTGGGAAGCATTATCCAACGAAAAAACACCGAGCCGCCCTTTAGAAAATACAAAGCCTGCACCATGGATTATGTGGAGGCAAGATTTAATTTGTAAATACAGAGCAATGTCGCACGATGAATCTTTTTCCCTTGATGCTGCATTGTCTGGAAAAACATTTGGGGAGATTTGTGAAGGACTGTGTGACTTTGTGTCTGAAGATGAAGCAGGGCAGCGTGCTGCATCCTTATTGAAAGGGTGGATTATGTCTGGCCTGATTTCAGAGGCGATGCATCATGAGTGAGGAAAATACAATTATATTTGATAAATTGGCAGATCAATATGATCAATGGTTTGATAAGCATCCTGCTGTTTTTTTATCTGAACTTTCAGCATTAAAAAAAGTAGTTCCCGAAAATGCTGATGGAGTGGAAGTTGGAGTGGGTACAGGTCGATTTGCCGCTGCACTTCAAATAAAAACTGGAATTGATCCGTCATCAGCAATGCTTACTATCGCAAAATCAAGAGGGATAGATGTTTATCAAGGCGTTGCTGAATCTCTCTCTTTTTCTAACAATCATTTTGATTTTGTTTTGCTGGTTACTACACTTTGTTTTATAGATGATGTGCAAAGAGCGTTTTTAGAAATCAAGCGTGTTTTAAAGCCAAATGGCGTTCTGGTTATTGGCGAAATTGATCGAAACTCACTGTTAGGTCAATCCTATGAATCTAAAAAACAAGAAAATCTTTTTTATCGAAACGCTCATTTCCATTCGACAGAAGAAATATTGCAATTATTAAAAAAAGCAAATTTCAAGGAACCACTTATTTACCAAACCATTTTTTCTCCTATTAAACATATAAAATCACCTGAAGCAGTCATGGATGGTTATGGAAAAGGGGGGTTTGTTGTCATTAAATCGGTTAAATAATTTTTATTTCAAAACAACTAATTTTTAATATTTAAATATTTATGATTGAATCTACAACAAGGAGATAAGATGAAACTTGCTATTGTGCTTTATTCTGAAGATCCAGAAATTGTATGGAATGCATTAAGACTTGCTATTTTTTCTCGAAAACAAGGAGATGATGCTAAAATTTTTTTATTAGCCAAAGGCGTTGAAATTTTTAATTTACACAGTGAAAAATATAATATTTCTCAACTGGTTCAGGAGTTTGTTGATGAAGGAGGTGAGGTCATGTCATGCACGACATGTGTCAAGTCGAGAAATATGAAAACAAATGAATTATGTCCGTTAGTTACTTTAAATGACCTGTATTCCTTGATCAAAACTAGTGACAAGGTGCTTTCTTTTTAAATTTTTTAATAGGTATAATGATTCAAAGCATAATAATGAAACGAGGTTAACATATGATGTTTTTACTCGATTTGGCATTTGCAGTAGAATTAATAGCGCTCGGTATCGGTGTGGCATTATTGGTTTTTGCGTATCGCAATGAGGGTGCCGGTGTTTCATTTGCGCGCACGTTTGGATACATCATCACGATCGCAGCAATTTTATCCGCATCATGCACAACATACTATGGCATTTGCTATTGGAAACAAGGTTATTTTAAATCACCTGTTGCTTCTACAATGAAAGATCAGGGTGAAAATACCGTTTATTTTAAATGGGGTGGATTGTCACAATAGGCTAACCTAGCATGGATTATGATTTGTGTTTGGCAAATTAAAAAAGGAGTTTTTATGAAAAAGTTAATTTCGATTATTTTAGTCAGTATTTTTTTCACAGGAATCGTGCAAGCAAATACAAACGAATCTCAAAAAACATTTACAAAGCTAGCAGCCAATTGTCCTAAAGGATGCACTTCCTGTTGGGATCAGTGCACGAAAAGCGATGATTGCGGTAGTGGGCATAATTGCATTAGAGGAGCTTGTGGCACACGGTGTGTTGCAAATTAATTTTAATATCAAAGCTTGGAAGATCATGAAAATATTATTTGTTTCACACGCATCATTTGAAAAGCCCGGTTCAATTGAATCATGGGCCAAAAATAATGGTCATGACACTAGCGAGGTCTGTCCTTTTAAGGGAGAGAGGTTGCCAGATGTAAATGACTTTGATTTTCTAGTTGTTATGGGCGGACCACAATCTCCTTTAAGAATGGACGAAGCCCCATATTTAGTTGATGAAATTGAATTAATAAAGCATGCAATTAAAAATTGCATAAACGTATTATTGGAGTTTGTCTTGGCGCTCAATTGATCGGAGAAGCTTTGGGAGCTAAAACTGAAAAAAGCCCAAATAGAGAGATAGGAGTTTATCCTCTCTATATGTTACCTGATGCAAAATATGATCCTGTATTTGGAAATTTCCCCCAAAGTTTTGATGTTACGCATTGGCATAGTGATATGCCTGGCATACCTGAAGGCGGTGTATTGCTTGCAAAAAGCGAAGGCTGTCCACGTCAAATATTTCGTGTAGGTGATAGAATCTATGGATTTCAATGTCATCTCGAATTAACGAAAGAATTAATTGAGGGTATGATTGAGCATTGTCCTGAAGATTTGGCAACAGGTTCTTTTATAAGATCAAAGCAAGAACTTTTAGAAGCGGATTATTCAAAAATAAACGCCAAAATGAATACAGTTCTAGATTATTTATCTAATCTACCTGATTAGTTTTACAAAAAATTGCGCGCCTTGAAGGCGGTAGGCTACCGAAGCTGTGACCAAGTGCCACCTCGGCTTTTCTATTGTGGATGGATAGTGGTAACGTAACCTATCTCATAGTGGCAAGTTGTATAACTCTGAATTTTTAACCGTTTTAATTACCATTAATTGCCCACTATTTGTAGCAGATTTGAATTTAGAGTTGAGGTAATATAAACGGTCGTTTTTGTTACTGTATAACTTATGAATCAAACGGCTGATTTGATCTGGTTAGAAAAACCAAAGCGGGTCATAAAATATCAAAATTGAATTGGCGCCAAATTATGTTCAATCGAAAAAGTGGTTTTTGTTTTATTTTAGCTGGCTTAATTGCAATGTCATTTACGTCGAGTTTTGCTGAAAATGCTGTTCGACCAAAAATGCCAATGAATGAGATTTTATCGCATTTTACAACCTATGCAGAGCAAGCAAAAAAAGAATGGCATCTTCCTGGTATGGCCATTGCAATTGTACAAGGCGACAAAATAATCTATGCAAAAGGATTTGGTGAGCGTGACAGACAAGGCAAGCCTGTTACGCCAGAGACAATTTTTCATATTGATTCTCTGACAAAATCATTTACAGCTGCATTATTAGCGATTCAAATTGACGAAGGAAAATACAATTGGAACACCAAAATCATAAAATTGTATCCATCATTTAAATTGTATAGTGCTGATGCAACAAA
>Ga0209726_10008579_pt1 | contig 10930 bp, 13 predicted proteins | sample Subgrocontami54m_FD_187453 | JGI IMG/M metagenome (GOLD analysis project Ga0209726, IMG submission 187453) | Subsurface groundwater microbial communities from S. Glens Falls, New York, USA - GMW46 contaminated, 5.4 m (SPAdes) (version 3) | ecosystem: Environmental > Aquatic > Deep subsurface >... | reverse complement strand
TTCCGTCCATGCAATCACTTGACGAACTCATCTACAATGATGATGACCCCTAACGAACACCAGTTTTCCGACTGCCATGGCGTTAGGGAAACCGCCACGTGCTTGTCACTGACATCAAGCGGTGACAAAACGGCCACCGGCTGAAAGGAGGTGCTTGACGGACAAGCCGTCATGACGAAGATGCCTGCCCGGCATCTGAACGACTCACCGTCCGACGGTGAACCGCGCCATGCTGGCCTCGTGGCCTCGGCCAAAACAAACCACGCCGGCTGACGATCAGCCACCTACGCCAAAAAATAATTGTGCGAGATCATCGCCCAGGCTTCTGCCCGACATCACATCGACACCAGCCTGGGCTTTTTTAATATTTACAGGCAATTGTTACCGCTAACGCGGGGTCGTTCTTCTTCTGTTAGCGGAGTAGAAGAAGAACCAAGAAGATTCGCCTCGCTTGTTAAACTCCCCCAGGCCGCGACCCGGGGTCAAACAGTGACGGGCGAGGTTCTTGTTGATACGAAAACCGAGTCGCATAGAAAAACACCGCTTACCGCGCATATTGCTCGCTAAATCTTAAAATACTGTTTTACCCAGAGGAATGCAATTTGCGCCGGACACTGTTTGAGCTCCGCAAAGCGGAGCAAGTTTGTCCGGCGCTTGATTCTTTTGGTTCCTTTTCTTATCAAGAAGAAAAGGAACGGCTGTCCGCCAAGGACATAGAAAACCAACCTTAACCCCCGCGACCGTAATCAATCGTCGACGGGTGCCCGGGCGTCGATCCCTGGGCGCGTTCAATTAGATGGGCAATGAGATCGGTCAGGCCGATACCGGCGGTCGCTAGCCATAACGGCCACCAGGTAGTCGAGACGCTTGTAGCGACCAGCACCCCGGCCAAGAGTTCAAGCGTCACAATCCGCATCAAGCCGCGTTCAAAAACCATCCGCGCCCGCAGATACTCGCGATTCTGAATAAAATTCGTCGTCAGCGAATAGACCACCCGCACCCCCTCGAGGAGCGCAAACCACACAACTCCATCGGCAAACAACTCGGCGAGAATATGCTGGGCCAACGAACCATTCGGCCAGGAAAAAAACGCAGTTCCAGGATCGGCAATCGCCCAAAAACCCCACAGGGAAACCGCGCTAGCAAGAAAAACAACCGGCACATAGACGCCGGCCGGAATATCAAAAACATCAAACTCGTCTTTGACGGTGGGCGTAGCCGATTGCCGGACGATGATGACTTTGGCGATCGTGGCCAGCGCAAACCACAAACCGACCCACCAGTACGCGGCCAGGACATCAAATGTTCCCCACCGCCCGGTCGCGGCCAGGGCCAAGGGAATGGCGTTAATGATGACGATGACGAAAGCTGAGGGGTAGCTCATAGCTGGCGAAGCTTACAATCCTCCCACGACTGTTATCCTACCCCCTCCGTCCTGTTTGGGCAATGTGGCCGTTGTAGGGTATGAACGTTTCTATTTTTTTTCAGTTGGAAAATTTTTCCACCGAATTTTGTGGATAGTCAAGCGTTGCGGTTCACCGCTGGCGGAAAAAACCACCGATAACCGGCCGATTGATTCGATCACGATCTCGCGGCCGTTGACTTTCACAGTCTGTCCGCCGCCGAATTGGCCGTCGAGAACGCTGTAGCGTTCACCGCGGTCATTGGGTTGTCGCCGTCCATTCGGGATATTCTTGAACTTCTCAAGAGCGGACGGATTGGTCACCTCAAAATGCGCCCAAGGTTCCACAACCTTCTCGTCCGGGCCGACCGTTGAACCGAGCGTCGTCAGTGTGGCCTCCACGTTCAGCGGAATTTCACCAAGATCTGGGTCATGAATGACCAGCGACATTTCATGGGTCGTGCCCGGGTGTTCGCGCCGAAGTTCCTTTCCCGCTTCGGGACCGATCAGAAGTTTTCCGTTCTCAACCGAGCCGCCCGCTTCGGGATACCTGATCTGGGTTGCTTGTTGCGTTTCTCCCCACGTTTCAGTCCGATACGTCACCCGATCGTGGGCGTCAACCTGTTCCGATCCATGATCGGTTTCGCGTTCGGTAATGCTCATGGCTTCGAGTTGATCCTGGGCCAGACCGAGTTCGGCCGGCGATGGTTCGTAGCCTTCGAGCATATCAGGATTTTTTCTGCTGAAAGTCGAGGGTAAGGGAATTGATGCAGTAGCGCTGGCCGGTCGGTTTTGGTCCGTCGTTGAAGACGTGCCCGAGATGCGACCCGCAGCGGGAGCACACGACCTCGAGGCGATGCATCCCGAGACTTGAATCTTCTTTCGTGACCACGTTGGCCTTCACGGCGGGATCCCAGAAACTCGGCCAGCCGGTCCCGGAATCAAACTTTGTGTCGGACGTGAAAAGCTCCTGGCCGCAGACAACGCAGACGTACATTCCCGCCTCTTTATTATGCAGGAATTTCCCGCTCCCCGGCGGTTCAGTGCCTTTGAGAAAACAAACATTGTATTGCTCGGGCGACAGTTTCTTTTTCATGGCCTCGATGCCCTTGGTCTGTTTTTGTTCCATACTGTTTCCTGGTTGGTTCAAGTATAGCACAGCCCCTTGACAACGCCGTGTATCGGGTGTTAGTTTGGCTGGCTACGCCAATGGTGCGCGTAGCGTTCAAACCAAGGGAGGGAATATGTTCATTTCAATTAGCGGTCATCTTCGTTGCCGTGCGGTCCACCCTAAACCACCCACCTAAACGGAAAGGAATCGTACCATGTTCGGTCGCAAGAAGAGTGTGCTGAGACAAGGTGGTTGTTTCAATTTCATGCGGGTCCGCTTCATCAGGCATGCCGAGAGCGGCATTGTATTTAACGACCCGCAAAACTCTCAGATCAGTGGTGATTTCCTGAATTTGTGGGGGATTGTGCATCCGTATTTGTACGGCGATGTGAGCAGTCTCCATGGAGATATCACCGATCTCACCGGTAAAATCCGCCCCGCCCTGAATGGGGAGATATCCAAGATCTCCGGGAAGCTGAATGGCGTCGAGGGCGACCCGAGTTACATCACCGGAGATGTCACGAACATTTGGGGTGATGTCACCCATCTCACGGGTAACGTTACGCATTTGCTGGGCTCCGCCACCAATCTTTGCGGAACCATCGGCTCCAATTTGTCCGGCAATATCCGCGACATCGACGGCGATCTGACCGGCCTGACTGGCACAATGACTCGCCTGAGCGGTGACGTCACCAAGATTCATGGTGACGTGTCAAAGCTCTGGGGCAACGTCTCCAAGCTGTCCGGCGACGTGTCAGGACTATCCGGCGACGTCAGCCGCCTGTCTGGCGATGCGACCGGCATTACGCTCGAAGCCCGCGGCCAAACTGGCGACGTTCAGAAGTTGCCCAAACCCACCCCCTAGCTCTGTATCAAGAATCATGAAAGCCCAGTGATGTACTACTGGGCTTTTCGTTTTGACAGTTTGGTTGCTTCGGAATGAAGTATTGTCGGGTCAGGTGATTCTATTCGCTGATAAAAAAGATTTTAAGGTTACGACATCAATGAATTGATGCGTCGCGAATCCAAGCGCCGCGGCTTGCCCGACCGCTTGGTGGCTGTCGTCGATCAACAAGCATTCTTCCGGACGGTACATGCCATCGCGCAACATCCGGCGGTAGAAATTCGGATCGATTTTTGATTGCCGTGCGTCACAGGAAAAAATCAGCTGATCAAAAAAATCCGGCAGGTTGTAGGAATGGACGATGACGTCTTTTTTATCGGCCGGACAGTCGCTGAACAGCCCGATCGAATATTTTTCGTGCAACGCGTTCAGGAGCTCCCACATGGCCTGAATCGGGTCAACGTGGAGGATATATTTTTTTCCGGCGGCGACAGCGGGCGCGCCATATTTTTTTAGGATGGTGTTCCAAAATTCTACCGGTGCAATCGCGCCGGAAGCGTATCCATTGGCTAATGGCTCAAGACTGGTTCGCAACGATTCAAGCGGCTGGCCGGCCTGATCGGCCAGGACGGCCAACAAACCGGCGAAATGCCGACGATCGAGCACGCCGTGATAATCGAAGTACATTGCGCGTATCACTGTTCCAGTATAGCAGTCAGGTGGCTAACCGGCCATTTCAGCCGGGAGCTGTGTACAACTTGTGGGCGGGACAACTGTCATCAGTTGACAAAATCGGGTATTCTTAGTAGATTCTGTTATCACACAAGGACATTTTTGGTTATGGCTTTTGGGCAAAAAAATTTATCGCAACGGCTTGGCCACCGTCTGATTGCCGAACGATTGCTCGACAAACAAGACTGGCAAACGGTTACCCGTCGGGCGAAAGACGAAGGCCGGCCGGTGGCCGAGGTCTTGTATGACGATGAGCGCCTGTCCGACGACCAGCTTCTCGATGTTTTAGGCAAACATTTTTCAGCGCCGACGGTCCGCCTCCGCGAGAAGGTCATTTCGCCGTATGTTTTACAGCTGATTCCGAAGGAAGTCGCCGAGCGCCATAACGTCATTATTTTCAAGAAGGTCCAAAATACCGTTCACGTCGCCGTGACCGATCTTGGTAATCCCCAACCGATTGAGTTTATTCGTCAACACACCAAACTTGAACCGGAAGTTTGGTTAACGACGCCGCACGATATCCGCCACGCCCTCCAACTCTACCGGACTGACCTGTCCCAAGAGTTCCAAACCATTATCGACGATGGCCTGCGCGACGCTGAGGGTTCCCGCGACTCGGCCGAGGACCTGGCCCAGCACGTCCCGATCATGGCCATGGTCGATTCGCTCCTCCATCGCGCCGTCATCCAGTCAGCTTCCGATATTCACCTTGAGCCGGGGTTGGATTTGGTGACGGTCCGGGTTCGCGTTGACGGTTTGCTCCGAAAAATCGTTGAGTTGCCGAAAGTGCTCCACGCGCCGATCGTCGCCCGAATAAAACTGATGGCGAATTTGAAAATTGACGAACATCGCCTCCCGCAGGACGGCCGTTTGACCACCATGGTCAATGACCGAACGGTGGCGGTCCGGGTGTCCGTCGTCCCGACCTTACATGGCTCAAAAATCGTCTTGCGTCTGCTTGACGAAAAACGCAAACATTTCACGCTGAAATCCCTGGGGTTGAATGCTTGGGACTACGCCCTCTTGAAACAGGAAATCCGCAAACCAAACGGCCTGATCCTCGTCACCGGTCCGACCGGCTCGGGAAAAACAACGACGCTCTATACGCTGCTACGGATGCTCAACACCGAAACGGTCAACATCTGTACGGTCGAGGATCCGATCGAGTATGGACTCGACGGCGTCAACCAGACCCAGATCAACCCCGCCGCCAACCTCACCTTCGCCAACGGCCTGCGATCGATATTACGCCAGGACCCGAACGTCATCATGGTCGGAGAAATTCGCGACACCGATACGGCCGATATCGCGGTCAATGCGGCCATGACCGGCCACTTGGTCCTCTCAACGGTCCACACCAACTCGGCCGCCCAAACCATTCAGCGCCTGACCGAAATGGGGGTTCAACCCTACCTAGCCGCTTCGACCATCAATCTGATCATCGCCCAACGACTCGTCCGCAAGGTCTGCCCCCACTGCCAAAAAACCGTCCGTCTGACCGATAAGTCTCTCGCTTCATACCATCAATCGTTGCCAATCGAATCCGCCATCAAGCGGCTGGCTGAGCTCGAGCTTCTGAAGCCCAATCGAACGCTTGAATCGTTTTCGATAGTCAGCGGCCGCGGCTGTGCGAAATGTCAAAATACCGGTTACCTCGGCCGGATCGGGATTTACGAGATCATCCCGAACACCGACGCGGTCCACGCCGCCGTTGTCAGCGGCGGCTCACCGGCCGACATCGAGGCGGCCGCCCGTCGGCACGGCCAACTCAGCATGACCGAGGATGGCATCCTCAAAGTTTTGACCGGCCAAACCACCTTTCAAGAAATTTTGCGCGTGACGGCCTAACCCATGGCTCAATTCACCTACAGCGCGCTCGACGCAAAAAACAATTACTCCCGCGGCAATCTGACGATCAGTAATCTTCGCCAGGCCCGCGAACAACTGGAAAAACAAGGCCTGACGATCATCACGATCATCAAGGAGAAGAAGCAAACGTTCTTCAACCGCGACTTAGGCTTGAACGTCAGCGCCCAGGACAAGATCCTGATTACTCGGCATTTACACACGATGTTAGCGGCCGGCATCGGCCTTGACCAGGCCCTCAAGACCTTGGCCGAACAAACCCCCCAGGAACGCCTCCGGGCCGTCTTGGTCGACCTTGAACGGCGGGTCCAGAGCGGCCAGCCGCTCAATCAGGCGCTCCGCCTGCATCCTCAATATTTTTCCAATCTCTACGTCAACCTCGTACAGGTCGGTGAAAAGAGCGGTAAATTGGATCAGACCCTGCAGTACCTCCTCGATCAGCAGGAAAATGATTACCGCCTACGGACGAAGGTTCTCAACGCCTCAATATACCCGTCAATAATCATCATGGCGCTGATCGGCATGGTCAGCCTGATGCTCGTCTTTGTGATCCCCCGGGTTGAATCGGTCTTATCGTCCTATAATGTTGGCTTGCCATTACAGACCCGGATTCTCCTATTCATGAGCCGTTCACTGACTCACTATTACTACTACATCATCCCGGCTATTATTGCCCTGATCCTCGGCGCGCGACGACTCCTCCGTAGCGTTTGGGGCAAGCGTCAATGGGACAGGTTCCTGCTCGTTATGCCCATGTTCAAGGGTTTAGTGAAAGAAATCAACCAAGCTAGGATCACCCGCACATTGACCACCACCCTGAAAAGCGGCGTACCGATCGATAAGGCCTTGGAACTGACGCTGTCCATCACCGATCACACCAGTTATCGCCTGGCTTTAGAGCGAGCAATAAAACTTGTGCGGCGCGGGGTCAGCTTGGGAGAAATTCTGCGGGGGTATCCGCAACTCTTCCCGCCGATCACTACCCGGATGATCGATGTCGGAGAAAAATCAGGACAACTCGACCACATGCTTGAACGTCTGGCCGCCTTTTATGAGACCAGCGTCGACACGAAACTCACCAATTTGTCCTCGATTATCGAACCGTTGTTGATTCTCCTGGTCGGCTTGACGGCCGGGTTTGTCGCGGTTTCGGTCATGACCCCGATTTGGTCTTTTTCGAAAACGATCTAATGAAACGACGATCTGGCTTCACCCTCCTCGAGTTGCTGGTGACAATAGGGATCATCGGCATTATTGCCGCGACCAGCATTCCCTCGTATGCGGCGGCTCAGCGGCGGTTAACGGTTAATCAGACCAGCGCCGAATTGGCTGATGTTCTTCAGGCCGCGCGGACCAAGGCCATGACCTCCGGCGCCGACATTGAGATCACTATTACTTCCTCGTCTGTGTCCCAAAAGAATCTGAGGACTAACGTAACGACAATATGGGCGCCGCCAAGCGGCATAACTTTCACGACTGCTTCGTTGATCCTTACCAGATTAACCGGCTTGGCGGTTGATACGGTAAATCGTTTGCCCGCTGATACTACTATCACCATCCAAAACTCCCGAACGGTTGAGATCGCGTCCAACGGAAAAATTTCTTTGCCCTAAATGACGATGACGCAAAGACCGGGCAATATGATTGTCGAAGTCCTAGTTGGCATTAGCATTGCTGCGCTCGTCATTGTCAGCATCGGGAATTTGGTCGACAGCGTCAATAAAACCGATAGAGCCGCGGCAAATAAGAACCAGGCCCTCGCCTATGCCCGAGAAAGTTTGGAAGTGATCACAGCTATTGCTCGAGCTCAGTTTCAGTGCACTGCTGGCAGCCCTGGTTGCACTTGTACCGCCTTATTTGGCTATACAACTTGCTGGCAAGAGTGTCCATTCACTGTTCCTGGTTGTGCACCAACGTATCACCTAACAAACAGCGGCACCTGGCACGTCGTCAGCGGTGCGGAGTCAATTGGCACCAACCCGACGTTTAGCCGCTTTTTAGAATTTACTTCAGTCAGTGGTGATACTAACCTGAAATACGTAACTGCGACGGTAGGTTGGACTGAGGGTACACGATCGCGAACGGTCACCCAAGCAACCTTACTCAGCGGTTGGAAACAATAGCCAATGCGCTCATCAAAAAAAACTAGTCCGGGTTTTACACTAGTCGAATTGTTAGTCTATTTAGGCATGTCGACGATTGTCGTCGTGGTTATTAGCAATTTCATGGTCGATATTTCACAAAGTGCGGCCAGAACTCGTGCAGCGCTCAATCTCCAGACTACTAGTCGATTAATCGTCAGTCGCATTACCCAGACCGTCCGGACCGCGACAAGCGCGATTCCCTTTCCGCCAAGTACCGGAACTTCCTTAGTCGTTCCAGTGACTGGTGGCAATCAAACATACGCCTTAACCGGTTCAACCTTAGTCGAGACCCTGCCAACTGGTGTCAGCGATACGTTAAACAGCGCAGAAACTGTTGTCAAAAGCTTCATTGTAACAAATCAGACAATCGGTGTGTCTATTTCCATGACACTCGGCCCGGCGGCCATCACTACACCGGCGGTACCCGACTATACGGTCACCTCAATGATCGTTCCTCGTTTGCCGCTCTATCAATAATCTATGATGTTCCCCGCAACGAAGCGACCCGGCGCGATCACCACCATTCTCGTCTTGGCCATCACCGGCATTGTCATATCGGCCTTCATAAGTTTGTCCATAATTTCTACCAGCCAAGTCGTTCAGGTTAGTGATGTCGAGGACGGCGACCAGGCTTTTTACGCGGCTGAGGGTGGAATCCAACAGGGCCTGTTTACCCTGTCCAATAACCCTGGACCGCAAACGATTTCGAATACCATCAACAACGCAATCGTGACGATTACGATCACTAATGATATATCTGATCCTCTTGGAAAACGTCGGATCGTCACCTCGGAAGCTATACTAAATGAAAAAAAACGGACGCTCCAGGTTGTAGCCACAACTAATGCATTGGCCGCCAACATCCAGTATGCCGTTATGTCTGGGCCAGGCGGGATAATCATGGAAGAAAATAGTGAAGTTCATGGGAGTCTTTACTCCAATGGTCCAATTACTGGCCCAGCCACACGCAAGGGATATATCTACGGACACACCTGGGTTGCAGGTTCAAATCTTGCATCAGGAATTACTGTCGGAACAGCCGCGGATCCAAAAGACTTACATGCAAGTAACTACAGCAATATTACGGTCTTTACAGTACCGGATACCTCTACTCAACCTACTCAGAGTTATCCCTTCACGCCACAACAAATCGCGGCTTGGAAGGATGAGGCTGATAATTCATTGGTCGATGGGGGGGGTAATGTAACAATAGATTCAAACCGGGATCTTGGAGGAAAGGTGACTGGGAACCTCGTTATCAATAAAGGAATTATTAGTCTCACAAGCCCGGTGTGGGTTACGGGTAATATCACCATTAAACCCAGCAATCAAATCACCATCCGACTTCCCGGAGCGGGTAATGGGTCAGGGGTAATATTATCGGGCGATGTTCCTGATGTTGGTAATCCGGAGTGTGATACCTCGGGAGGGAATATTGATGTTGGTAATAATGCCACAATTATGGGATCGGATTCTCTTTCAAGTTTTACACTACTTATATCTACAAAAAAAGATACGACGAACCCGGTAATCTTCGGCGGTAACAGTTCAACATCAGTCATTTATTTTGCCCCATGTGGGCGTATCCGGGTTAATAATACTGCTGTTCTTAACAATACCACTGGCGAAGTAATTCAATTGCAGCAAAAATCTGTTGTGAACTACAATCCAAACTTGTCAGACTTTTATATTCCCAACGGCCCGCCCCAACCAATCGGCGTCGTCCCCGGCACCTGGCAACACCTATAGGAATTTACTCCGCTCGATTTTTATCGACAGCGTTAGTTTTTTCCGCCGAATCAAACTTCCTCCAACAAACCCAATCGCGAAAAGGGTCCCGGCCATAATCAGCGCGTCCGGCCCAAGGCAGTCATCCGGCCCCTGGCCGCCGAGGCATCGCCGGGCGAACAGCGAACGCCAAATATCCGAGTAACCGCTGACCGCTCGGTTAGCTGTTAAATAGACTCGACACCCGGCCGTCCCTGAAGCGGTGTTTTTGCAGGCGTAATCAACGCTCGATCCAACAATAACAAACAGGACGATGCCCACAATCGCCACCGCCAGCCCCGACAGCAATCCGGCCCGCCAATTGATCCGGAACTTCATCTTATTGGGCCGGCGGCGTTTCGACGATCGTTACCGTATTGAGATTGAGTCCCGAAGGAAAAAGGACGTCGCCTTCAATGTGATATTTACCCTGGAGGCCGGCGCCGGAAATGGTCCCGCCAAAAACGCCGTCATTGGCCTGACCGTCGCTGTGATTTCCGTCGTCAAGCACGACCAGCGGCAAAACATTGATCGGGGTGACGCCGGTATACGGACCATAGACGATATCCCAGCGCGCCTCGGGAACGGGTTGGCTGCGGTCAGACGCGGTCGCGGTGATAACGATATCCTCTCCGGCCGCATAGGACAATTTGGTAGCCACAATGACAGCGGCTTCATTCGTCGGAGCTTCGACAAAAACCGCGAAGGGGTGGCTATCTTCCACCGTTGAGATCAGCTGGACCTCCCAGGTGCCGGTAGCCGGGCTGGAAATGGTGAAGATTGCTTGGTTCTTTTTTTCATCAAACGAATATTTGGCCCCTTGGGCGGCGGCATTAGCGGCGGTCGTCGTCACGCCGGCGGGGTTTATGATGGTGATATCAGCCGAAGTTAAGGTGATAGTCAGCTTCATGGCCGTGACCGAGGGAACGAAAAAGGGGCGGAGAAAGGTGCGGTTGCCCGCAAGGTTGCTTTCAATATTCATTAAGACGCCATTGACGCCGACGTTGGTCGCGGTGGTGGAATTTGCGGTATTGGTAGTTTGCCCAGGCTGTTTTTTCACTAAA
>Ga0209726_10008574_pt1 | contig 10936 bp, 8 predicted proteins | sample Subgrocontami54m_FD_187453 | JGI IMG/M metagenome (GOLD analysis project Ga0209726, IMG submission 187453) | Subsurface groundwater microbial communities from S. Glens Falls, New York, USA - GMW46 contaminated, 5.4 m (SPAdes) (version 3) | ecosystem: Environmental > Aquatic > Deep subsurface >... | reverse complement strand
GGCGCAGGTACCCCTCCGTCGCCTGCTTGCTCGACCCCACCAGCTCCTCAGCAAGCGGCAACTGGTGGAAGAGCTGGTACCACGTGTGCATCACGTGCGGCAGCTCGAACCATCGCGCACCGATGCCGGGGTAGGGCGGATCGAAGAGCATCAGCTTGTGCAGGCGCTCCGGGTACAGCCGCGCGAACTTCTGCACCCAGATGGCGCCAAAGTCGTGCGAGACGATCCGCACCTTGTCCAGGTGGTAGAAGTCCGCGAACGACTTGATGTCTTCGGCGTAGGCGGTGTCGGTGTAGCCGGTCTCCGGCGGCAGGTCCGGCTTGTCGGAGTAGGCGTAGCCGCGCATGTCCGGCACGATGACGTCGTAGTGCTCGGCGAGCGCCGCGATGTTCTTGTGCCACTCGAACCAGAACCCGGGCCAGCCGTGAATCAGCAGCAGCGGCTCGCCCGCGCCCTGCCGCACGTAGTGCAGCTTGACGCCGTTGACGGTGACGTAGTGATGACTGAGGGTGGTGGCGGCCATGGATCGCGTCCTCCTGTGGAGGACAGGTTATCGGGCGCACGGAGCAAGTCGTAGGGGTGCCCGCCGCTGAAGAAGTGACTGTTACTGTGGCGAGGCCTTTTCAGGCCGCGTGATGCGGATTCAAGGAGATCGCTGCACCGGCTGACGATCTGGCGGCCAGGGAGTTCTTCAACACCCCGCTAGTGTTCCTCATCCACGATGGAGTCCATCAGCAGGGCGACGCGGCGGTTGAGGTCGTGGTGCTCCGGCCGCGTCAGGCCGGGGTCTTCATCGAGCATGCGCCCGGCTTCCCCGCGCGTCAGCTCGATCAGCTTCACGTCGGTGAGCCTCGCCACCTTGAGGCCGGGCAGCCCTGACTGCTTCGTGCCGAAGAACTGGCCCGGTCCGCGGATCTGCATGTCCGCCTCGGCGAGGCGGAAGCCGTCGGTCGTCTCCTCCATCAGCTCCAGCCGCTTGCGGGCATCCTCGCTCGGCTCGTCGCTCAGCAACAGGCAGTAGCTCTGCTCGGCGCCGCGGCCGACGCGCCCGCGGAATTGGTGCAACTGCGCCAGGCCGAAGCGGTCGGCGCCCTCGATCATCATCACCGTCGCGTTCGGCACGTCGATGCCGACTTCGATCACCGCCGTGGACACCAAGATGTCCGCATCGCCGTTGCGGAAGCGGCGCATCACGTCGTCCTTCTGCTTCGGCGACATGCGGCCGTGCAGCAGCTCCAGCCGCAGGTCCGGATACACCTGCCGCTTCAGCCGCTCGTACTCCACCGTTGCCGACTTCACGTCGAGCGTCTCCGACTCCTCCACCAGCGGGCAGATCACGAACGCCTGGCGGCCGGCCTCCACCTGCTCGCGCACGAAGCGCTCGGCATCGGTGCGCAAGTCCGGCGCCACCCACGTCGTCTTGATCTGCTGGCGGCCGGGAGGCATCTCGTCGATGACGGAGATGTCGAGGTCGCCGTAGAGCGTCAGCGCGAGCGTCCGCGGGATCGGCGTGGCGGTCATCACCAGCATGTGCGGCGTGTGTGCGGCGTGCGCGCCCTTCTCCCGCAGCGCCGCGCGCTGCATCACGCCGAAGCGGTGCTGCTCATCGACGACGGCGACGCCCAGGTCATGGAAGCGCACGCCGCCCTGGATCAGGGCGTGCGTACCGCAGGCGACATCGATCTCGCCGCGTTCCATCTGGTCGTACAGCTCGCGGCGCTCCTTCGCCTTGAGGCCGCCGGTCAGCAGCGCGATGCGCAGCGGCCGGTCGAGGAACGGCGGCCGCGCCGTCACGACGGGGCCGGCGTCGCCGTTGGCGTTGAACAGCTGCTTGAGCGTCTGGAAGTGCTGCTCCGCCAGGATCTCCGTCGGCGCCATCATCACGCCCTGCCGGCCATTCTCCACGGCCGCAACGAGCGCGGCGGCGGCGATCACGGTCTTGCCGCTACCCACGTCGCCCTGCACCAGCCGCGACATGGGCACCGGGCGCCGCAGATCGTTCAGCACGTCGAACAGCACACGCTCCTGCGCGCCCGTGAGCGAGAACGGCAGCGCCTCCTTGAACGCGCGCTCGATCGGCGCCGTCATCGGCATCGGCTCGGCAGGGGCGGACTTCTGGAACAGCCGCCGGCGCAGCTGCATCGTGAGCTGGATCGGCAGTAGCTCTTCGAAGGCGAGCCTGCGGCGGCCCAACTCAAGCGCGCCCCGGTCCGTCGGATAGTGCATCTGCGAGACCGCTTCGGCGATCGGCACGAGCCGCAGGCGCTGGCGCATGTCCTCGGGCAGCGGGTCGGGCAGCTTGTCGACGAAGCGGTCGAGCGCTTCCTGCATGACGCGGCGCACCGTGCGGTTCTGGAGCCCCGCCGTGAGCGGGTAGATCGGCACCAGGCGGCCGGTGTGCACCAGGTCGGCGCTCCACAGCTCCCACTCGGGATTGTCGAAGCACGGCCGGCCCTGCCGCTCGCCGACGCGGCCCGACACGACGATCTCCGTGTTGACCGGCAGCTGCTTCGCCACCCACGGCTGGTTGAACCAGACGCACTGCATCATGCCCGACGAGTCGCCGATCGTCGCCTCGGCGGAGCGCATGCGGAAGCCCATCTGCTTCTCTTTCGCGCTCCAGACGTGCGCGCGCACCGTCTGCTCGCGGCCGAGTTCGAGCTGCGAGACCGGCACCGGGTCGCCGTAGTCGACGTGACGGCGCGGGAAGAAGAGCAGCAGGTCGCGGACCGTATGGACGTTGAGCTTGTCGAACTTGACGCCCAGCCCGAACGGCACGCGCTTGAGCGCGTAGATCGGCGCATCGGCGCCCATCCCTTCGAGTTCGCCCGGCGAGAACCGCACCTGCGCAAGCCGCGGTTGCGGCGGCCGAGGGGCGGGCTTCTTCGCCGGGGCGGCCTCGCCTCCCCGGCGCCCGGAGCCTTCGGCGGGCGGACCGGCGACCGCGCTTCCCGCCTCGCGCATTCCGTTCCCGGCCTCTCGCTGCCGCGGCGGCGGGCTGGTGATGCCCCGGGCCTGCGCCTTCAGCACGTCGAGCATCTCCTCGATCCAGCGCTTGCGGTAGGCGGGGGTCAGCGACTTGTAGCCGCCCACAGGCAGCCGCTGGATGCCGGTAAAGACGTCGCTGCTGAGCTGCGACCCCTCGTGCGTGGTGATGTTCTTGAGGAAGACGTCGAGGCCGGCGGTGACGGCGCGGTCGCTGAAACGCTTGACGCGCTCCAACTCCAGGACTTTCCGAAGACGGTCTTCGGTCATGGTGACGGTGACCAGCAGGGTCAGGGTTTCGCCCTTCGTTGCCGCGACGCGGGAGCGTGCGCTTCCAGCCGATCTTAGGTCATCTGTTCGAGATCAGCCTAGGGGGCCGGTGGATCGCCGTCAAGGCGAAGCGCCTCCCCGGCGTCGCGCGGCCTCTTGCACGCAAGCACGCGCACGACGACACTGCGCCTGACTTCATGGCCGTAGGGGCGCGGTGTGCCGCGCCCGGTCGGGAGATACGACATGTTGCTGAAGGACCGGGTGGCCATCATCACCGGCGGCGGGCGCGGCATCGGGCGCGGCACGGCGTTGCGATTCGCGAACGAGGGGGCGAAGCTGGCGCTCGTCGACCTGGAGCAGCCGCACCTCGACGAGACGGCGGCCGAGCTGGACGCCAGCGGCACCGGCGTCGAGTACATCACGCTGCAGGGCGACGTCAGCTCCAGCGCCGACGTGCAGCGCTTCTTCGACAAGACCATCGAGCGCTTCGGCCGGCTCGACATCCTGGTGAACAACGCCGGCATCGGCAACCCGCCCGTGCCGATCGTGAACATGCCGGAGGAGGCATGGGACCGCACGCTGGCCGTCAACCTGAAGAGCGTGTTCCTCTGCTCCAAGCTAGCCGCGCTGCAGTTCATCAAGCAGGGCGGCGGCGGCCGCATCATCAGCGTCGCCTCGCAGGCGGGTAAGACCGGCTACGCCATGCTCACGCCGTACTGCGCGTCGAAGGCGGGCATCATCCTCTTCACGCAGGCGTTCGCCAAGGAAGTGGGCGCGCACAAGATCAACGTCAACTGCGTCTGCCCGGGCACGATCGACACGCCGCTGCTGCGCGGCGCGGGGCTCGGCCTCAACAACAACCCGGAGTTCTTCAAGCAGCTCGTCGGCACCGTGCTGCCGTCGATCCCCCTCGGCCGCGTCGGCTACCCGGCCGATGTCGCGAAGACGATCACCTTCCTGGCCAGCGACGATGCCGACTACATGACCGGTCAGGCGATCAACATCTCCGGCGGCCAGGAAATGCACTGAGCTGGTCGCCTGGTCGCTGGTGGCTGGTGATTGGTGAGCGGGAGTGGCGATGCTGGTCGTGATGATGGGGCTGCCGGGTTGCGGCAAGAGCGCCGTCGCCGAAGGCATCGCGAGGGCGATCGGAGCGCCCGTGTTTTCGGTCGATCCGCTCGAAGCGACGCTGATCCGCGCTGGGATCACGCGCGTGCAGCGGTCCGACTACGCTGCGTACGACTTGGCCGCCACGCTCGCGCGCTCACAGCTCACCCTCGGGCAGTCCGCCATCGTCGACGCCGTGAACTCCATTGAAATCGTACGCGCGTGGTGGCGCGACATAGCGGCCGAGTTCAGCGTGCCGCGCCCGCTCATCGAGTGCGTATGCTCCGACGTGGATCTGCATCGCCGACGGGTCGAGGGGCGCAACCGGAACATCGAGGGCTTCATCTACGAGCCGTCCTGGGCAGACATCGAGGCCCGCCATGCCGAGTACGAGGCCTGCACCGAAGACCGTCTTGTGCTCGACGCCGCGCGTCCGCTCGACCACAACATCCGCGAGGCCGCGGAGTACGTCCTGTCATACCGCTGAAGGGCTCTCCCGCTTCTCGTTTCCCGCCTCTCCCCTCCATCCTCTACGCTTCACGCATGAATCCCCGCACCATCGCCGCCGTCGCCGCCGGCAAGCTGGCCGGGCTTGCGAGCCGCGTCTCGCGCCGGGGCGGCGGCACGGCGATCGCCGGGCTCGCGGCGCTGCGGGTCGATCCGGGCGTCGTGCGGCGCCTGGCGTCGCAGGCGGGCGCGGGCACGATCGCCGTCACCGGCACCAACGGCAAGACGACGACGTCGCTGATGCTCAGCCGCATCGCCTCCGCGGCCGGGCTGCGACCGCTGCACAACCGCAGCGGCTCCAACCTGATGCGCGGCGTCGCGGCGATGCTCGTCGAGGAGGCGACACTCACCGCCACGATCCCTGACGCGAAACGCAGGCTGGCGATCATGGAGGTCGATGAGGCGACGCTGCCGGAGATCGTGCGCGAGGTCGCACCGCGTGCCGTCGTCTTCACGAACCTCTTCCGCGACCAGCTTGACCGCTACGGCGAAGTCGACACCGTTGCGAAGTCGTGGGAGCGGGCGCTCGCGGCTGCGGCGGCCGAGACCACGCTCGTGCTGAACGCCGACGATCCGGCGGTCGCGCATCTCGGCCGTTCGGCGCCGGGGCGCGTGCTGTATTACGGCGTCGATGACGCCGCCGCCGGCATTGACAGCGACGAGCACGCGTCGGACTTCCGCACCTGCCTGGACTGCGGCGCCGAGCTTGCGTACGACGTCACGTTCTACGGCCACATCGGCCACTGGCGCTGCTCCTCGTGCCCGAACCGCCGCCCGGCGCCGCACGTGCGCGTCACGCGCGTCGCCCTCGGCCAGGACGCGACATCGCTCACGATCGCGACGGATAGCGGCGAGTTGCACGTGAAACTGCCGCTGGCCGGGCTCTACAACGCGTACAACGCGCTCGCCGCGGCCGCCGGCGCCATCGCGCTCGGACTCCCGCACGATGCCGTCGTGGGCGCGCTCGAAGGCTTTTCCGCAGCATTCGGGCGGCAGGAGCGATTCAGCGTCGAAGGCCGCCACGTGCAGGTGCTGCTCGGCAAGAACCCGACGGGGCTGAACCAGGTGCTGCGGGCGCTGGCCGCGCGAGACGGCCGCAAGACCATGCTCTTCTTCCTCAACGACGGCATCGCCGACGGCCGTGACATCTCCTGGATCTGGGATGCCGACTACGAGACGGTGCAGCCGCAGACCGCCTGGGTGCTGGCCGCCGGCACCCGCGCCGAGGACCTGGCGCTACGGCTCAAGTACGCCGGCTTCGGCGATGACGTGCCCATCGAGCACTCCACCGCGACGGCGCTGCGCCGCGCGCTCGACGCCACGCCCGCGGGCGGCACGCTGTACGTCGTGCCGACGTACACGGCGATGCTCGAAGTGCGCGAGCTGCTGGCGAAACGCGGCGGCGCGCGCCGGTTCTGGGAGGGCGCGTGAGCGAGCCGGTCCTGCGCGTCGCGCACCTGTACCCGCGCCTGATGAACATCTACGGCGACCGCGGCAACATCATGTGCCTCCGCCATCGCTGCGAAGCGCGCGGCATCGGCTTCGAGCTGGCGGAGCTGGGGCTGCGCGATCGGCTCGACCCGGCGGCGTTCGATCTGATCTTCGCGGGAGGTGCGCAGGACCGCGAGCAGCGCGGCGTCGTCGATGACCTGCTGGCGACGAAGGCGGACGCCGTGCGCGAGGCCGTCGAGGACGGCGTAGCGCTGCTGGCCGTCTGCGGCGCCTATCAGCTCTTCGGCCGCTTCTACCGCGAGGCCTCGGGCGCGGAGCTGCCCGGCGCGGGCATCTTCGACCTGCACACGGAGCATCCGGGCGAAGGCGTTCGGCGGTGCATCGGCAACGTCGTGGCGGACTGGGACGCGCCGGATGGGCCGCGCACGATCGTCGGGTTCGAAAACCACGGCGGCCGCACGCGGCTGGGCCCCGGCGCGCGGCCGCTGGCGCGCGTGCGCAGCGGCTACGGCAACAACGGCGAAGACGGTACCGAGGGCGCGGTCTACCGCAACGCCATCGGCACGTACATCCACGGCTCGCTGCTGCCGAAGAACCCCGCGCTGGCCGACCACGTCATCCGCCTCGCCCTCTCCCGCCGCTACGGCGACGTCGCGCTGGTGACGATCGACGACCGCGCCGAAGAGCGCGCGCACGCCGCGGCCCTGCGCCTGCGCTAGCTGGGCGCTGGACACCAAGACGGCACGCCCCGAGGCGTGCCGTCCTACACTCGCGCGGTAGACGCGCTAACCAGCGACAACGGCCTCGAACACGGCGCTCAGGTAGCCCGGACGAGCAGGAGGGGGAGCTTCCTCTCGTCCACGCCACACCGGCGTCGCCGGTTCGTCGAACCGCATCGCCTCCATGTCCACAGCCGAGCCCGGCAGGATCGCTGCCGCGAGCCGCCCGACGTCCGTATCCGTGTCGCAGGTGGCGACCATGATGGCGGCGCAGGCCCCTTCGTCCGGGAGGAAGACGACGGAGTGCAGGCCGGCCTCACGCAGCTCCAGCGCACGCGCTTCGATCGCGTCGTGCACATCGGCGGGCTGCGGCTGGGGGTCGCCGGACCAGTTGAGCATGGATACGAACGTCGGCATCGTCGGCCCTTCACTGAGCGGAACGCGCCCCGCAGCGTTCCCACCTGAGATATCGGCCCGGACCGTTAACGTCCCTCAGCCAAAGTGTTGTGAAAGTGCTAAATGCGGCACTACGCGCTGATCAGCGGGCGTCCGGCTGCTGCCCCGAGAACACGTTCGCAGCAGCGCGCCGGGAGGAGGGCACGGCGCACCGTGCCCCTACCAGACGCGTCTCTCTTCGTCCGCGGGGGTGAGGTGCCCCTCCGGTTGAACTCTCTGCTGTGCCACCGTGGCGGCCGATCGGTTGCGTGCGAGGTTGTTTCTCATGTACTGTCGTCACGCGACGGAGCGGGCGTGCGTCCGACGCCTGAGCAGGGAGCTTGCCCTCATGGAGCGCCGTCCCAATCGTGTCGCGTCGGCTTTCGGCTACCCCGTCGCCGCGCTGGCGACGCTGGTGCTGTCCGTCTGCCTCGTGACGGCAGGCGTCTTTATCGGCAAGATCACCCAGGCGGACGCGGACGTCACGCGGGCGTCATGGACCGTCGGCGCGTCGATCGGCATCGGCTTCATCTTCGGCTTCGAACTGCTGTGGGTGTCAAAGCGCGTCTACGCGAAGGTCATCTACTGCATCCTCTCCATCGTGCTGATCACGGCCGGCGTGATGATGCTCACGTTCGCGCCCGTGCTGCGCCAGGTGAATACGCCGGGCCTCGCCGAATATCGCGCCTTCAACGCGCTGCTCAGCTTCGGAGCCGCCGCGCTGCTGAGCGGGGTGGCGCTGTTCGTGCTCTGCGTCCGCTGGGCGCTGCGCCCCGGCGCGCTCTCCCGGCTCCGGCGATGGTCGCGCCTGCTCGGATCCGCTTACGGCGTGCTGCTTGGACTTGAGGGCCTGAGCATGCTCGTCATCATGTTCGGGCTGGTGAACGGCGAGGCCTCGTTCAACGAGGAAGGCACCGAAGTCAGCGTGGTGGCGCAGTCGATCCTGCTCACCGTTATCGCCCTGTGGTTCTTCGTGCCGGGTGTGTTGCTGACGTACCACGGCATCTCCGCTTCGATGGGAGAGGGATCCTCACAATACCGCCCACCGCTGGCCATCCTGGGGTTCGCCGCGTTCGGCGCCGTGGTGCTGCTCGGCGAGTGGAACATGGCGTCCGGCCACGCCATCGCCGCGCCGATGCCGGTCTTGCACGCGCTGGCGGCCGCGATCCCCGGCATCACCTACATCGCGCTCGCATCGCGGGGGTCGCTGTTGCGTGGCGTGCCGGTGCGCGGGCTGACGTGGCGGCAGCTGACGCTGGCGTTCGCCATCAGCATGGGCGTGGCGGCGATGATTGCCGGCTACGTCAACTCCCTCGCAGGGCTCAGCGCTACGGTGCTGATGCTGGTGCACAACGGCACGTTCAACCACGTCACCGAGGCCGGCGGCATCGGCGATCGCATCGAAGACGCGCGGGTTATCCTCTCGCGGAACGAGCAATGGGCGGCGAACATGATCGCCGTCGCCGTCGTGCCGCCGCTGATCGAGGAATTCTCGAAGGGGCTGGGCGCCCGCTTCATGATGCGCGGCAACACGACGCGCGCCCAGGCGTTCGCACTCGGCGCCGCGGCCGGAGCCGGCTTCGGCTTCCTCGAGGGCCTGCTGTACGGCGCCGCGGGCATCTCCAACGAACTGGGCGACTGGTGGCTGATCATGCTGATCCGCGGCGGCAGCACGTCGCTCCACGTCTTCAACACGGGGCTCGTCGCGGTCGCGTGGTGGTACTGGTCGATCGGCCGGCGGCCGCGCATGGCCGCGCTGCTGTTCGGGGTAGCCGTCGCCGCGCACTCCATCTGGAACGGCCTGGCGGTGACGCTGTTCTCGAAGATCCTCTGGCTGCGCACGCTCGATAACCACTCGGCTGAGGTCGCGACATACGCCATCGTCGCCGTCATCGGCGCGTCGCTGATTACGGCGATCCCGCTGATCGCGCGGCGGCTGCGCGACCCGCTGCCACCGCCCGTTGCCGGCACCCCGCTGGCGGCGATGGCGCCGTGGCTGGGATAGACTGTTCCCCATGAAGCTGACAAGCCGCGGCGAACTCGCGCTGAAAGCCGTGCTGGAACTGGCGAAGGTCGAGCGGTCGGAATCGCCCGGGCTGCCAGCGGCCGAGATCGCGCGCCGCTGCAACGCTTCGGCGAAGTTCCTGGAGCAGGTGCTGGCTCAGCTCAAGGCGGGCGGGTACGTCATCAGCCGTCTCGGCGCGCACGGCGGCTACCGGCTCACGCGCGACCCGGAGGACATCTTCGTCGGCGAAGTGAGCCGGCTGATCGATGGCCCGCTCGCGCCGGCGCCGTGCGCCAGCCTCACGCAGCATCGCCGCTGCGACTGGTGCGCCGACGAGGCTACCTGCGTCCTCAAGACCGTGTGGACCGACGTGCGGGACGCCGTGGCGAACGTGATGGACGGCGTGTCGTTCGGCGAACTCGTCCGCCGCGCCGAAGCCGAAGGGCACACGCGCGGCCGCTACTACATCTGAGGCAACCGGCCGCCAGCACCGTTCGCGCCCGCCGCCTCACCTGCCGCCGCCCTCGATCCGCTCCATGATCTGCGCCGCCTCCTCCGCATCGGCGAGCCGCGGCTGGTACTGGTCGAAGATGTGGATCGGGATGTAGCGCGTCGCCGTGATCCGCGCGCCCGTGAACGTCACGTCGAGCAGCGCGCCCTGCTGCGTCTCCAGCGACCACGACTGGTCGAACACGAAGTTGCCGAGCCCGTACGCCACGAACGTGCCGCCGATGCGCTCGTGCGCCTGCACCCAGTGCGGATGGTTGCCGACGATCAGGTCCGCGCCCGCCGCGGCCGCCGCGCGCGCGAACGCACGCTGCCGCTCCGACGGCGACGCCGTGTACTCGACGCCCCAGTGCGGAAGCACGATCACGACGTGCGCGAACTTGCGCGCGTTCGCCACGTCTTCCGCGATCGTCTCAGGATCGAGCGGCGCGGCGCCGGCGCTGTCATCCGTCGCGTGGTAGTAGGCGGCAATGTCGTCGTACGCGAGGAACGCGAACGAGACGCCGTTGCGCACGATCACGGCGGGCGCGCGCGCCTCGAACAGATCCTTGCCCGTGCCTACGGGCTTGATGCCCGCTGCGCGCAGGTTCGCGTCCGTCTCGAACATGGCGCGGTCACCGCACGGCGCGATGCCGCAGTCCTTGATGTGGTTCGCCGCGTGCGCCATCACGTCGTAGCCGGCGTACCTGAAGCCGTCGACCGCGGCCGCCGGAGCAGCAAGGCTGAACGTCGGCGTGCAGCCGAACGGCGTGCCCGCGTCCGACGCCGTCGCGTCAAGCGAGCCGACCGTGATGTCCGCCGACGTGAGGACGCCGTGCAGTGGCTGGAACGGCAGCGTGAAGTCGCCGCCAAGCTCGCGGATCTTCGCCAGCGTGCATCGTGCCGGGATGATATCGCCGGTGAACAGCAGGTGCGTCACCGGCTCGACCGTCGGCGCGAATTCGGTCGA
>Ga0209726_10008571_pt1 | contig 10942 bp, 9 predicted proteins | sample Subgrocontami54m_FD_187453 | JGI IMG/M metagenome (GOLD analysis project Ga0209726, IMG submission 187453) | Subsurface groundwater microbial communities from S. Glens Falls, New York, USA - GMW46 contaminated, 5.4 m (SPAdes) (version 3) | ecosystem: Environmental > Aquatic > Deep subsurface >... | reverse complement strand
CGGCGCCTCGATTTCCGACTCCTTTCGCGACTATCGGCAGCAGCCACCCGGGAACGTCAACGCGTTCGACGTTCGGACGGGGCGGCTCGTGTGGACGTTTCACACGATTCCGAGACCCGGAGAGTTCGGCCACGACACCTGGCTTTCCGATTCCGCAGAGACCATGGGCAACACGAACGTTTGGGCCACGATGGCCTACGATCCCGAGCTCGACTACGTCTACCTTGCGACCTCGACGCCGAGCAGCGACCACTACGGCGCACACCGGCCTGGCAACAATCTGTTTGCCGAGAGCCTGGTGTGCGTGCAGGCGAAGACCGGCAAGCGGGTGTGGCACTTCCAAGCCGTGCATCATGGGCTGTGGGATTACGATTTTGCCGCCCAGCCGGTCCTCGGGGACATCACGGTCAACGGCCGCCGGATCCGGGCCGTGATGCAGGTGAGCAAGCAGGCCTTCACATACGTCTTCGACCGGCGGACAGGTGAGCCTGTCTGGCCGATCGAGGAGCGGCCGGTGCCAAAGGGGGACGCGCCAGGAGAGTGGTATGCGCCCACTCAGCCTTTCCCGACCAAGCCTCCTGCCTTTGATCTACAGGGCACGACCGAGGAGAACCTGATCGACTTCACGCCGGAACTGAAGAACCGCGCGCGCGAGCAGCTTCAGAAATATCTGTATGGTCCTCTGTTCACACCGCCGTCTGAAAAGGGGACGCTCGCGCTTCCCAGCGTGTTCGGCGCCGCTGGCTGGGGAGGCGCGGCATTCGATCCGGAAACGGGCATGTTGTACGTGCCGTCGCGGACGACGCCAAGCCAGATGAAGTTGACGCCCGTCGATCCGAACGTATCAAACGCAGGCTATATCCTGGGCGGCGGGGCGGTATACCTGCCAGGCACGTACTTCGACGGGCTGCCTCTGTTCAAGCCGCCCTACAGCAGGGTGACCGCGTTCAACATGAATCGCGGCGAGCGCTTGTGGGTCCAGCCACTTGGCAACGGGCCGCGCAACCACCCGTTATTGAAGGATCTCAACCTCCCGCCGCTTGGCGAGGTTTCCGAAGGGCAGAGTGCGCTGGTAACGAAGACGCTGCTGTTTGTGACCACATGGCGCCGCCAGCGCGACGGACGCGTCCTGGTTCCGCCATGGGCGCCCTATGGGGATCCCGACGCCGACCGGAAGATCCTGTACGTGTTCGACAAGCAGTCGGGCAAACTCCTGCGGGAGATCGAGGTGCCCGGCCGGGCGGCCGGCGCCCCACTGACGTACCTGTATCGCGGGAAGCAGTACCTCACGATGGCGGTGGGGGGCAATGAGGACGCTGCGGTCGTGGCGCTTGCGGTGCCCGATGCGCGCAGCAGGTGAATGAGAAGGAACGAGCGGCTGCTTCGGGCTTCCTCGAACCAGCGTTGGTTCTGATTGACGTCTGGACGATGGCCACTTCGCAATTGAGATATTTCTTGAGATTTGGCGGAGGGAGAGGGATTCGAACCCCCGGTACCCTTCCGGGTACAGTGGTTTTCAAGACCACCGCCATCGACCACTCGGCCATCCCTCCCGCCTTCGCAAGCGTACATCACCACGCTTGCTTCGGCGAGGCTCACCAAAGCGCTATGAGGCGCGACGGCGGCCGCGTTGAAATGTCGCCGGAATTCGCGCGTCCCGCGCACGAGGACGCCGCGCAACGGTGGCACGTGAGCGAGACGACCCGGCGAATCCCCCGTCTCAGGGTTTCTTGCCAGCGAACTCGTCAGCGGTCACCTCGTCGAACCACTTCGCAGCACCACCGAACCCGGCGTTGATCTGTACGAGTGGCTGATCGGGCGCCGCACCGTGCCAGTGAACGATGTTGGGCGGCGTGTAATCGCTCTGTCCGACGCCGAGCTCACGCATCCGGTCGCCGCGCTTCTGCAGCCGCATCCGGCCCTGCTCGACCAGCAGCAGCTGCCCGTGGTCGTGACTGTGCCAGTAGGTGCGCGCCCCGGGCTCAAAGCGCCGCCTTGCGATGGTCAGCTCCTTTGCGTCCATCGCCGTGGACGTGCCAGTGAAGCGCGGAGGGACGCGGCCGGCTGGCGGCTGTTGGGCACGACCGGTCCAGACGGCCGTGAGCGCGAGGACGCCTGCGAATGCGGGAACGAGCACGAGTCGATTCATTGCAGCACCTCCGACTCCGGAGTTTTTCGGAACCGATCATACCGCAGGCCCCGGCGAAATGCTGCCAGCATTCGCGGGACCCGGCCGCTTGCCACCGGGAACTCCTCTACGAGAGGATGTTATTCAATCTGGAACGCTGATCGCCCTCGGTTTGGTGATGCGGTTTGGCTCTGGGCGACGACGGGAAGTTCAGATAGCCTCGCATGAGGCAAGAGCGCATATTGGGAGGATGGTCACGACCATCCTTCCTGACCCAAGCGTGAACACGGGAGCGCCTGATGAGTGACGACGAGATGCTACGTCGAACTGTTCTCGAAAGGGCTGGCCTCGCGGCTTTGACAACCGCCTTTGTCATTCAATTGCGCGGCAGCGCTCAGAGCGCGGTCCCCAATTCGACGGGCACCGAATCGCCGAAGCTCAGGGCACCGGCGAATGCATGTGACTGCCACATGCACATCTATGATCCGGCGCGCTTTCGGATGGTGCCGAGTCCGAGAGTGCCTCCGAGCGATGCGGCCGTTCCTCAGTACCGTTTACTGCAGCAGCGGATCAGAACGACCCGCGTCGTCATCGTGACGCCCCGCAACTACGGCACGGAGAATCAGGTGACCGTCGATGCGATTGCGCAACTCGGCCCGAACGCCCGAGGCGTCGCAGTGCTTCATCCGACGGTCACTGATGCTGAACTGAAGCGACTTCATGATGGGGGCGTGCGCGGAATCCGCTTCAGTCTTGCCGATCTCGCCACTGCGGCCGTCACGCTCGACATGGTCGAACCGCTATCGAAGCGCGTCGCCGACATCGGTTGGCACGTGCAGTTCAACGTCGGAGGTCAACAGGTGGTCGAGTGGGAGGGCCTTCTACGGCACCTGCCGTCGCAGATGGTGTTCGATCACCTAGGACATCCTCCACTGCCGGCGGGCATCGAACATCCTTCCCACCGCCTCATCCGCGGCCTCATCGACCAGGGCCGGACGTGGGTCAAGCTGTCCGGCGCCTATTCGAATTCCCAAATCGGTCCGCCCTACCCGGAAGCCACGAAGATCGCGCAAGCTTTTGTCAAAGCGGCGCCAGAGCGCATGGTGTGGGGCAGCGACTGGCCGCATCCGAGCGAAGCGCCCGACCGCAAACCGAACGACGCGCTGCTGTTCGACTTACTGTCCGAATGGGCACCCGACGAGGCCACTCGCTACCGAATCCTCGTTGAGAATCCAGCAGCTCTGTACGGCTTTGCCCCGGCGTTGTGACGATCAGGTTCGCCGCCTGACGGATGGGATCGCGATGAGACTTGACTGACTGTCCGTCCTCGATCCGATGGGGAAACCGCCCTTAGCGCAGACCAGCGGGCTCAACGCGCGCCGTTGTTCGACGTTTCGGCATTGTTGAACCATGTGCGCTAGCCCGGTGACGCGCCTTGCGTATTGGTGTAAACGGCGTAGAGCGACTGTCCCGCCGCCATGAACAGCCGATTGCGTTTGGGCCCGCCAAAGGCAAGGTTCGCGCAGACCTCTGGCAAGCGAATGCGCCCGAGCAACTTGCCTTCCGCCGACCAGACGGTGGCGCCGCTGTACCCGATGTTGCTGCCGGCATTGCTGCCGCTCCACAGGTTGCCATAGACGTCGACGCGAATGCCGTCGGGCCCGCATCGAATGCCGTCGATCATGAAGTTGGAAAACATCTTCAGGTTCGCGAGCTTGTTTTGGGCGGTAACGTCGGCCACCACCACGCCGCCGCGCGCGACGATGTACACCTTCTTGTGGTCAGGTGAAAAGGCGATGCCATTGCCGGCGCCGCCGAGCTCCTGCTGGCTGACCACCATGTCGACACGTCCGCTCGGATCAGCGCGATAGACATTCGAATCCAGCTCGCGCTTGATCAGTCCGGCCCCAACCGGCTGACCGGCCTTCGCATTCAACAGCCCCTGCGGGTTGCTCGGTCCGCCCGGCGCATCAACCATGCCTTCGTACAGCGACCCACCAAACGGCGGATCAGTAAACCACACGCTGCCGTCGGGATGAGGCGCGAGATCGTTGGGCGAATTCAGCCGCTTGCCCTGATAAGCATCGGCGATAACGGTGATCGATCCGTCGTGCTCGTAACGAACGACGCGGCGCCCCGCATGCTCGCACGAGAGCTGGCGTCCATCGTGATCGAACGCGTTGCCGTTGCTGTTGTTGGAGGGATACCGGAACACGGTGACGCGCCCGTCGTCTTCCAGATAGCGCATCTGGCGGTTGTTGGGAATATCGCTCCACACCAGATAGCGACCCTGGCTCGACCACGCCGGCCCCTCGCACCAGAGGCCCCCGGTCCACAACCGTTGAATCGGCGTGTTGCCGACCCGCAGCGAGTTGAAGGCAGGATCGACGGTGAGGATATCGGGATCTGGATAGCTGACCGGCGCCGCACCGGACGCGAAATCTCGAGGTGGACTCGAAATCACCGTCGGCGGCGCCGTCCTCGCCGGAGCTGGAGCAGCCTGCTGCGCACGAGCCTCGGGCGGGGCGAACAAGGCCACACCGGCTGCCGCGCCTATCTTCACAATGACGTTGCGACGTGAAATCTTGTTGCTCATGAAGACCCCTCTGTCGCCAGAATGTATTCGACTGTGGCAGGTTCTACCACAGTCCTTCGTCGAGCGATAAGGTAATGCCGTTGGGACATTCACCACACCGCGAGAAGGGCTAAGGAGACCATGACCTTTTGGCAGCGATGGATTCGTCAGCCGCAGACCACCTGGCTGCGCAAGGTGATCTTCCAAGTTCACCTCTGGAGCGGGATTGGCGTCGGGCTGTATGTGCTTCTTGTCAGCGTGACCGGGAGCGTTCTCGTCTGGCGCAACGAGCTCGCCGCGGCTGCGACACGCGACCCCATCATTCTGACTGGATCAGGTTCGCGGTTAACCGACGAGCAATTGAAGGAAGCGGCAACGCGTGCGTATCCTGGATACTCCATCAGCATCAATCGGGCTCCGGACCCGGATCAAGCGGTCGATATTTCCCTGGAACGCGGCACCGATCGCAAGACTCGCCTCTTCGATCCATACACAGGCCGCGATCTGGGTAATTCGGTGCCGATCGGTCTCTGGGCTATCAGGAAGCTCCTTGATTTGCACGACGATCTGCTCGCCGGCAGAAGCGGCCGCAAGGTCAACGGCTTCGGCGCGCTCCTGCTCGTCGTTCTCTCATTCACAGGAATCGTCATTTGGTGGCCGGGGATCAAGACGTGGCGACGAAGCCTGAGGTTCCACAAGAAAGTCGGATGGCGACGCTTCACCTGGGAATTGCACAGCATGATCGGCTTCTGGAGCCTTGGATTCATCGCGATGTTTGGAATCAGCGGAGCCTATCTCGGTAACCCCGAGCCGGTCCAGGACCTCGCCGACTGGCTCGAACCCGTCACGCAAGCCAATGCAGGGTTGCGTATCGTCGACAGCGTTGTCTATTGGCTCGCCTTCCTCCATTTCGGCCGTATCGGCGGCATTGGGATCCCTTGCAGCGTCAGGTCCGGGCTGTGCGACTGGGCCACGAAGTCTGTTTGGGCCCTTCTCGGACTCGCACCCGCCGCCATGTTCGTGACCGGCGCGGTGATGTGGTGGAACCGCGTGATTCGAACCAAGGCAAGGTGAACCTACCTCCACGTCTTATAATCGCAGCCGTGCTTCCGCAGATGCATCGAGCGGCCATTGTGGTGCTGGTATTCACCACGGCGTGCGGAGCACCACCGGCAAGAACGTATCGCATCATGCCAGTCGCACTCACACCAATTGATGGCACTCACAACCGAGCGACTGCGTTCGGTCGACTCTTTTGTGCCACGCTTCAGCATTTTCGCGATCCGGACGGTCACTCCTGGGGTGACTGCGGCCGCTACGTCGAACATGCGTCACCGGCTGGATCCGTACCCGCGACATTTGTGTCGCAATTTCGCTTGCTCCTCGTGGGTGGTCTCGGTGATGGCTGTCTCGACGACCACGCTCGGGCCTTCGCTGGCGCGATCACACACCTTCATGACACACATCAAGTCGATGTCGAGACGGTGCGCCTCCCGCCATTTGCGTCGAGCCAGGAAAATGGCCGTGCGATCGCGCGTACGGTCAATTACCGCTGGATGGCGGATCCGACCCATCGGTCGTACATCCTCATCGGCTACAGCAAGGGCGCCGCCGATGTTGAAGAAGCGCTGCCCGAGTTATCAGCCCCTCGTGACCAAGTGGCCGCCGTCGTGACGATCGCCGGCCTTGTCCACGGCACGCCCGAAGCGCGCGCGCTTGACCCGCTCTTCGACCCGTCCAGGCGATGGAACGATCATCACTGTCCGACCACCAGCGACCGTGATGCGCTCAGTCTCGCAACGAACGTCCGTCACGATTTTCTGCGCGCTCATCCGCTGACGGTGCCCGCGTACTCGCTTGTGGCGGTGTCCACCGAGGCGATGACGTCTCCAATTCTGCGCGGCGCGTGGACCCGCCTTAGTCGGTATGCGGCAGAACAGGACGGGCTTGTGGCCGCCTGGGACGCGGTACTGCCAGGCGCGAGGTACCTCGGAGAGGCGAACGCCGATCATCTGACGGTTGCGCTGTCGCTTGACGAGGATCGAAAGCACCGCCGGAGGGACGCCGATCCGAATCGGTTTCCGCGCGAGGCGTTATTTGAGGCGGTCGTACGATTCGTGACCGACGACCTCCGGACGACTCCTGCCCCTCAATAGCTGGAATGGCTCCTCGCTCATCACATGCCTCTCGCAGTTCTGATCGCCACCATGTGCGCGGTCGCTCTCGGCGTCTCAGCGCAGTCGACTGCGATCACGATCGTTCTGTTACATCCTCGAGCGCCTCTCCAACGCGTCGAAGCCCTTCGGGACGACGATGAAGATCAGCGGAGAAACGGCGACCATCACGGTAACCGGGCGGTGAAGTTCTCGGCCGATCAGTTTTTCAAGAACACCGGCCTGGGGGCGATCACGGCGACGGAGATCGCTGAACGAAAGATGCGACCGTCAGGCGCGTCAGGCGTTGAAGTTCAGCGTGAGCCCTGGCCGGGGCCAGCGCGCCTTCACGAGCGTGCCGGTCCCGGACAGCGTGATGTACGCGTCGCGCATGTCGGGACCCCCGAAGCAGATGTTGGTCGTGAACGCATCCGGAAAGGCGACGTGCTCGTATTCGCCGGTCGGCGAGAAGATTGTGATGCCGCCGTTGGAGATGGTGGCTGAGCAGATGTTCCCGTTCGCCTCGACGGCGAGGCTGTCCAGCGGCTGATGTCCAGGCAGCGTGCACACGACGCGGCCCCGGCCTTCGCGAGCCGGATCGAGCACGCCGGGTGCGATCAGGTCGAAAGCCCAGAGCCGTCCAGTGTCGCTCTCGTTGCAGTAGACGGTCTTCTCATCCGGCGACAGACCGACTCCGTTCAGCGACAAGTAGCCGTACGAGACCTCAGTGATGCTCGACCCGTCCGGCTTGGCGTGGTACAGGCCGCTGATGTCGCGGTGCCGGGCGAAGCGTTTGCCGAGATCGGTAAACCAGAAATTGCCCTGTCGGTCGAACACGATGTCGTTCGGCCCGCACAGGTGATTGCCGTTCACCGAGTCGTAGACGCACTCGAACGATCCGGTCGCGAGGTTCACGCGCTCGATACGGCCGGTGGTGTAGTCCCTGGCGGCTCCCGACGGCACCAGCAGGCCATTCCGCTGCCGCCACTCGAAACCGCCATTGTTGCAGACGTACACCGCCCCGTCGGGCCCGATGGCGGCGCCGTTGGGACCGCCCCCAAGATACGCGACTACCTCGGTCCGGCCGTTCCATGCGCGCGTCAAGGTGCCGCGGGCAATCTCGACAAGGACCACCGAGCCATCCTGCATGGCGATCGGGCCTTCCGGAAACTGTAATCCTTGCGCGATGACGTCGAAGTCCAACAGGTCCTCCGTGCCGGATTCGGTAAGCGGTGCATGCCTTCGCACGCGTACATCACCGCGCTGACGCAGGCCGATGCGCCCGAAGGAAGGAACGTATCTGGCGCACCGCCAACGGAATCCGCTCCTTGGGCTCCTTCCACGGGAACATGCTCACTTCGGCCTTCGGCGCGAGCATGGCGCACTCCATGGCGACGGCGTATGAATGCGCTGGGACATCATCCGGCAGAACCAGTACGGGCGTTTGGCAATTGCGCACGAAATCGCGCGTCACGGTGAAGACGAAGTCGGCGTTGGTGCGGAACATCTTGGTCACGAATTTCTCGACCATCTCTGTCGTGAGCTCGCGCCGGCGCTTGACCAGCTCCGCACCCCAGTTAGTCATGCTGGCGTCGTACATGACGTTGGGCATCTCCGGCCGGAACCCGACAGGCTGCGCCGGAACGGCCGCGACGACGCGATCCGGCGCCCGCTTCAAGAGGTTCCAGATGAACGGGCCGCCAATGCAGAAGCCCAGCACCATGAACTTGTCGATGCCCAGATGATCCATCAGACCGAGATGGTCATCGGTGTAGGAATCCCACGGCCGGTCGATCTCGAGCGGGCCGGAAGACTGGCCGGGATTGGCGTTGCGCAGGTCCGCGTAGATGCAGCGGTACTCGCCCTTGAACTCCTCGATCGGGTTGAAGGGGCTGCGCGGTAAGCCGGCCATGACCGAGTTCAATCCCCCGCCGGCGATCAGCAACAGCGGGAAACCGGAACCGGCCTCCTCATAGCAGATGCGAACCGGGCCTTTCTCGTAGAAGCGTGCGGCTCCTCCTTGCCCGGTCTGCTGCGCAAACACTTGCGGCGCGGCTGCAGCTATCGCCGCCGCCCCGGCGCCCGTTGTCAGTATCTTGCGTCTGATCGGATCCATAATCGGCGTCCTCCTCGATCATTGTTGTGGCCGGTGCGGGCGGCCCGCCATGCTGATCGGCTGCGGGCTGCGACGCGCCGAACTCGATCAGATCCAGTTCCTCCAGGTCCTCCTGGGGGCACATCTCGATTCAGACGACAGAGCGTAATCGGGGATGCAAGCAGAGGCTGCGATGTACCGGCAACGATCGTCTCGGGCTCGAGCCGGATGCCGCGGTGTGATCGGTTGACAAGGGCGGACGGACCGGAACGTCCGCCCTTTGAGACTGATCGTGACCTATCCGAGCGTTCTGCCTCACTATCGACCGAAACACCCCGGCCTCAACTGGCCTGCATATTTCTCAGACGTGCACTACTTTCTTGTTGAACGAGGCCACAGCACCCCTTGGTCCTTTTTCGCGACCGGGCCAAGACCCTTGTAAACGAACTTCTGGATGCGTGCCCCGTACGTCTCGGCCACATAGAGATTGCCGTGCGAGTCGGTGATCAGATTGTGCGTGCCATAGAACTGACCCGGCAGTCTCCCACCAGAACCGATCGTCGTGAGCTCCTCGAGCGTATCGCGCAACAGAATGTGAATATTGTGGTTTCCCCCATCGGCGAGATAGATGTACTTTTGCTGCGGATCTCGCGAGAAGGCAACGTCCCACGCCGACCCGTCCTTCCGCGTCTGTTTCGCGATGAACCCTTCCTTCACAAACGTTCCGTCTGTGTGAAACACCTGGATTCGATCGTTCTTGCGGTCGCAGGCGTAGACAAGATTGTCGTTCGAGATTTCAGCACAGTGCACAGGACTCCGGAACTGCTTGAGGGGGGGCGCATCGGGATCGTAATCCCCGAGATTCGTGTCGTCAGGCTTGTTGCCGTAGGCACCCCAGTGCCGCTTGTACTTGCCGGTCTCGGAGTCAAACACGATCACGCGTTTGTTGCCGTACCCGTCACCGATATACACCTCGTTGGCCACCTTGTCGACGCTGCCTTCGGTCGCCTTCCACAGATTCGCGGTGTCGTTGCTGCCGTTATGCACGCCATGCGTCCCGATTTGAAGCAAGAACTTCCCCGTCGACGTGAACTTCAGCACCTGTGTGTCCTTGTCGCCATTGCCAGCAATCCAGAAGTTCCCTTTGTAATCGATCCAGATCCCGTGGTTCGAGTCGGGCCACGTAAACCCCTCCCCTGGCCCGCCCCAGCTGCCAATGAGGTCACCCGCCTGATTGAACCCCAGGATCGATGGGGCCACGGTGCAGCATGATGCGCCTGGTTCCTTGAAGTTGTCGTTCACTCCGGAGGTGCGATGAATCATCCACACACGGTCATTGCCGTCGACCGCAATGCCGATCGCGTTACCGACGGTCCAGTTGTTCGGTAGCGGTTTGGGCCAGAGGGGATCTACTTCGAACATCGGCGCCTGGACTGCGGCCTTGCCCTGAGCGGCCGCTCGGTGGTCCAGCATCGTCGCGATGGCAGCGAGCGCGACCGCGACAGCAAGAAAACTCACGCCTGTGAAGAATTCTCGTCTCCGTCTGGTGCTCATTATCATTCTCCTTCCGGATTCAAATGCCGACGCACGCGCCGTAGGACACAGCAGTTACTCGCCATGTCAGACAGCTCCGCGCAAGATTAGCAAGCTCTTGTTGGCTATGTCAGAACCTTCTGAACAAGTCTGACGCGCAATCCCTCGCACTGCTGCGGCATTCAGGCGACATTCCCGATTGGCCGCAGAATCTCGGCAGCATCCTACACCTGCTACGCTCCACTTGATACCTGAACTTGCGCCTCACCGAAGCGACCTCCTTAAGCGGGAACCGACGACTTGTCACCAGCCGGCAGCAAGAACATGCCTGAACCCAAAGCCCACCAGAAAGCGGATTATCGCATTCGCTTGTTGACTTGATGGCGAGCCTGGGGAAGCATCGCCGGGGAGGAATCTCATGCGCCCGCCTCGAATCCTCGCGGGGGGTTCGTTTGTTC
>Ga0209726_10008568_pt1 | contig 10943 bp, 10 predicted proteins | sample Subgrocontami54m_FD_187453 | JGI IMG/M metagenome (GOLD analysis project Ga0209726, IMG submission 187453) | Subsurface groundwater microbial communities from S. Glens Falls, New York, USA - GMW46 contaminated, 5.4 m (SPAdes) (version 3) | ecosystem: Environmental > Aquatic > Deep subsurface >... | reverse complement strand
GTGACGGCTCGTCGAGCAGCAGGAGCTGGGGCCGGGCCATGAGCGCCCGTCCGACGGCGAGCATCTGCTGCTCGCCGCCCGAAAGTGTTCCCGCAACCTGCCGTGCACGCTCCCGGAGGCGTGGGAAGAATCCGTAGATCGCGTCCACATCGTCGTTAAGGTCCCGCGACGAGCGGTCCAGCGCGTATGCCCCGAGCCGCAGGTTTTCCCTGACGGTCATGTACGGGAAGACCTTGCGGCCCTCCGGGCATTGGGCGATGCCGAGTCGGACGATCGCCTTCGGGTGAAGACCATCGATTCGCCGGCCGAGCAGTCGGATCGTGCCGCCGCGCGCCGGAAGCAGCCCGGAAATCGTCCGCAGCAGGGTGCTCTTCCCGGTGCCATTGCTGCCCAGAACGGCCACGACCTCGCCAGGGTGCACCACCAGCGACACGCCGCGCAGGGCCTGGACACGCCCATAGAACGCGTTCACACCCTCGACTTCAAGGAGGGGAGGCGCGGGCTGCGTGTCAACACCCCGGGTCGGCACTAGTCGCTCCCCTCGGTGCCAAGGTATGCCGCGATGACCTCCGGATTCTCTTGTACCTCGACAGGCGAGCCTTCGGCGATCTTCACGCCGTGGTCGAGCACCACCACGCGGTCCGAGATGCCCATCACCACCTTCATCCGATGCTCGATGACTCCCACGGTCACGCCGGTCTCCCGGATCCGACGGATCAGCCCGACGAGGCCTTGGACTTCCTCGTCGTTCATACCGGCCGTCGGTTCGTCGAGCAAAAGCAGACGCGGCTTCGTGGCCAGCGCGAGCGCCATGGCAAGTCGTTGCTGGGTTTCTGTCGGCAAATCTGACGCCCGCCGCTGCTCCTGCCCGTCGAGGCCAACGAACTCCAACATCTGGCGCACGCGCTGGTGGCTCTCCCTCTCCTCGCGCTTGAAGCCCGCAGACCGCAGCAGCGCGCCCCGGAGGCCAACACGCGTGCGGCAGTAGCAACTGATGAGCAGGTTCTCGATCACGCTCAACTCGCCGAACAGGCTGGTGGACTGAAACGTGCGCGCGATGCCAGCCTTCGCCACCGCGTGCGGCGGCCAGCCACTGATATCCCTGCCGGCAAAAGAGATGCGCCCCGCTGTAGGACGAATTTGCCCGCCAATGAGATTGAAGAGCGTCGTCTTGCCGGCGCCGTTGGGCCCGATGATGCTAAGGATCTCGCCCTCCTTGACGACTAGATCGAGCCCATTGACGGCCAGCAAGCCCCCGAACTGCCGCGTCAGCGCTTGTATCTCAAGCATGGGGCGTCGTTCGCTCAGGCGACCTTCGCGCGAACCGCCAGAATCTTCGCACGCCCCCGACGATGCCCTGTGGAAAAAATATAATCACCACGATCAACAGGAGACCGAAGATCAGCAGCCGGAACTCCTCGAACAGCCGGAACGTCTCCGGCAGAATCGTCATGACGAATGCGCCCACGATCGGGCCCGCAACCGTCCCGACTCCGCCGACCACGACGAAAAGAATTCCGTTCAGCGAGACCCAGAAGCCCGCGTCGCTAGGGTTAAGGTAAGTGATATACATAGCGTACAGGCTTCCCGCGACCCCGGCGATCATCCCGCTGAGTACGAACGCGAGCAGCGCCAGGCGCATCGCCGGGACGCCGAGGGCCTCCGCGAGATCCTCGTTCACACGGATCGCATGAAACGCACGGCCCACGCGCGAGTCCACCACCCGCCGCACCAAGAAAACCGCCAGGATCAGCACCGCCAGGACCAAATAGTACTGCGCCGGCAACGACTCGAAGGTGATCCGCCCGATGCCGGGCACGGGTAGAGGACTCGCCACCGGGATGCTGGTAATCCCCAGGGGCCCGAATGTCAGATCTTCCCACTTGTCCATCATAATCTGAACGACGAGACCGAAGCACAGCGATGAGATGACGAAATACGGTCCCCTCGTTCTGAGCGTCGGGAGGCCGATGACGAGACCCCCCAGCCCGCCTGCCACGGCTGCCAGGCCGAGCGCCGGCCAGAAGTTCATGCCTGTGCGCACCACGAGCAGCGCCGACGTGTAGCCGCCGATTCCGAACAGCGCGCCGTGAGCCAGCGATAGCAGCCCCGTCACGCCGAGCATCAGATTCATCGACACCGCGAGGATGGCCCAGATGCAGCTCATCACGAGCAGGTGGAGGATATACGTATTCGATATTAGCGCCGGCACCGCCACCCCGAGACCGAGGAGGCCGCATGTCAACAACCATCGAGCCTGGCGCGCCGTCATCTCAATGCGCCCGGCCGAAAAGCCCGGTCGGCCGCACCGCGAGCACAATTACGAGAAACAGGAACGCATAGAGATCCTTGTAGGAAGGCGATATAAACCCGGAAGCGAGACTTTCGACGAGCCCGAGGAGAAAGCCGCCGACGATCGCCCCCGCGACACTACCCATCCCGCCCAGGATAATGATGACGAAGGCCTTGACGATCAGCATGCTCCCCATGGTCGGGAAGACCAGGATTACCGGGCCGATCAGACCGCCCGCGGCGGCGGCCAGCGCACTGCCGACGGCCATGGTGAGCGACGCCACCCGGTCTCCATCGATGCCAACCAGCAGAGCCGCCTCGCGCTGTTGGGAGACGGCCCTGAGAGCCGCACCCGCCATCGTTCGCCGAAGGAACAGTTGGATTGCGATAAAAATGACGATGACGGCGACTACCACCATGATTCGCTGAAGCGGGAGGTGCGCTCCCAGGATCGTCAGCACCTGGCTGTCATATGCCGTCTCGATCTTCCGATAGCTTGCGCCCCATGCGATGAGCGACGAGCTTTCCAGCAAGAAGAGGAGCCCGAAAGCCGCGATGAAACCGTTGACGTGGGGCGCGTCCTTGATGGGCCGGAATATCAGCCGCTCAATGGCGACTCCGAGCAGCGCCATCACCGCCATGGCGATCGCTACCGCCAGGAAGTAGTTCACACGATACAGCGACACCAGGAAAAACGTGATGTACGCCCCAATCATCGCCTGGTGGCCGAGGGCGAAGTTAGGGATGTAGAGCACGCCGTAGATCAGCGTCAGGCCGAGGGCCACCAGGCCATAGACGCCCCCGACCATGATCCCGTTTGCCACCTGCTGGAGAAAGAGTTCCACGGCGCGGCCTCCCCCGACTCGCCGTCCGGCTATTCGCTGATACCCAGGACCTTCTTGTCCTTGAGAAGCCCGAGGTACATCGGGAAGTCGATGTCGCCCTTCTCGTCAAGCTTCGACATCTTGAAAATCGTGTTCGGAATATCGTAGGCGCCGGGGAATGCCTGGCGAATTTTCACGGCGTCGGTCGCGGTACCAGCCTTATCGAGAGCGCGCGCATACAGACGGACGCCCTCGTAGCCGACTCCGGCGATCAGATGCGGCGTCTCATTGTTGTACTTGGCCCGATACTTGCGCTCGAACTCCTGCTTCGCCGGCGAGTTGAGCGCCCACGAGGCCAACTCCACCAGCGTCCCGTTCACCATCTCGGGCGGCAGCAACTCCAGCATTCGCTCACCGCTTGACGCCGCCGAGTTCACGAATGTTCCCTTGAAGCCGAGCTGTCGCGCTTGCTTGATGACAAGGCTGGATGGCTCGTCGACCGTAGTGAGCAAGATCAAATCGGGCTTCTTGGATAATAAACTGGTCAGCTGCGCGTTGAAATCGGTCTCGTTGGCGTCGTAAGAGGCCTTGCCCACAACCACCCGATTCCGCTTCGTCCACTCGCGTTCGAACGCCTGCACCCATTCCTTGCCGAGTTGGGTGTTCACTTCCATGATCGCTACAGACTTCGACGGTACGCCGGTCCGCTCCAGTTGCTTGAGCAACAGTGAAAGCCACCCGTCCATGGTCCGGTCGACGTTGTTGATGAAGCGGATGACCAGCTTGTTGCCCTTCTCGGTGAACGACGGCGACTGCGAAGTCGCCATCAAGAGGAACTCCATCTTCTCGTTAAAGCCCATGAGCGGAAAAGCCGAGAGCGAGGCCGGCGTCATGATCATGGGGACGTGGTTCATCGAGGCCAGGCGGCGGCCGCAGTTGACCGATTTGTCCGACTTGAACTCGTCGTCGCATACGATAGGATCGAGCTCGACCTTCTTGCCCCCGACGGACACGCCTCCTGCCTTGTTGATCTCCTCAGCCGCCATCTGAACGCCGCGCCAGAAATTGGTCCCATAGTGGGCGGCCCCACCAGAGAGGGGCGTGATGACGCCGAACGGCACCTTGTCAGCGGCCGCGACCCCGGACGGCGCGGCGAGGGTGATGGCGGCAAGCAGGGTAAGAATGACAGCGACACATTTGCACTTCATGGCTGAATCTCCTTTTTGAGGGGCTCGCGTCCAAGTAATATCCCGTGACGAACGAACCACATCCTGTCCTAGAGCACGGAACGTGTCAATAATTTTGAAACTGATTTTGAAACTGATTGTTTAAACTGATGGCACACGTGGCAAGACCATTTCGGGTCTGGACACACTAGGCCATGTGGCTCCCGCCGTTGACGTTGAGCGTTTCCCCGGTGATGTACCGAGCCCGGTCCGAGGCGAGAAACAGAACCGCGTCGACAATGTCTTGTACCTTTCCCAGGCAACCGAGTGGGATCGTGGAAAGGTAGGCGTCACCCACCAACTGTCTGGACGCCTCACCCATTTCCGTATCCCCGATGAGCCCTGGCGCGATGCAGTTCACGGTGACCCCGTAGGGCCCAACTTCCTTAGCCAGGGTCTTGGCGAAGGCCCCTACCCCGGCCTTGGCCGCGCCGTAGTGCGCATGGCCAGGAGTCCCGCCGCGGATCTGGGCAATCGAGGTCACGTTCACGATACGACCACTTCGCTGCTCGATCATCTGGCGCCCAGCGGCGCGACAGCACAGGAAGACACCCTTGAGGTCGATGGCGATGGTCAGATCCCACTCTTCCTCGCTCATGTCGACGACGGGCGCAGTCAGGAAGACCCCGGCATTGTTGACCAGCACGTCGAGGCGGCCGCAGCGATCGACGACCGTCCGAACGAGTGCGTCGACATCGCCTGCAGCCGAGATGTCGGCACGGACCGGGAATGCCTCCCCTCCGGCCGCGAGGATCTCGCCTACCACGGCCGACAGCGACGCCGCCGTACGACCGCACACGGCCACTGTCGCTCCCTCCTCGGCGAAGGCGCGCGCGATGCCGCGACCGATGCCCCTGCCGGCGCCCGTGACGATGACGACCTTCCCGGCGAACTCCTTCCGCCCCGAGGTGACTGGTTTCTGCATTTGACCTCCCTGCGGACTTCCCGCGATCAGTTCTCAGGACGAGGGGCGCCATCGCGCCCAAGGTAGATCTCGCTCAGGCGACCAGCCAGCCCGCCCCGGAGCAGGTCCGAAGCTGGCCCGTGGCCAACCACGCGCCCCCGCTCGAAGACGTAGCCCGTACTGGCAACCTCGAGTGCGAGTAACGCCATCTGTTCGACTAGCAGTACCGTCTGTCCCGCGCGCTTCAACTCCTCCAGCCGGCGGAAGATTTCATCCACGAGCTTGGGTGCGAGGCCCAGCGAGGGCTCATCCAGGAGCAGGAGCTTCGGGCGCGAGAGCAGCGCCATCGCGATGACGAGAATTTGCTGCTGTCCGCCCGACAACACTGCCGCAAGTGCGTTTCGCTTCTCGGCGAGCATGGGAAACCGCTCGTAGATATCGGCAACATCGTCCGCCACCGCCTTCTTGTCCCCGCGGCGAAGCCGCACGTAGGCGCCGAGCACCAGGTTATTGTGGACCGTCTGGTCGCCGAAGAGCCGGTGTCCCTCCATCACATGCGCGATCCCGAGACCACGGCGCCCCTCGGCAGGCACGCGGGTCACCGCGACGCCTTCGAAGACGACTTCGCCGCTCTTGGGCGCCACCAAACCGCTGATGACCTTGAGGCAGGTGGACTTACCCGCCCCATTGGCGCCGACGATCGCCGTTACCTGTCCTGCCGGCACGGTCAGGCTCACATCGGTGATGCCCTGGACCGCGCCATAGACGACCGAGACGTTCCTAAGATTGAGCATTCGCAGACGCCCCCAGGTACGCCTCAATGACGCGCCCGTCCCGGCGCACCCCGGTCGGCGTCCCCTCGAAGATCGTTTCGCCGTAGTCGAGCACCGTCACCCGATCGACAAGACCCAGGAGAAAATCCAGGTGATGCTCGATCAACAGGATCGTGACGCCGCTGTCGCGGAGCGTCCGGAGCACGCCGCCGAGGTGCGCGAGCTCGACCTCGCTCAACCCTGCGGCGGGCTCATCCAGGATGATCATCCGGGGGCGGCACATCATGGCGCGCGCCACGTCGACCATACGTTGCATCCCAAAGGGAAGGTCGACGGCCTGCTCCTGGGCACGGTCAGCAAGACCAACCTCAACCAGGATTCGGTCGGCGCGGTGGAGCATCTCCCCTTCCTCCGCCACCGCATGACCGAGATTCGCGACCGTGGGCCAGAATCCACTCCGGAAGTGCCGGTGCGCGCCGATGATCACGTTCTCGCGCACCGTCAGCCGCCTGAAGATGTGGGGACTCTGGAAGGTTCGCACGAGACCCCGCCGAGCGACCTGGTAGAGCGTGAGGCCGTCGATCCGCTCCCCACCGAACGTAACCATGCCTCCGCCCAGACGGTAGACACCCGTCACCAGGTTGACCAGCGTCGTCTTGCCCGATCCGTTGGGGCCGATCAGGCCGTGGATCTCGCCTGGGCTAACCGCCATGCTCACCCCGTTCACAGCCCGCACGCCGGCGAAGGATTTCTGGAGGCTCTCGACGGCAAGCAGCGGTGCCCCCGCCGGCACCTGTGCGTCCCCGCTCTTCTCGATCCTCTCGATCGTCTCGCCCTGAACGGCACTGCTCCTTCCCTCCGCGATAGCAATTGGCCCAGGACGGACCTTGAGGAATGAGCTCTGGAGTCGAAGGAATCCCGCCATGCCTCTCGGAAACGCGGCGTAGGATAGAAGCAGGAGCGCTCCGTAGATCAGGAGCTGGTGGGTCTGGAAGGCCTGTAGTTTGTGGGGTAGCACCGTCAGCACCACAGCGCCCAGGAAGGGACCGACGAAGGTGCCAAGTCCACCTAGCACGGCCATAACCAGGATGGAGGCTGACTGCCACAGGCTGAAGGTCTCGTAGCCCAGGAACGCCATGAGGTGAGCATAGAGAGTTCCGGCCAATCCGGCGAGCCCCGCGCTGATTGTGTACGCCAGCCGCTTGACCGAGCCAGGCGAGATGCCGAGGCTCGCGGCTGCGATTTCGGAGGTCTCAACGGCCACAAAGGCCCGGCCGACGTAAGACCGGATGAGGTTCACCTGGAACCAGGAAGCCGCCACGACCATCAGCACCACGAGGTAGTAGTAGCCGCGCTCGCCCAAAGGGATCCCAAAGAGGGAGAGGTTGCCAAGCACCGGGGCGGGCACGCCGCTCAGCCCCTGGAACCCCCCCGTGAGGTCCCACTGCTTGACGATGACCTGGACGACGAGACCAAAGGCCACGGTCACCATGGCCAGGTAGAATTCCTGAACGCGTCCAGCCGGAATCGCGAGGAGAAACCCCACGAACATAGCAAACCCGACCGCGGCCGGGAGACTGAGCCATAGCGGACATCCTGTCTCGATCATCAAGAGCGCCGAAGTGTAGCCGCCGATGGCGAAGAACCCCGCCTGTCCGAGAGAGATCTGCCCGGCATAGCCGGTGAGGACGTTGATGCTCTGGGCCAAGAGGATGTTGATTCCCGCCAGCAGGGCGAGCATCGTCCATGTCTCGTTGGCCACCCAAGGCCAGACGACCACGACTGCGCCGAGCCCGAGCCAGGGTACCGCTCGGCTCGCCCGCATCAGACCTTGATCTCCGGCTGCTTGCCGAGGAGTCCCTGTGGGCGGACGGCCAGCACGAGGATAAGGATCGAGAAGACCACGCCATTTCGCGCGGCCGAGGAGACGTAACCCCCGACCAAGAGCTCTAGGAGCCCGACGAAGATCCCCCCGACCATGGCGCCACCCGAGCTGCCCAGGCCCCCCACCACGGCAGCCACGAAACCCTTAATCATCAACTCGAGGCCGAAGGCGGGGTCGATTCCAGTAAGAGGGGCGATCAGGATTCCAGCCAGCCCGGCCAGAAGCCCGCTCAGCACGAAGGCCAGCGAGATCATTCGCCGGATGTTGATCCCCATGGTGCGGGCACAGTCCGGATCAGCCGCTGTCGCCCGCATGGCCTTGCCGAGGAGCGTAGCTCGAATGCCCACCTCGAACAGCACCATGACGAGGAGGGCGGCGGCGAACGCAAGCAGGAGTTGGGCGGAGAGCTGGACTCCTAAGAGCCGCACGTAGTCGGTGCTCTCGAAGATGATCGCAGGGAAGGCCCTCGTGTTGGTACCCCAGATGTCCGTTGCGATTGCCTGGAGCACGATGCCTGCCCCCAGGGTACTCACCACCCAGCCCATTCCCATGCGCGCCCGCATCAACGGGCGCACGGCCACGAGTTCGAGGACATACCCCATGGCGGCGCTCACGGCCAGTCCAGCCAGGATCGCCGCCCAGAGCGGGAATCCCGCGTTGACGACGGCCAGCGCCACCATCACGGCAATCATCAGAAACGAGCCGTGGCCGAAGTTGACGACCCGAACCGCCCAGAACGTGATGTTGTAGCCCTGCGCCACCAGCGCGTACACCGCGCCCAGGGAGATCCCTGCCGTGACGAGCTCCAGGAAAAAGTTCACCCGCCTCCTCAGTCAGGCTCCGGCGCGCCCCCATGGGTGCGCCGTGTGCTGGTTTCCTCCCGATGCCGACTCACTTCGGCGCACGGAGTACGAGCCTGCCCCCCTCCTTGACGTACTGGAGGACGTCTAGGTCGTCGGCGGTAATCGACTGGTGCTTCTGGGCGCTGAAGCGGTGCCGCTTTGTGATGCCCTGGTAGTCGGTGGTCTCGAGCGCGCCGATGATCGCTTTCGGATCGGTGGAACCCGCCCGCCTGACCGCGTCGATCATGATGTTGGCGCCGTCGAAGTAGGCAGCCTGAATGGCGAGGTAGATCTTCGGCTCCTTGTCCGGACCATAATATTCGTCGTTGCCGAACTTCTTGAGCCAACCAGCCGCGAACTCGCGGGCAGCCGGGGTGAACTTGGCCGGGTCAACGAACGTCGACAGGAGACTGCCGTAAGTTCCCGCAGCGAGATCGCCCAGGAGATTCGTGTACTGCGCGGCGATCACCCCGGCCGAGCCCAACAGGGGCGCGGTGATTCCCAGCCGGTTCATCTCCTTCCGGATCGTGGCGTTGTCGCTGCCGAGACCGATGGAGATGATGACCTGAGCGTCGGCCTTCTTCAGGCGCGCCAGCTGGGCGGTAAAGTCGGTATCCTTCTGATCGTACTGCTCGCGGCCCACGGGCTTCGCCTTGAGTTCCTTCTCCATATACTCAACCACCAGGTCCGCACCCGTCTTGCCGTAGCCCGTGCTCTCATGGATGAGGCCGAGCCGCCGCCAGCCTTTCGTTTTCCAGGCGAAGTTGATCAGGTTCTGGGCCTCGGCGTCATTGGGTATGGCCACGCTGAAGACGTTCCGACGGGGTGGGTTGTCGTACCCCTTCGGATACTGTATGGCCAGCGTCTGGGCCATCACGTTCATTTGTGGGATGCCCTTCGCTTCCGTGAGCGGGACCGTGGCCAGCATCGGACCGCTGCCCGAGGGACCGAGGATCAGCGCGACCTTCTCCTCCTCGATGAGCCTCCTCACGTTGAGCGCGGCAACGTCGGCCTTGAGCTGGTCGTCGAGCACCACAAGCTGGAGTGGCCGCCCGAGAACCCCGCCCCTGGCATTCCAAAACTCGATCGCCAGATCGGCGGCCTTGCGCATGCCGGTGCCATACTCGGAGTAGGGACCCGTCATGGAGCCAGTGGTGCCGATCTTGATTGGCTCCCCGGCAGGGGCCTTCCCTTGGGCGAGTACCGGCCCGTTCCAGACGGCGAAGAGTACGATCAGGCCAGCCATCGTTCGTAACGCGTTCCACTTCATGGTGTTCCTCCGTTGTGGGTGTTGTTTAGGGATAACTACTCAGGTGGCCATCACCGTATGCCGCCAACAGGGCAATACTCTACCCCCGCCCCCGTTGTCGAGGCAAGCGAGAAAAATTCTTTTCCACTGAACTCGGACGCGCTCATGGCCTACCGTGTGAACCATGACGGGCGTCATGGTAATACACAAGGCCGGGAACTGGGCGCCGAGGATATCGGACTGATCCAAGGGCTCTTGGCTGGACATCGGGACTGGGGGAGAACCCGGCTCAGCGGCGAATCACGATGCCCGCCCGCTCGCGATCCCAGATCTCCGCGAGGCGCCCCTGCGCACTCGCTCGGAGCTTGTACTTCTCGACCTTCTCGCTCGTGTTCTTTGGCAGCTCCGCAACGAAATCGACGAAGCGCGGAACCATGTAGTAAGGCATATCCTCGTTGCAGTAGTGGACGAGTCCGTTCAGTTTTCCGTGATACTGGTCACAGTTGGAGGCAATTTGCGTGCACAACTGCAATCGGACATGCTCTTCGACATGATGCTCAGAAAGAAGGCGGGGCGCTGACCCAAATGGCTTCCGCATCCCGTTTGCTTTGGTTGCACCAGCGATGCGGCAGCTCGCTGTCGAAATAGATGCTATCGCCGCTGGCCAGGTCGTGCCATACCCCCCCGACTTCGACCTTCAATCGTCCTTTGAATACGACCACGCCGTCTTCGCCTTCATGCGAAAACGCCGGCCCGCTCTGTGCACCCGGCGCAGCGTGAAGCCACAGAATCGACGTACGCCGGTGCAAATCAGGACTTAACAGGCTGTTGAATTTCGATCACGTGTAAACGGGGTGCGATGGGTAAACGTTATGGATATCGTGTTCATATGGAATTGAAGGGAGTGAATGCGATGCGTGGATCAGATGCGATGCAAGAGAGCTTGTT
>Ga0209726_10008565_pt1 | contig 10944 bp, 8 predicted proteins | sample Subgrocontami54m_FD_187453 | JGI IMG/M metagenome (GOLD analysis project Ga0209726, IMG submission 187453) | Subsurface groundwater microbial communities from S. Glens Falls, New York, USA - GMW46 contaminated, 5.4 m (SPAdes) (version 3) | ecosystem: Environmental > Aquatic > Deep subsurface >... | reverse complement strand
CATGGACGACTGCCGGCAGACTATTGATGGTCTCCTGCCGCGCTCGCTGTGGAAGAGAATTGCTTACGATTTTGGTCTCGGGCAGTCGCGGCGAGTCGGTTACGAGCTTCAGGAGCGTTATCTGGCGGCCTTTGGCTCCGGTGTCCTGAAACCGCTCGATGCGCGCATCGATCAAAGTCTGTCAGGGGGATCGAAAGCCTCGCTATTGGTCGGGGCGATTCTCCAGAGAATCCAAATTTTGACCCGTTGTCTGGAAGAAGGCAGTTGCCCCGAACCGGAGAAATGGGAGGGGCCTAATTATAAAGTCATGCTCAGCGCCGAAAGTCCCGAGGTCAAAGATGGGGACGTAGCGGCGAATCGATTAAAGAGAACGCACCAGTCCTATATTCTCTGGCAGTCCGAAACGAAATCCCTGGAAGAAATGCGCGCCAAGGATCTAGAGCGAATCAGGCGTTGGCTGTCGTTGGGCGGTTTGCGGCAAGAGGCGATTGTGGAGTCCGCCAAGAACCAGTTCGCCGCCATTGAGATTTCTGAGTTTTTGGCGGTTCGCTCACCGGCGCATGTAGAGGCGGCATACACGGCCAAAGCGTGGCAGGGAGGGATTCAGCCGCTCATATCGGGATTGCAAAAAATGGCCGCGGAAACAAAAGACGCCGACGTCAGCGAGTCGCTGAAGCAGTTCTCCGCCAACTTTCGCGCCCAAGCGCTGCGACAATGGAGCGAGTTCTTGAGCGAATTTGCCCAGCTTGAAAGATTGCCGGGCCAGCGGGGCGTCAAGGAATTGGCCGTGAGCGCGGCGGGAGCCGATTCGTCCTACCAGCGTGTCGTCGCCAGCGCGCACGCAAATCTAAACGCGGTCCTCGGCGACGCCTGGGAGGGCGGCGAGCTTCCGCCTTGGTTGGTCACATTGAAGAAGTATGTGGCGCTAAAGGCCAAAGTGCAAAAAGCCGGCAAACAACCAGCTAAGGAAAGCGACCCAGGCAAAGAGGCTGACGCGGCCAAATATATGTCGATCTATCTGAGTGCTCTTGACCAGATTCGGCCGGAGCTTAGCACCCCGGAAAAAAGTTTCGTGTCCGCCAAGAAAGCCTTTGAAGAGGGCGAAGCCAGCGCCAATGCGACGCAGCCCGTCCTTAAAGTTTCTTGGGCGCTGACCATGTTGAGAGATTCGATGGGTTCGCCCCAGGGGGAGGACCGGCTGCTTTGGCTCTTGCTTGCGCGGCCCGTGGCGCTCAGTTGGAAAGCCATGCTCGAGGAGTCAGGCAAGCATCTCCAACAACAATGGGAAGGGCTTTTGCTGGAGGTGAAAGACTTGGATTCAGGATCGAAAGGCGGAAAGATCATCGCGTTCGTCAATGGCTCCGCGGTCGTGTTTCTTGCCACGCAAGGCGGCGCTTCTGAGCCACGGCGGATTCTCGAGCAGAGCCTGCCGTTTACCAATGAGTTCATTAATTACTACTCGCGTTTGCGCCGCGATGCGAGAAGTGGAACTGTGCTTCCCCCCTCCGCTCCAGTTTCCGGGGGCCCACAACCGCCAAACTACATTGCGAGGATTCCCTAAGCATAGGAGCGTCAATGAGCCGAGCAAGAAACGTCGTCTGGAGGGAAGGACTTTTCCTCACGCCCCATCTTTTTCAGCAAGCCGACCGCTACCGCGAGAACTCGCTTCACTTCCGCTTGAAGCCGCTGGCGCCTTTTTTTTGGGGATTGTCGGAGCTCGAAATTGACCGCGATGGATTACCCAAGGGTCTTTTCACGTTATACCGTTGCAGCGGTGTCATGCCCGATGGTTTGACTGTGCAAATTCCCGATGAAGATAACGCGCCCGAGGCGCGCTCGGTGAAAACGTTCTTCGCTCCGTCGGCGGAATCGCTCGAGGTGTTTTTGGCGATCCAGGCAAAACATCCCGACTCGATCAGTGTCCAGTCGGAAAATGGGGCGCCGGGCCGTGCTACCCGTTATCAGATGGAGATGGCGCGGGTCAACGACGAGACGACGGAAGGGAACGAAAACGAGATCCCGGTTGCCAGTAAGTGTTTCCAGATACTGTTCGGGGGGGAGTCCTTGGATGACAAAATTTGGGTCAAAATCGCGGAGCTGGGCCGGACTGCGACGGGCGACATTATGTTGCGCGAGTCCTACATCCCCCCTGCTCTCTCGCTTACGGCTTCCGGGACGCTGATGGAGATCCTGCACCGGATCCTCGAAATGCTCTCGGCAAAAAGCAGTGCGATGTCGCAACAGCGGCGCCATATCGCGGAGTTCGGCGCCTCGGACGTGGCTAATTTTTGGCTGCTGCACACGGTGAACTCTTACGTGCCGGTCTTGGCTCATTATTATCTTTCCTCCAATCGCCACCCAGAGCTGCTCTACGTGGTCTTGGCCCAGCTCGTCGGGGAACTGAGCACTTTTTCCCTCCAAGCCGATCCGCGAGAGGTGCCGCGCTATGACCATGAGAACCTCTATAAAACATTTGACGAGCTGGAACAGAAAATCCGTTTCTTGCTCGAGACGATCATCCCGACAAAATACGTGATCATCCCATTGGTGAAAACGCCGGAACTCTGGTATGTCGGGCAAATCCATGACGACCGCTTGCTCAGCGCGCAATTCTATCTCGCCGCCAATGCCCAAATCGCGCCCAACCGGTTGATTGAGGACGTTCCCGCCAAATCGAAAATCACTTCGCCCGACGAGGTCGGCGCGTTGATCGGCCGGGCGGTACCCGGGGTCGCGCTGACGCACGAACCGATTCCGCCGTCCGCGATTCCGGTGAAACCCGGCTTCAAATATTACCATCTGCATACCAGCGGACGGTGGTGGGAAACCATTTGCAAGGCCAGAAGGGTAGCCCTCTATTTGCCCGATGAGTTTCCCGAATTGAAGGTTGAATTGGTGGCCGTCAGGGAGTAGAAGGCCATAGGAAGCGGTTGCCGACTTACCGGGAGTCATTAGAGGAGACCTGCCAATGCCGTCGCCAGAGGTCATCGATTTTGTCGCCTTGCTTAACCCCATCCCCGGCGACAAGCCCGCCGGCGAGTCGATGCGTTACGAGGGCGCCTACGACGCGATTCAGGAGGCGCGCCGCGAAGACGATACGTTGCCCATGGGCGAATGGCAACGCGAAGTTAAAACGGCCGATTGGCGCGCCGTCATCAATCTCGGCACCGAGGTGATCGCGACTAAGAGCAAAGATTTACAAATTGCGGCGTGGGTGGTTGATGCGTTGGCGCGACGGAACGGCTTTGCGGGGCTGCGGGACGGTTTCAGATTGCTCCAAGAGCTGCAGGAAAATTTTTGGGATGGGCTCTTCCCTGAAATAGAAGACGGCGATCTCGAATTTCGCGCTGGCCCGCTCAATTGGTTGAACGAAAAACTGCCCGGCTGCATTCGTGAAATTGCCCTCACCCAAGGGGATCCGCCCTACGATTGGAATCGTTGGGATGAATCACGCAAGGTTGATAACTTGGGCCGGCAAAGTCCGGAAACCATGCAAGCAGCCATCGCCGAAGGAAAAATCACCGGCGAACAGTTCGATAAAGCTGTCGGCGGCACGCCGCGCGCTTACTATGAGAATCTACTCGAAGATATCAACGATACGAAGGAGCGATTGAAATCTCTTGAAAAAACCGTCGATGAAAAGTTTGGACGAGGGGCTCCAAGTCTAATCAAAATTCGCACGGTCGTTGATGAATATTCCGGGGTAGTGAATAGCATCGCCAAACAGAAGCGCGAGAAAGACCCTAACTATAGAAGAGCCGAAGAAACCGCGGATGCAAACGAGAGTGGTCAGGGATCGGTGAGCAGCAGCGATACGCAGGCTCCGGTCGCTAACTGGGCCGGCGAGCCACGAAGCCGAGAGGAGGCCTTTCAGCGCTTGAATATCATCGCGGGATATTTGCGGCGCGTCGAACCGCAGCATCCGGTTTCATTCTTACTTGAGCGCGCGGTCAAATGGACGCATATGCCGTTAGACCAGTGGCTTGCCGAAGTTATTGGCAGCCCGGACGTGCTCAATCAATTGCGGGATACCCTTGGAATCAAGGGTCCACCGCCGGACGCCACTTGACAGACGCACGAAGCTAGGAGTATTTTGCAGCACGATTACGAGATTACCCCCAACGGTGCAAATGAGACGGAAATAACGACCGGAGTCCGCAGCCGCTAGGTGCCACGAAGCATCGATGCAATAAGACGAGGAGGATTTTATGGCAAGAGAAAGCATACACGGTAAATTGGGCCGCGTGCGGCCGCCCCGAGTGCATATCACCTATGACGTAGAGGTCGGCGATGCCATTCAGATGAAGGAGCTTCCCTTTGTGGTCGGCGTATTGGCTGACTTGTCGGGTCGGCCCGACGAACCTCTCCCTCCAGTCAAGGATCGTAAGTTAGTCGATATTGACCGGGATAACTTCGATGCCGTCTTAAAGGGAATGAAACCGCGCGTCGCCTATCGTGTGGATAACAAGCTGGCCGATGACGATAGCAAGCTCGGCGTCGAGATGCGCTTCAACAGCATGCAGGACTTCGAGCCGGAGCAGGTGGTCAACCAAGTTGATCCGCTGAGAAAGTTGGCCGAGGCGCGAAAAAAATTATCGGATCTGATGGCCAAGATGGACGGTAACGACCGTTTAGTGGAACTGATGGACGAGATAATCAAGAATTCCGAGGCTCTTCAGAAATTGAATAAAGAAGCCGCCCCCGAAGCCGCTGGGGGAACGGGCAAGGAGGAGAAAAATGGCTGAGCGAACCGGCCAAGCGAAGTCCAAGTTTACACTGGCCGAGGAAGTACAGAAAGAGGGCAACCTCCTCGACTCGATTATTTCGGAAACCCGCATCGCGCGTAGCGAAAGCGAGCGCTCGCGAGCCAAGGACCTGATCGGAGAATTCGTCCAGCAAGTCCTCGACGGCGCCGTGGTCGTCAAGAAAGATCTTGAGGCAGCGATTGCCGCCCGCATCGCAGCCCTAGACGAGGCGATCTCCGCCCAGCTCAACGAGGTGATGCACGCGCCTGAGTTTCAGAAGCTCGAAGGCTCATGGCGCGGGCTTCACTATCTGGTCCATCAGAGTGAGACCAGTGTGATGTTAAAAATCCGCGTCATGAACATCTCCAAGGACGATCTTCGTAAAGACCTCGAACGGGCCGCCGAATTCGATCAAAGCGCGCTGTTCAAGAAAGTTTACGAGGAAGAATACGGCACGTTCGGTGGCGCCCCCTTTGGCGCGCTCATCGGAGATTATGAATTCGGCCGCCATCCCCAGGACATGGCGCTTTTGGAGCAGGTGTCTCACGTCGCCGCCGGTGCCCATGCGCCCTTTATCGCCGCGGCAGCGCCCAGTCTTCTCAATCTGGATAGCTTTACCGACCTCACGGCGCCGCGCGATTTGGCGAAAATCTTCGACACCGTCGAGTATGCCAAGTGGAAATCGTTCCGTGAGTCGGAAGATTCGCGTTACGTCGGATTGACGTTGCCGCGCACCCTCGCGCGGCTTCCTTACGGTCCCGACACGGTGCCGGTGGAATCTTTTAATTTCAAGGAAGCCGTCGATGGCACGGACCATAGCAAGTATCTATGGACCAATGCCGCGTACTCGTTCGCGACGCGCTTGACGGAGTCCTTCGCGAAGCACGGTTGGTGCGCGGCCATTCGGGGCGTGGAGGGCGGCGGTCTCGTCGAGGGATTGCCGACTCATACGTTCAGCACGGACGAAGGGGAAATCGCGCTCAAGTGCCCCACGGAGATCGCCATTACCGACCGCCGAGAAAAGGAACTTTCCGATTTAGGCATGATCCCGCTTGTGCATTGTAAGGGGACGGACTACGCGGCTTTCTTCGGCGCTCAGTCTTGCCAAAAATCGAAGAAATATGATACTGACGCGGCCAATGCCAATGCGCGGCTGTCGACGCAGTTGCAGTATATGATGGCAGTGTCCAGGTTCGCTCATTACTTGAAATCTATGATGCGGGACAAGATCGGCAGCTTTATGTCGCGTGGTGACTGCGAAAAATTTCTCAACCGCTGGATCATGAATTACGTTACCGAAGATGATAGCGCGTCGGCAACAGTTAAAGCCCAATTCCCATTGCGAGAAGCTCGCGTCGAAGTGGCAGAAGTGCCTGGGAAGCCTGGGGTGTACAGAGCGATAGCGTTCCTACGGCCCCATTTCCAATTGGATGAATTGACTGTTTCGTTGCGGCTAGTGGCCGAGTTGCCGGCTTCCGCCAAGAGATAAGTTGTACCGGAAAATTGTCGTTAAAAACTAAAAAGAGGAGGATAGCACCATGGCAGCAGTAGATTATTATCTAAAGATCGACGGGATTGACGGGGAGTCGACGGCTCGTAAGGGCGAGATTGATGTGGAATCTTGGTCTTGGGGCGAGTCGCAAAGTGGTACGCATGTGGGGGGCGGCGGCGGCGGCGCGGGCAAAGTCCAAATGCAGGACTTCCACTTCGTAATGGGATATAACAAGGCGAGCCCGAAGCTTATGGAGGCCTGTGCCACGGGCCAGCATATCAAAGAGGGTACACTGCTGTGCCGGAAGGCCGGCGGAAAACAGGAGGATTACCTAAAGATAAAGTTTTCCGACCTGCTTATTTCTTCCTATCAAACCGGCGGATCGAGTCATGGCGGCGTTGTCCCGACTGATCAAATCTCGTTTAACTTCAGTAAAATTGAGGTCGAGTATAAAGAGCAGAAAGCGGATGGGACGCTGGGTGGCACCGTCAAATCGGGTTACGATCTAAAGAAGGGCGCAAAGGTGTAATGGTTATGAGAGGCAGGCGTCCACCTGCTGGTGGTGGACCCCCTCAATAGCGTCTGATTGTAGACGATGGTTCGTGGTGCGCGAAGTGGGAGATCCTTGGGCGCCACGATTAGGTTCTGATTAGAAACCAGAATCATTTTGACGCCTGGTGCGTGGCGAGCTAGCCGGATCGGGTCTCTTGCTTCGTTGGAGTAGGAGATAGTGGAGCTATAATTTCCATCCTGACAGCGTGGTTGGCGATGAACGAATGGGCGTTTGGGAGCAGCCTGCGGATTTCTAGAAAATAGGGGTTAGAGGTACGCACGTAAAATTTAAGAATCGATAGACGTGACCCCGTCAGTTATCGTCTTTCTGTGACGCCCAATGCAGCCGCAGCTCATCACGCCGTCCAATGCGCTCATGTAAATCAGCAGGCAACTGGATTTCGCTCGCATGCGACATTATGGAGCGGCCGCGATCTCAGATCGGAACCTCTTGTTCCCGGTGCACGTTTCCGCATGCATCTGCACGAAGTCGGCCATCTCGTTGGTCTCGAGCCTTCCGCGGATAACCGCGGTGAATGTATCGATGCCGGCAGCAACTCGAATCCGTGTTGCGGCTTTACGCGGCGTGAACAGCTTGAGGTTATGGGCCAAGGTGACCGTGTCCGGGGGTGGAACGCTACGCCATGGCGCAAAGCCATCGCTCGCCATACGGATACTTACGAAACAGAAGCGGTTGTCTCGATGACACAATAGCGCCTCAAGGCATCGAGTCCTTAGGTGGAAATCGGTGACGGTGGGTCCACTTAAACATATTTTCGAGTAAGCACGCAGGCTCGTATGTTTGCTCTATTTAGGTTTCTTGAGTTTACGGTTCAACATCGGCGGCGTAGGGAAATGACACGTCCCGACGGTTAAAATGCAACTTGCCGTTGGTTTATGATCACATGCGCTGATACTACAAGTAAAATTTGGAGTATTTGCAATGCCGGCGACTAGAACACTGATCGATTCGCGAGTTGGAGACGGAGGCGCCAAGAATGGTTCTGACGCCCGAGGTGTTCAGGATCTCCTTGTGGCGGCGGGAGCAAAGGATCCGAACATAAGCGGAATGTGGGGCAATGCCTGCAACAAAGCGCTAAACGCGGCACAGGAGCGTCACGGTCGCCCTATAAGGAATTACGTCGAGCCCGACGACCATATCCTGCTCGATCTCTGCAAAGACGCTGATATCCTCGTCCCCCTAGACGGGGGAAAGGACATTACTGGAGTTAATCGCTTAGATATGTGGGCGTGGGATAAATGCGTGGCATATGAGCCTGGGGCAGAAAAAGGACTGGGTACGCGAGCGTTTTACGGTCTTACATTCCAAGGCAAACAGGATTACGTAATTGAACGAAACCAAGGTTGGAAAGCTGGCCCGGTCAACTTCAATTGCACCACCTGGGCAAATCTTTTGCTCAGTGTGTATTTACAAGGGCATGCTCATAACAGCCCCTACGACGCCGACTGCTCGAAATATGGTGCCACGTCCACGAATCACATCGCACGCGAAAGATACAATTACACTCTGGTCCGTCGTCCCATCCCAGGAAAGTCCGGAACCGAAAATTGGTTTGAGGTAAACTCGGAGCAGATCGTCGAGTATACAAACCTAAACACTATGTATCAGATTGAGGTAGCGAAGGGATCGCAGGGTGGTGTGACGCATATGGTACTTATGTATAATTATGTTGTCTACGAATGCACGACGGGTCAGTCGCATTCGGCTTGCATAACCCGAGACATCGATGGTTTTCTGTCAACGAAAAACAAAAGACAGTTCCTTTACATTTTTGCTCAACCTGGTGCAGTTCAATCCAAATAGACGCTGTTGATAGTTTCGTCAACCATCTCGCAAGTGCAATTCCGGGGTCGGGAACGGGGTCGGGTCTATTGATTCTTAATTTTGTCGACGAACAGGCTAAACAACCTTACGTCATACGCAATCGGTTGAGTTCTGAAACATCTCAACCTCCCACCGAGAAATCCCTGTAAGAGAGAGCTAGTTCCTGCCCCGTGGCGTGACCGAAACCGCAGTCTAGAAATGTGGCGATCAATGGCGTATGAACACGCTTGATGGCGCCACCAGATGCTTCACAAAAAATTCCCCCCATTCAACGGGTGCTGAGACGCGCCGGCTATACTGAAGAGCGTATCAAACAGCTTTTAGATGTTGCGGAGCTACCGACGGATCGGCAACGATCGCAGTCGGCTCCGCTCTATCGCTGGCGCGCGCGCGGCGGTAGCCCGCTGGAAATCCTTGTTCGGCTATTCTTCTTACGGCAAGCGGGTAGCTTAGATGAAGTTCGCCGTGGCATAGAACCTACGCAGCTGGAAGATTGGGTCGCGGCTGGCCTGCTCGATGTGAACGGGGGTCACGTTACGGCGATAGCTGAGCTGTGTCCGTACGGAAGTCTCGTACTAGCAGCTGACTGGGCCGACGACGCTCAACCCGATCTGCATCAGGTTATGGGAATAGCTGCGTCGTCTCGAACGCTGGCGCAGGCTACGATCCGACGTCATTCAAAAGCGACGCTCGATCTGGGCACGGGGTGTGGCATTTTGGCCTTGTTGGCGGCGGCGCATAGTGAGCGCATTGTCGCCGTGGATTCGAACCCTCGCGCTTTGGCCATGGCACAGCTCAATACGCGGCTTAACGGGGTAGCCAATATCGAATTTCTCGAAGGTGATTTCTTTGAACCGGTCAAAGGAAGCCAATTTGACTTGATCGTTTGTAATCCCCCCTTTGTGGTTGCTCCTGAACAGATCTATCTTCATTCACATAGCGATATGCCGTTGGACGGTTTGTGCGAGACCCTGATCCGGACCGCGCCGGCTTTTATGCGTGAGGGTGGTTACTGCCAACTCCTGTGCAATTGGGTGCAACGTGCCGGTGAGGACTGGCAGGCACGGTTGCAGTCTTGGTTTGATGGAAGTGGCTGTGACGCCTGGATTTTGCACTCCCATTCCGAAGATGCCGCCGATTACGCTTTCAAGCGAATCTCGAACTTGGGGTCGAGCGCGGAGCAAATAGCGGAGCGATTCAACAAGTGGATAGGTTGCTATGAAAGGGAACGCGTTGAAGCGGTCGGCTTTGGAATGATCACTATGCGGCGTTCAAATCGGGCTGCGAACTGGTTCAAATGTGATTCTTGGCCGAAGATGATTGGACCCTGCGGCGACGCAATCGAGCGACGCTTTGCCGGCCACGATTTTATAGAAGCGCATCGTGACGACGATAAGTTGTTGGGAGCATGTCTAGACCGTGCGCCGAACCTACAACGGCAGCAGCGGCATGAACTGTCTGTGGACGGTTGGCAACTAAACCAAGCCGAGCTACAACTCACAAGCGGGCTGGCCTTTTCAGGAAACGCCGGCCCGGAGGTCGTTGACTTTGTTAGTCGGTGCGACGGTAAATTACGGTTACGCGACTATTTGAACGAGCAAGCGGCGGCGGGCCACCGAGATACAGAGAAGTTTACCGCAGATTTTCTTCGGGTGGTTCGACGCTTGATTGAATTGGGCTTTCTATATCCTCGCTGGATGAAGTAAGCTGAAAAGGCAACCAGCCGATTAGGTGAACCATTTGTCCTCGCACTCGCCGATACAATCCGTCACCTTCTGGATTAACGCGTTTATCCCGCGTGATATGGGCTCTTTTACAACCACGCTGCGCAAGGGGCCGTACAAAGGGCTGACAGCCCTCACCGGTTCCTCAAACTTCCTCACCGATCAACGCAATTTTAGCAACAACAAACGCGCTAGTTCGCGCATGCACTCAGAGGTTAGGGTCGATCTGACTGTGGCACCAGTCGCGATGACCCAGGCGCATCGATGCGACAAGAGTGCCGAGTGTGACGTTCGAAACGGCGAATTGATTCGCGAACACAGGGCTTCCACCTCAAAAATGAACTTCACTTTGACCGAAGCCGAACCACTGCTAAGTCTTGACCTGAGTTGCAAGTCAGCGAACCTGCGAGCCCAAGAACTACTCGGGTTTACCGAAATCGAATACCGCGGGGGCGTTGTCATAGACGTCGAGCGTCGCAGTATTATGATTGATTTGATGATTTGCCTTTTTCCAGCATACGAGGCCTACGCGGCGATCAATGACGGTGCCGGGGAAATCTTATTCCGTCATGCACCGCCGCCGGG
>Ga0209726_10008564_pt1 | contig 10946 bp, 11 predicted proteins | sample Subgrocontami54m_FD_187453 | JGI IMG/M metagenome (GOLD analysis project Ga0209726, IMG submission 187453) | Subsurface groundwater microbial communities from S. Glens Falls, New York, USA - GMW46 contaminated, 5.4 m (SPAdes) (version 3) | ecosystem: Environmental > Aquatic > Deep subsurface >... | reverse complement strand
CATTGTCAGTTTTGTGGTGGTCAATGTGGCCTTGAAACAATTAGTTCTAGCCAATTCGAGCGAGGAATCCCAATATGCTTTTTATTCTGCTGATAGCGGCACTGAATGTGCTGTTTACTGGGACCTTAAAAATAGCGCGGCCAGTGCCTTCGCCACTTCGACAGCTGGAACCATCTCATGCAACAGTCAAAGCATATCAACTGGCAGTCAAAACAATATCGCTACAAATCCAGTGTCATCTTCTCTGATCGGCGGCGGTGGCTCGGGAAATCCGACAAGCATTTTTCAGCTTAATTTCACAAAAGGATGCGTCATTGTCAGAGTAACAAAACTGGCAAATGGAAACACAACAATAGATTCTAGGGGTTATAATACATGCAATACTTCTGCCGTGAGGCGTTTTGAAAGAGGCATTACTCTTACTTACCAAGGAAACACAACTGCTTTTGGAGGGAATAATTCCTTAGTTTCCAACGACGGAGCCGGCGGAACTATTACCGACATAACTGTAGGCAGTAATACTTATCGGGTTCATACATTTACAGCGAGCGGGACATTTGTAGTTCCTACTGTTGGTGTCAGTTCGGTTGAGTATTTAGTTGTCGGGGGTGGCGGGGGGAGTTCCTCTGCTGGCGGGGGCGCAGGAGGATTTAGAAGCGGTAGCCTCTCGGTAAATTCTGGCCAATCATATCCAATTACTGTTGGAAATGGAGGTGCAGGTACCACTGGTGCTGGGGGTACTGCTGGTAGTAATGGAGGTGATTCTGTCTTTAGTCTCATTACTTCGACCGGTGGAGGTGGTGGAGGTGGTGGTTGGACAGGTTCGGCTTGCGGTGAGGCTGCTCATTCTGGCGGTTCTGGTGGTGGAGGAGCTGCAACTTATGAAACTGGAGGCTGTTTTACAACAGCTATAGGAGGGACGGGTACGATTGGTCAAGGTAATAATGGTGGAAATGGTTCTCCGCATACTGGCAATTCTACAGAATTGCAAACTGGTGGTGGAGGTGGAGCAGGTGCCATGGGGGGTACAGCTACAGCTTCATCTCCTGGTAATGGTGGTGCTGGAATTTTAAGTTCAATATCTGGCAGTGCTGTCACTTACAGCGGTGGCGGTGGTGGCAGTGCATCATTTACATCTGGAGGCACTGGTGGTCTGGGCGGAGGCGGTTCTGGTGGAAGAGCTGATACTGGAGCACCAGGAAGTCCAGGCAGCCCTAATACTGGTGGTGGTGGTGGCGGTACAGTTGGCAGTGCTCTTTCCGGCGGATCTGGGATTGTGATTATTCGTTATCTTATGAACTAAATAATTAAATTTTCTAGACTGGTTTCAGGTGGTATAATGGCTGAAATGAAAGGGGATTCGAAAGAAGTAAGGGAAAGGTTAGAAAAACTCAAAAAAACAATTGAGAAGCATAGACGTTTGTATCATACACTGGATAGGCCCGAGATTTCTGATGAAGCTTATGACTCTTTAGTTTTAGAATTAGAAAAATTAGAGAAAAAATATCCGGAATTGAAATCCAAGGATAGTCCGACAGAGAGAGTTGGCGGCGAACCTTTGAAAGAATTTGTAAAAGTTCGTCACGCAGTTCCTCAATGGTCATATGACGATGTTTTTGATTTTGAAAGTTTGAAAAAGTGGGAGGAGAAAGTAAAAAATTTCATCCGTAAGGAAGGAGTAGTAGGTGAGAAGCTGGAATATTGCTGTGAATTAAAAATAGACGGACTAAAAGTAGTTTTAACATATAAAAATGGCCACCTAATTCGTGGAGCAACGCGAGGAGACGGAGTAGTGGGGGAGGATGTCACTAGTAATATACGGACAATCAGGAGCATTCCTCTTGTATTAAAAGAAAAAGTTAATATTACTGTCGTTGGAGAAGCTTGGATTTCTCAAAAAGATTTAGAAAAAATAAACAAAGAAAGAGCACAGGAGGGCGAGCCTCTTTATGCCAATACCAGAAATTTTGCCGCAGGTTCTATACGCCAGCTTGACCCAAAAATTGCTAGTTCTCGAAAATTGGATTCATTTATTTACGATATTGATCTCTATGACAAAGAAATTCCCAAGACCCAGGCTGTCAAGTTGAGTCTTTTGAAAGAGCTGGGATTTAAAGTCAACCCTCATTTGGCTGTTTTTGACAAAATAGAAGAGATTGAAAAGTACTATAAAAATTGGGCCAAAAAAAGACACAGTTTGGAGTACGGTTTGGATGGCATTGTCATAAAAGTTAACTCTACCAAAATCCAAAACGCGCTAGGCTACACCGCTAAATCTCCTCGGTTTGGAGTGGCTTACAAGTTTCCAGCAGAGCAGGTTACAACAGTTCTGGAGGATATAGTTTTGCAAGTTGGACGCACAGGCGTTTTAACTCCAGTGGCACATTTGAAGCCTGTTTTGGTTGCTGGTTCTACTGTCTCACGGGCCACTCTTCACAACGAAGATGAGATCCGCCGCCTAGATGTCCGGATTGGCGACACAGTAATCCTTCAGAAGGCCGGGGATGTTATTCCCGACATTGTTTCTGTTGTTAAAGAATTGCGTACAGGTAAAGAAAAAGAGTTTCTCTGGCCCAAATATGTGGAAGCCTGCGGTGGGGACGGCAGAATAGAGAGAATTCCCGGACAAGCCGCTTGGCGATGCGTCAGCAAAAATTCTTTTGAACAACATAAGAGAAAATTTCATCATTTTGTTTCAAAAAAAGCTTTTGACATAACCGACATGGGTCCGAAAATCGTTGATGTTCTTCTGGAAAAGAATTTAATTTCGGAATATGCCGATATTTTCACTTTGAAAAAGGGGGATCTTCTCTCTCTTCCTCGTTTTGCCGAAAAATCAGTGGATAATCTCTTAGGGGCCATAGAAAAAGGAAGAAATGTCACTTTGGCGAGGCTCTTGGTGGGGTTGTCTATTCCTCAAGTTGGAGAGGAAACAGCATATGATCTCTCAAAACATTTTGGAAAGATAGAAAAATTAAAAGAAGCCCCATTTTCAGATTTAGAATCTCTCCCGGGCGTCGGTCCTATTATTGCCCGATCAATTGTGGACTTTTTTGGGGCAAAAGAGAACAAAAAAATGCTCAAAAACTTGCTATCGGAGATAAAAATAGAAGGAAATAAAGTTGTGGGGAAGAGTAAAATCTTTGGTAAAAAATTTGTTTTGACAGGCACCCTGCCGATTCTGTCTCGCGATGAAGCCAAGAAAAAGATAAGAGATTTAGGAGGTCTAATAGGAGAAAGCGTATCAAAGGATACAGATTTTGTAGTGGCAGGAGAGAATCCGGGTTCCAAGTATAAAAAAGCAGAGGAACTCGGAATTCGAATTCTGGGTGAGAAGGAGCTCCACGAACTTATTAAATAAAAATTCATTCTTAAACTAAACTGCAAAAAATGCTAATATAATATAAATGATAACTAAAGACGACATAAAAAAACTAGCTGATCTGGCTCGTATTGAAGTTGGAGACAAAGAAGCCGAGTCTATGATTTCGGAAATAGGTCCTATCTTGGGATACATTGATCAGATTAAAAATATTTCGGGAGAAGAAACTGTAGAAGCAGCAGATCACAGAAATGTTCTGCGAGAAGACAAAGTTATTCACACGCCAGGGGAATATACAGAAGATCTACTGTCCAGTGCTCCGCACAGAGAAGGAAATTACCTGAAAGTTAAAAAAATATTAGGATGATTGATCTTACTACACTTACTATTGCTTCCGCTCGCAAAAGTCTAGATAAAAAAGAGTTTTCTGCTGTTGATTTGGCAGAGAGCTATTTGGCAGAAATCCAAAAGAAAAACTCTGACATTCATGCTTACTTAGAAATCTATGATGATGTGATTGGGCAGGCCAAAGAAGCCGATGAAAAAATAAAAAGAGGAGAAACTCTGTCTCTTTTAGGCATTCCGTTTGCCATAAAGGATAATATTTTGATAAAAGGAAAAAAGTCAGGGTCCTCTTCAAAGATTCTAGAGGGCTATGTAGGAACATATGATGCAACCGTCATAAAAAAACTAAAGGAAGCGGGTGCAATTCTTCTGGGTCGGACAAACATGGATGAGTTTGCTTTGGGAGGTTCTACCGAAAATTCAGCCTATGGCCCGACCAAAAATCCCTATAATCTAGCCAGAGTTTCAGGGGGAACTTCTGGCGGCTCTGCCGCATCTGTGGCAAGTTCTATGGCTTTGGTGGCCATCGGGTCAGATACAGGAGGCTCTGTTCGTCAGCCGTCTTCTTTTTGTGGAGTAGTGGGGCTGAAGCCCACTTATGGGGCGGTCTCTCGCTATGGACTTATGGCCGCGACCTCGTCTTTTGATCAGATAGGACCGATAGGCAAAACAGTAAGTGATGTGGAAACTGTATTTAATGTCATAAAAGGAGAGGATCCTTTGGATAGCACTTCTCTTTCGGCCGGATTTTACGGAGAGAATAAAATGAAGCCCACAATTTCTATAGGTGTTCCGTGGGATTTGGTAAATCAAGACGGGATAGATCGGAAAGTCTTGGAAAATTTCAAAGAGTCTGTAAAAAAATTAGAAATTCTAGGCTTTGAAGTTAAAGACATAAGCATTCCAAGCATAAAATATTGCATTGCTCTGTATTACATCATTAACTTCGCCGAAGTTTCTTCTAACCTCGCTCGATTTGACGGAGTAAAGTATGGTTTGCATTTGGATGGCAAGAATTTACTTGAAGACTACACTCTTACTCGCGGGCAAGGCTTTGGCAAAGAAGCCCGAAGGAGAATTATACTTGGAACTTATGTTCTTTCCGCTGGTTATTACGATGCCTATTATGGAAAAGCCCAAATTGCTAGAGCGGTTTTCAGAAAAGAGTTCAGCAAAGCATTTTCAGAAGTCGATCTTGTTCTAACTCCTACAGCTCCGACTCCTCCGTGGATAGTAGGGGAGAAAAATGATCCACTTTCTATGTATTTGGAAGATATATTTACAGTTACAGCAAACATCGTGGGGCTCCCAGCTATTTCCTTGCCATCCGGATTTTTAAATATTAGAGAAAAAGATTTGCCAGCTGGAATTCAATTCATGGCGTCGCATGGTAGAGAAGATTTACTTTTCAGTGTCGGGAAGAAATTCTTGGGGGAATAGTAGCTAGTAGTAAGCATATAGCATATAGGTTAAGGCATTTTGTATTTTCCTAGATGCTGCCTACTAACTACTGTATACTATTTACATGGCCGACGAGAAAAAACCAGAAGCAAAACCAGCTCCTATAGAAAAGAAAGACCCTTTTGTAGAAATAGTTTGGATGTTCGGTACTGTCTTTCTTATCATGTACCTACTAAACGGGCTTCTTACAGCCATTACCTCTACTAAGCTTTTCTCTAACGGACTAGAAGGTCTTACACCGCGAGGTATTTTGCTCTCTCATACTCGTCCCATAGTGTCTCTAGTAAATCCTATTGGTGTGAGAGTTGTCAGTATAAATAATACAGAGGTTTTGGATTCTCCTGGAGGTTTTAAAATCGGCCAGCAGAAATTTTCTGCCAGGGGGAAGATTCTCCAAGGCCCGGTTTCGATCAGGGATATTCGGTATTGGTACGTTGATTATGATTTAGGGACAGACGGCTGGGTAAAAGAAAGCGATATCGCTTATCTGGAAAGTGAGCCGAACTTTCTAGAAAGAAGAATAATTAATTTTCTCTCTCTTTTAGCTTACATAAAGTTGTTTCTGGTTTTGCTTTCTGTTCTAGTTTTTTTCTACATACTTTACCTCAACAAAGAGATAGGAAAAATAAGATTAAATGAAAGCAAACTACTTTATCCGCAGAGTCCGCCCATAACTTCAGCCACAAATCCGCAGTGGGAGCGAATCCTAACTCACACAGACTCCCTGAATGAAAATGATTGGAAGCTTTCCATTATCGAAGCTGATATCATGCTAAACGATCTGCTGGATAAATTATTTTTGCCCGGTGAGACAATAGGGGAGAAACTGAAAGCAGTAGAGAAAAGTGATTTCACTACAGTGGAGAGTGCCTGGGAAGCTCATAAAATCCGCAACCGCATTGCTCACGACGGTGCGACTTTTGTTCTTAACCAGCATGAAACCAAAAGAGTCATTGCTTTGTACAAAGAAGTCTTTGACGAGTTTCATGTTATTTAGGTTACAAACAAAAAACCCTTTCGGGGTTTTTGTTGTTTCTTGTTGCGGGGCCAGGATTTGCACCTGAGTCTGCAGGTTATGCTTTCCCACTTCAGTTTTCACTGCTTCCAAACTTAGATTATATTGAATTTGTGGTCTGGACTATACCTTCTCCTTTTCTCAAAAATTTATTTGAAAAGTCAGGAGTTCGCCGTCTAGTCTCTACACCTGCCCGCCTAAATTTTGTGAAGCAAAACTTAGGCGGGATTGGCTCGGAATTATCTTTTTATTTTTAATAAATGAGGATTTCTCCGACTTTGACGAATGTTCACTCATTGATTTCTCATTGAGGAGCCCATTATGTCGAGCCTACCGAGATACTACTTCTCTACCCCGCTAGAAGGTATATTACAATTTTTTACTTTTATACGCAAGTTGTTTTTGCACTATGCTTGCCACATAATATACCTTATGTACAACCCAAATCTAAAATATAAAGTTCAGGAAATGCGAAAAAATGGTACAAGTCTAGGAGAAATATCACGTTTACTTAATCTAAATAAATCGACAATAAGTTATTGGTGTAGAGACATAGAATTAAAAGAATCAGCTATACAAAAAATAAAAATAAAGGGTAAAATCAAGTCTGTTCAGGGGCTTCTTAGGTATTCTGAAATAAAAAGGAAAGAAAGAATAAATAGAACTCTTACATATAAAAATACCGGTGCGGAAATAGTTGGAGTTTTATCGGAAAGAGATTTAATGATGGTGGGATTGGGACTTTATTGGGGAGAGGGATATAAAGAAAGTAATGGCGAATTAGGTTTTACTAACAGTAATCCTCGAATGGTAAGTTTCTATATAAACTGGTTACACTTATGGGAAGTAAATAAGTCCGATCTAATATTTCGCCTGACTATTAATCAAATATTTAAAAAAGAAGAGAAAGAAATTAAAAATTTTTGGATAAGTCTATTAGAGATAAACGAGAACCAATTTTCCAAAACTACTTTTATAAAAACTGAACTAAAGAAAGGCTTTAAAAAAGATTTATCAAAATACAAGGGGATTTTAAGAGTTAAGGTGAGAAGGGGATTAAATTTAAAGAACAAAATTTTGGGAGCACTGGATCATATTTCAGATAAATCTTAAGTTTTAATTTTATCGGTTTTCTGTTATATTTCTTCTATTGTCGGCGTAGCTCAGGTAGTTAGAGCGGCACACTCATAAAGTGCAGGTCCCACGTGCAACTCGTGGCGTCGACACAATTTAGGATGTTCACAACTGGTTAGGTAAATATCCTGTCATGAGATATGATATACGTATGCCGGTATTTAAATCTATAAACAAAGATTTTTTCAAAAAATGGTCGTTGGATATGGTTTATGTTCTTGGATTTTTTGCCGCTGATGGATATATTACAGTTAATAAACGCGGGGACAATTTTGGTGTATAAGCATAACTGATGGGGAGTTATTGAGAGAAATAAGAAGGGTTATAAGCGCTGAACATAAAATTAGCTTCAGAAAAGGGAAGGGAAAAGATAAAGACCAATGGAGAATGCAGATTGGTAGTATTGAAATGTGTAATGATCTTAGAGCCCTAGGGTTTAACACAAGGAAGACAAAAAATTTATCAGTTCCTCATGTGCCAGATAAATATTTTAAAGATTTTTTAAGGGGATATTTTGATGGAGACGGAAATGTTTGGTCTGGTTTAATGCATAAAGGTAGGAAGACCCATACACAAACCATACAAACAGTTTTTACTTCGTGTTCTTTAGAGTTTTTAGAAGGAATGAGGAAAAGACTTGAAGCGTTTGATATAGAACGGGGGGTACTTAGGCAAGGAAAAGGAAATTATTACAGATCGGTTTACAGTATTCTTAACTCTTTAAAATTATACAATTTTATGTATAATAGGCTAGGTACATCGAGATTATTCCTCAAAAGGAAGAAAGGTGTATTTGAAAAGTATAAAGAGATGCGGCTGTAGCTCAACGGTAGAGCACTCCCCTGTAGACAAACCTGCAGCTTTGTGTTGAAATGATACATTGAAACTCTTTGGGATAACGGTGAAGGCTAAACCAAGCAAAAGAAATGATGCTAGGCATGCGAATACCGTGGGAACCCCTCCGTCTTGACAGAGGGGGCGCCGTAGAGACTAGATACCGAAGCACCTAAGAGCTTAGGCTTATGGTGAAGATATAGTCCACGCCATTATGAAAATAGTGGATAAGTGCACGGGAGAGGTCGTGAGGTCAGCACTCATCAGCCGCGCAAAACAAAAACGCCTTTATGGCGTTTTTGTGTGGCTGAGAAAATGTCTGGGAGACATTTTCGTATGGGTGCTGAAACCTTTGATAGTTTTTTGTGAGTGAAAAACTAAACAAAAAACAGAAAAGGTGTACTGTTCCTGTAAGGAAAGCAATCTCATCAGCCGCGCATTGTTTTTCTAATAAGCAAATGGCTGGATGAAAATCATCCAGCCAATATCCTACCAAGAACTTCTCGCATTTCGTCACATACCTTTTTCCCTTCTTGTGTGAGTTTGTAAAATCTCCGCCTCCCTCCTCCTGAGTTTCTGCCATCTTCCCATTTTGGAATAACAAACTTTTTAGTTTCAAGTCTGTGCAGTGTTGTATATACACCTCCTAATGATCTCTTACTTTGCAAGATTTCCTCAACTACTTTTTGAAGTTGAAAACCGTACTGGTCATTTTGCCTGCGCAAAGCTTCCAACAGAACCAGCTCCCCGATATTTAACTTGATTTCTTTCATATTTCCTCCAAAAATTAATCTAGCATAGAAAGGTTTTTTAGTATAATCCCAGTTCTACCATCGTCCACTAGGTCGCGCAAAATTTTTAGTCTTATTTTAACCCATGAAAAGTTCACGGGTGTATTGGGCGCAGAACCGTGGTAAGATTTTGGTATGAAAGAAAAAGCTGAGTCTGTACTAAAGGAAATCTCTAGTCGTTACTTAGAGAAAGGAATTGAAGCTGTTTACCTCTGGGGTTCAATTTTACGAGACGACTTTAATTCAGAAACAAGCGATATTGATTCTATTGGGATAGCAAATGATCCAACTCCTTTTGAATTAGAAGATGAAATAAAACAAGAGATTCAGAAATTAATGCCAGAAGTAAATAAGTTTGGGTTCAGACTTTTATATAAAAGTGAATTAAGTGGAGAAAAGATAAAAAGCCTTCTTGCAACATACATTAGCCCAGAATCTCACATTCTTGATTTACCAAACTGGAAACATATTGCGGGAAAAGAATTTAGTCAGTCAGATTTCCTAAAAACATTACCAACTTATAATCAAGCAATTATTTCCGAAGTTCCCAGTCTCAGAGTTCATGTTAAAGACATTGATAATATTGCAGAAAAAGACTACCTACAACTTACTAAAAAACTTGCACAAATTGTAGACTTGATACAAAAAGAAAGAGGAGCAAAAGGAGCTTTTTCTTACAGTAAGATGCTTGAAAGGGCACAAGGTCAAAAAGAACAAAACATTGCAAATGCCATTGTGGAAGTAAAAAAAAGTAACTATAGCCCAGAAATATTTAGGGAACACCTACAAACTATTAAAGAATTTATTAGTTATATCTATAACTTCTAGCTATGGCAGTTCCAACATCATCCACTAGGTCGCGCATCGGTTTGTTATACTAAATAAATGGCATCTTACTCATCTAATAAGGTTGCTAAAAAAGCTAGTGAAAAGTCTGGTCTTGGAATATTTGCTATAGAAAAAATTAGTAAAGGAGAAGTAGTTGTGGATTACACAAATGGTAAAGGTGAATATGTAAATTCTAAGAAAGCTGACGAACTCTTTGATAAAGGTTATGACCACATGATACAAGTTTATGATGATTTATTTTTTGCAGCAGTTGAAAAAGGTGATTTTGAAGATGCTGACTTGATTAATCATTCTTGCAATCCGAATTGCGGTATAAAAAATAAATTACAAATAGTCGCAATGAGAGATATTAATCCAAATGAGGAAATTACAATTGATTATGCAATGATGGAATCATCAGAATATAAATTTGATTGTAACTGTGGAAGCGATAATTGCCGTAAAACCATAACAGGTAATGATTGGAAAATTAATGATTTACAAAATAGGTATAACGGATACTTCTCTGACTATTTACAGAAAAAATTTGAGTTCTAATATCGTCCACTAGGTCGCGCAAAATTTTTAGTCTTATTTTAAGCCATGAAAAGCATGTCGAGCACCATGCTTGCTTTGGTGCCTGGTTCACGGGTCTATTGGGCGCAGAACCGTGGTAGAATTTTGATATGGAAGAAATACCAAATCAAGAACTAAATAGGAATCAGGTTATTGAATCATTACGTCAAAATCCAGAAGATAGGAGTCTTCTTACTAGATATGTAGAAGAAAGAGAAATTAATTTTAAGGATGGAAAAGATTACTTGAATTTAAATTTAGATGTTGCAGAAATACTGAGAGATGCTGGTATGTTAGATGAAGCGTATGATGCATTTCTTGATTTATATTACCAAGCCACACAGGAAGGTGATGATGAGTTAGCTCAAAGACTTTTAAATGAGGCCGAAAAGATTAGGATTAAATAATCCAGTTCTAACGTCGTCAGTTCGACAAGCTCATTATAAACCACTAAGTCGCGCATCGGAAATTTTCATCAAAATAGTCCTAGAAATAGGGTTACTTTAGTTCTAAAGAAGTACGTTAAATAATCAAGACCTTCGCAACACTTCTAGTGGAGTTTTGAAATTGATTCCCATGTGAATTCTTTCCGTATTGTAGTAGTTTAGATATGCGGAAATTTCTTTCTGAAAATTTTTAA
>Ga0209726_10008554_pt1 | contig 10959 bp, 6 predicted proteins | sample Subgrocontami54m_FD_187453 | JGI IMG/M metagenome (GOLD analysis project Ga0209726, IMG submission 187453) | Subsurface groundwater microbial communities from S. Glens Falls, New York, USA - GMW46 contaminated, 5.4 m (SPAdes) (version 3) | ecosystem: Environmental > Aquatic > Deep subsurface >... | reverse complement strand
CTGAAAGTCTCGGAAACCGATGATCGACACCAGAACCCCGGACAATTTTGAGTGGCGGTTCGTCCTCGTGGCGATGGGCATCCTCGCCATCGGGGTGATCTCCATCTACAGCATCTCGCCGAGTCCGGCGCCGGCCGGGCAGGTCCCGCTGTATGCTAAACAACTGGTCTGGATCCTGATCGGCACGCTCGCGTTCCTGGCGGCCATCGCCATCGACTACCACAAACTGGCCCGGCACGCCTACGTCCTGTACGCGTTGATGCTGATCATCCTGGCGCTGGTCCTGGTCATGGGCAAGTCCAGCCGGGGCGCGCAGCGCTGGTTCTCCCTGGGGCCCATCGCCTTCCAGCCGTCGGAAGTGGCCAAGCTGGTGTTGGTCCTCATGCTCGCCAAGTACTTCGCCGACGTGCAGCGGTCCGGATGGGTCCAGCGCGTGATCGTGCCCGGCCTGCTGACGCTGCCCGGCCTCCTGCTGATCCTCAAGCAGCCGGACCTCGGGACCGCGATGAGCTTCACGTTCATCTTTGTCTCGATGGTGCTGGTGAGCGGTCTGCATGCCCAGGCCCTCGGCATGGGCGTCCTCTTTACCTCGATGCTGTTCCCGTTCGCCTGGGAGCTCATCTGGACGTCGCTGCACGACTATCAACGCGAGCGCATCCTGACCTTCTGGGACCCCATGATCGATCCCGCCGGCAAGGGCTATCACGCCCTGCAGGCCCGCATCGCCATCGGGGCGGGCGGCCTGTTCGGCAAAGGCCTCGACGAGGCTACGCAGAGCCGCCTCAAGTTCCTCCCCGAAGGCCACACGGACTTTGTCTTCGCGGTCTTCGCCGAGCAATGGGGCTTCATCGGCGTTCTTGTCCTGTTCCTGCTGTTCGCGGCCTTGATCTTCCTGGCCTCCGAGATCGCCTTCAAGGCCAAGGACCCGTTGGGCCTGCTCCTGGCCGCCGGCGTCCTCTCGACACTGGGCTTCTGCCTGATGGTCAATGTGGGTATGACGATGGGGATCTTCCCGATCGTCGGCATCCCGCTCCCGCTGATGAGCTACGGCGGGACGACCACCGTGACCTCGATGGCGGCCCTGGGGCTGTTACTGAATGTGAGACGACGCCGTTTGACACTGTTTTACTGATTGGCCCCCCGCGCGGGGGCACGCGAGTTTTTAACCTTTGGACGGCAGGCGGGTCTAACGGATTGAGGTGGACGACATGAGTCTCTATCGCGGCCGTTACACCGGTCTGCCAAGGAGTGTGTATGGGGTTGGAGATCATCATCAATGTCGCGCGGGAAGAGACCCGCGTGGCCGTGCTCGACAGGAAAATCCTCACGGACCTGTACATCGACCGGGTCAAGCAGCGCGACTTCGTCGGCAACGTCTATAAGGGCAAGGTCGTCAAGGTCCTCCCGGGCCTGCAGGCCGCCTTCGTCGACATCGGACAGGACAAGGCCGCGTTCATGCACGTCTCCGAACTGACCGGCGGGATCGGCGCGGAGGACACGCTGCTGGAAGAGGACGAGAAAGCCTCCGAGGTCCCGAAACCCAAGCGCCACAGCGCGAAGCCCATCGAAGACCTTCTCGACGAGGGCCAGGAGCTCATGGTCCAGGTCACCAAGGGGCCGATCGGCACCAAGGGCTCGCGGGTGACGTCCTACGTCTCCCTCCCGGGCCGCTTTCTGGTCTTCCTCCCTCACGTCGAGCATATCGGCATCTCGCGCCGGATCGGCAGCGACGAGGAACGGTCCCGCCTGAAGCAGCTCATGCTGAAGCTCCGCAAGCCGGGCTCCGGCTATATCGTCCGGACCGTCAGCGAGGGCGTGACGGACGACGAACTCCGTGCGGACGTCGAGTTCCTGCAGGCCTCGTGGGAGGACATTCTGGAGAAGAAGGGCCGCCTGAAGGCGCCGGCCCTCCTGCATAACGACCTAGATCTGGTCTTCCGGACGGTCCGCGATCACTTCACGAAGGACGTCCAGCATCTCTGGGTGGACTCCAAGTCCGATTACGACGCGATCCGTGAATTTGTGAACCGCTACTTGCCTGAACTGCTGTCGCGCATCCATTACTACACCAAGGACGAGCCGATCTTCGACCACTTCGATCTCGAATCCGAGATCGCCAAGGCCACCGCGCGCAAAGTCTGGTTGAAATCCGGCGGGCACATCGTGATCGACCATACGGAGGCGATGACCGTCGTCGACGTCAACACGGGCCGCTTCGTCGGCAAGCGGGACCTCGAGGAGACCATCACCAAAACCAACCTGGAGGCCGTGAAGGAGATCTCCTACCAGCTCAAGCTGCGGAGCATCGGGGGGATCATCATCATCGACTTCATCGACATGGAGCGCGAGCGCAACCGGGAGAAGGTCTTCCAGGCGCTCAACGACGCGCTCGCCCATGACAAGGCCCGGACGCGCATCCTGCGCGTCTCGGAACTGGGCCTCGTGGAGATGTCGCGCGAGCGCGTGCGGGAGGATCTCTACCGCGCCCTCTCCGAGCCCTGCCACTACTGCGAGGGCCGCGCCTACACGAAGGACCCCACCACCGTCTGCTACGAGCTGTTCCGCGACATCCGGCGCCTGGAGCCCCTGCCGGACGAGCGCACCGTGGTCATCGGCGCCCACCCCAGCGTCGCCTCGATGCTGACGGATGAGGAAGCCGGAACCATCGCCAGCCTCGAACGCGAGCGGAAGGTCAAGGTCGTCGTCAAACCCGACCCAACCCTGCACATCGAGCAGTACGATATCGTCATGATTTGAAAATACGCTTCATGCTACGGAGAGGGGACGCGCGGTCGGGATGCTTTGCCACTGTCCCATCGGCGCGTAGCGGAAGAATTCACCGGAGCGAAAATCCAACACCATCAGATGCGCCCAATGATGGTCGAAGAGTTTCTGGAGCCCCCGTCGGCTATGTCAGTCCGGTGCAGTTTGAGGCACGTAACCCTGTCCCCTAACTGTGTGTCCACGAAATCGGGGGCAGCGCATGCACACTTTGGCCGAAGCCTGTCACCCGTCACTGGATGGCGCAGAAAAGTGTTCACGGCGGCTAACGGCAACGTCAGAGACAAACATGACCCCGGAGTATCGGTCGAAGATCGGCTTCAAGCCGGCCAGAATTGGCTCCACCTTCTCTTGTGGAACGACGGTCATCAGCATCACCAGGCTGTCCATCTCATTGAACATCGGATGGGCTGTATGAAAGCCGTGGTGGCCTTTTCCCGAAATGCTGTGGATGATCGTGTAGCCAGTCACCTTGACATTGTCCAGCATATCGGTCACAAATTTCAGGTGTTCGCCCTGGATGATGATCCTGATCTCCTTCATGGGATGAAGCGTGAGATCGCTCATAAGCTGTGCTCCTTCTTTAAATGCATTTTGTCTTAAGGGATGGGCATCCCATCTCTAAAGGGTACCCACCCCTGCTTCGGAATATAGAGATAGAAGATTTTCTCCTCCGGGTCAAGCGCCACCAGGCGCACCCATTCGTTGTCGTACAAATGCTGAAGGAGATGGTGACGCCGGGTGATCTGGCCGATTCGGTCCCTGGGCGCTTCAATCAGGGTGAGCAGCCGCATGGGCTCATGATAAGGCCGCGCGCCATTCATCACCGTTTGCCAGGCCAGCCCAATGCGCAAATCGCTTTGTGCTCCATACATGATGCCAACCCGCCCCACCACATTGTGGTAGATCTTGCTTCCACTGCCATACACCTCGTTATCTACCGTGGAAAAATAATGCTCCATGTTGATCCATTGGGCCACCACCTGTGGAGCCGTCATCACAATCTCCAGCAACCGGCCTGTCGAATCTTCCCGATAATCATACGAATGGAGAAAGACCCGTCCCTCAAGATTAAGCCCCCGGGTCAGGTCGCGACGCCCGATGATAAAGGCGGTGTTGCCAGACAGCCCCCATTCCGGCCGGACCTGGCTCCAGTCACCGCTCCGTCTGCGCACCTCCCCCACCACTCCGGCGGGCGTCAAGGCGGTGGTGACCTCCGGGAAGCGGGCACATCGTTCCCGGCTGTTCCGAAGGCCGCCTTCCTCAAGGTCGCGGCTCAGACGGAGCAGATCCTTGCGATGGGTGGCTGGGAGGTCCTCCAGATCGAAGAACTGCACCTCGTCAGTGGTGGTGTCATGCTGCCCCGCAATGAAATAGGTATCCTGAGGAATGAAGATGCTATTTTTGGCCAGCGCTTCACGCACCTGGGGCTTGTTGGCCATGGCCGACAGGACTCGCGCATTCGGTTTGCCCACATTGCCTCCACAGGCGCCGCAGTCGAGGGCCGCCTCAAAGGGATTGTTGTCCGAGGTGCTGCCGTGGCCGCAGAAGAGCACGAGGCGGGCGAAGTTTCGGGTCAGCCCCATCATCCGGAGCGCGGTCTCCACCGTGAAGGCCTGCTCGCTGAGCGTGAAACCCGTTTGTGTGATGCGCTCCATGCGCGCAAAGGCCCAGCCGTGGTTGATCCGGTAGTGACGGCGCAGATCTTCAACAAAGGCCGCTTCCTCCTCGGGGGAGAGCGCATAGGAGCGGGAAGCCTCCTGCGGGGATTGTCGGCCGGCGCTGGTTTCATCCAATGCCCGACGGCGCAGGGCCTCCAGCCGCTCGAGGGACAGATTCAGTTCGCGGTCGCCGAACCGTTCCTGAAGAGCCCGGCGAATGGTGGCGCGCTGCTCGGCGGCCAGCATCTCTTCGACTTCATCCCGTGACAGCTTGTCCACGGTAAGGGAGGTGGCGACCGGCGGCACGAATATGCGCCGAAGCCGGACGGTCCACTTGCGATACCAGTCGGGGAAGACCGTTTTCCCGATCAACGGCAGGCTGTAAAACCAGCCGAGCGACTCCACCGCAACATAGGGCGTAACCACATTTTCTTTCAAATCGTGCAGAAGCTCATGCCCCGCATGGAGCAGTTTGGCCCCGGCCTGGTGCCTGGACAGCAGCTGACCCTGATAGGTTCGGGGCACCTCGCGCACCGCATTCTTGGACTTCATGATCACCGGAAACTGATCGGTATCGTGATGGCTGCCCAGGGCCCGGTAGCGGATAAAGACGGTGAAGAAGCCGGCGAAGCCGAAGGTGTCATAATCACCGACGGCCTCCAAGTGGCGCCGGAACGACTCGGACCGCACATCGATGCAAAAGACCACCTGGGCCTGGTGCCTGACCACCCGTTGGCCATCTTTGCCGTCTTCGCTAGCCGTCTGCAGATTGGAGACATTGGACATGAGCTTGCCCACGAGTTGTTCCTGATAGCCGGCCTCGAACGCCTTGAGCCACAGCGGCCCATGCTCCGATTCTGGGAAGGCATCCAGCCACTCCAGCAGCACCCACACCTCCTCCGGCGCTGTTTCCATCAGGACGGCCGGAACGATCTCCAGCGCGTTGGCAAGGGCCAGCAGCCGCCAGGCCGCAGTGCGTCGCAAGGTGTGCGCGCTGGGTCTCCCCTTCGGGCTCCCGTGCCTCTGCATGTCGGCTGAAATCGCGCCGAAATTTCCATCGATCCCGAGTGCTTCCCGGCAGGCCTTCTGGACCAGCTCGCGTTCATACCAAACGCGCACCGCAAGGTACTGCACCAAATCGACGGGATAGACCTGCTGCCATTCATAGTCGCTCTGATCGGCCCGCCATTTGATGAAGCTCGCCCAGCCGGGCAGGGTTGCCAGATGCAGGGAGAGATAGTCCTGCCAGACCTCAGAAGGGATGCCGAGCGCCGCAAGGTGCTCGAGCAGCGCATCCTCCGGGGATGTCGGCAGGCGGGCGATTTTCTTTCGACTATCCGCGATCCCGCAGGGAGACCATTCCTGTTCGGCCAGGAATTTCCAGGCCCCGTAAAAACCCTTTTCCCGGCCAGGCATGGGCCACGTGGCATGCCCTTCGTCCAAAAAGGCCTCACACCATTTAATCGATTCTCCATTGATCTGGTCCATGATCTGACTGCCCAGGGTGTGGTCGCACCACGCCGCCAGTGTCGAACGCCGACCGAGGGCGGTCCGCTCCTCATAGACGCCGGCCTCCAGGCTCTCCCGGATTGCCGGGGGATTCAGCGCAGGGGTAAGATGGTCCGCCAGGGCTTTGATAAGAGTCCGATCCGGGCGACGATTGATCTGGGCGTCGAGCGTCTCTTCGGCCGGGGCCGTGATCCCCTTAAGCAGATGGGCTCGAAGTACTTCGCAGTGGGAGATATCGCGCGCGCCCAGCGTCACATGCTTGTCGTGCACAAGCGTCTTTAGTGCAGCGTCGATATGATGTGGACGAATCCTGCCGGAGCGGACATAGTCCCGAAAGAGCTCATTGGACAGATAGCCTTTCCCTCCCAGGAGCTGATGGCCTCGGCGCACGGCGTCCTCAAAATGGAGATCTTCCAGGCCATGCAGCGGGTTGTGATGGACAAAGGTGCGCATGGGCCAGTAGGGGGCGATGATCTCGCTCGAGCGCAGGATCAGCCCTCTGAGCTGCATCCGCCGTGTTTCGCTGTATGGTGCTGTTTCTACTTGTTCCATAGTATCAGCTCCATGGCCGTTTGATAATTATTCGTAAGTGTGTCGGCGTCGAAGAATTCGACCAGTCCGTGCGGCGCGATGCCCAGGGCCAGCAGGAGCACGAGCACGATCACCAGCGGGGCGACCTCGGCGGGGCCCAGATCCTCGTACGGAAGATCCGAGCGGTGCGGGCCGAAGAGGAGCCGTTGCATGAGCCTGAACAAATACCACGACGCCACGAGCCAGGTGAGCAGAATCACAATCAGATCCCAGGACATTGTGATGGACGGGTGGAGCAGCATGGCCATGTAACTGGAAAACAGGCCGAAGGGAGGCAGGCCCACGGCCGCCATCACCAACAGCGACAGCAGGGTGGCAAAGCGGGGCATAGGCCGCGCCAGCCCGCCGATCCTGTCGAGCGCGAGATCGCCATAGCGCGTTTGCACCGCACGCCAGGCGAAGAGCAACCCACCGGTGACCAGCGCCACCGCGCTGGTGTAAATGATCGCCTGGGGCGTTGCGGTCTCAGCGACGGCCAGATGCCACCAGAGAATGGAATAGAAGGCGAGACCGGCGTAGGCCAACAGATGACTCACTCTGAACTGCACCAGGGCCTTGAGCGATCCATAGAGGGCGCCGAACAATGCCAGCACGCTCACGCCTCTGAGAAACTCCGCCGGCATCTCGGGAAGCAGGCCCGTCAGCCCGTACAGCCCCGCGGCCGGCAGCAGGATGGCAAGGCACATGGGCAAATATCCCGGCAGACGGGTCAGGGCGGCCACGTAGACCCCATGCAGGGGAAACAGAGGGATCATGAGAGCAGCAACAAAAAATAGGGTGATGTTTGCAGCCGACAGTTCCCCCGTCCAAACCGCCGCAGGCAGGACCAGGCCAAGGGCGATCAGACCTGCGACATACGGGAAGAGCCTGCTCGTATCCAGCCGATGGGCCACGCGCGCGAAGCCCCGCCCGAGTCTGAGAGCGAGGGCATCCACATAGAGGCGGTTCATGAAGAACAGATAGAAGCGGGTCTGCACCCCGTTTACCCAATCCGGCATTCGAAGCGATCGCCCATGGCTCTTCGCATAGATGAAGACCCAGCCCAGGGTGATGGCCAGGGCCGTCGCCCCTACCATGACATCGAACAGCCACCTCGGCAAGGCGGCGGCCTGGAAGTACGCGGCTACCTCGCCCGGAGCCGGATAGAGGAAATAGGTGAAGGCCTGCGCCGCCAGCAGATAGGTCAGAACCACTAAGAGCAGCGTCAGGAGCATGAGCACCGCCGCCTTTCGGGAGGCGACCGCCCGTAGACGGTAGAGCGTCAGGATCGCCTGGGAGGAGGTGACCCAACTAAAGAAAAGAAAAATCACGACTCCCTGCGAATTCCTCAAGGGGAGGCTCAAGACGCCGTGGGCGGCCAGCAGAATGATCAGGGGGAGGGTGAGCGTCGTGATAAATCCGGTGAGCCAGGTGAGGAGCGAAAAGTCCGTCTGCTCCACGGTTTCGTCTTTGGGAGGGAGCCTCGGCTCCTGGCGGGCCGCATGGATCACATGGCCGCAGTTGAGGAAGATCGTGGCCTTGAAGAGACCGTGCGCGATGAGATGAAAAATCGCCAGGGCGAAGGCCCCCAGCCCGCACTCCATGATCATGTAGCCCATCTGTCCGATGGTGGAGTAGCCCAGCGTTTTTTTGATGTCGTTCTGGGTGAGCATCATGCCCGCCCCCAGCAGCGCCGTGAGCGCGCCGATGGCGAAGACCAGATGCAGGGTCGTCGGGCTGAGGCCATAGAGCGGGGCGAGACGATTCAAGAGGAAGCCGCCGGCATTGACGATCCCCGCATGCAGGAGGGCATGGACCGGCGTCGGCGCGTAGAGGGAATCTGGCAGCCACATATGCAGCGGAAACTGGGCCGACTTGCTCATGGCGCCGATGAAGATCAGCAGCGTGACGGCGGTGGCGCCGCCGATCTCAAGCCCTCCGCCCGGCCAGAGGGAAAATGTGGTCTGAACCTCGGCGGCCCGGATAAAGAGCTGCTGGAAGTCTAATGTCCCATAGAGGCCATAGGCAAGGACGATGCCCGAGAGAAAGGCGACATCCCCCACCCGTAAGAGCGTATAGGTTTTGAAGGCACCCTCCATCGTTGCGGGATGAGCATAATGGTGGGACATGAGGTAGAGCAGCCACGTCAGGAGTTGCCAGAAAATAAACAGCATCAACAGGTTGGCGCTTGAAACCATGCACAGAAGTACAAAGGTCGTGAAGGCCAGCAGCGCAAGAAATCTGGAATAGCCGCGTTCCTGCTGCATGTAGCGCATGGAAAAGAGATAGATGATGGTGCTCACACCCGAGATCAACACCATCATGACCGCGCTGAGGCGGTCGATGTAGAAGCCCATCGGGAGCGCGAGATTGGCGACGGATGCCGGATCATAGAAACGAACGCTGATCGGTCCCTGCGAGGAAACCAGCGCTAATGTTGTGATGGCTCCAAGGAACGCCGCGATGATGGGCCACGCGCCGACCTTGGCGCTGCGTTCCCGCAAGGTGCGGCCGCCGACCACGACGATGATTGCGGCCAACAGGGGCAGCAGCGGTACAAGAATCATGGAGGACATGCCGTTCTCGCCTCCTCGCCCTGAAACAAAAAAGCCAACCGGCGTCCTCGACGAACATCCGAGGAGCACGCGGTTGGCTTGTACTGTGGCCGACCCCTTAGGAACGGGAGTCGGCTACCCTACCTGCCTTTGCGTTGCAATGTAACCGATAAGCGATGGCTCCGTCTGTCCTTGCGGGAACAAGGACCGGTGGCACCATCTTTGTAACGGCTAACTGATACCAGAGCAAGACGGTTCGATCAATCAAAAATTAGCGTCGGACCGAATTTAGGTCTTCAGACCTTCCCAGTGATGAGGCGAGAGACCCATCCACTGCTAAAGCTTGTTCTCAGACAGGCCGTGTCTCTATAATCTGGCCGCGCGGCAACCCAAGGATCGACTGTTATGAAAAATGGGCGAACGAAGGGCGAAATCGAAGGCGCGGTCCGAAACGCCATCATCAGGTTCGAACAGGAATTCATGGGTAGAGGTCCCGAGGATGTGCGGGCCTTTATTGTGCGGGATATTATTCTTATCAGGCTGAAGGGGGTCCTGACCCCTGCCGAGCGTCAACTGGCCAAGAGCGAGAACGGGATCGAGATGGTCAAGCGGTTGCGCCAGACGCTGATCGCGCAGGGACGGAAGAAGCTCTGTGAGGAGATCGGTGAGATCACAGGAGTGAAAGCCACTGCGCTCTTTACCGATATCGACACCCATATTGGTGAACGTATCATCGTGTTCACCCTTGATCAGGATCTCGAATCAGCCTTCCAGTAGATTCTTACCGGCGTGGATTGAATGTTCGAGATTCAACTTTAGCCGCAATAGAGGTGTCTCAAGATCAAGCACAGCGTCGGCGGCGGGCACTGGATGCGGCGGCATGAAGGGCCCTGCTTCCCCACAAACTGGGGTTGACCGACATTGTGACGATTCAGGAGTGCACTTGACGACGGGCTGAAGCGTTGGCTATGGTGAAGAAGTAGTTGACACTGAGTCGCACACCTCGACTCCAAGACCCAGGACCAGGCAAGACACATGAAAACGAGCGTGACCACAGCGCAGGGGAAACTCATCGCCATCGCGGACGACGGCTACCCGGCTTGGCTGCGCGCGATTGCCGATCCGCCGGCCGTCCTCTACTGCGACGGCCAGATCGAGCCGAGAGACCGGCAGGCAGTCGCGATCGTCGGCGCCCGGCAGGCCACGCCGTACGGGCTCCGGGCAACCGAGACCCTCGCGCGCGAACTGAGCGGAGCGGGCTTCACCATCGTCAGCGGATTGGCGCGCGGCATCGACGCCGCCGCCCATCGCGCGGCGCTGGAAGCCGGCGGACGGACGATCGCCGTGCTGGGATGCGGCCTGGACGTGAACTACCCGCCAGGGCACACGTCCCTGCACGCCGAGATCGCCGGCAGCGGCGCCGTGCTCACGGAGCTTGCCCCTGGCACGCCGCCTTGGGCGTCGAACTTCCCGCGCCGGAACCGGATCATCAGCGGCCTCTCGCTAGGGGTCGTCGTGGTCGAGGCCGCCGAAGACAGCGGCTCGCTGATCACGGCCCGCCTTGCGCTGGAGCAAGGCCGTGAGGTGTTCGCCGTGCCCGGTTCGATCGATGCACCGCTGAGCCGCGGCCCACACGGCCTGCTCAAGCAGGGCGCAAAACTGGTGGAGACGGTCGACGACATCGTCGAGGAGTTATTGCCGCAACTCGAATTACCCCTCACCCTGCCCTCTCCATTGACCCATTGCAGTCGAAGAGCAATGGATGCCCCGGGCGAGGGGAAGTTTTCAGACCTCCCATGTCTCTCTGAAGTGGAACAGGTTGTGCTCGCCGTTATGAGTCGCGATCCGCTACACCTTGATGACCTCACGGAGCGGAGCGGCTT
>Ga0209726_10008553_pt1 | contig 10960 bp, 9 predicted proteins | sample Subgrocontami54m_FD_187453 | JGI IMG/M metagenome (GOLD analysis project Ga0209726, IMG submission 187453) | Subsurface groundwater microbial communities from S. Glens Falls, New York, USA - GMW46 contaminated, 5.4 m (SPAdes) (version 3) | ecosystem: Environmental > Aquatic > Deep subsurface >... | reverse complement strand
GCACGCGGTAGATCTCCGCCACCTCCGCCGGATTCGCGCTCATCGCCGCGTCGTTTGGCGCCCAGACCACGATCGGCGTGATGACATAGCCCGAACGCGTCGGGTAATCGTCGAGCCATCCGAGAATGGCATCGGGCGCGAGCGCGAGGCCGATCTCCTCGTGCGCTTCGCGCAACGCCGCGTCCGCGGCGGATTCGCCCGCGTCGACGCGCCCGCCGGGCAGCGCAAACTGGCCTGAATGCGCGCTCAGGTGCTTGGCTCGCAAGGTCAGCACCAGTGCCGCCCCGCCCTCGCCGCCATCGGTGAGGATCACGCATACCGCGGCGCGTTTGAGGCCGCGCCCGTGCAAGGGCGCAGCGCCGCGCCGCGCAAGATTCCGCGAAATGTCCGCGCGCAGCGAGTCGTCGAAACGCAGCTGCTTCACGCCGCCGGCCGTGGAAGCGGCAATCAGATCACCAGTTCGCGCGCCGCTCCGCGCACGTCCATCTCGTATTCGAGGCCGATCACCGGTGGCCGCGCAAAATGCCACGCGAGGCCGCCCGCCGCCGCGCCGCGCGCGACGATCTCCGCGCCGACGAGGGCGCCGATGTCCAGCGCTGAATAGGCCTGGGTGCTCACTGCGTCGTTCCAGGAAAAACCGAGCGCGGCCAGGCGCTGTTCCATCTCCGCCATCACGTAACGCACCTTGTCTTGCAACGCTTCGGGCGAGGTCTCGCCATAGCGCACGATGCGCTCCCGCAGGCTTCCCGCGCCGCCGCGCAATTCACCGCCGCCGGCGATGATGAAGCTGCCGCGCTTCGCGTCCGGCGCGGGCACGGTGTAGGAAAAAGCATATAGCGAAGGCCGGGCGGGCTTGTCGTACTCGGGGCACACGTTGGTGCGCGCCACCGGGTTGATCTCGTCCCGGTAGATGCCCCAGCGCGCGAGGGTCTTGACGTACTCGCGGTTGAAGTCGTGGAATCCCTGCTCGGTGAACGGAGCGGCCGAGCGCAGCTCGCAGGCGGCGAAGGCGGTGCCCGGACGGCCCAGTCGTTTCAGGTGCGCCTCGACCGCAGCGAAGCCCTCGGCGAGCGGCAGCGGCTTGAGCAAGCGCACGCGCTCGATCTCGAACCCGGGTTCGGCCGCGACGCCGCTAGAGTACTGAAACACCGCCTTGATGTAGCGGTAGCCGCCTTCCCTGAATACGACCACGCCGGACATGTTTCTTCTCCCTAGGATATGAAATCCGACCGTACCACAGCGCGTCCACGGGGAGCAACAGTGGTAGAAACGCCATCTGGGCCCGCGCCGCGGACTCACTGATCGGCCGGCGCCGGAGGAATTGCGGCTGCTTGGGCAGGCGCAGCAAAAAAGAAACCCGCCGAAGCGGGTCGAGGAGGAGAATTAACCGTATGCGCATCAAGTTTAGCCGGCTGATTGCACCCGATCGAAGGAACTAATTCACACTCGCGGTGAAACCGGTGGCAATGCGTCAACATAAGGCAACCGCGATCAAGCTGGCCGCATGGCGGGCGAAGTGCTGAAGATAATTTGCGAAAGCGGAAACGCATTCCTGGATAATGGAATTCCGCGGGACGAGGCGAAAGTCGAGGAATCAAAGCGCCGCGAAAACTCTACGTAACTAACTGATTTATTATATGTATCAAGGATCTAATCCCGGCGCTATATAAGAAAAGGACCCCCTAATGGACCCCGGCAAGAGAAGAACTCTATTATTTCTGACTGCCATTGCGTTGGGCTTCTCCTTACCCTACCTGATTGACATGGCTGGGCATGCTCTGGAACAACAAGCTGAAACGGCAGCGTTGGTTCCTCTCGATGAACTCAGTGCACCCCAGCGTTTGGAACGTGCATGTGCCGCTATACAGCAGCTGAACAACAAGCTCAACCGCCTCGATCCAAATCGGCCTTCGTTCTTGAGCGAGTTTCGTCAATACGGAAAAATACATCCCGAGCTGCAGGACCTCAAGCGCCTTGTATGTCGGACATAAGCCAGTTGCCAGACGCAAGTGGCGAACGCGATAGTATTGTGTTGATGTAATTGGCGTCCCCAGGGGGATACGCCAGCTATACAAGCGGTATCGAATAGCCTTTCGAGGCTTTGCCAAATACTGTTTGAGCGCCATCAGTTTTGCGCTATACTTGTGCAATATATTGGACAAGTCGAGGAAACCATGCGTGTCGTAACTTTTTCGGAAGCCCGCAACAATCTCAAACAGGTGATAGATCAAGTGGTCGATGATTCGGACGTAGCAGTCATCTCTCGGCGCGACGCTCCCGACGCGATAGTGATGTCGCTCGAAACCTACAACAGTTGGCTCGAAACGGTGCATCTGTTGAAGACGCCGGCCAATGCGGCGCATTTGGCGAAGTCGATTCGACAACTGCGAAGCGGAAAGGCTAAACCGAGGGCGTTAGTCGATGATTGACCGGCTGGTATGGACGCAGGCGGCGTGGGCCGATTACGTCTATTGGCAGACACAGGATCGCAAAACGCTAAAGCGCATCAATTCGCTGATCCTTGACACGATGCGCAGTCCGTTTAATGGCATCGGCAAGCCCGAGCCATTGAAGGAAACGCTTTCTGGCTTTTGGTCGCGGCGCATCGACGACACAAACCGACTTGTGTACTCGGTCGCCGGCAACGAACTGGCAGTCATCGCGTGCCGATATCATTACGACCGATAGCGTGATGGATCGCGCAAAACGGGACTCCGCGCGAGCTACCTGCGAAAAAGCGAACCTTGCGGGTGGGAACTGAAATTCGAAATGGCCCGAAACGCGCGCAGAATATCGCTGTCAGCCAAAATGGATGGCGTCCCCAGGGGGATTCGAACCCCCGTACTCACCGTGAAAGGGTGATGTCCTAGGCCTCTAGACGATGGGGACTAAAGGGCTTGGTGATAGCCAGTCGAGACTGGTCGATGTGGTGGAGGTAAGCGGGATCGAACCGCTGACCTCTTGCATGCCATGCAAGCGCTCTCCCAGCTGAGCTATACCCCCACGAAAGGCGCGAATTATACCGGTTTGCGCCGTCCCCTGTAAAGGCGGATTAGCTTTCCACAAGATAGGGTTGCAGCCGCGCCAGCACGGTGTCGCGGCCGAGGAGCTCGAGCACCGCGTCGATCGACGGCGTCTGCGTTTGGCCGAGCAGCATCACCCGCAGCGGCATGGCGATTTTCGGCATTTTGTGGCCGAATTTCCCGACCACCGCCTTGACCGCTTCGTTCAGCTTGGGCCGCTGCCATTCGACACGCTCCAGGCTGCCCGCCAGTTCGCGCACGGCCGGCATCACCTCCGGCGTGAGATGCTCGGCGATGAGCGCCTTGCTCGGTTCAATGCGCTTGTAGAACATCATGGCCGCCTCCGCGATGTGCTCGAGCGTGGTGGCGCGATCCTTGACCAGCTTCACCGCTTCGACCAGCGCGGGGCCGTCGGCGAGCCTGCCGCCGTCGCGCTCGATGCGCGGCGCCACCAGTTCGGCGAGGCGCCCCGGGTCGGCTTCCTTGATGTACTCGTGGTTGAGCCATGCCAGCTTGGCGGCATCGAACTGGGCGGTTGACCTGCTCACATGCGCGAGGTCGAACCACTCGACGAACTGCTCGCGCGTGAACTTCTCCGCATCGCCATGACTCCAGCCGAGGCGCGCAAGATAGTTGAACAGCGCCTCGGGCAGATAGCCGTCGTCGGGATACTGCATCACCGAGACGGCGCCGTGGCGCTTGGACAGGCGCTCGCCGTCCGCGCCGAGAATCATCGGCGCGTGCGCGAACTGAGGCAGCGGCGCGCCCAGCGCCTGGAAAATGTTCACCTGGCGCGGCGTGTTGTTGACGTGGTCGTCGCCGCGGATAACGTGGGTAATGTCCATGTCCAGGTCGTCCACCACCACGCCGAAATTGTAGGTGGGGACGCCGTCGGCGCGCAGGATCACCAGATCGTCGATCTCGCCATTGGCGACGGTGACCGGTCCTTTCACCAGATCGATGAAGGTGACCGCGCCCTCATCGGGGTTGCGAAAACGCAGCACCGGCTTGACCCCCGCCGGCGGCGTCAGTCCCGCCTGTCTCGCGTTCTCCGGACGCCAGCGCCCGTCGTAGCGCGGTTTCACCCCGCGCGCGCGCTGGTGCTCGCGCATGCGATCGAGTTCGTCCTTGCTGGCGTAGCACCAGTAGGCCTTGTCCGCGCCTAGCAGTTGTTCCGCCACTTCGCGGTAGCGCGCCAGGCGCTGCATCTGAAAGAATGGCCCCTCGTCCCAATCGAGGCGCAGCCACTTCATGCCCTCGATGATGGCGTTCACCGAAGTTTCGGTCGAGCGCTCGAGGTCGGTGTCTTCGACGCGCAGGACGAACTTGCCGCCATGCTTGCGCGCGTAGGCCCAGGAAAAGAGCGCGGTGCGGGCGCCGCCGACGTGCAGGTAACCGGTGGGACTCGGAGCGAAACGGGTACGGATCATGGATAGGCCGACGTTGGAAAGCAGCCATTTTACTGGATTGCACGGCCTTTCGAATTGACCGGACGCGCATGCATGTGATTAAATCCGCACTCGGCCGGGCGGTTAGCTCAGCGGTAGAGCACTCCCCTCACACGGGAGGGGTCACTGGTTCGATCCCAGTATCGCCCACCAATCCATTCACTGGCGCGGTGTCTACCCCGGCTTTTTCGCCAGCAAAAAGAACAAGGAGCCCAAACCGGCAAGCAGCGCGAGCACGGTGAACCCGGCGCGGTAGTTCCCGGTGAGATCGGCGAGCACGCCCGCCACCATCGGTCCGCCGATCTGACCGATGACGATAATAATGGACGAGAGCCCCAGTATCATGCCGATCGACCGCCTGCCGAAGTAGTCGGCGCGAATCGCCTGCATGAACGGGCCGCGCAGACCCCAGGCGCTGCCGTGCAGCAGCGCGAAGGCCGCGAGCATCGCCGGGCCGGCGGCGTAGGTGAGCATGAGCAGCCCGGCCGCGTGCATCAGCATGCATACGGCGGCGATGAAACGCTTCTGGAAACGGTCGCCGATTGCCCAGCCGACGAGGACGCCGCCGACCTGCGCCACGGTCATGAGGGTAATGACCAGCGCCGCCTGGGCAACCGAGTAGCCGAGGCCCTCCTTCATGTGCGTGATCGCGTGCACGTTGACGGCGTACACGATGAGCAGCGCGAAAGCGTGGCCGAGCGAGAGCAGCCAGAAGGCGCTGGTGCGCAGCGCCTCGCGCGCGCTGTACTCGCGTTGCGCGCCTGCCTCTGCTTGCCCCGCGACCGCGACAGCCGCAGGCAGGCCGTCCACGCTCAAGCCGTAGTCTTCCGGGCGGCGGCGAAACACCTGCGCCAGCGGCCAGCCGGCGAGAATCGCGAGCAGGCCCGAGGCGAGCGCGGTCGCGCGCCAGCCGAAACTCAGCATCCACCAGGCTACCAGCGGCACGACGATACCGCCGAGCGCCAGGCCGAGCGAGAGCGCCGACAACGCGCGGGCGCGGAATTTCTCGAACCAGTGGATGATCGCCACGTTTACCGGGAAAAAGCCGCACAGGCTCGATCCCAGCGCGATGACAATGAATGCGCCGTAGAATCCCGCGAGCGAATCGATCCGGCTGAGGAGGATGAAGCCGATACCGAAGGTGACGATGCCGATGCGGATCATGCCCTGCGGACCGAAGCGGTCGACCACCCAGCCGAGCACCGGACCGAGGATCGCGGCCTCCATCGGCTGCAGCGCGGCGGCGCCCGAAAGCGAGGTCTTGCTCCAGCCGAACTCCTCGGCGAGCACCGCGAAATAGGCGCCGAAGGATTGGTGCAGCAGCGCGGCCTGCAGAAACTGGATGCCGCTGCCGGCGGCAACCATGCGCCAGCCATAGAAGCGCTTCATTGCGGGAGCGGCGCGATGGCGCCGGCCGTGCTCATTTCCCTCCGCCCCCGGATCGCGGCCGAATTTCTGGTTTTCTGGTTTCACCCCGGGGGCGGCCTCCAGCCGTCTTTCCAGAGTTCCAGCGGCAGCACAAATGGCGGCTCGCCGTTGTCGCGGAACCAGGAGTCGACCGCCCAGCGCTCAACGCCACCGCGTTCCATGATGACCGCGGTGGTATGCGGCAAGCTGAACAAGGACCAGCGCGTGACGCGGTCAGCGACGCTGTGCCAGCGCATCAGGCCGTATTTTTGCAGCATGCGCAGATAGATCGTGGTGTTGGTCGACTCATCGATGCAGTCCATCTGTCCGGGAAGACCCAGCCCCTTCCAGTTGCCGCCCTTGTCGCCCGCGGTGCCGGTCATCGCGCCGACGATGCGCTCGAACAGGGCAACAGCATTTCCGATCTGCGCGCGCTCCTCGGCCGCAGCGCCGGCAGGCTTTGCGAATACCAGGCGCAGCTGCTGCCATTGCTCCGCGCTCAGTCTCACCCACGCAAGACTGCTGCAGCCGTGGTCATAGCAGATGTTGAACAACGCGGGGTCGGGATCTGCAATGATGTCCTCGCGCACGAAAATGTCTGCGCCGCAGTCGAACGCGAAACCGGCGGCGATCAGGGCGTAGAGCGCTTGCAGCAGCTTTTTCACTGGCGCGCTCGGGGCCGCAATCAATCCGCGGTGGTTCGATAAGCCGCGGTGAGGTGTTGCGGGGCGATATTGCTGATGCGCCAGCGGTCCGTGTCGGATTCGTATTCGAACAGCAGTGGCGTCGCATTGGCGATGTGCTGCTCCAGAAGATCGGCGCCGAGGCTGAACACGAGGACGTAAAGCGACCCGCCATGGGCGACCAGCAAGGTCGATGCGTCGGTGTCCAGGGCGTCGAGGATGCCGGCCTGGGTGCGCACGACGAACTCGTGCAACGATTCGCCGTTGGGCGGCTCCTTGCGCCAGTCCAGGTCCGTTGACGAGGTGCCGACGAGATCGCCGAACCAGCGTTCACGCAGGCGCGGTTCCGGAATCACCGGCGCGCGCACCATTTCCGCCGCCGCCAGCGCGGTTTCCCAGGCGCGCCGCATGTCGCTCGCGAGAATCCGCTCGATCGGATGCTCGCGCAGATATTCGGCCGCGCGTCGCGCCTGCGCCTGCCCGGCCGGGTTGAGAGGAATATCGGGAGGCTGATAAATCCGCCGGGCATTGCCCTCTGTTTCGCCATGACGCAGGAAGATGAACCGCCGCGCGCGCGGCTTGAGCGGCCGCGCCGCGGCCAGCCGCCGGACCTCGTCCAGGCCGTGTTTCCTCAACCTGGATTGCCAGATCTGGAATGCGTTTTCCGCTGTCATGAAACCGCCTGCGTCAAGCCGGGCGCGCCGGCGGATGTTCCCACGCGGCATCCGTTCGGCGCTCTACTCTTTTTCGTTGGTGACCATCACGCGATTGATGAAGGTGACGCTCGGGAAGGTGCGGTTCAGCGACTTGCTGTTGAAGTTCGTCATGACCATGCCGTCGTCGAAGCGGATCACATCGCCCTTTTTCACGGCGACCTTGGTTCCGGCCAGCCACAGGGTTTTCTTGTTCTGTTTCACCTCGATGTAGGTGTACCCGGCGGCGTCGATGCTGCTCAGCACTTTTCCCTTCTGCGGCAGTTGCGCCTCGGCTGCGCCCTTGCCCTCGCTCTTGGTCATCATGGGCGGATGTCCCGGCGGGAGCGGCTGCGCCAGGACAACAGTGGAAACGGCTGCCAATACGAGCAGAAAGGAGGAGAATTTCATGGATGGTTTTCTTTCTTGATCAAGTTGGGAATGCATCATTATACTTGGCCTGATTGTTACAGTCCCAAGCCTCCGCTCTCACTCTTTTTCTCGCCCAAATCCAGCCACAAGCGCATCACGTTGACGGGAGCAATGCCAATGGCCAAACCCATCCTGCGCGCGGAAGACTGCGCGCGCATTCACGCGGCAAGTCTCGATGTTCTCGAGTCGGTCGGGGCGCGCGTGGACGATGCCGCGATCGTCGGGCTGCTCAAGCGGCACGGCGCGCGCGACGGGGCGACCGCCGATACCGTGCGCATACCGCGCGAGCTGGTGCGCGAGTGCCTCGAGACGTGCCCGCGTAGCGCGCGCTTCAGCGACCGCCGCGGCGGCATGAGCGATCTCGGCGCCGGCGGCGGCAGCGTGTTCTGGAGCGGAAACGCACTCTATGTCGCGCACGGAAAGACGCGCCGCGAGTTGCTCAGCTCGGACCTGGCCCGGCTCAGCCGGGTTGCCGATGCCTGCCCCGAGATCGACGGCATGGTGGGAACCAGCGTGGCCGATTTTCCGCCGCCGGCGCGCGACGTGGTCGGTTTTCGCGTCATGGCGATGAACACGGCGAAGCATTTGCGCCCGTGCACGTTCACGCCGGAGGGCGCCTCCGCCATGGTCGAGATGGGCCAGGTCCTGGCCGGTGGCGTGCCGCTTGCCGAGCGTCCCCTGCTGAGCTTTGGCTACAGCATCGTCAGTCCGCTGCACTGGACGCCCACCGGTCTCGGCGCCATGCGCAACACCGCCGGGCACGGCCTGCCCTTCATGATCAACTCGGAACCCATGGCAGGGGGCAGCGCGCCGGTGACCCTGGCGGGCTGCCTCGTGCTCGCCAATGCAGACGTGCTCTCGGGGATCGTGATCGCGCAGCTGCTGGAGCGCGGCCGGCCGGTGATCTACAACGCCGGCTTTGCCCACGTGCTCGACATGTCCACGGCGGTGGCGCTCACCGGCGCGCCCGAGAATGCGCTGCTGCAGTCGGCCGGCGCCGATCTCGCCAAGTTCCACGACCTGCCATCGGCGTCGTGGATGTCGACCGAAGCCATGGTCGCGGACGCGCAGGCCGCGTCGGAAACCATGATCACCGGACTCGCGCACGCCGCCAACGGCGTCAACATCGTGTGGGGCGCCGGAAACCTGGAATCGACGCTGTGCATGTCGGCCGAGAAGCTGGTGATTGACGATGAGATCATCGGCTCCATCCGCCGCTATGTCCGCGGAATCGAGGTCAACGACGAAACGCTGGCGCTCGACGTCATCCGCGAATTGGGGCACCACCCCGATTACCTCTGGAACGAGCATACGCTCGCCCATTTCCAGGAGGAAATCTGGCATTCGCGCGTGGCGGTGCGGTGCAAGCGCGAAGCCTGGGAGAATCAGGGTAGCCGCGCCTGGGACGAGCGCGCGGCGGAGCGCGTGCAGAAGATCCTGGCGCAACCCGAAGTGCCGCAGGTAACGCCCGAACAGGAGCGCGAACTCACGCGTATCGTCGACCGCCATCTGGCCGCAATCCGCGCCTAGGCATTTTTCGGTCTGCCGGGAATGCATTTGCGCGCTGCGCGCGCCAACCGTGTTTTCTGTATCGATGAAAAGCACATCGGTACAGAAAACACGGTTATGGATGAAAACAAGGACGGCCTGGAGTTGCTTTTATCCAAGATCGTCGATTGCGCGCGGATACGCTTTTCATCCGTGCGCAATCGACGATCCGCGCGGACGGCTTCTCGTCCGCGCAAAATCGCAACTTGGCAACGGGGCGCGATCTAAGCAGCCAGGCTAACGTTGCCCGGCTGCTGCCACTCGAACGCGGCACGCACGTAGTCCTCACCCTCCTCGAGGAATTCCACCAGCTTGATATGGCGGCTGTGCTCGCCCATCATCACCTCGCACATCTGGCCGGGGACGTAGGTCTTGTTCTCGAGGATCATCACCGGATGGTCGTGCGACTTCAGCGCATCCGGCAGCATGATCGCGCGCAGGTAGTCGAAGGCAAACGAGCCGGTCGAGCTTTCCCAGTTCGTGGCCTGATGTTCGCCGGCCCCGAGCACCCGCAGCCACACCGACACCGGACGCTTGGAGAAAACGCGGATGCCGCAATGCAGCGCATTGTCGGCGTCCATGCGGCGGACGATACCCACCCACCAGTTTTTTTCGCCGCGAGGCTGGATGCCGCACAGCTTGCCCGGCTCGGCCCATTTTCCCAGATCCGGCGGAATATCGGCGCCCAGCCCCCATTCGCTCTGGTCCTTTTGCACCCAGGTTTCGGGCGTGGACTCGATCTCCTCGGCCATCAGTTTCATGATGTTCGCCGTCTTGGCCTTGATGTCCATGTCCTCGCCAAGGCTCATGCCTGAACCCAGTTCGATTTTGGTGACGCGCTGGCAGATGGGCTTCAGGCCGTGCACCACGCTCACCTGCGCCGCGGCTTTGGTCCGGGCAAAGCGCCGGTGCGGCGGCGCCACGCAGAGGTAGGTGTCCAGATGTTTGATCACGGTGATGATCTGCGCCTGCGAGAACTCCTGGCCGAAGCGCTGCTCCTCGTTCAGCATGTTCTTCTCGCACAGCACTCTGAGTTCGGCGAGCTTGGTCAGCGCCTGCCCGCCGCCGAAAAAGCGCTTGTTGGCGGCAGCCGCTTCCTTCGCGGGCATGTGGCAAGCCGGCCCGCCCACACCCATGTCGATGACGAAATTGCATTCGGCTTGCGGCACGCGCGACCATTCGGCGGAAATCGCAAACCGTGCCAGGATGCGGAATGCCAGTTCGAGCTGCCCCGGCGGAAACTCGTGCGGCGCGGCCAGGTAGAGCAGCAGGATCTTCTGCATTTCCGCGCGCACCGTGGTGTGCACTTCGCGCGCATAGGCGACCACCGGAACATGGTCGAATTGCTTCAGTTCGGCGAGCGCATACATGCGGTACAGCGGAGCCCATGCCTTGGCATCGATGCCGACAAAACGCAAATAGCGCAGCTTCAAGCGCAGGCTGGCGGCGCGAAGCGCGCGCGCCAGCGCCAACGGCATCTGATCTTCCACGAGCTTTGCATGCTTTTCGCCGTGCTCGAAATCGGCGACGCATTGGGCGTAGCCTTCGGCCAGCCGGCCCCAGTACTGGCACAGGACGTCCCAGATCTTGCGTGTGGCGCGGTCCTGTTCGTGAATCTTCGAGAAAAACTGATCGAATAGCGGCTGCGCATGCGCCGCCGCCGCTTCGTCGAGCAGGCGCATCACCGCCAGCCGGTCGTCGCAGGCAAAGCCGGGGGGATCCTTGAC
>Ga0209726_10008545_pt1 | contig 10968 bp, 11 predicted proteins | sample Subgrocontami54m_FD_187453 | JGI IMG/M metagenome (GOLD analysis project Ga0209726, IMG submission 187453) | Subsurface groundwater microbial communities from S. Glens Falls, New York, USA - GMW46 contaminated, 5.4 m (SPAdes) (version 3) | ecosystem: Environmental > Aquatic > Deep subsurface >... | reverse complement strand
TTTATAGTTTCTTCAAGTAATTTACCAAAGAGAGGACATTCTTCTGAATGCTTAAAAACGATGGTATTTCCTGCAATTAAATTCTGCCCAGCACCCCAAACAAAATTAGATAATGGAAAATTCCAGGGGGAGATAACTGCAGCCACGCCATATGGCTCGTAGTAAACGGTATTACTACTTGTCTCGTCATCGTATACTTTTTCAGGAGAAAGATACTTCTGAGCGTTATCTAAGTACCAAGTAAAGAGACTTATCGCGTCCTTTACATCGGCTCTACTACTAGAAATAGGCATACCCATTTCGCGCGTCGTAAGAACTGCCAATTCTTCTTGTTTTTCAGAGATTGCATCGACAACCTTTCTTAGAGCTTTTATCCTTTCTTCCAGGCCGATTTCTTTCCATTTCTTTTTCGCGAGTTGCGCTTTTTTTACCTTCTCCTTTACTTCTTCCTCTGTAGAAAATGGTACTTCGCCGATTACCTCGTAGTTTTTCCCGGGGTTTGTGGAGACAAGCTTATTCATAGTTACATTATAGCAAATACCGTATTTCAGTTCGAATGTAATTAAGAAATTTCTCTCTTTTTTCATAAGTGGTAAACTACTCATATGAAATATGTCGCACTCCTTCGAGGAATAAATGTAGGGGGTAATAATCTTATTAAGATGATTTCCTTAAAAGAAACATTTGAAAAGAACGGATGTACGAATGTAGTTACCTATATTAATAGTGGAAATGTGATTTTTGAGGTGGACGAGAAAAATAGTGAGAAGCTTACAAGACAACTTGAAGACATGCTTACAAAAACCTTCAGATATAAGGCACGTATTATCCTGAAATCATTCGAGCAGATAAAACAAATAATATCAAACGTTCCAAGTATTTGGAAAACAGGTAACGATCTACGATGCTATATATCATTTCTTATGGATCCTGTTACAGCAACTGATGCAGCAAAAGAAGTGGAGATAAAAGAAGGGGTGGATTCGTTAAAAGTCGGTCTCGGGGTTCTCTACATGACGACAGTGATGGAAAAACGCACCCAAAGTGCATTCAGTAAACTCATGGCTAAAAAAATCTATCAGAATATGACGATCAGAAACTACACTACTACCTTAAAGCTCCTCGCCCTCATGGAACAGAAATAAATGTTGAGCTGAGCATGCCGGTCAAGACCCATTTGGTTACTATAGTTGTGATATCACTTAAAGTATACCAAGTCTTCCCATTTTAATTTCTGACTTTTTTTCCTTTGAATCTGTTCTCGAATGTTCAATAATATTTCTTTGATATCCTTTTTTGAACTATGGCTAAGCCTATCCATAATATCTTCTACAAGATCTTCATCTGGAATCCAAATTGCTAGTTCCCAAGTAAGCCTATTTAGTTTTTCTACATGATCTCTTCTTTCTTTTTTAGTAAATTCTTTTAAGACATCATCATCACACTTCAACCAAAAAGCGAATAATTCAGCAACTTTTGCAGCTTGCTCTTTTTTCAATAATTCAAATTTATAATTCTCAGTTTTCTGGGAAAAATAATACGATACATAACCGCCAATTAACGCGCTCGACACGGAAATAATTACTGTTTCTAAAATATTCATCTAGTTAAAGCTCCCTGACATTAAATTTTGTGTTTTCATAAATTCTTCTATTTTTGATAAGGCAACCCTGATCATATCATCTGTTGTCATTATAAAGTTGTCGTGTCCATCAACTACTTGTCCACTTATGTGTATCGCCATGTTCCCCTCAGAAGAACCGAAGCCAGCGTTTTCTTCTGAAATTGTAAAGGTTACAGAGCCACTTCCTGGCCCCAGCACAGATAGACCATGGGAAAGATTTTTTATCTGAGGATCTTTATTCGAGTGTTTACGTTTTTGCAGTGGATACCCATGTTTTTCTTGATTGGATAAGTCCATTATTAATTGGAGCTCCATGCAGTTGTTTATCATATCCTCTACTAGCTGTGGGTTCTTTTTTAATTTCACCATTCGATTTTTGAGATGATCTTTTAAAGCAGCAATTGAAGAGATTACTCCAAAAATTCTGTTGTTCAGCTCAGCCTCATCAAATGAGCCAAAGGAAAACCCTATTCTGTGAACGTCTCCAGAGACCTCTCTAATAACTTTGGTGTGGGATTTAATATCAGGATCAAATTGTTTTCCGAGTGCGTTACTTAATCTTTTTAATCTTATTTGGAGGTCATTAAAGTCCATGAATTTCGGGGGTAGGGTACATAACCTGCCCGTCCTTGCTGCCGGACATGGATTCGAGTCACAAGTTGTCGCCTGCGGCGACCCTCGCGACCCCGCCTCCCTCTCCGGCGAAGCCGGATCAGTCCGGCCGTTCGAATCCTCTATTCGTAATTCAAGAAAAATCCAGGCGTTAAGCCTGTACTTTTCCCTGAGCTGCCGGACATGGATTCGAACCATGATGAAAGGATTCAGAGTCCTCTATCCTACCATTAGATGATCCGGCAATGGCTGGAAAGTATGGTAATTGTACCTAAAAACGCTCGAAAATGCTATTTAGACCTGATATACTTTAGGCAAATGCTCCCTGCGTTTCTGAAAAGAGCCATACCTGGCTTGCTGCTCTCAGCGATTAGTTCAGCAGTCTTTATTGGAGGAATACTCATGATAGCGGGAAACCACTTCCTCTCTCATAATCCACAAATAGGATTTTTATTGTTTTTAATCCCAGTCTTACTTTACGGATTTTGTAAAAAGACTACTTCTCCCGAGGATATATTTCTGTCGAACATGCTGACGACGCTTTGGCTCGTCCTACCTCTTTGTCTTATGATTGGATGGTTTTTTTCTTCAGCCGCTTTCTTTGACTCCGAAACGAAACAACCGTTTAATATTTTTAACTTTTTCCTTTTCTCTTCCATATTCTTTATCCCTTTCGTTGTTTCAACCTTTACAACCTTACTTATTGGAAATAGTTTAAAACGATTTCTGTTAAAAAGAAAAATTCTCCATTAACGTAGGTCAGAGTGATGCGTGTTTTTTAAGAAGCGTTGTCGTGGCATATTCATCTCTATTCAGTCCCCTAATTTTCGATCTCGCATAACTTTCATAATGAGGTACGAGGATTCGTTTCTCATAGCTTTTTACAATCACCGGGTGGACATAGTACCCTCGACACACTTTCGGAGTATTCCCTAAAACCTTAGCCACACTGCAAACAGCAGCGGTTATGTTTCGTTTTAAGTCCTTTTTATTTATATAATCGCCAATTTTCCTTAACGTCATTCCTGCTAAAACGGTTCCTCCCCATGTTCTGAATTCTTTGGCTGTTATATTATCTTTTACAATTTCTTTTATGTACTCATTCACATCTTGCGAATCAATTGTGTGTTTTTCTCCTTTTTCATCAAGATATTTAAATAGCTCATATCCTGGAAGCTCTTCTAATTTTTTAATTGTCTTAATTACTTTAGCATGAGAAACTGCTATTTGATGATCCTTGCCACTTTTTCCTGTAAAGACAAGCGTTACTGTCTGTCCGCGAATATCGACATGTTTGGAACGCAAGGTCGTAAGACCATAGTGACTATTGTCTTTGGCATACTCCTCATTACCGATTCGTATATATGTATTATCCAAAAGCCATACAACCGTGGCTAGAATCCTTTCTTGTTTTAAACCCGTCACATTCATGTCGCGATTTACTCGTTCACGGATCTGGGGAAGAGCTTCTGAAAAATACAGCATTTTGTCAAATTTTGTTTGGCTCGCTATTTCTGACCATCGCGTATGGTAAATGTATTGTTTTTTTCGCTTCTCGTCTCTTCCTGTTGCTTGTAAATGTCCGAATGTTAACGGACAAATCCATACATCTTCCCAGGCCGGAGGAATTTTAAGATCGTCTATTCTCTGAATAATTTTGGGGTCTGAGATTCGTTCTCCTGACTGATCGTAGTAGGTAAATGATTTTCTGTTCTTTTGTCTGAAAAAACCAGGCTGAGAATCCGAAACGTATCGCAAATTTACTTCTTTTGCTAACTCCTCCGGACTTGAGTCAACTTGTCCAATCATATATGTATGATATACCTCTTCCGAAATAAATAGTAGATGTAACTGATCAGTGCGAATTCCCTGCAAAACTTCAGAAAATGGTGTAATATGCAAATGCTATGAAAGGAATCCTTTTCATTACCGTTCTTTTACTCATAGGAGGAGGGTGGCTGCTGTTATCAAACAACACGGGTCAGAAACTGCCTCTTTCTTCCGAATCAACTGTCCAAACTACTCCATCATCGCAAACTGAAACAAACAGCGATATTCCCACAACCACAGTCATCGCTTCGAACCTCGATACTCCTTGGGCTATCGCTTTTTTGCCGGATAAGAGTATGCTGGTGACTGAACGACCTGGAACTGTTCGATTTATCGATGCCAATGGAACCCTTGATTCATCACCTGTCGCAACGATCAATAAAGTAAAAGAAATCGGTGAAGGCGGGCTCTTAGGCATAAGTGCTCACCCTGAGTTCGAAAAAAACCACTATGTCTATCTTTACTATACATACAGTGGAAATGGAAGTAACACCTTAAATCGCGTGGTGAGAATGACTTATGCTGATAAAAAATTGTCCGCAGAAAAAATTATCGTGGATCAGATTCCAGGTTCTTCAAATCATAACGGCGGGCGAATTAAATTCGGACCTGACAGCTATTTATACATCACTACAGGTGACGCTGAGAATCCATCTCTTGCACAAGATAAAAATGCGTTAGGTGGAAAAATTCTACGAGTCACCGATGAGGGGAGTGCTGCCCCGGGAAATCCATTCGGCAATCTCACATACTCATACGGACACAGAAACCCACAAGGCTTAGCTTGGGATAGTAACGACACACTCTGGGAGACGGAACACGGCCCATCAGGTGGCCAGTTCGGCACCGGACATGATGAGGTAAACAAGATTGAGAGAGGGAAAAATTATGGCTGGCCTACGATTATTGGAGATGCAGAACGAGCCGGCATGGAAACAGCCTACGTGAATAGTGGAAATAATACGTGGGCTCCCGCAGATGCTGCAATTAAAGATAATACTCTCTACTTTAGTGGTCTTCGTGGACAAGCACTCTATATCTTAAGCCTCACCTCAACACCCGGTCAAATACAAACAGCACTTAAAGGAGAACTAGGTCGTATTCGCGAGGTCATCATCGGACCAGATGACATGCTGTATATAACAACGAGTAATCATGATGGTCGAGGAAATCCGAAGGACGACGACGATAAGGTTATCCGTCTTAATATACAAAAACTTTTGAATCCGTAAAAGCTGACTTCAAAAGAGTCGGAGAATATAGGGGAGGAAAATCAGAACTCCGACGATAACAGATCCGACTGCCGAAACAAAAACCATTCCTGAGGAAACATCTTTGGCAATTTTTGCCTCAACTCGATGTTCTTTTGTAATCAAATCAACCATTCTCTCAATAGAAGTATTTATCATCTCTGTCGTAATAACAAGAATAATCATAACCCCCAGAAGCCCCATCTCAACTACCGAAACACCAAAAATAACGCTTACAATGATGACGATAATCGCGACAATGAAATGAATTCTCAGGTTTTGGTCGTAGGTAAAGGCATGTTGTAATCCTTCGAATGCATACCCAAATGATTTGATAAGACGAGTGAGCTGAATCATATTACATGTTTATTTGTAACACAAACTTAAGCACTAAGTACATACACAACGTTATCAGAACGCCGAATATCCCTCCTACCGTTGCTTCCGAAAGACTGTGTCTTTTTAACTTTACTCTCGACCAAGCAATAAGGGGAATGAGTAACAACAAAAACAAGAAATTTCCTCCGTAAAGAATACTTAAAATAAAAATGAGAGCAGAGCTACTTGCCACATGAAGGCTTGCTTTTATTCGTAGATTGATAAGACTAAAGATAATAACACCAACAAGAATACCGGTGATGGCAAAAAAGAGAATTGGCGGTCCCTGAAGGAAAAAGAGCCCTGAGAGATAAACCATGGCAATAATACTTACGAACAAAAACAGAAGTGGACGTTGCTCCCTTTTTGAAACATCGATGTCGGTAAAGATTTTTCTCTTTACGGCAATCATTACGAAAAGACAAGTAACGAGGAGAAATATCGATGAAAAGAAAAACCACTTCAAAGAAAGTCCATCGTCATTACTCACTTTATAGACGAGGAGATAAGGAAGAGGAAAAAGAAGCACAACAGGATTAAAAACTGTCGAGACTATGTCTGCTAGAATTTTCATTCGCTGGCCAAAAGCGTACGTAATCGCTTGAGTACTTCTTCTTTTCCTAGTATCTCAAGAGATAAAGGTAAAGGCAATCCTTTTTCTTTCCCGGTAAACAGAAAATACAGTACAGGCATACGAGAGACGTGTTTTTCAAGAACAGTCTTCATGCCTAAAAAGATCTCTTGCTCTGTCCAATGACTCATCTCTGAGAAATATGCTTCTAAGTCTACAACGATTTCTTTCTCTTTTTCATCTCGGAAGGACACAGTTGGTGACATAAAGAAAAAACCAGTGAGATGCTCAAAATCCTTCAATGTCTCCATACGAGTTTTCAGTAACGGAAGTAACTTCGTAACTAAGGTCTCATTCAGTTTCTTCTCTTCATAAAAAGAGAGTATTCTTTTTAACAACTCATCCTCATCCATATTCTGTATGTACTGTTGATTCATCCAGGTAAGTTTTTTAAGGTCAAATGCAGGACCTACAGGTTTCAGATCCTTCAAAGTAAAAACACTGATAAACTCTGCCAGTGTGAATATGTCTTTCTGCTCAGGATGGCTCCATCCCATCAAGGCAAGATAATTAAGGACTGCTTCAGGCAGATACCCCTCTTCCAGATACCATGAGGCCCAGACAGGATTTCTTCTTTTCGACAATTTACTTTTATCAGGATTACGGAGAATAGGTCCATGCGCAAAAACTGGCAGGGGCCATCCGAACGACTCATAGAGAAGCACATGCTTTGGAGTGCTTGAGATCCATTCTTCTGCTCGTATGATATGGGTAATGCCCATGAGATGATCATCGACGACTACACCTAAATGATATGTCGGATAACCATCCGACTTTAAGAGTACTTGATCATCTATTTCATTTGAACTAATACTTACCTCACCACGAATCAAATCTTTAAACCACATTTTTTTATCGGGAATGACGTTCAATCGGATGACATAGGAGATAGTACCTTCTTCTACTTTCTTCCTCACCTCTTCCTGATTCTTCAGGCAGTGCTTATCATACTTCGTCTGTTTTTTTTCTTTCAATTGTTCATCTCGTAACGCTTCAAGCCGTTCTCTCGTACAGATACAGTAATAGGCAACGTTTTTGTTAATAAGCTCTAAAGCATATTTTTTATAGATGTCCAGGCGCTCTGACTGCCGATAAGGAGCATATGGACCGCCGATATCCGGTCCTTCATCGTAGGAAAGTCCGAAAGCCTTCAGTGATTGAAGAATTTTCTGCTCGGCCCCTTCTTGGTACCGAGTCCTGTCAGTGTCTTCAATGCGGATGATAAACTGTCCATTATCTTTCTTCGCAACAGCATAGTTTATAAGAGCGGTATAGAGATTCCCAATATGGAGATCCTGACCTGTCGGTGATGGTGCAATTCGTGTGCGTATCATATCACCTTGCATTCTACAGTATGCTTTACCTATACTCAAGATACGCTCTCTTTTTTGAGGAGTTATCTGTATGGCAACGCTGCATGGTATAACAGAACTTTCAAAACAAATAATAAAGTGGATCGGTATATTACTCGCGTTATTTCTTGTAATCTTTATTCTGATTCAGATGGTACTGTTTTTGAAAAATGTTTTTTTCCCGAAAGCTCCTCCGCCTCCTACAGTAGATTTTGGTAAAGTACCTCCAATCGCTTTTCCCGAATCTGTCAAAACACCAAAACTCACGTATGCTATCGAGACAGTTTCCGGTAATCTTCCGATACTCCCATCTACGGCAAAAGTACACACAATTTCTCTAGAGTCGCCAAACTTACTGGCACTTGAGAGAGCAAGATCGAAGGTAGCAAGCGTAGGATTTAATGATCCAGAAAAAAAGTTGAACGACACCGAGTACTCATGGGAATACTCAACCGAGATGCTTCGCAAAGATATCGTTATGAGTACTTTAACCTTTAATTTTCACCTGACCTCAAACTACGAAACATACCCCCCAGTACAAGTATTAGGTACGCTCGATGGGGAAGAAGCAGCGAAGGATACTGCACATCAATTTTTCGAATCTATTGAATCATTCCCATCTGATATTGATGATACTCAAACACGAACTGAACTCTTAACACTCAAACAAGGTACCTTTTTCCCAGCAACAAGCCTGAGTAATGCAAACATTGTACGGGTAGATTTCTACCAAAAAAACTGGGACTCCTTACCCATTTACTACTCAAATCCTCCTGGATCAACAATCAACGCACTGGTGGCACCGGACGGAGAAATACTTGAGGCAAATTTCTTCCACCAAACGATAGATGAAAAAGGAGCAACATATCCGTTAAAAACAGTTTCTGATGCTTTCGAAGAATTGAAAAAAGGAGAAGCATATATCGGACGGTATACTCTAAACACCGAAGAGGTTAAAATTACCGATGCATTTTTAGCCTACTACCTTGGAGACACTCAGCAGGAATATATGATGCCTATTATTGTCTTTAAATCTTCCGGAGATACTTTCTATGCCTATGTTTCTGCCATCTCTTCCGAATGGATACAAAATTCTAAAACGATGGAACAAAGTAAGTAACGTTTCCCGTTATATACTGCAACAAAGCCTCTGTATCTGCAAATCGATTATCACTCTTCATAACCACGATGATGTAGCTATGCCCATTATCAGTCATTGAGGTAGTGAGCACTTCACCAGCTCCTACTGTAGAACCGGTTTTCAGACCGGTAACGCCATGAGTTCCAAGAAGTTTATTTAAATTTGAGATATCATACTCTTTATCTCCTTCGACATTTGCGATGACACGTCTTTTTGTGCTTGTTATACGCGCAATCACATCATTTTGCTTTACATATGATGAAAGAAAAGCCAGATCATGCGCGGTAGTATAATTCCCGTCGTCATCCAGACCGGCAGGATCTGCAAAATGTGTGTCGTAAAAATTAAGTGCGGTCGCTTTCTCATTCATTTTTTTAATAAATGCTCCCCTACCTCCCGGGTAGTTATCAGCGATCATAAAGGCAGCGTCATTTCCTGACGGAAGAAGCATGGCATACAGTAAGTCGTCAAAGTATAGCCGTTCCCCTTCAGCAAATCCGACAACCGTTCCTTCTGTTTTGCTTTCTTTCCTGACCAAAATATCATTTGGTTTATAATAATCAAGCGCCACCAGCGCTGTCATCAATTTTGTTGTCGATGCCATGGAAAACCGAACACCTGCGTTTTTAGAAAAAAGAGCTACTTTTGATACATCATCAAGCACGAATGCCCCCTGTGCAGTCAAAAATGGATCATATTGAGTCTCAACAGACGGAAATGGAGAGACAGGAGATGCTTTCACAGTCGACAGAAGCGTACTCTGCTCTACTTGCTTGATAAGTTGTTTATTTAGCAAACGAAGCGACAGATACATCCCTATCAGAAGAAGGGGAATAAAGAGAAGAATAATTTCAGCTCTGAAGTTACTATTTTTTCTTAGATACTGCTTCAGAAGAGAGTGAAAGTCTTTCATCAACGCGCTCCATATCTCGAGGGAAAAGTGATGCTTCCCGAACATTTGATAACTCGAGTAACTTCATTGTAAGTCTTTCCAGCCCAAAAGAGAATCCTCCTTCTGGTGGCATACCGTACTTAAACGCCATTAAATACATACCGAAATTCTTGGGGTCGATATTTTTCTCCTTCATCTTTTCAACAAGTTCTTCATAATCATCGATACGTTGACTTCCGCTGAGTATTTCAAGACCACGGAAGAGTAAGTCATATGAAAGGCTATACTCAGGATTTTTCGGATCTGGCATTGAATAAAATGCACGTTTTTTCGTCGGGAAATGTGTTATCGTCACGAAATCAGAATCATGTTCTTCTTTCGCCCATATACAGATCTCTTTTTCATCTTCCGGGTTAAGATCGAGTTCTGATGAAAGATCTCGTCCTGTTCGTTTAGTAACGATTTCTTGTGCCTCTCGAAGCGTTAAACGTGGTACTTTCTTTGAGATACGTGGTTTTTCTACACCGAAAAGCGATAAAATTTCAGGATACTTTTCAGATACTTCCTTTATCATCCCTGTACCGACGTACTCAAGTGCATCAAGAAGCTCTGAAAAATCTTCGATAAACCCTATTTCGATATCCATCTGCGTCGCTTCTGCCAAATGTCTTGTAGTAACCGAGGGTTCTGCTCTGTATGCCTTTGCGATAGTAAAGACGCGTTCAAGTACGCCGACCATAATCTGTTTATAAAGCTGAGGGCTCTGCGTCATGAAGGCTTTATGACCATAATAATCTACCTGGAACACCTCTGCTCCTCCTTCAGTCGCACCAGCAGCAATTGTAGGTACAAAGATCTCAACACAGCCGAGATTTTTTGCGTGTTCACGAAAAGCATCCGCTAACGCAGCCTGAATTGTAAAAATACTGTAGACTTTCTCATGCTTCAGCGTCAGAGATCGATAGTCAAGGAGTGTGGGGAGTTCGAGATGCAGTTCTTTCCCCCCCATATCAAAAGGCATCTCTTGAGACTCTTTTATAACCTCTATCTCCTGTGCCTCAAGTTCTATCGTACCGAGAGGATTGTCTTTATTGATATATTTCTCTTCACGTTTTTTTGCTAACCCGACAACAGAAACGACATCCTGGGGATGAAGAGAAGCTACTTTTTTCGCCAGATCCGGAGTGAAAACGCCTACCTGTAAAAGTCCTGTTCTATCCCGGAGATCAAAGAAACCAATCTTTCCATGACTGCGAAC